>Ga0247840_10004810_pt1 | contig 20942 bp, 30 predicted proteins | sample LaCruzMarch2015__FD_192404 | JGI IMG/M metagenome (GOLD analysis project Ga0247840, IMG submission 192404) | Freshwater microbial communities from meromictic Lake La Cruz, Castile-La Mancha, Spain - LaCruzMarch2015_17m | ecosystem: Environmental > Aquatic > Freshwater > Lake | place: Spain... | reverse complement strand
ATAGTAAAAAAAGATATTATTAATGAAAATGTCGATAAAGAACTAAAAAGAGAAGTCAAACTTCCTAAAATTTCCTTAAATATAAAACAAGAGATTGAAAAAATGGAAAAAGAGAATGATTTTGATGATGTTAGAGTTATAGCTTATTCACAACCAAAAAAAGCAGAGATTAAAAAAACCCCTGACCTCGCTGAACTTGGTATTTCTGGAACAAAAGAGGATAAGCTAAAAATAATAAAAGAAAATTTATCCAAAGAAATTTCTATTTCAGAAGTTTTTTCTTCAGGATTAGTCGATATTAGGGGATTAACAAGAGGACATGGAAATCAAGGACCTGTAAGAAGATTCGGAATAAGATTGAGAAGCCACAAAGCAGAAAAAGGTCAGAGAAGACCAGGAAGTGTAGGTGCCTGGCATCCAACAGGAGTAAGATTTAATGTTCCTAGAGCAGGACAATTAGGACTTTTTTCAAGAGTAACATACAATAGTAATATCATAGCAGTTAAAAAATCAACTGAAAAACTTCCATTTATAGAAAAAGGATTACAACATTACGGAAAAGTTAATTCAGATTATATTCTTTTAAGGGGCAGCGTGCAAGGTGTTCCAAAAAGAGAAATTCTTATGACTGCTTCATTAAGACCAAGCAAAAAACAACTAAAAAAGCATTTTGATTTAATTGAATTAAGATAATGGCAAAAATACAAATTTTAGACATAAATGGGAAAAAGGCAAAAGAAATAGACACAGTTTTATTTGAAGGAGAAATAAGACAAGATATTATTCAAAAAATAGCAGAAGTGCAAAAACATGGACAACCATATGCGCCCTCTTATCTTGCTGGAAATCAAACATCTGCAAGTGGAAATGTTCTTCATACAAGACATGACTGGAAATCTGATAGGGGAAAAGGAATTTCAAGAGTCCCAAAGAAAAGGATGTCTGATAAGGGAGAAAGATTCACCTGGGTTGGTGCTGTTATTCCTGGAACAAGGGGCGGAAGAAGAGCTCATCCTCCTAAAATTCTTTCGAGAATAAAATCTATAAATAAGAAAGAAATGAAAAAAGGTTTCTTATCTGCACTTGCAATGGTTGCTTCTGAAAAACTAGTGAAGGAAAAATATTCAAGATTTGATGAAACAAATACTAAAATAAATTTGCCTGTTGTTTTAGAAACAAAAATGCTTTCATTAAAAACAAAAGACTTTCTTACTTCTCTAAAAAGTATTCTTGGGGAATATTTTAACATTGCTCTTCAAGAAAAATCAATAAGGCCAGGAATTGCTGGAATGAGAAATAGAAAATATAAGAAGACTGGCGGAATGTTACTGGTTATAGGAAATAAAGAAGAGAAAAAATTTAACGGAATTGATATAATCTCTGCAAAAGAACTTAAAATAGGGGATTTGGTTTCAAATGGAGCAAGATTAGTTTTATTCACAGAACAAGCTATAAAAGATTTGGAGGAAAGAGTAAGTAAAAGTTAATTCGTAAAATGAAATTTAAAACAACAGAAAAAAGTGTAAGATTAATAGAAGCTGAAAATACTTTGGTAATAGAATTCCCATTAAAAACAAAGAAAGAAGAAATAAAGAGTGAAGTTGAAGAAATGTTTAATGTAAAGGTTGCTAAAATAAGAGGACATTGCAAGGCAAATAGAAAAATTGCTTACATCAGGCTAAAAAAAGAAAATCCTGCGATTGATGTCGCAACAAAGGTAGGTATAATATAAACATGACAACACAAGAACAAAACTTTTCAATAGAATTAAACCATAGAAGTGCAATCTCTGTTGAAGGTAAGGGATTTATTGGTTTTGGCGGGATTGTTAGAAAAACAGTTAATGGTGGATATGGCGCGATTGCAAAGGAAAGCAGCGACATAGTTTGCGAAATAGTAGGAGATGTTAAGAGAGTAACTTTGGGTTTAATAGAATTTAGTCAAGGATCTTACGTAGCAAAATATGACAAGGCACATATTCTAAGTGCAGGCGCCATGTTTGCATATAATCAATTACAAAAAAGTTTGGAGGGAATAGCAGCATAATAACATGGGAAAAACACTAATAAAACAAGCAAGAGGACGAGGAAGCTTTACATACAGAGTAAGAAGGAATGCATACAAATATAGAATTGGTTATCCTGCCGGAGATGTTTCTGGAAAAGCAAAAATAGTAAAGCTCTTGAATTCTGCTGCCCATTCTGCACCACTTGCAAAAATTCTTATTAACAACACTTCATTTTATATCCCTGCGTGCCAAGGAATATTTGAAGGGCAAGACATTGAAATAGGCGGAAATAATATTCAAGACGGGAATATACTTCATCTTAGAGATTTAATTTTTGGAACAAAAATATTCAACATAGAGATAACATTGGGGGATGGTGGGAAAATGATAAGAACAAGTGGAGGATTCGCGACAGTATTAAGGCAAGAGGGAGATAAGACAGTAATAGTTTTTTTTAATAAAAAAGAAAAAATGGTTGAAGGTGCTTGTAGAGCAGTAATCGGAACAATAGCTGGACAAGGAAGAACCACAAAACCTATAGTTAAAGCAGGGAAAAAATGGCATATGATGAAAGCAAGAAATAAATTATGGCCAAGAACTTCTGCAATTAAGGTAAATGCAGTTGATCATCCATTCGGTGGTGGAAGAGGAAAAAGAATAAAAAGCAAAATCGCAAAAAGAAATGCACCTGCTGGAGCAAGAGTAGGACATATTAGACCAAGAAGAACAGGAGTTAAAAAATAATAACATGGCAAAAGAATTTACATACCGTGGAAAAACAATAGAAGAGTTAAAATCACTTGATACTCGAGAGTTTGCAAAACTTACTAAAGCTAGACAGAGAAGGGCAATACTAAGACAAACACAAAGCATTGAAAACTTTGTAAAAAAATGTGTTGAATTTCAAAGTAGAAAAAAACAAATAAAGACCCATTTAAGAGATATTATAATTGTTCCAAAAATGATTGATTATACTATTTTGATTCATAGCGGAAAACAATTTGTCCCTATTCAAATAATTCCTGAAATGCTTGGGCATAGACTTGGAGAATTTGTTCCAACAAGAAGCAAGGTAAAGCATGGAGCAGCAGGAATAGGTGCAACTAAATCAAGCCTAGCTAAGGCAACGAAGAAATAAAACAATGGCAGAAGAAAATAAATTAATTGAAACAGAAATTGTGAAAAAAACAAAAAAAGTTAAAAAAGTTGCAACAATAAAACCTGAAGAGAAAAAGGAAGAACAAAAGATAGAAACAGCCCTAATAGCAACACCAGTTCAAACAAAACCTGAAGAAAAGAAAGAGGAACAAAAAACAGAACAGAAGACAGAAGAGAAAAAAACAGAAAAGAAAAAGGGAGAGATAAAGAAGAAAGATTATGCTATCGTAAACGGAAATAATCTGCCGATATCAACAAAAGAATCTATGGATGTTTGCAGTATGATTCGGGGGAGAAGTATAGAAACTGCAATAAAAATGCTTGAAGAAGTTATTGCTTTTAAAAGAGTTGTAAAAATGAACAAAAGAGAAGTTCCTCATCAAAAAGGAAAAGGCGTTATGGCCGGGAGATATCCTATAAATGCATCAAATGAATTTATAAGGCTCCTTAAGCAGCTTAATGCAAACGCAATTGTCAATGGTCTTGAAATTGAAAAATGTAAAATATTTTGCAAAGCAAATTTTGCAAGCAGACCCTATAAACGAGGCGGTGCAAAATTTAAGAGAACACATGTTTTGCTCAAATTAGAAACGCCAAAAATTAAACAAAATAAAAATAAAAAATAACATGGATGAAAAAAAATTTGTTCAGTTTAAGAAAAGAGAACTTGAAATGAAAAAGTATATATGGAACAGCTTAGGAAAAGGCAAAGTAAGTTCAATAAAAGTAGAGTATACTCCTGTTGGAGAAAAGATAATAGTTGCTACAGATAGACCCGGATTAATAATCGGTTCAAGAGGAGAAAGAATAAATGAGCTTACAAGAGTATTAAAAAGCAGTTTCAAACTTGAAAATCCAAACATTGAAATAAGTGAAATAAAAGATCCTTCTCTTGATGCACAACTAGTTGCTGACAGAATTGCTTTAGACCTAGAAAGAATGGGCAATTTGAAATTTAAATCAATCGCATACAGGGAACTTGTAAGAGTAATGAACGCAGGAGCCCTGGGTGTTGAGATAAGACTAAGTGGAAAGCTTCCAAGTGATAGGGCAAAGTCATGGAGATTTGCAATGGGTTACTTAAAAAAGGTTGGAGACAGCGCCAAAGTTGTAAGACGTGCCAGTTCAATAGCTTTAACAAAACTTGGAATCAGTGGAATAAAAGTAGGAATACTTCCACCTGACGCAAAAATACATGATAGAATTGATATAGATGATAAATTAAAAGCATTCCTCAAAAAGGAACCTATCAAAGAAGAAATAGAAGTTAAAAAAGTTAAAAAACCTAGGAAGAAAAAAGAAGAAATAAATAATACAGAAGAAAAGAAATAATATGAAAAATTCAATAATTTTTCAATTATTCGCTTGTGGAGGACAAGCTTCATAACATGGCAATACTAAAAGCAAAAGACATCGCAAAAATGAATATAACTGAAATAGATGGAAAGAAAAAAGAACTTGAGCTTGAGTTGGTAAAATCAAGAATAGCAACAAAGAAAACTGGAAAAGGCACAAGAGAAATAAAAAGAACAATAGCGAGATTATTGACATTTAAGAAAATAAATGAAATGAAAAACAAAAACAATGGAAATTTGTCCTAAATGCGGATTGCCTATTCAGGCCTGTGTATGTTCTGAAATAGGAAAGAGTGAACAAAAAATAAAAATCACTACTGAAAAAATAAAGTATGGAAAGATTATAACACTCGTTTCAGGATTCAATAAAGATATTGATATAAAAACAATTGCAAAAGAACTTAAGCAATACCTGGCCTGCGGAGGAACAATAAAGAATGATGTTATAGAACTTCAGGGTGGGCATACAAATAGAATAAAAGGCGCACTAGTAAAATTGGGCTTTAATGAGGAGTTAATAGAAAACTAAAACATGGCAAAAAAACAAACAGCTAAGAAAGAAATTGAAACATCAAAGAACCCTGGTTCTTTAGGTGGCGAATGTAATGATCCTAAATGCCCGTTCCATGGAAGTATAAGTTTGAGGGGAAGAACATTTCAGGGAGAAGTAATAAAAAAATTTCCGAAAAGAGTTTGCATAGGTTTTGAAAGGACAGCTTATATTCCAAAATTTGAAAGATATGCAAAATCAAAAACAAAACTTCATGCGAGACTTCCAGATTGTTTAGCAGACAAGATAAACATCGGAGATTATATTGAAATAAAAGAATGCAGAAAATTAAGCAAAATTATAAATTTTATTGTAACTAAAAAAATAAGATAAAAATGAAATCAATAACAGCCAAAGCAACAAGGTCAATGAATATCGGCACATATCTTAATGCCGCAGATAATAGCGGAGCTCTTCTTATAAAAATAGTATCAGTAAAACACGGAAAGGTCGGGCGAGGAAGACAACAATATGCTAAAATGGCAGATCTTGTTAAAGTTTCAGTGATAAAAGGACTTCCTGAAATGAAGGGAAATGTTTTTGACGCAGTTATTGTAAGGCAAAGACAACCCTACAGAAGATTAACTGGAGAAAGAATAGCATTTGCAGACAATGCGGCAGTTTTACTCAAAGATGACAAGGGAAATCCAAAAGGGACGCAAATTAAAGGACCTGTTGCAAAAGAGATTTCAGAAAGATGGTCAACAATAGCAAAAATGGCTAAATTTGTAGTATAAGAAAAACAAAATGAAAAAACAATACTCAAGTAAATGGAAAGGAAGCAGACAAGTGAGAAAGCAAAGAAAATACAGACTTAATGCTCCATTAAATGAAAAACATAAAATGATTTCCTCTACATTATCCGATGAACTTAGAAAAAAATATCAAAAAAGAAGTTTTCCTTTGAGAAAAGGAGACAGTGTTGAAATTATGAGGGGAGAATATGCAAAGAAAACTGGAAAAGTAAATACTGTAAGATTAGACAAAATGAAAGTTACAATCGAAAGTGTTCAAGAAACCAAGAAAGATGGAACAAAAAGAGATCTCTTTTTTGATCCTTCAAATTTAAGGATAAAAGAGCTTAACTTGGATGATAAAAGAAGAAAGGAAGCAATTGAAAGAAAAATACAAATCAAAGAAAAAGTAGAAAAAACTACGGAGAAGAAAAAATAAAATGCATCAAAAAAGAATAACAATAGCAAAAACATGGTTTGTCCCTAGGATGACCTCAAAGTATATTGCGTTTGCAATGTCAGATATGCAAAAATCTCTTCCATTGATTGTAGCAATGCGAGATATATTAAAATTAGTAAAAATAAAGAAAGAATTAAAACTTCTTTTAAATTCAAAACAAATTTTTGTTAATGGAAAAATAGTAAGAGAAACAAATTATCCTGTTCATCTTTTTGATTCTCTCTCTATGCCTGCAGTGGGTAAATTTTACAGAACAGTATTGAAAGATAAAAAAATTAGTTTTAAAGAAATTTCAGAAAAAGAAAGCATGGAAAGGGCATATAAAGTTATTGGGAAAAAAATATTGTCTGGAAAAAGAGTCCAGATCAATCTAAGCGAAGGAAAGAATATAATTACCTCTGAAAAAATTAACACTGATGATTTTATTGTTCTGGATAATTTAAAAAATAAAATAAAAAGTATAAAACAACTAAAAGAGGGTGAAGAAGTTATAATCACTGCAGGAAAACATATTGGAAAAATAGGAAAAATCAAAAAAATTGAAGAAGAAGGGGAGAAAAAAATAGCAGAAATAGATTCAAAAAACGAAAAAATAAGAACAGAAACGAAAAACCTGTTCATAACAAACTAAAAATGGCAAAAAAACAAACAGAAAAGAAAATTGAACAAACTAAAAAACAGAAATTAGAAAAAAATCCAATGAGAGAGATAGAAATAGAAAAAGTTGTCCTTAACTGTGGCGGAGTTGCAGAAAAGTTAGACAAATCAGCAAAACTTTTGAATATACTTACTGGAAGAACTATCAAACAAGTTGAATCATCAAAAAGAATTCCAACATTTGGAGTAAGACCTGGTTTGAAAACAGGGTGCATGGTAACATTAAGAGGGGAAGAAAAAATAGCTCTTCTTAAAAGATTTCTTGGAGCTGTTTCAAACAAGATCCGTAAAAAGGCAATAAAAGAAAATCATTTTTCATTCGGTATAAAAGAGTACCTGGAAATTCCTGATATGGAATATCAAAGAGACATCGGACTTATTGGTTTAGATGTAACAATTGTCTTCAAAAGAAAAGGAAAAAGAGTAGTATTAAAAAAAATAAAGCAAGGAAGATTACCAAAGAAGCAGCATGTTACACCTGAAGAAATTATTGAATATTTAACAAATAAATTGGGGGTCACAGTAGAATAATAATATGACAGCAAGCGACTGGGGCAAAGTATTAAAGCAGCTTAAAGGAAAACCTGCGGTAATGGCCAAATATATAAAACACAATAAACCAAAACAAAGAAAGTTTGGAATTGCTGCAAAGAAATGCGAGAATTGTGGAAGATTCGGAGCAAGAGTTGGACAATATGGCATAAATTTATGCAGACACTGCTTTAGGGAGATGGCAGAAGGTTTAGGATTTAAAAAATATAGTTAAAAAACAAAATGAGCCAAGACATAGTTTCAGATACATTGAATAGGATAATGAATGCTAAAAAGGCAAATAAGAGTTACATAGTTTCAACAAGATTCTCTAAATTACTTATTAAAGTTCTTGATATGATGAAACAATATGGTTATATTGATTACACACTTAATGAAGGGGTTTTAAGAATAGAAATGAAAGAACTAAGTATTTGTAGCTCAATAAAGCCGAGATATACTGTAAATAAAGAAAATTTAGAAAAATATGTAAGAAGGTTTTTACCAGCGAGAGACTATGGGTATGTTATCATATCTACAAGCAAGGGGTTAATGACAAATAATGAAGCTAAAGAAAATCATTTGGGAGGAAGCTTAATTGCTTACTTTTACTAATGGCAAAAAAAGAAAATATAAAAAAGATGGAAGAGAAAATAGAAATTCCTTCAGAAATAGAATTGATAGTTGAAGGACAGATAGTAACTTTAAAAAAAGATTCAAAAGAAACAAAAAGGACATTAAACCGAGAATTAACTGCTTCTAAAGATAATGGCACGCTCATCCTTATCACAAAGGACAATAAAAAAGAGCAGAGAAGAAACTTAAGAACATTAATTGCACATATAAAAAATGATATTGAAGGATTAACAAATGGTTTTGAATATGAGCTAGAAATATGCAATGTTCATTTTCCAATGAATGTAACTTTTGACAAGGCGAAAAGAGAAATTATCATAAAAAATTTAATTGGAGAAAAACATCCAAGAGGAGTAAAAATTCCTGCAGAAGTTGAAGTTGAAATAAAAATGCCACATATTAAATTGGGGGCGCATAATATTGAAATTGTAGGTCAAGTGGCAGCAGATCTTGAGAAAGCGACAAAGATAAGATATAAGGACCGAAATAAGTTTCAAGACGGAATATTCATAACTAAAAAGCCTGGAAAAATATACTTATAATGACAAAAAAAAGACAAGCCAATTTTCAAAGAACAAAATTTTATGCATATGCCTGCCTTGGCAAGTATCAAAAAAGCAAGAGAAAGTACAGGCATCCAAAAGGAAGACATAATAAAACAAGACAAAAATGGAGAAGCCGACCACCCCGAGTGGAAATAGGATATAAAAATGAAGTAAGAACAAGTGGACTCGTTGAAGGGAAAATACCTATGTTAATTAATAATGTTAAAGATCTTGCAAGACTTAGAAAAGAAAACATTGCTATAATTGCAAAAGTTGGAAAAAAGAATAGAATTGAAATAGCAAAAGAGGCAGACAAAAGAAAAATTCAGATTTATAATCTGAATATAAGAAAATTATTGAAAAAATTGGAGAAAGCAGACAAAAAATGAAAAACTTAAACAAAAGAAAAGCCCTTGCATCAAGAGTTCTTGGAGTTGGAAAAAATAAAATCATATTTGATATTCGAAGATTAGAAGAAGTAAAAGAGGCTATAACCAAACAAGACATAAGAGATCTTTTTGCTGAAGGAATAATAAGAATTGCACCTGCAAGGGGGAGACAGATAAAAGAAAAAAGGAGAACAAACAGAAAAGCAGGAAAAATAAAGAGAAAATTGAAACTAAGAAAAATAAAATATGTAATACTAACAAGAAAATTAAGAAGATACATAAAAGACCTTAAGAGCGCCAAGAAGATAGACCAACATACCTATGCTGATCTAAGAAAAAAGATAAAATCAAAAATATTTAAAGACCTTTCGCACTTAAAAGAACATATTGGGGGTTCAATTAAAAAAATAAAATGAAACTGATTGATAAGAAAAGAAGAATAGAGAATAAGACTAATTATCTTAAAAGAAGAAGACTTCTTGAATCAAAAAATCCTAGAATAATCATAAGAAAAACAAATAAGTATATTATTTTTCAATATGTTGAAACTAAAATTGCTCAGGACAAAGTTAAATTTATGTTAACAACAAAAGCATTACTTGATTGCGGGTGGCCTAAAGAAAAAGAAGGCAGTTTAAAATCACTTGGAGCTGCTTACCTTGGTGGAATGCTATTTGGAAAATTAATAAAAAATGAAAAACCAGCTATAATTGATACAGGACTAATAAGAAATACAAAAGGTTCAAAGATACATGCTGGAATAAAAGGAATTATTGATTCAGGGATTAAATTAAGTTACAATCAAAAAATGTTTCCTGAAGAAAAAAGAATAATCAATGAAAACATCAAAGAATTTTTTGAGAAAGTTAAAAATAAAATAATGAAAGGAGAAGCAAACTAACTATGGCAAGGGAAAGAAGACGAGAAAAATTTGACAATTCAGAAGCTGAAAAAGCTAAGTTAGATAATTGGAAACCAAAAACACTCCTTGGAAAGCTTGTAAAAGAAAAGAAAATTAAGGATATAGATGAAATTCTTGATAAAAGAATACTTGAAGAGCAAATTGTTGAGTCACTTCTTACTTTAGAATCTGACCTACTTTTAATTGGTCAATCAAAAGGAAAATTTGGCGGAGGAAAAAGAAGAGCTTGGAAACAAACACAAAGAAAGACCATGGAAGGTAATGTTCCAAAATTTAGCTGCTTAACTGTTGTTGGAGATAAAAATGGGCATGTGGGCATAGGCCTGGGAAAAGCTAAAGAAACTTTGCCTGCAAGAGAAAAATCTTTGAGAAAATCAAAACTTAATGTGATGAAAGTAACAAGGGGATGTGGAAGTTTTGATTGTGTGTGCCATGAAAACCATAGTATTCCATTTATTGTAAAAGGAAAATGTGGAAGTTCAGTAGTAGTGCTTTTTCCCGCACCACAGGGTACTGGATTAGTAATAGGCGATGAATGTAAAAGAATATTAAAGCTTGCAGGAATAAAAGATGTGTATAGTAAAACATTTGGCCAGACAAGATCCACTATAAATCTTGCAAATGCTTGTATGGATGCTCTTAATAAAACAAACGGGAAAAAACAAATTACAAAATGATAGCAATAATAAGAATACACGGAATGATAAAAGTAAGATTTAACATAGATGAGACTTTAAGCAGATTAAGATTAAGAAGAAAATATTGTTGTGTTATTGTTAATGATTCTCCTGAAACAACCGGAATGATAACAAAAGTAAAAGATTTTGTTGCCTATGGAAATATCACTGAAGAAACACTTGTTAAATTAATAAAAGAAAGAGCAGAAAAAATAGGCGATAAAAAAGCAAAAATAGAAAATCCTGAAAAAATTGCCAAAGAACTTATTGCAGGAAAAAAGTTTGAAGAAATGAAAATAAAACCATTTTTCAGACTTCATCCACCACGTGGTGGAATAAACAGCAAGAAGCATTATCCAAAAGGAGTTTTAGGAAATAATAAAGGGGGAATAAATAAATTAATAGAAAGGATGCTATAAATTTAAAACATGAAACTCAAAAGAAGACATAAAGTTTCGAGAATGCACGGACGAGGAACACATGGATGGGGCGCTAGAAAAAAACATATGGGAAGTGGCCACCGTGGCGGAGTAGGAATGGCAGGAACAGGAAAAAAAGCAGGACAGAAGATAATGCACATTCAAAAACTCTATGGGTCAGAATATTTTGGAAAAAGCGGAATAACTAGCAGAAAAACAAAAAGAGAGAAAAACTATGTTTACAATCTGGGTTATATTGAAGCAAATTTTGAAACATTAAAGAAAAAATTTGCTAATAAAGAAGGAGTTTTAGATTTAAGTGATTACAAAATACTTGGTGAAGGAGAAATAACAAGCAAAATAATGATAAAAGCAAGAGCTGTATCTGCAGGTGCAAGGGAAAAGATAGAAAAAGTAGGCGGAAAAGTAATTGTTCCTGAATTTAAAGAGGAAAAAAAAGTCGAGGAGAAGATAGAAAAAACTCCTGAAGCAAAGATTACGGTAAAAACAAAGGTAGTAGCAAAAGAGAAAAAAGAAGTAAAAAAGTGAAAAACAAAAAATGAAAAATAAAAAGATTTTTCAATTATTCGCTTGTAGGAGACAAGCTTCATATAATGCAATTTAAAGACATACTTTATAATCTCCCCGAAGTAAAAGGGCCTACTGAAAAAAAACTTGCTTTTAATGTTAAGCTTAAATGGACTATTATAATCCTTTCTGCTTTTTTTATTCTAGCAAATATTTCTATTTACCAGCTTAAAGAAAATGCACTCCAAAGATTTGAATATCTTGCTATCCTTCTTGGAACAGATTTTGGGAGTATTATCTCTCTTGGTATTGGTCCTATTGTTATGGCTTCTATTATTCTCCAGCTTTTAGTTGGAAGTAAAATAATTAATATAGACACAACTACACCTGAAGGAAAGAAATTTTTTCAAGCTATTCAAAAATTAGGTGTTTTCTTCTTTATAATTTTTGAAGCAACAGTTTATACTTTAATGGGTGGAACACCTGCAAATCCTGGGTTTGAATTAATTGTCATTGGTCAGCTTATCCTTGGAGGATTATTAATAATGTTCATGGATGAAATATGTCATAAATGGGGATTTGGTTCAGGAGTAAGTTTATTCATTGCAGCCGGTGTTGGTTGGAGATTGATTGCAGGACTATTTGGGTTTATAGGTGCAGAAAATACTTTACAGGCAGTTGGTCATATCCCCCTATTATTCGCAAGTTTTGCAAATCAAGATATGACTGGTGCATTAAAATCGCTTGCAGCAATATTATCAACTGCCATTGTCTTTTTAGCGATAGTTTGGGCACAATCATTAAAAATAGAAATTCCTCTTTCATATGATAGATTAAGAGGATATAATGTTAAATGGCCACTTGCATTTTTCTATGCTTCTAATATCCCCGTTATATTGACAGGAGCACTTGTTGCAAACTTGCAACTTTTTGGAAGTCTTATACAAAATTGGAGAGGGCATGCTACAATTCTAGGAGATTTTAGTAGTGGACAAGCTGTTTCAGGAGCTGCTTTCTGGTTAGGCTCAACAGATATTGTTGGATTAGGAATAACAGGTGGATTAAGGTGGATTTATTTATGGCAGTCATTAAGTCATGTGTTCTTCTTTGTTGTCCTTTCTGCAATTTTCTCAGTATTCTGGGTAAAGACAAGTGGAATGGATGCTAGTGCACAGGCAAGAAATATTCTTGCTTCAGGATTACAAATACCTGGATTTAGAAAAGATGAAAGAATTTTAGAATCAATATTATCTCGATACATAATGCCATTAACAGTTATGGGTGGTATTGCAATAGGTATTCTTGCTGCAGTTTCAGATATTACTGGAACAATAACCGGTGGAACATCCTTGCTTCTAGGTGTAATGATTATCTATCAATTCTATAAGAATATTGCACAACAGCATGCGGTTGATATGCATCCTGCTTTGAAAAAGATGATGGGATAACGAGTAGCTTTAAATAACCAAAAAGACAAACCATACTATGAAAGGAATGACTATGATGTTTCTTGTAATGATTCTTAGCCTTGGGCTAGCCTTTGCTTGGGATTCTTACCCTATCATCAAAACATCTGCACACTATATTCTTGACCCTACTGCAGGAGCATTGATGAATATGAATATCCATGTAGGGATGATTTTAGTGGTTTTCATTATTACTCTCATTACAGTTATTGTCCAAAAATACGGAACGAATCAAGCAGAATTAAAAAGACTTAAGGAAGAACAAAAACTTCTTCAGGAAGAAATGAAAAAATACAAAGATCATCCTGAAAAATTATTAGAACTGCAAAAAAAATCTTTTGAGTTCATGCCCAAAACAATGGACCTTACAATGAAACCTTTAATATACACTGCTGTTCCATTTGTCCTTTTCTTCAGATGGTTCAATGATTATTTCTCTTTACTGCCTGAATTTAAGTTTTTTGGGTTTATTTCGTGGTTTTGGTTTTATTTTTTAGCATCAATTTTATTTAGCACCATATTAAGAAAAGTTATGAAGGTTTACTAATGGAAAAACAAGAATATTTAATGAGAATGCAAGTTATTGAAGAAGAAGCAAGACAGATAGAGATGCAAATCGGGATGATTGATCAACAATCAAACGAACTGATTCAAATAAGTAAAAGTCTCGAACAGTTATGGATTAAAGAAGAAAATCCTGAATTTCTTGCTAATTTGGGAAAGGGAATTTTTGTTAAAGCAAAAGCTCTTGAAAAAGAAATCTTTGTGAGCATAGGCAATGGAACTGTTGTAAAAAAAACTCCAGAAGAAGCTGTTGAAATAATAATGACTCAATTAAGAAGAGCATCTGAAACAAAATCAGAATTTATGTCAAGAATTAATGAACTTCAAATTGAAATGCAGAAATTAGCGGAAGAAGCAGGAAAAGATGATAAAAGTCATAATGAGGAAGAGTGCAGTTGTGGGGAAGAATGCAAGTGTGAAGAAGAATGTGGAGATGACTGCAAATGCAAAGAGCATAAACACAAATAAATATCTCTATCTTTTTCTAACTACTTTTAAAAATCTCTTGTAAGGCATAATTCCTAACTCACTTACAATTCCATTTATGTTTTTTATTTCTATTGGTTCAAATGCAGGATTTTTTACATGAATCTTTTTTGTGCCCCATACTTCATGAAAATCTCTTTGTTCTAATTTTACATTTTTTGGCGAATATTTCCAGGAATCAGCGACGATAAAGACCGGGATATTATTATCCTTTGCTATCTCTGCAAACATCCCACTTCCAACTTTATTTATGACAACATCTTTCAGTAAAGCATCTGCACCAAAGAGAATCAAATTAACTTTTTTTCTTCCACTATCTCCCTTCATTGCTATGGCTGCAGCAGAATCAACAAAAGTGGTAACATTTATCCCTGCACAAGTAAGCTCTTTAGCAGTTTTTCTTCCCTGAAATAATGGCCTAGTTTCAGTGTTATATACCTCAAATTTCTTTCCTTTTCTTTTTGCATAAATTAATGCCTTAACTACGTTTGTTGAATGGCAATGAGTAAAAATGACATCATTTTTTTTAATTATTTTAAGAACATTTTTATTTATTTTATCTTGTGCTTCTGAAAAATGTCCTAGTATCTCTTCTTTTGATTTTTTTCCTGCAAGTTCAATTACATGAAGAAGCATTGGCTCTGTAGGTCTTAAATCAATAAGTATTTTTTTTGTTTTTTCTTCAGGAAAAAGATAATATGCTCTAAGTGCAGCTTTTGCGACATTTGTGGCTCCCTGAATTTTTATACTTTTTATGTCCTTACAGATTTTTTCGAAAAGTTGCTTTTTATTCATATTATCCTCTTTTTTACTCATCTAGTATGGGGTTTGGGTATTTTAAAGTTAATGAATATACATAAACATATTTAAAAATACTTGAAGATAGATATAATCATGCTAGAATCTTTAATTAACCCAAAAAGCGCATCAAGAAAGCCGTGGGGAATGTTTTTTGTTGGATTGTTTTATGCTTCTCTCTCTATACTTCTCTCTCATTGGTTTTTCATGAATGATCCTGTTTTATCACAATATTCTGGCATATTCATGATAATGTTTTGTGTGATATTTGTAATGTTATATATTTATTATTCAATAAAGACTGAAGAACAAAAATGTTCTGAAATTGAAAGTGAAGGAATTTTATTAAAAGAGCATGGCAAGGTTATTCTTTCTTTCCTATGTTTATTCATGGGGTTTATTGTAGCTTTTTCTTTCTGGTATATGGTTCTTCCAGATGGCACCGATAGTTTTAAAGCTCAAATAGAAACATTTTGCCAAATTAATAGGCCTAGTAATTTTGACCAATGTGTAAGCGAATATGACTTATCTGGAAGCAAGAGTATTACAGGAGATAGCGTCTCTGGAAGCAGATTTATGAGCATTTTTTCAAATAATATTTATGTACTTATATTCACAATTATATTTTCGCTTATATTTGGGGCAGGAGCAATTTTTATATTAGTTTGGAATGCCAGCGTTATTTCTGCTGCCATAGGAATATTCGCGAAGTCTGACTTAAGCAGCCTTCCACTTGGTGTAGCAAGGTATATGATTCATGGACTTCCTGAGATTTCTGCCTATTTTGTTGGTGCACTTGCAGGGGGAATATTAAGTTTTGCGATTATAAGACATGATACTAATAATAGAAAATTCTGGAAAGTAATCCAAGATTCATTAAACCTTGTAATAATTGCAATTGTAATAATCTTGATATCTGCCTTTATCGAAGTATTTATAACCCCTCGAATATTCTAAAAAAAATGGTAAGATATATTTGCGCGAACTGTAACTATCGATTTGGTTCTGACAAATTGAAACAGAATATCTGCCCTTATTGTGGCAAAAAAGGAGTTATAGAAGAAGAAAAGTCTGCATCTGATTTAATTAGTGATGCGGATAATTTCGAGTAAAGTTATAGTAAATTACAGAAAAAAATAAGATAACATGGAAGAAAAAAATAAAGTTGATAATATAGAAAACAATATTCTCAATGAAGAAGCAATTCTAAAGGAAGAAAAAACTAAAGCTGGAGCAGTAGAAAAAGAGGGAAGAAAAAGTTCAGGAGAAAGTGAAATTATTGAAGAAAGACAAAAAAAGATTGTTAATTTTTTTAAGAAAAGTCCTAACTTGATTTTTATAATCCTTCTTTTTGCATTATTAATCCTGGGAATCTATATTAGAATGCTTCCTCTTACGGATCATAATGGCAAACCTGGACTTTGGGATATTACTACTAATGATTATACTCTTGGACCTGATCTTGACCCATTTCTTTTCTTGAGATACGCAAGAACAATGATAGAAAATGGCAGTCTCCCTCGAATTGATACTATGAGAAATGTTCCTCTCTTTTTTGACACAACAACAGAACTGCAAATGGTTTCTTACATGATTGTTCTGACCTACAAGGCAGTTAATTTATTAGGAAATTACAGCATGAACTTTGCAGGAGCATTTATGCCTGTTTGGATGTTTGCTCTAACTATAATTGCTTTTTTCTTTTTTGTAAGAGAAATATTCACCAGGCCGGGAAATAAAAAGAGTTTTATTAGGGCAAATTGGATTGCATTAATATCTACTTTTTTTATGATAGTTAGTCCTGAATTTCTTTCAAGAACAGTTGCAGGAATTCCAGAAAAAGAATCTGTCGGATTCTTTTTCATGTTTTTAGCTTTGTATTTTTTCTTAAAAGCCTGGAAATCTGAAAAATTAATGAATTCTATTATTTTGGGGATTATTGCAGGAATCTCAACAGGACTCATGGGACTTACATGGGGCGGAGTAACTTATCTGTATATTACTATTGCGCTTGCAAGCTTGATAGCATTTCTACTGAATAAATTTGGAAATAAAGAAACATTAGCTTATTTAACATGGCTAGTATCTGCGTTAGTAGTTACATTATTATTTACTAATAGATTTAAATTAATAGATTTTATTAAGAGTATAGATACTGGTTTGTCTTGTATTGTTTTTGCAGTTTTGATAATTCATTTCATAATTTGGAATACTAAATTGAATACTCTATTAAAACTAGAAAAAATAAAACTTCCAAGGGCAGTTATATCCTTTATTTTAGTCGCAATAATAGGAGTTATTGCAATATCTATTATCAGTCCGGGATTTATTGCAGAAAAAGCAAATGCATTAAGTGAAACATTCATAAGGCCTATTACCGGAAGATGGAGCACAACTGTCGCAGAAAATCGCCAGCCTTATTTTACAGAATGGCAATCAAGTTTTGGTCCAACTATTCAAAGTTTTCCTGTGCTATTCTGGCTGTTTTTCATAGGTTCTGTAGCACTTTTTTATAAAATGTTTAGTAGAATAGAAAAGAAAGATAGATGGGTATTAACTGGATTGTATGTTTTGTTCTTCTTTGGGTTAGTATTCTCCAGATATGCTGCTCACCCTAGTCTTTTTGATGGGGAAAATTTTATCAGTAAGTTATTTTACTTTGGTTCTGCACTTCTTCTTATTGGAGCAGCAGGATATTATTATTTAAAATATTATAAGAAAGGAGACAAAAGTTTTGAACATACTGATTTTGAATATCTTTTCCTATTCTCTCTTTTTATTTTATGCCTTTTCACTACAAGAAGTGCAGTCAGACTTATTATGGTTCTCTCACCAATCGCACCAATATTTTGTTCTTATCTTCTTGTGGATTCTATAATAAGATTTAAAGAATCAAGTGACAATACAAAAAAGCTTATTCTTGGAATAATATCTTTAATTGTTTTACTACTCATTTTATATGCGGGTGTGACTTATTTTAAAACAGTTCAAGAAAGAGCTTATAGCAATGTCCCCTATTATTATACTATTCAATGGCAAAAAACAATGTCTTGGGTGAGAGAAAATACTTCTCAAGATGCAGTATTCTGTCATTGGTGGGATTATGGTTACTGGGTTCAAAGCATAGGAAATCGTGCTACTGTTACTGATGGTGGAAATGCTATCACTTGGTGGAATTATCTTACTGGAAGATTTGTCTTAACAGGAGACAATCAAAAAGAGTCGTTAGATTTCCTCTGGAATCATAATGCTACGCATTTACTGATAGATTCTAGTGATATAGGCAAGTACGGTGCTTTTTCTCAGATTGGAAGTGATAAAAATTTTGACAGGTTATCACAAGGACCAATAACTCTATTAGCAGATTCAAAACAAGCAGAAGAAACAAAGGCAGGAAAGAAAATACTTTATGACATGCCCAGGGGTGATGGTAATTATGGAATCGCGCCTATTGAAGAAGATATAGTTTATGAGATAAATGGAACAAAAAACACTTTATTCAGGGAGGATTATGGAATTATGGGAGTTTCTATTGAAGCTATAACTACGAATGAATCTGTCTCATTTAAGCAACCAGAAGGAGTTTTCTATAGTCAAGGATTACAAAAGAAGATACCTCTAAGATATGTTTACTTTAATGGCCAATTTTTTGATTTTAAAAGCGGTATTAATGCAACAATCTATCTTATCCCAAGAATAAGTTCAAGCAGTATTAATTATATGGGTGCTGCAATTTATCTATCCCCAAGAATAATGAGAGGATTCTTAGGACAGGTATATCTCCTTAATAATTCACTTGGGAATTTTGATAATTTTGAGTTAGTTCATTCACAGCCGGATTTATTCACAGAAAATTTAGAGAATCAAGGATATAATCTTGATTATTTTAATTACTTTGATAATGGCGCAGGATTACAAGGACCTGTAAAAATCTGGGAAATTAAGTATAATGGAGATGAAACTATAAATCCCGAATATCTTCTTAAAGCTCCGCCGGCAAGTATTACCTGGAAGTTTTAATTAATTGGCTTACCTACTACTTTTTATTAATATCTCTGCAAATTTAGAAACCATAACATCCAATAAAACAAACATTTAAAATGTTTAATTTCAATTTATGAACATCAAGAAAACCCTAAAATCTATTAATTGGGTTTTCTAGCTGATTCAAAATTAAAAACAAAAAAATTTATGAACATGGAACAACCTATTTTATTCATAGCCATATTAATAAGCTTTATTCTTACATTTATGGTTCTTCCAAGATGGATAAGAAAATGCAAACAGGTCGGACTTGTTTGGGAAGATATGAACAAACCTAAACATCCCAAAAACGTTGCTGCTTCTGGTGGAATTGTAGTAATAATGGCATTTATTATAGGTGTACTCTCCTATATCGCAATAAGAACATTTGTTATTGGTGACCTTAATGGTATAACCCGTGAAATATTGGGTTTATTGAGTGTTGTTCTAATTCTTGCAGTTATTGGATTAACAGATGATATGCTTGGATGGAAACATGGAGGATTATCAATAAGAATGAGAATTTTCTTAGCATTAATGGCATCTATTCCGCTTGTAGTAATAAATGCAGGCGATTCTACAGTCAATCTTCCTTTTATGGGAGCAGTTAATATGGGAATTCTCTATCCCCTTATATTAATCCCTCTTGGAATAGCAGGTGCAACAACAACTTATAATTTTCTTGCAGGATTCAATGGATTAGAAACAGGACAGGGAATAATCATTGTATCCTTTCTATCGTTTATTGCATATATCACTGGTTCAAGCTGGTTAGCAATGGTTGGTTTGTGCATGGTTGCTGCTTTGATTGTCTTTTATCATTATAATAAGTTTCCTGCGAAAGTTTTCCCGGGAGACATCCTCACGTGGAGCATAGGTGCATTAATTGCTTGCATTGCTATACTTGGAAGTTTTGAGAAGATTGCTCTTTTTGTTTTTATGTTGTATATTTTAGAAACAATATTGAAAGTAAGAGGAAAGCTTAAGAAGCAATCATTCGGAATACCCAATAAAGATGGAAGTTTGGAAATGCCCTATGACAAGATTTATGGGTTAACTCATTTGTCAATATTTATTATTAAAAAATTTAAGGATAAAGTTTACGAAAGAGATGTAGTGTATTTTATATTTGCGATACAGATTATAATCTGCCTTGCTGCCTTAATAGTATTTAAAAGTTCATTGTTTATCTAGTTAATATGGGAATATTGGATAAAATAAGAAATCTTAGGTCTCATGAACTATTCATGAGCAGCCTTGTCCTTTTGATTCTTATGAATGTTGCTAATCTTATTAATTATTTATTTCACTTTTCGATGGCAAGAATGCTAGGACCTGCAGATTATAGTATTCTAGCTGTTTTAACAAGCATAACCTATTTATTTTCTGTACCTACTAACTCTATACAAACTGTAGTTTCAAAATATACTACAAAGTTTAGAGTAAAAAAAGAATATGGCAAAATTAAAGGAATATTAAATTATCTGTTAAAAACTCTGTTTATCTGGTCACTTGCACTCTTCCTGATTTTTTTAGTTATCTCTATTTTTCTTTATGGGCCTCTAAAAATCTCTTACTGGCTTTTAGTTATAACTGGACTATATTTATTCGGAACCCTTATCACACCAATAGGAACAGGAATATTACAAGGATCTAAAAAATTCAGTGTATGGGGCTGGAATAGTATAATAAATAGCGCTACTAAGCTAGCATTAGCAATTTTACTAGTTTACCTGGGATTTGGAGTTTATGGGCCAATTATCGGATTTTTATTCGGAGCATTAGTCTCATTTATCTTAATATTTCCATTTATTAAAGAAGTCTTATATTCTAAAGAAGTAAAAGAAAAAGTTAATGTCCTTTCTAGAGAGAATATTCCTATCTTTATTGCAGTTCTTGTAATTGCCCTTATGTGTTCTTTAGACATAATCTTGGCAAAATACTTATTTGACGCGCATACTGCAGGGTTATATTCTGTTGCTTCAATGATTGGCAAAATGATATTTTTTGCTTCTTCTACTATTGCCTTTGCAATG
>Ga0247840_10004807_pt1 | contig 20947 bp, 16 predicted proteins | sample LaCruzMarch2015__FD_192404 | JGI IMG/M metagenome (GOLD analysis project Ga0247840, IMG submission 192404) | Freshwater microbial communities from meromictic Lake La Cruz, Castile-La Mancha, Spain - LaCruzMarch2015_17m | ecosystem: Environmental > Aquatic > Freshwater > Lake | place: Spain... | reverse complement strand
TTGCCGGTGGCGTCAGTGTCGGCCATATTGCGAAGTGGAACGGAACAGCCTGGTCGGGCCTGGATGGCGGCATCGACAACATCGTATTTTCTTTAACAACATATGGATCGAAGCTGTATGCAGGTGGATTGTTCGACCATGCAGGCGGGTTGAGTGCCAAAAGTATTGCTGCCTGGGATGGCACAAGCTGGAGTCCTTTGGGCGCCGGCATTGGCGGTAGTGTTGCTTTGAACGTCATGGCGCTGCAGGTCTACAACAACAGGCTCATCGTAGGCGGGCTTTTCCAGACGGCAGGCGGAATCACGGTGAACAGCGTTGCGCGTTGGGATGGGTCGAACTGGTCGGCACTGGGTAATGGTGTTACTTACGGGGGTGCCACCTCCAACATCAATGCCCTGGCTGCGATTGGCAGTGAGCTGATTGCCGGCGGGGTCTTCGACATGGCCGGCCTGGTGAATGCCAACTACATCGCGCATTGGACAGAGCCTCCGGTGGGGATAGAGACTCCTGTTTTCAGCGGCTCAGCGGACTTTTCCCTTTCACAGAATTATCCCGAGCCTTGCCGGGCTGCAACAACGATTTCCTTTCAGATCCCAAGCTCCGCTGCCGTAAAGCTGGCGGTCTATGATGGCAGTGGAAGGGAGATCGCTATTTTGCTGGACGAGAACCTTACTGCCGGATCACATGCTGTCGTATGCAAAACCGCTGATTATCCTGCAGGCTTTTATTTCTATCGCCTGCAACATAACCAGCGGTTATTGTGTCGAAAAATGTGTGTTGTTAACTAAGGTCTTTTATTCGTCCTCAGTAGAATAAATGCTTGTCTCAAGACCTTTTTGCATTTTCTTATAATCGCGGTTTGACTTAGACCGGCTCAGTCGTGCTTTCATGGTGAAGGCGATCAGCACCATGGCAGGAACGAAGAGCAGGGTGAGGAAGGTCGCGAAGCTCAGGCCGAAAATTACGGTCCAGGACAGAGGTCCCCAGAAAGCGACATTGTCACCCCCGAAGTGGAGGTGGGGGTTGAGTTCAGTGAAGAGCGTCACGAAGTCGAGGTTCATGCCGATGGCCAGTGGAACGAGACCCAACATGGTGGCTGTCGCTGTCAGCACCACCGGTGTTACCCTGGTGAGGCCGGCCTGGATGAGGGCTTCCCGTGTACGCAGGCCTTCTGCCTTCAGTACGTCGGAGAATTCTACGATCAGGATGCCGTTACGCACCACGATGCCACCCAATGCGACGATGCCGAGGCCAGTCATCAGGATGGAGATGTCCATACCGAAGATGGCGATGCCCAGGAAGACGCCGATGATGCTGAAGATCACCTCGCTGAGGATGATCAGCGTCTTGCTGAGGGAGTTGAACTGTGTGATCAGGATGAAGAAGATCAGGCTGAGGGAGATTAACATGGCCACCATGAGGAAGGTGGAAGTCTCGGCCTGTTGTTCCTGTTCTCCGGTGAGTTTAATCTCTACGCCTTCGCTTTTGGGGAATTGGTCGGCGTATTTCTTGATCTTCACGACGATTTCGTTGGCCGTATAGCCGGTGAGGACTTCCGAAGAGACAGTAATCACCCTTTTCAGGTTCTTACGTTTGATGCTGCCATAGCTGTCGGTATAGTCGACGGTAGCGACAGAAGAAAGCGGGATCTGCCTGAGCAGACCACTGTTCATGTCGCGGTAGGTGATTTTCAGGTTCACCAGGGCGTCGATGTTCTTGCGGGTATTGGCATCATAGCGCAATTGGATGGGGTATTCATCTTCCAGTTCTTTGAATTTGGAGACTTCTTTCCCATAGATCGCAGTACGGATCTCCATGGCCACCTGTCCTGTAGAAAGGCCTTCACGGTTGGCACGTTCGCGGTCGATGTCGATGATGACTTCCGGTTTGTATTTCTCAAAATCTGCTTTAAGTTCCTGAACACCGGGGATTTGCAGGGAGTCGAGATAAGCTTTAAAGCCTTCTGCATTGGCGATGAGCAAGGGGAGGTCTTCTCCGCTGATTTCGATGTTGATGGGCTTTCCTGTGGGTGGGCCGCTTCTGTTTTTCTCGACGACGATGTTGGCGCCCGGGATGCCTTTGACAGCTTTGTCGATGGTGCTGATATAGGAAGAAGTGCTGGGACCTTTCCTGTATTTGTATTCGACAAAGTTGATGGTGATTTTGCCTTTTTCTGAGGCCATGGCCCGGTCAAAGCTGTTTTCATCTCCTGCGCCCAGGGCGATGTTGGCGATGACGCTTTCGATGTCGGGGTTGTTATTTCCCAGAACAGCCTTCACCTTGCCTTCCACGATGCGGGTGATGGAGTCTGTCACCACCTGGTCAGTGCCGATGGGCAGGCTGATCCTGACGTTGATGTAGTTGGGGTCGTTGTCGGGGAAGAACCTGACCTTGGGTTTTGCGATGCCGATCATGACGATGGAGATGAAGAAGAGCGCCACGGTGCCGACCAGCAGCCACCAGGGTCTGTTTTTGTGCAAAAAGAAGCGCAACTGACGCTCATAGGCCCGTAAAAACATCGGCCATGCTCTTTCCTGCCACCAGATGACCCATTTCTTGAAAGCCAGGTGGTATCCGAGGTTGAGGAGGAAGATGAAAGCCATGAAGTTGCCCATGCCCGGCCATCCCATGAGGTGGAAGAGCACAGCAGTTACGAAGAAGACGATAGAATAATTGCGCAAACGTTTCTGTCTGACCCTTTTGCTGAGGTGATCAAATTCATGTTTCATGAAAGAGACCGCGAAGACCGGGTTGATGATATAGGCCACAAAGAGCGAAGCGAAGAGGGAGATGATGAGGGTAATCGGCATGAATTTCATGAAACTGCCGACGATACCCGGCCAGAAGATCAGCGGGAAGAAGGGCGCCAGGGTGGTGAGCGTCCCGGAAAGGATGGGGAGGAATACTTCGCCGGCTGCCTTCTTGGCAGCGATCACAATATCAGGTTCATGCTTGTGTATGCGGTGGGTGTTTTCGATGACGACGATGGCATCATCGACGATGATTCCCAGAGCGAAGATGAAGCTGAACATGACCATCATATTCATGGTGAAGTCGAGGCCGGGGATGATCATAAAGGCCACAAACATGGAGAGCGGTACCGCCAGCGCCACGAAGAAAGCATTGGTAAATCCCATGAAAAACATCAGCACGATGATGACCAGGATAAAGCCGATAATCATGGTGTTGTTGAGTTCCTCGAGGGTGTTGCGGGTATAGCGGGCTTGTTCTCCGCTGATGTTGATTTTCAGGTCAGGGGGGTAAACATTTTTCTTGAGGTCATTGTTGAGGAGGTCTTTGATGTTGTCGCTGGCATCCAAAAGGTTTTGACCGCTTTTTTTGATGACATTGAGGGTGATGACGTTCTTTCCATCGAGGCGGGAGAAGCTCTCCTGTTCTTTGAAGGTGTCTTTGACTTCGGCTACGTCTTTGATGTAAATCATGGCACCACTGGAGGTGGTGAGTGCGATGTCTTTGATCTGGTCGGGAGTCTTGAACTGACCTTCCACACGGATGGAGCGTTTCATGCCGAAGCTGCTGATGTTACCACCGGAGACAGTCACATTTTCGCTGGCGATAGCTCTTTCGATCTCGCTCATGGTGACGCTGGCGGCCTGCATGCGGTACATGTCGACATTCACCTGGATTTCACGTTCGAGTGCACCGACGATGTCGACCCGGGTGATTTCCTTCAATGACTCGATTTTGTCCTGGGTGACGTCAGCGAACTTTTTGAGTTTGTCGAGGTCATAATCTCCGGAAATCTGGAGGTACATGATCGGGATCTCGGAAAAATCGATTTCCATGACATTGGGGTCGTCGGGAAGGTTGTTAGGCAGGTCGGAGCGGGCCTTGTCAACAGCATCTTTCACCCTTTGTTTGGCTTCAGCTACGTCGACATCAGTGAGGAATTCGATGGCAACGGTTGAATAATCCTGCAAAGAAGTACTGGTGATGTTTTTCACATCGGCAACAGATTTCAGCTGTTTTTCGAGGGGGCGGGTAACCAGGTTTTCCATGTCTACCGGGGAAGTGCCGGGATAGACAGTGGTGACCAGTACCGTAGGGATTACGATTTCCGGGAACTGCTCCTTGGGAATCGTCATATAGCTATACAGTCCGATGGCAGAGATGATAACAGTCAGCACATAGATGCTGGTTTTGTTATTGATCGCCCAACTGGTAGCGAAGAATTCTTTAAAATTTTCCTTGATTTCTTTCATGATAGAAGAATGCTGATTTGGAGGGATTGTTTAGTATTGGATGGCTTGTCCGTCAAACAGATCCTGGTAACCAATGGTAATGACTTTGTCGCCAGCGTTGAGGCCGGTTTTTATCTCAGCAAGCCCGTTGTAGATCATGCCGATGGTGATGGGTTGTTTCCTGGCAACTTTGACTCCTTTTTCTTCTTTGGCGAGGAAGATAAACTGTCCTTCAGCAGATTTCTGAATTGAGTTCATGGGGATGGCCATGGCTTGAGGTGCGTTGTAGTCGTTGATTTTCACGACAGCTATCATATTGGCTTTAAATTTGTTATCCGGTGATAACAGCCTTGCTTCCACCTGGAAAGTACGGTTGGTGGGGTTGATGTATTTGCTGCTGAAGGTCAGTTGTGCATCTACTTCTTTGTTGTAATCCGGGAAGAAGATCTTCACTTTGTCGCCGGAATTCACACGGTTGGAATATGCTTCAGCGAGGTCGGCCACGACTTTGATGTTGGTGAAATTGATGACCCGGATGGCAGGTCCTGCCATGGGGACACTCTGCCCGACTTTGATTGGCACATCTTCAACAGTCCCATTGATGGGGGAGATGATGGAGTACATGCCGACGGTTTCCTGCAGGGCTTTCACGCTGTTTTCCAGGCTTTCTTTGTTGTTTTTTGCGGTGAGGTACTGGATTTCAGAGCCGATTTTCTGGTCCCAGAGGTTTTTTTGTTTGTTGTAGACTGTGGTGGCGAATGTCAATTGGTCTTTCATCTGATCCAGTTGTCTTTTGGTGGCTTCGCCGTCCATTTCTGCCAGAATTTGTCCGCGGCTGACGCGGTCGCCAACTTTGACATAGATACGACTAACCACGCCGGGCATTTTGGCGTTGATGCCGACATTTTCGTCGCCATCGACCCTGCCCTGGATTTCGATGAAGTGGTTGAAAGCCTGGGGAGTGATGGCAGAAACGGCTACGTTTTTGACTTTGCCAGTGCCTGCTGTCCCGGGGGATGCCGCAGCGATCTCAGCCTGGAGCTTGGCGATCTGCTCAGTGAGCTGGTCACGTTGTTTCTCAAGCTTGCTCAGTTCGGCTTTTTTATCTGTACTTTTCTGACAGGCAACAGCCATGATCAGGAGACTTAAAAAGATTGCAATGTTTTTCATTTTATGCTTTTTTGGGGCTTTGTTCTTTTAATATTGGCTTAAAGCTTTGTCGAGTTTAATTTTGGCATTGAGGAGAGTGAAAACACTCTGATAATAAGCGGTTTGTGTATTCAGGTATTGGTTGTATGCGGTGGTGATGTCGGTGCTGCTAACCAAACCTTCTTTGAATTTCTGGTTCGTTTTGCTGTAGATGTTGTTGGCAAGCCTCATGTTGTCGTTTTCCTTTTTGTAGTTCTCCAGGTTGGAGTTGAAGGTCGTTCTGGCCAGTTCAGCATCGATGGTGAGGGCTTCTCCGCCTGCGGTTTTCATGTTTTTGGCTTTTTCGAGGGCGAGTTTGGCCTGCTGAACTTTCGCCCATCGCATGCCGCTGCTGAAGATCGGGATTTCCATTTTTATGCCGACGATGGAGGTTGGATACCATTTCTGTGAGAAGTCAAAGAAACTGAAGTCATTGCGCATGGCATTGTCGGTATAGGAATAATAGCCTGAAAGCGTTGGCAGGTAGGTGGATTGCTCTCGTCTATAGTTCAGGTAATTCAGTTTCTCATTGACTGACAGTAACTTATAGTCGATGTGGTCTTCCAGTCTGAAATTGTTTGAAACAACCGGTTCCAGTTTGATGGTTTGGAGGAGGCTGCCGATACTGTCTTTGAGGATGATGCTGTCTTTGATTTCTATTCCGATCTGGAATTTCAGGAGTTTGTCAGATACCTGGATCTGGCGATCGACGGCAGTAATCGTATTTTCGAGGTTGGTGAGGTTGAGTTGTAGCTGGTCAACGACGATGTCTTCCACGAAACCGTTTTTGAACTGTTCTTTCGTTTCGTAGAGCGTTTTGCTCACGAGCTCTTTGCCTTCCACCAGCAAACGGCGGTTTTCTTTCTGGATGGCAAGGGCCATATATGAAACGGCGACACTGTTGCGGACATCGATGACAGTTTTGTCGAAATTCTCCTGGCTATACAGCAGGAATATTTTCGTGGCTTGCAGGCCGATGATATACTGACCATTGAAAATCAATTGACTAAGGGTAGCGCCTGCGCTGGCATTGTGTTGTGTGCCGAATTGTACCGGGGCATATCCCACTTCACCCTGAGGAACAGTGGGTGTTAAACCGAATTTCTCCTGATTGACATAGTAAACCAGGGGGGAGATAAAATCGGGTAACAAAGTGGTGGGGATGTCCAGGAAATCCTGGTATTGAATGGAAGCGTTGATTTGAGGCAATCCCATCGCGGCGGTTTCCCAGATTTTCTTCTTGGCGATTTCCACGTCGATTTTGGAGTTTTTTACGAGGTAGTGGTTTTTTACCGCATAATCCTGAGCCTCCTTGAGCGTGAGTGGGTTTACTTTTACCGACTGGGCATTGAGGCCGGTATAAAGCAAGCTGCAGATCACAAGAGCCAGGGTCTTGATGAGGGCAGTTTTGGATTTTTTCATTGTGGCGGACATTTTGTATAGATTCAGTGTTGTGTTGTTAAATGGAGTTTGTTATTCGGGGGTTTCAGATTTTCTTTTTTCAAAGTAGGCAAGGCCTTCGGCTGTTGCAATGCTGCGGATATAGCTTTCATAACGGGCTTCAAAGAGGCGGCCAAAGGAGATTTCAATGCTGGCGAGGAAGTCGTGATCAAAGAGGTCTTCCAGGTTTTGAATGTGCATACTGGCTGTTAAGTCGATGTCGATGTCTTTGCGGTAAAGGTTTTCACGAATGCCTTTTTCCAGATTCAGTCGCAGCCAGTGGTGGGTATCCTTGCGCTTACGCTCCATAAAGCGTTTGTAGGGATCAGGATAATACTTCAGTAATTCGAAGGTATGAGAAGGGGAGAAGTCTTTCATGTTGGAACAGGCCCAACGACTCAGATCCAATAAGTTGTCGATGGCATTTTTGCCCGGAATCACATTGGCATTGATGCTTTGAAGACTTTCTTCATGATGGAATTGCAGAATTTTGTCGATGAGGTCAGATTTGTTTTCACAGAGCTGGTAAAGAGTCTTTTTCGAAATGCACAATTCCCGGCTCACGTCATCCATGCTCAGGTTTCTGATCCCATATTTTAAAAACAGCCTGCCTGAATCAATCAGGATCTGCCTTGTTTTTTCGTCCATGGTAATCATTAATTATTGGGCTTAAAGCTTTTGCGTTTTTGTTCATAATGCGCCAATCCTTCCGCTGTGGCGATGCTGCGCACATAACTGTCGATGGTGAAATCAAATAAGGTGGTGAAGGAAAATTTCTCGTGTGGGAATAATTCCGGGTTGTGGATGTCCATCAGACGGGCCAGGTAAAGCCGGGCCACGAGTTCTACACTCAGGTCATCACGGTACATCCCCTGGTTGATCCCCTTTTCAATGTTGATTTTGATTTTGCCGAAAATGAAATCGTATTTGTCTTCGATGTGATCCTTGTAGACCTGGGGATAATGCTTTTTCAGCTGAATGGTCAGGGTGGGATTGATGTCCTGGAAACGATCACTTAATTCTCTGGAGACCGTAAACATGATGTCAATGGCGTTAACTCCTTCAAAATCATTATCTTTGAAAATTACTTTAAAGTTGTATCTTTCAAACTCAAGAATATTTCTCACCAATTCTTTGGTAGATTTTACATATTTCATGACCAATTTCCTGTCAAGGCCCATGTCATTGGATAGCTTTTCCAGCGACATTCTGTGTATGGGATGAGAAAAAGAGTAATCTCTTGTTTTCTCAATGATCATTTTTAGTTGTTCATCCATATTGTTACGTTGTTGGGGATTTTCATCCCGGTTTTTTCGGCTGCAAAGGTGCAAAAGAAAAACATTGGAAACAAATTAATTGCAAAATGTTTCCATGATTCTTTCGTTTTGTTGTTTTTTCGTGATTTTTGCAAGGAAACTTCAGCCCTTGACGAGCGCCATCGTGTTTTTCGCAAAGCGCTTGAACTGAGTATAGGTTGTAAGCGACATTTTCCATAATTTTGCCTACAAATACTAAAATCCTCAAAATTGATCTGCTAATGAAGAGATTTATCCTGACTGCCAGTGCCATTGCATTCTTCGTCCTGATGGGCCTTACTTACAGGGCATCAGCCTGTACCAATATTATTGTCACCAAAGGAGCCAGCAAAGACGGTTCTGTGTTTATCAGCTACCTGGCTGATTCTCACACACTTTTCGGTGAGTTGTATCATTTTCCTGCAGCCGACTATCCTGCAGGCAGCATGCTCAGCGTCACGGAATGGGATACCGGGAAACACCTCGGACAGATCAAACAAGTAGCGCATACATACAACGTCGTCGGTAACATGAACGAACATCAGGTTTCTATAGGAGAGACGACTTTTGGGGGCCGTGAAGAGATTCAGCATCAGCCGGATGCCATTGTCGATTATGGCAGCCTCATTTACATTGCCTTACAGCGGTCTAAAACAGCCCGTGAAGCGATAAAAATCATGACAGACCTGGTGGCCGAATATGGCTATGCCAGCGAAGGTGAGTCTTTCTCCATTTCTGATGCCAATGAAGCCTGGATCATGGAGATGATCGGCAAAGGCAAGGATGAAAAAGGGGCCGTATGGGTTGCCATCCGCATCCCTGATGGGTATGTCAGTGGCCATGCCAACCAGGCCAGGATTCAGACTTTCCCCCTCAACGACCCGCAAAATTGCCTGTATTCAGCAGATGTCATCAGCTTTGCGCGCAAGATGAAATGGTTTGACGGCAATGACAAGGATTTCAGCTTCTCTGATACCTATAACCCTGTTGATTTCGGTGGCGCCAGGTTTTGTGATGCCCGCGTCTGGAGCATGTTCAGAAGGGTCAACAAAGACATGGACAAATATGCAGGATATGCCCAGGGCATAGAGCTTAGCAACCGCATGCCACTCTACATCAAACCCGATCACAAACTCGATTTGCAGGAAGTCATGAACCTCATGCGCGACCATTACGAAGGCACTCCCCTCGACATGATGCAGGATCTTGGCGGCGGCCCTTTCTATAGTGGTGTCCGCTGGCGCCCGATGACCTGGAAAGTGGGCGATGTCAGCTATTTCAATGAAAGAGCAATTTCTACCCAGCAAACCGGATTTTTCTTTGTGTCCCAATCACGTTCCTGGTTGCCAAATGCAGTGGGTGGCATTCACTGGTTTGGTGTTGACGATACCTATAGCGGCGTTTATACGCCTTTCTATGCCTCCATTACTGAGATTCCACACACCTTTGCTGTAGGCAATGGCAGTATCATGGAGTATTCTGAAGATGCTGCTTTCTGGGCATTTAACCAGGTGTCCAATTTCGCCTATACCCGCTACAATGCCATGATTCCCGAAATTCAGGCGGTACAAAAGGAACTGGAAACGAAATATATCACCACGACTTCCGTTGTTGATGTTGCCGCGGCAGCACTCTACAAAAATGATCCGAACGCTGCCGTGAAATACCTGACAGAGTATTCTGCCATGCAAGGCAACAATACAGTAAAAAAATGGCATGAGCTGTATCGCAACCTCTTTGTGAAATACATGGATGGCAACATCAAAACCAAAGATGGCGACAAGCCCTACCCCAAAGTAAGTCAGCCGGGATATGGCCCCGAATGGTATAAGAAAATTGTAGAAATGACAGGGGACAGATTCAAAGCACCCCTCCCTAAAAAATAAGATATCTCGTTATGGATGAGTTTTCACAAGAAGATTTCCGGAAAAAGGAAAAGAAATACCGACTGCTGATCGCCCTCTTAACGGTGATCATCCTGATTCTGGCAATACAGCTGGTGCTTACCAAAGTACAGACCCGCACCCTGGTGGTTCAGACAGAACAGGTGAACTTTCAAAAAGAAGCCCTGAAGTCGGAATTGGATTCACTGGTCAAGGAACACGAGCGCATCAAAACAGAATATAGCTCGGTCAGCAAAAACCTCCAGGGGAAAGATAGCCTGATCCTGGCCAATGCCAAGGAAATCGAAGAACTCCTGGCCTATAAATATGACTACAACAAGATCAAGAAAAAACTTGACCGTCTGCGCAACATCACCCAGGGTTATGTGCACCAGATCGACTCCCTCGTGACCTTGAATACTGCCCTCAAAATCGAAAACAAAGAGATCAAAGGCAGCCTCAACAAGGAAAAGGAGAAGAATACTGACCTGACCAAAGAAAAGGAAAGCCTGACAGAAAAGGTGAGCCAGGCTTCCCTGCTCAAAGCCTATAATGTCACGGCTACTGCACTCCGCAGCAAGTCAGAGACCAAGGAAAGCAGCACTGAGAAGGCAAGACGTGCCGACAAAGTGAAAGTCTGCTTTACGCTGAGCGAGAATCCTGTGGCAGAGAAAGGCAAGAAACTGGTGTACATCCGCATCGCACGGCCCGACAATGTGATCATCACGGAGGGACTGGATGAGACTGCTTTCATGTTCAACGGACAAAAGATCCAGTATTCTATGAAACAAGAGGTCAACTATACCGGAGCTGCCCAGAATATCTGTGTTGCATGGTCAAAGAAGGATAAGAAAACTGATGCCATGAAGGGAATCTACCATGTGGCAGTCTTTATTGACGGTTACGAGATCGGACAAGGACAATTTGAACTAAAATAGGTTTTACATGTTGATTCTCACATGTTAAAATCGAAAAAACATATTGTCTATACGGTACTGGCTGCCTTTTTTATCACCAATGCAGTGCTGGGGGAGATGATCGGGGGCAAGCTGATCCAGATCGGTCCCTTTACCATGAGCATGGGGATATTGCCCTGGCCCATCGTCTTCCTGGCCACCGACATCATCAACGAATACTTTGGTAAACAAGGTGTCAGGCGACTTACTTTCCTGGCGGCCATCATGATCCTGTACGCCCTCATCATCATTTTCCTGGGCATGGGCATTCCTGCTTCTTCGATTTCTCCTGTCAGTGATGAGCAATACCGCGGGGTGTTCGGGCAGTCGATGTGGATCATCGCAGGCAGTCTGACTGCTTTTCTTACTTCACAGTTTGTCGATGTCTTTATTTTCTGGTTCCTCAGAAGCAAGACCGGCAATAAAAAGATCTGGTTGCGGGCGACAGGCTCAACTGCCATCTCCCAACTGATTGATACTTTTATCGTTGGCGGAATCGCCTTCTGGCTTCCCGGGAAAATTTCCTTTGCTTCTTATCTCAATATGTCGGCCACCGGCTATACGGCAAAGCTGCTGCTTGCAGTCTTGCTAACCCCCCTCATCTACCTGGGGCATAAGCTGATACATGGCTATATAGGGCCGGCTGAATCAGAGGATATTATCGACAAAACGGCGGAAGAAGAACTGGCTCAATAAGATGCGCATAATCCCCAGATACCAGGTCTTTCTCTTCTTTGTTTTCCTGACAGGGATTTTGTTGTTCGGGCTGTTTCGCCTGGTGTTGCTTGTGGTTTGCAAAGACCAGCTTCTGCCGGGAGCTGCCTCTCACCTCTTTTACCTCTTCGCCAACAGGGGCTTGCTATTCGACACAGTGACAGCCGCTTACATCATCACCATCCCATTTTTGCTGTTTTCCCTGCCTTATTTCTTTAATTACCAGAAGCCCTGGCTTATTAAGCTGAACCTCTGGCTCATTTTTCTCTTGTTTGCCCTTGTGATCTTCCTTTGCCTGGCCGACATTTCCTATTTCCTGTATTATAATTCCCGCATCAACAAAGGCATCTTCGACTGGACTGACGACATGCTCAGCATGTTCAAAGCCGTCCTTTTCGATTATCATTACTACCCTTTGCTGCTTGCCTTCCCTGTCTTGTTGTACCTGGTGTACCGGTGGTTTTCATGGCTTGCCGGCAGGATTTTCTCCAGGTCCGGCAAACCCCTGAATTTCTTAATGCGTATGGGGAGTTTTCTTGTATTGCTGGTGCTTTTGTTCTTCGGGATACGCGGGGAATATGACCTCAATGCCAGGCCACTGCTAATCGAACATGCATTCAAAACGGATTCTCCCATCATCAACCAATTGGGACTGAATCCTGTCTTTAACTTCTTCCAATCCCTGGAAGCATACAAAGTCAATGAGATCCCTGATGAGGAAGCCATTCGGAACATGCAGGGATATCTGCAGCTGAAGCCGGGCAAAGGGAGCCCGGTGGCGCGCTTTGTCGAAGGGACAGCACCTGCCAGGCCACGCAATGTTGTCCTGATTCTGGTGGAGAGCCTGAGTGCTTCCAAAATCGGCCGTTTTAACCCGGCAGCTGCAGGAATGACGCCCTTTCTCGATAGCCTTTCCCAACATTGTTTTATGTTTGATTCAGTGTATTCAGCAGGGGAACATACCTATAACGGGGTGTTTTCGACTTTGTACGGACTGCCTGCCTTGCTGCGTAACAAACCCACAACCAGCTCTTTTACTGCAAGTCTGAAGTATTCCGGTCTACCGAATATCCTGGCTGAAAAGGGCTATAGTAACATCTTCTTTTGCCCGAATGCCAAAGAATTCGACAACCTCGAAGGCTTTCTGCTGCCCAATGGCTTTGACAAGGTCTTTGATGAGAAGGGCTTTCCGCCTTCTATGATTGTCAACGGCTGGGGTGTCTCCGACCATTACCTCTTTGATTTCGCCATCCCGCGTATGGATAGCCTTGCTACTTCCGGAAAGCCCTTCTTTGTAACGGTGCTTACAATCGCCACCCACAGCCCCTACAAGGTCCCCGGAAACCTTCCCATTCAGTATATCAGTGACAATGCCCTCGACAAAAGCTATGAATACACAGATTGGGCCCTGAAACGTTTTTTTGATGCTGCCAAAGGCAAGGAGTGGTTCAACAATACCGTTTTTGCCATCGTGGGGGATCATGGACAGAACTTCGACCAGACCTACGAAATGCCTTTGTCTTATCACCATACGCCTTTGTATGTCTATTGTCCATGGGCCCCGGAACCCAGGGTTTATGGCAAGCTCGGACTTCAGATCGACCTGACACCTACCATCCTCGACCTCCTGCAATTCCCGTATGTCAACAACACCCTTGGCATCGATCTTTTCAGGGAAAGCCGTCCCTTTGCCTTTTTCAGCGGCGACACCCGCATGGGCTGCCTCGACCATCAATTCTATTATATCCGCAGTCAGGACGGGCGTGAATCTTTGTTCGATTATCGCAACAAAAGCAATATTAACCTGGCAAATACGCAAGCCGCCATGCTAAAAGAAATGAAGCGTTATCTTTTCTCGAATCTGCAGCTGACGCAGTATATGATCAAAAAGAGAATGACAGGAAAATAATCTCTTCAGTGCTTACTTTTTCGACTTCTCAACCCGCAGTCCCAGTTCCATCACACCCGGGGTGTCGAGTTTCGACATACGGTTTTCTATCTCTACTTTGTAATGGCCTTTTTCATTGAAGGTATAGCCTTCATAAATGGGCTGTTCAATGTCCCAGAGATCACCCATACCCGAGGATTTAAAGGTACCATCAGCATTGCGGACCTGCAGGATGACATCCTTTAAGCGGCGCTCCCCGGAAGGGGTATAAATGGCGATTGTAATCTGCAGATCCGGCTCAGGGTAGACGGTATGGTGCCGCAAACTCAGGCTGAGGTCATACAGGGATTTGGTGTCGCTGATGTCGAACTCGAAATACACGCTTTTGAAACGGTTCCATTGCATATTCTCAAAAGTGTGACGTTGTTCGAAGACTTTGCGGGGAGAACAGGAATGCAGTACGAACAGGATCAAAAGCAGGGGGAGCAGGCGTTTCATAAGTGGAGATAAAGTAATGGTGCACAAATTTACAAAAGATATTACTTTTACTTGCTCATGCAGGTACATACTACGATAGAGAACTTTCCTGACTCAGTCTACACTGTTGCAACACTCGGCACCTTCGATGGGGTTCACCTCGGCCACCGAAAATTATTGGAACAGGTAAGGCAAAGTGCCCTGGAGCATGGAGGGCAGAGCGTCGTCATCACTTTCGACCCGCCACCCAGGTTGTTTCTGCAAGCCAACAGCCTGGACCTCAGGTTCCTGAGTACACCCAAAGAAAAGATCTGCCTCATCGAAAGTTGTGACATCGACCACCTGCTGATGCTGCCCTTTGATGAGGCGATGGCATCCATAGACCCTGAAACCTTTGTGCGGAGTATTTTTGTGGATGCCCTTAAAATCAACGCCATTATCCTGGGTTATGACCACCACTTCGGCAAACATGGGCAGGGCAATATCTTCACTTTAAAAGCACTGGCTCCGACCTATGGCTTTGCTGTAGAAAAGTTGGATGCTGCTGATTTTGAAGGAGCTGTCGTCAGCTCAACCCGCATTCGGGAAGCCATTGCCGGCGGGGAGATAGAAACTGCCAATGCCTTGCTCGGACGACCCTATGCCTTGCGGGGCCTGGTTGTGGAGGGCAGGAAACTCGGACGCACCATCGGCTTTCCGACCGCCAATGTCCAGGTCAACTATCCCTGGAAAATGATTCCTGCAAATGGCGTTTATGCAGTACAAGTTCGATTGGGTAATGAAGAATTTACCGGCATGTGCAACATCGGCTTTCGCCCTACTGTCGGGGGACTGGGCCAGACCATAGAGGTCTTTATTTTCGGGTTCGACAGGGATATCTATGGCAGGAAACTTGCCATTAGTTTCCAAAAAAAGACCCGGGAAGAAAAGAAGTTCCCGGGTCTGGATGCATTAAAAGAGGCGCTTTATGAGGATGAACGTATCATCCGGCATTATTTTAGCGTCCTAAGCGTTTAAGTTCCTGCGCTTTTTTCACGATTTCATCCTGAATAGGCTTGGTGACAGGCAGATACTTGTGGAAGTCCATGGAGTAGTTGGCACGGCCAGAGCTAAGGTTACGGAGTGCTGTTGCATATCCGAACATCTCGCTTAAAGGCACAAAAGCCACGACTTTCTGAGATCCTTTTCTGTGACGACGCATAGACTCCACACGACCACGTCTGCGGTTGAGGTTACCTACGATATCACCAATGTAATCATCAGGTGTGTTTACTTCCACTTTCATAACAGGCTCCAGCAAGATTGGAGTGGCTTTGTTAAAGGCAGTCTTGAAACAGATAGATGCACAGATCTGGAAAGCCATGTCGGAGGAGTCAACAGGGTGGTGTTTTCCGTCGAGGAGCACAACCTTGACATCGAGCACAGGATAACCTGCGATAACGCCATCAGCCAGTGTCTTCTGGATACCTTTGTCGACAGAAGGAATGTATTCGAGTGGAATAGCACCTCCCTTGATACGGTCAACGAACTCATAACCAAGACCTTCATTAGGCTCAAGACGAAGGTAGGCCTGGGCAAACTGACCCTTACCACCGGTTTGTTTGATGTGCCTGTAGTCATGTTCAGCTTCGGTAGTGATGGTCTCACGGTAAGCAACAGAAGGCTCTCCAACTTCAACTTCTACACCGAATTCGTGTTTCAGTCGGTCGAGGAGTATCTCAAGGTGAAGCTCGCCCATACCGGCAACGATGGTTTCTTCAGTTTCTTCGTCGAAATGGACGTTGAAAGAAGGATCTTCATTGGCAAGTTTGTGTAAGGCTTCGCCCATTTTCTGGGTGTCTTTACGTGTAACTGGATTGATCCTCAGCTCGATAACAGAAGGGGGAACCTGGATAGATTCGAGGAGGATAGGATGGTCCATTTCGCAGAGGGTGTCTCCGGTTTTGGTGAGTTTCATGCCGATGAGTGCGACGATGTCGCCAGGGCCTGCCACCATTACTTCTTCTCTGTCTTTGGCGTGGATCTTTAAGATACGTCCGGTACGCTCAGTCTTGCCACGGGTGGTGTTGAGGATTTGCATACCACTTCTGATTTCGCCTGAATAGATACGGACGAAAGTCTGTTGTCCGACGAATGGGTCATGGATCAGCTTGAAAGCCAATGCCGCGAAAGGCGACTTGGTGGTGGGCTGACGGGTATGTGTCTTCTCATGGTCGTCGACATCAAGACCGACAACTGCGCCAACATCGATAGGTGATGGCAGGTATTCGACAACAGCATCGAGGAGCATCTGAACGCCTTTGTTCTTGTAGGCAGCGCCACAGAAGACAGGGGTAATCATCATTTTCAGGGTAGCAGCACGGGCAACTTTGCGCATCAGTTCTGCACTGATAGGCTTGTCTTCGAGGAAGAGCTCCATAAGCTCGTCATCAAACTCGGAAATTTTCTCGAGGATAGCCGTTCTTGCTTCTTCTGTTTTGGCAACATAGTCAGCAGGGATCGGCATTTCGATTTTCTCGAGTTCCTGGAAGCGGTAAGCTTTCTTTTCTACGACGTCGATGATACCCTGGAAATCTTCTTCAGAGCCGATTGGGATCTGGAAGGGGAGGGCGTTGGCATCGAGGTGGGTATCCATCTGGGTAAGGACTTCAGCAAAGTCGGCACCAGTACGGTCCATTTTGTTTACGAAGGCAATTCTTGGGACTTTATGACGGTCAGCCTGGTTCCATACCGTTTCACTTTGGGGCTCAACGCCGCCAACAGCACAGAAAAGGGCAACCATGCCATCGATGACACGCAAAGAACGTTCTACTTCGATGGTGAAGTCGACGTGGCCAGGGGTGTCGATGATGTTGATCTGGCTGTCATTCCAGGCGCAGGTGATGGCTGCAGAGGCAATGGTGATTCCTCTTTCCTGTTCTTGTTTCATGAAGTCCATGGTGGCGGCGCCATCGTGAACTTCTCCCATTTTGCGGCTGGTGCCGGTGAAAAAGAGGATACGCTCGGTCATAGTGGTTTTCCCTGCATCGATGTGTGCAGCAATCCCGATATTTCTGAGTTTATTTAAAGGCATGGTGTTGAACTTTGATTTCTAAGTGGTTAATAAGGTCCCGGATTTGGGGGTGCAAAGGTCTGAAAAAAAATCAAACGAAAAACATTATGTAAAATGTTAACAATATTTTAATGTTGAAGGAGGTGGAAGTGTTTGAAGATTAGGGGATAAGCAGACCAGCCGTAAGCGAGATGTAAGACCTTCTTTCCCGGCTTTACTTCCTTCCGAAGTCGGCCGGGATCTCTCCCCAGACCTTGGTTTTCCATGTTAATATGGGATTCTCGTAGGAATGGGTCTTCAGCCAGATCAGCGCCCTGTCGACCAGTTGAAAGAGCGCATCATTTTTGGCGGTGCGCTGCAAAGTGGTTTTGATGGCTTTGTCTTTGACCCATTTGCGGGCTGTCAGCGAATCCGAATAGATCGGGATCTTGCTATTGCGCTGTTGGAGGTAAGCCAGTCCATGGACGATGGCCAGAAACTCTCCGATGTTGACAGTCCCCTGTGGGAATGGCCCCTGGTGAAAGCTCTGCTTCCCCGTTTTGGTGTCGACACCTCTATATTCTAAGATACCGGGGTTGCCACTGCAGGCAGCATCCACCGACATGGAGTCAAAGTTCGGAAAGTCATTGACATCGATCTCGACGCTTTTGCGCTCTTTCGTGGCTTTGTTCTTTCCAATGACCGACCAGGCATTCATTTCGAAGGCCTTTTCGGCCAGCGCCCTCGTCTCGAACGACATATATTGTGCACCGGAGATCCCGTGAATGTTCTCACTACACTCTTCCCAGGAGTCATAAACACCCGGAGTGCGGCCTTTCCATACAACGTAGAATTTTCTTTTTGCCAAGGATTTTGCTTTGCCGCAAAGGTAAAAAAGCCTGATAACATTGTTTATAAAATGCGAGCGGCCCCTGTTTTTTAGTTTTCCAAAGTGATTTACCTTTGCGGCCGTTAATCCCCCTAACTCGAATTGCTATGAAAATTCTCTCAACGATTGTTCTCTGTCTTGGTATTGTGGCCATGACCGCCACCTCTTGTAAAAAAGATGATACTACAACCTCAGACGAGAATGTAGTAAGTGCCAAAATTGACGGTGTTAACTTTACCGCCGATACCATTTTTGCCATCGTAGCGGGTGGATCCATGTCGATTACCTCTGCCAAAGGTGCTGAAAAGATCATTCTGTACATTCCTGCAACAGCCACCACAGGAAGTCATCCCATCAACTTCAGTACTTACAACATCATGTATTTCGACAACACAGGAGCGATCTACAACTCTCAAGGCGGAACCATCACCATCAGCCGTTATGATGCAGCCGGCAAGAGCATCGAAGGCAGCTTCACCCAGACCATGTACAATGGTGCTGCTAACAAGACCCTGACCGAAGGCGTTTTTAAGGTTAAGTACTAAAAATCAGGGATTTGTGCTGTCTTGCTAAGTGCGTCTCTGCACTTGGCTGGTTTTCTGCTGCAGTTGAATTCTATTTATGGCTTTGGCCCTGCCAAAAAACCATTTTTCTATTTCAAAAATTCTTCCTAATTTTGCCGCCTTATTTTTTAGCATCATATGAGTCAAAAAGTTGTCGGAAAAATTTCCCAGATCATCGGACCTGTGGTCGATGTCACCTTCGATCAGAATGTCCTTCTGCCGGATATCTACGAAGCCCTCGAAGTGAAACGCCTTGATGGCACTACCTTAGTGCTTGAGTCACAGCAGGATATAGGTGAAAGTACAGTACGTACTGTCGCTATGGATTCTACTGATGGATTGCGTCGTGGTATGGAAGTCCTTTCAACAGGAAGTCCGATCTCCATGCCGGTAGGTGAGCAGGTCTATGGTCGTTTGTTCAATGTCATCGGTGAAGCCATCGACGGTTTATCTCCGATTTCCAGGGAACATACCTATCCTATTCACCGTGAGCCACCGCGTTTCGACAGCCTCAGCACCAAAAAAGAAGTCCTTTATACCGGGATCAAGGTCATCGACCTCATCGAGCCTTATGCCAAAGGAGGAAAGATTGGTCTTTTCGGTGGTGCCGGTGTTGGCAAGACCGTTATCATCATGGAGCTGATCAACAACATCGCCAAGAGTTATGCCGGACTTTCTGTCTTCGGCGGCGTTGGCGAGCGTACCCGTGAAGGCAATGACCTCCTCAGGGAAATGATCGAATCCGGCGTTATCCGTTATGGCAAAGAATTCCAGGAGAGCATGGAAAAAGGCGACTGGGACCTCAGCCTCGTTGACCCTGAAGAACTTTTAAAATCACAGGCTACCCTTGTCTTCGGACAAATGAATGAGCCACCCGGAGCCCGTGCCCGCGTTGCGCTCAGTGGTCTTACCCTCGCCGAGTATTTCCGCGATGGTGATGAGCAGTCTGGTGGAAGAGACATCCTTTTCTTTATCGACAATATTTTCCGTTTCACCCAGGCAGGTTCTGAAGTATCCGCTTTGTTAGGCCGTATGCCTTCCGCAGTAGGTTACCAGCCAACTCTGGCTACTGAGATGGGAATCATGCAAGAGCGCATCACCTCTACCAAAAGGGGTTCTATCACCTCTGTGCAGGCTGTTTACGTGCCTGCGGATGACTTGACCGACCCGGCTCCTGCCACCACCTTTGCCCACCTCGATGCCACCACCGTATTGAACCGTAAGATCTCCGAGCAAGGCATTTATCCTGCTGTTGATCCCCTCGATTCAACTTCACGTATTCTTTCACCAGATGTCGTGGGTGATGACCATTACAACACTGCCCAGGCCGTAAAAGAAATCCTGCAGCGATACAAAGAATTACAGGACATCATCGCCATTCTCGGTATGGACGAGCTTTCAGAAGAAGACAAACTCGTTGTACACCGTGCCCGTCGTGTTGCCCGTTTCCTTTCACAGCCTTTCTTTGTCGCCACCCAGTTCACCGGAATCCCGGGCGCTTTTGTGCCGATCGAAGATACCATCAAAGGCTTCAAGATGATCCTCAACGGAGAAGTTGATGAGTATCCTGAGTCAGCCTTCAGTATGGTTGGCACCATCGAAGAAGCCATCGAAAAAGGTAAGAAACTCATGGCCGAAAGCCAGTCATAAACAGCGGCATGCAGCTCGATATCATCACACCAGACCGCACCATCTATGCCGGAGAAGTCACCCTAGTGCAACTCCCTGGCAAAGACGGATCCTTTGAGATCCTGAACCAGCACGCGCCCATGATTGCCGTGTTGAAAGAAGGCAAGGTCAAGATCCAGGATATGGACAAGAAGACCCAGTTTTTTGACATCAAAGGCGGGGTTGTCGAGGTGCTGAACAACAAAGTCCTCGTGCTCTCCGACTAGAATTTTCTAAAGAAAATGAAGAGCTTCCTGCTTTGGAGGCTCTTTTTTTTTCAAAACATTTGGAGGTTTCAAAAATATCTGTACTTTTGCACCTCTATTAAGCATTCCTCCTTAGCTCAGTTGGTTAGAGTCCCGCAGCTTTGGGATTTATCAGAGTTTTGCTTAATATTTGAATATTCCTCCTTAGCTCAGTTGGTTAGAGCATCTGACTGTTAATCAGAGGGTCTCAGGTTCAAGTCCTGAAGGGGGAGCTAAAAAACAGAGCGAGAGTGAGAGTGAGAGTGAAAGCTCCACGGTCATTTTCGCTCTTTTTTTTCCTCACTCTCACGCTGGCTCTCACTCTGAACTATCCCTCACTCTCACTCTGGCTCTCACTCTGTTTCTTTCCTCACTCTCACTCTGGCTCTCACTCTGAACTATCCCTCACTCTCACACTGGCTCTCACTCTGTTTCTTTCCTCACTCTCACTCTGGCTCTCACTCTATTAAGCATAAAATAGGGATACAATTTCAGTTATTTATGTACT
>Ga0247840_10004804_pt1 | contig 20951 bp, 13 predicted proteins | sample LaCruzMarch2015__FD_192404 | JGI IMG/M metagenome (GOLD analysis project Ga0247840, IMG submission 192404) | Freshwater microbial communities from meromictic Lake La Cruz, Castile-La Mancha, Spain - LaCruzMarch2015_17m | ecosystem: Environmental > Aquatic > Freshwater > Lake | place: Spain... | reverse complement strand
TACGCCGACCGTTATCACTTCATTTGGCGGGAGCGGCTGGGAAGCGCTTGCCGGTGATTTTGACGGTGATCGATTGGCCGATCCGGCCATTTATCAGGCCTCCACCGGCACGTGGAAAGTCAAGCTCTCAACGGTCGGTTGGGCTACGATCACAAAGCCGGATTTTATGGGATCATCTGGTTGGACGGCAATTGCGGCGGACTTTGACGGAGATGGCAAGGTAGATCCGGCGATTTATAAGGCCTCCACCGGTTCATGGATTGTCATGATGTCCAAGGCTAATTATGGGATTGCCGTGCTTGAGGCGGGATTCCTTGGTAGCACCGGTTACACCGGCATGGCGGCCGATTTTGACGGTGACCGTTTGGCCGATCCGACAGTTGTCCGGACTTCAACCGGCAATTGGAAGATTAAACTTTCCGGTGGCAGTTATAGTTTGCTTGATTTGCCAGGATTTTTAGGCGAGTAAATTGCCGTTTTGGAAAAAAAATCTTGCAAAGGCGCCCAAAATAAGAGGATTTTTATATACCTCTGGCTGCCACGCCAAAGAATGATAGTATCTGAATGGGGGCGCTGGAATGGGCAAACGGCCTCGTATGTCCAGCGCTCTCAGGGGAAGGCAATACCGAGCTTGCGCAGTCGGAATCTCATCAGCAGATACCAGGATATGATAATGAGCCCCCGGAGGATGACAAACGCCATCGCCACGGCCAAAACGTGGGCGCCGGGATAACTCAGATGGGCAATGAGAATTATTACCGCAAAATTACCCATTGAGGCGGTCAGGGCAAGGCTGATCCTGTCCTTGCGTTCCCCTCCGCCTGCGTAATATCCGAAACCGAGCGCTAAGGATACAACGATCAATATTGCCGCAATTGCCAGCAAAGTAAAATGGCGCAAGCCTTCAAAGCCAATAATCAAGGCAAAAAATCCCACCGTAACGATTGCCACTTTGAAGATTATTTGAGCTATCTTTTGCAGAACACTTGTGACTGCCGGCATAAAACTGCGCAAAATTATTCCTGCCGCAATGGGTAGGATGGTTATCGGGGCGATTGCCGCAAAGAGACCGGCCGGTGTCACCGCCAAATGAAGTGGAAACCAGCGGCTGAAAAGCCCCATCCAAAACGGCACCATAAATGGCATGGTCAGACAAAGCAGTGTCATGGTGGCGGCCGCCAGCCTTATATTGCCTTTTTTGGCTTTGGCTTCCAGAATTACGAAAGAATCGCCGGGGGCCGATGCCGCAATCAGCACTATGCCGGCAATAAGCAAGGGAACATTGAATAATTTTACAATCCCCGCGGTTATGAGGGGAACGACGATGCTTGCAACGATAAAGGCTTTGATAAAAAGCGCCGGCTTCCTGAACTCGTCAGCAAACTCGCGGAGATTAATATTGGCGCTGATGGCGAATACCGCTGCCGGAAACACGGCGTGGGCAAGTAGATCAAGTATCTTTTGCAGAATTTCTTTTAAAAGATGGATGTCCAAGCTTTATTCTTTTGCTTTTTGATATTGTTTCAGTTCCTTGGCCAGGGCGAGCAGGAAGTCGCGGTTATTCGCGCTGAGGTAGCGCATTGTTCCGCCAACCCGGCTGAAGGTTTTGCAGAATCTCAGGTAATAGGCAGGGTTATCTTCCGGCGGCTCGCCCTGCTTGGCCCAGTTCCAGTCCAATTCTGCCAGATCAACAACCAGAATATAATGCCGCTCAATTTTTTTTTCCTTTTGGAGGGATATATTTTGCGCCATTGAAAAGGCCTTCTCAAAAATCATGGGCGACATTACGGCGGAACCCACGGAAAGATAAACGCCGCTGTCAATCCCACTAATGCTGTCGGAAAAAGAAAGAAAATCGCGTTCGGCTGTCCGGCCGATTGCCGCCCCGCGGCTGATGGGGTGGGTATAAATGACATCATGACCGAACATGGGGTGGGCCGTGAAGGGAACCCGCAGGCGATAGGCCGCGGCTTGCACGCTGAAGCGTTTATATGGGTGCGGCACCGCAAAACGTCCGCCTTTCAACTTGAACTGATTAATTACCGCCAGCAGATCAGCGGCGGCGGCCGCCTTCTCAGGATTCTGATCGGACTCTTGAACGATTGTCTGCCGCAAGTTGTCAGGCTCTGGCAGGACAAGCCCCTCGTTTTGAATAAAAGCGCCTATTGATTCGCCGTAGCCTAAACCTTCATACGCGCCGACGACGATAGCGAGGTTCAGATAAAGCCCTGTCTCTTCCCAATGTCCAAAACAACCTTTCGCTATGTTATCCTGAACATGCTCACTGCTTGCGCCCTGAAAAGCGAATTCCCAGTCATGAATAATGCCGGCGCCGTTGGTGGCGAGATGGGTCAACCACCCTTGTTCAATGAGATCAATCAGGACAGATCCCAGGCCGTTTTTGATTAGGTGGGCGCCGAAAGCCATGATAACCGGCCCGTTTTTGCGATTTGCCCGGGCAATACGTTCCGCCGTTTCGCTGATTATGGCTTGGTCTGCGGCCGGAATTAAAGGCGGCTGTTCATCCGGCGATACAAAGTCCCGTTCGGCTATCACCCGGTTGGCACGTTTTTTAAGCGGATGCATTTTTAATTGCCGGCGGTCAAAATATGGAAATGGCATATGCTTTTTCTAGTTGAAATAGATGGATAGCACAAGCTAAAAAAATAGTTGTATTTTTTTCTTGCATAGAATCGCAGTTAAGCTACAGTGCACGATGTTCGCTGTTTGTTCGCAGTGAGTTTGCGTTCGCAGATTGCCAGACGAGGAATAAAATGTCTGTTACAATCGTTATCCCGAATAGGTCAGGGATGCTCACTTGCTGAATATTCAGTGATCGAAGGAGTAATTATGGCAGTTAAATTGTATGTTGGTAATCTGTCCTTTAATACCACGGAAGGTGATCTTCAAGAGCACTTTTCCAAGGTGGGGACAGTCGTTTCGTGCACTGTTATTATGGACAAATATACCAATAAGTCTCGCGGCTTTGCCTTTGTTGAAATGGGAAGCCAGGATGAAGCCAATAAGGCCATCGCCGAGTGTAATGGTAAGGATTTCCAGGGCCGCGCTCTGAAAGTCAACGAAGCCAAGCCGCGCGAAGACAAACCGCGCAGCTTTTCGGACAGACCGAGAGGGAGAGACCGGTAATAATCAGGCCGGTTAAGAGTTAGAATTAATTATAGCAGGCTTCCCGCCAAATGGTTTGGGGAGCCTGCTTTTTTTTGTCAATCAGCGGTCAAAAATAAAGCCAATCCGATATGCCGGAACTGCCCGAAGTAGAAACAATTGTCACCGAACTGCGCTCGTCCGGGATTATCGGGCGGAAAATCACCGGTATTATCATTCGCTGGCCGCCCCTGATTAAGGGGCATTCCGTATCCGGTTTCAAAAAGTTGATTCATGGAAGCCGTATCCGCGGTATTTCCCGGCGCGGAAAATTTATCGTTATCACTCTTTCCAATCGTCTTTTTTTGCTGATTCATCTGCGGATGAGCGGACAATTCAGCCTGGTTGCGGCAAGCCGGAAAAGGGAATCGCATCAACATATTATTTTACAATTAGGCGACAAGCGTGAACTGCGCTATCGCGATACCCGCAAATTTGGGCGGTGGCAATTGACTCCGGATCCTTCAATAATACTTGAAACACTCGGTCCGGAACCGCTTGCAAAGTCGTTTAGCCCCAGGGAGCTTATGTCGCGTTTAAGGGCTCATCATAGACAACTAAAGCCTTTTCTCTTGGATCAGCGGATGATTGCCGGCCTGGGAAATATATATGCCGATGAGGCTCTTTGGGAAGCGCGTCTGCATCCATGCCGGCTTTCCAATTCTATAGACGAGCGCAAATCGTCGTATTTGCATAAAGCCATCAGATGCGTCTTGCGGCGCGCCATCCGTAACAAGGGGACAAGCCTTGGAACAGGCATAGGTAACTATTATCGCCTTGGTGAAAAATCCGGTCGGAATCAGAACAAACTGAAAGTCGCGCGCCACGGTGGCTCGCTGTGTCCGAGATGCGGCGCCGCCATCATTCGTATGCTCGTTGGCCAGCGCGCCACCTATATTTGCGCCAAGTGCCAGCGGCTATAAAAGGGCGGGAATGACAACTGCAATCATTAGCTTTCCTTCTTTTCTTTTGTTTTCCGGGGCAGGAACTCAAAGCCAACCTTTCCTTCCCTGATAACGAGAAAAGCCTTAAAAGGTCTGCCCTTTCTTGAAATAAAAGCGGTAAAGAGATCGGTTTTTCCGGTTTCAAGTAGTTTTTGCATCTGGGCCCGGTCAATGGGCTGTTGTAAAATTATACTGCCCGATCGAAAAGTGCAGGAAGGCGTTTTGCCCAGTGATTTTTCACAGGCATAACCCGAACCGGCTTCAATCACATTCGCCGCGCAAACCGGGCACTTTCCGACGGGCTCCTTTGGCTCATTGCCCGCGGCCTGTGTGTTTATATCCTCGTCAGATGCTCCGCCAAAATCAAATTCAATCTTATGCTCCGCATTGAGTTTAACAACGGCCGTAAACGGTCGGCCCTTATGACTGTGAAAGCCGACGAGCGGGCCGATTTTTTTTGAGGAAAGGAGGTTTTCCATTTCGGTTGCCTCAAACTGGCGGCCAGCCAAATTTTTCCATAAAAAGTAATCGCAGGCAACGCATTGAAACCGGCTGTATTGTTCATGTATTTCGCCGCCGCATTTTGGACAGCGTGTTTGCAGCGGGCCAAAATCACCGGGAATTGAAGCATGTTCGGAATTCTTGACTTTCTCGACTATTTTGCCGGTCATGGATGTGATTTCACGCATGAATTCCGGCCGGCCCAGTCTTTGCTGTTCCATTTGCTTTAATTTGAATTCCCAGTCGCCGGTCATTTCAGGGGAGCACAGTTCGGTGATTTGAAGCCCTCGCAACAAGGTGGTCAAAGAAAATGCTTTTGCGGTCGGTTTCAGTTCGCGTCCCTGCCGGACAATGTATTGTTCATAAAGCAAGCCTTCAATAATAGACGCCCTGGTCGCCGGCGTGCCGAGCCCCTTGGCGCTCATTGCTTCCCGGAGCTCCTCGTCTTCAACGAGTTTTCCCGCTCCTTCCATGGCCGAAAGCAGGGTTGCTTCCGTGAGGCGCGCGGGCGGCTTGGTTTGCTGCCTGGTGATTTCAACGTTGACGGTCTGAACAGTTTCGCCGGCCTGGATAGGCGTCAGATCAGCCTGCTGTTCCGAATTGCCTTCCCTGGCCGAGCTCGGGCAGGCTTTGCCATAAACTGCCAGCCAGCCGGGATTCACAAGCACTTTCCCTTCGGTTTTAAAAGTCTCTTCCTGGACGGTAGTAATGCGCGTTGTTATCAGAAACTCGGCCGGAGGAAAGAAAACAGCCAGAAAGCGTTTTGTCACCATATCGTAAATTTTAGCCTCATCGGCCTGCAGCGCTTTGGGCATGACGTTGGTCGGAATAATGGCAAAATGGTCGGAAATCTTTTCATTATTGAAGATGCGTTTACTTGGGTGAACCCATTTTTCATCCAGAATTTGCCGGGCAAAGCCGCCATATTGTCCGTCCGTTGCCATGACCGCCAATGTTTTTTTTGCGACTTCAATATAATCTTCGGGGAGCGCGCGGGCGTCGGTGCGAGGATAAGTCAACGCCTTATGGTGTTCGTAAAGTCTTTGGGCAATTTGCAGGGTGCGTTTGGCGGAAAAGCCGAGCCGGTTATTGGCTTCGCGCTGGAGACTGGTAAGATCATAAAGAAGCGGCGCAACCTGGGTTGCGGGTTTGCTTTCTTCGGTAACTACGCCGGATTGTTCCTTGCATTTCCGGCAAATAGTTTCAGCCTGTGCCTCATCCCATATCCGCTCCGGTTTCTCGCCTCGCTCGCTCGGCGAAGCGGGCGCTTCCTCCGGGCGGTTTTCCCTGGCCGCCTGCCCGAGCTCGGCCAGGGAGTCCGGGCAGGCTTTTTTAAAATTAGGGTCAAACCAGAGGCCTTCATATAAACCGGCCGCGGCCTGAAATGAGGCTTTGATTTCAAAGTAATCTTTCGGGATAAATTTTTTTATCTTTTCCTCGCGCTCAACAACGATCATGAGGGTGGGGGTTTGCACACGTCCGACGGTTGTCAGGAAGAATCCGCCATGTTTTGAGTTAAATGATGTTATCGCCCGCGTGCCGTTAATTCCAATGAGCCAGTCGGACTCGGAGCGGCACATCGCCGCGTCGGCCAGCGGCTGCATTTCCGCGTCGGGACGCAGGACGGAAAATCCTTCCCGGATACTGGCCATGGTCATTGATTGAAGCCATAAACGCCTGATCGGCTTTTGCACCTTTGCATACTGGACAATGTAACGAAAAATAAGCTCGCCTTCCCGGCCCGCGTCGCAGGCGTTGATCAGGGCGGTCACGTCCTTGCGTTTGATAAGCCGCAAAAGAAGCTTGAGCCGTGTCTCGCTTTTCAGAATAGGCTGAAGCTCAAAAGACGGCGGCAAAACCGGTAAGTTGACCAGATTCCATTTCCCTTTTTTTGGCTCACAGCCTTCGGGCGGGTGGATTGCCAGCAAATGACCGCTGGCCGATGAAATAACGTACTGCTCGCCTTCAAAATATCCTTCCTGTTTGCGAAAGCCTCCCAGCGCGCGCGCAATATCAGCGGCCACCGATGGTTTTTCGGCAATGATGAGTGTTTTAGCCATAAGTGAATCTAAAGAGAAGTCAGAATTCAGGAGTCAGTAGTCAGAATAGAATATTAGAAAATAACATATTTTTTACCATCCTGAATTCTGACTACTTGCTTCTGTTTTCCAGCATGCTTTTGCCTGCGACCGATTGAATAAAATAACGCGGCCTGGCGCGCACGTCAAGATAAGTGCGGCCAATGTATCCACCGAGAAAACCCATCGCGGTAAATTGTCCGCCGATGAAAATAAAAAGGATGGCAAAAAGGGTGAACACTCCCTTGGCGGCCCATTCCGGTCCCCATAAAATACGCAGGATTAATATCAGGATTCCCAGTCCGACTCCCATTAAAGCAACGATTACACCGACAAAGCTGAGGATGCGCAACGGCAAAGTGGTTATGCTGGTCAGCAGGTCAAATTGAAGATTAACCAGTTTCCACAGGCTGTATTTGGAACCGCCTGCTTTGCGCTCCATGTGTTTTACTTCAATTTCAGTTGTTGTGCGCGCGAAGCTGTTGGCAAGAACCGGAATAAAAGTGCTCCGTTCCTGGCATTGAAGCATGGCTTGGACTATGTTGCGGCGGTAGGCGCGAAGCATACAGCCGTAATCGTGCATTACAATGCCTGTTACGGAAGCCGTCATTTTGTTGACCAGCATTGATGAAAAACGACGGAACAAGCTGTCCTGCCGCGGGATGCGGATGGAACCGACAACGTCAAACCCCTCGTTTATTTTGCTCACGAGACGCGGAATTTCTTCGGGTGGATTCTGAAGATCGGCGTCAAGGGTGACAATAATCCCGCCATTTGCCTGGGCAAACCCGGCCATTACCGCCGCATGCTGTCCATAATTGCGGTTTAGTAAAACCCCGACTATCTCACCGGCATGCTTATTTGCCGCCTCAAGAATAGCCGTGTCAGACCCGTCCCGGCTCCCATCGTCCACAAGAATTATCTCAAATGGGCAATTTAAGCTTCTGCAGGCGGTCAGGGTGCGCCCGGTCAGGTCGCTCAGGTTGCTTGACTCATTATAAACAGGAATGACAACTGAAACTGTTGAAGGAAATTCAGTCATAATGTTAGACGATATATTTATTATTGAATTGTGTCAACGAATCATCTTTTAGCAAGCACTTCCTTTACGGCGGCAATAACGTCGTCAACATCTTCCGCGCGCATATCAGGGAAAAGGGGCAGGGAACAGATTCGGTCCGAATTCCACTCGGTGGCGGGTAACATGCCCCGTTCAAACCCCATGTGGTCGCGGTAAAATTTCTGAAGATGGACGGCGCGGAAATGCAAACCGGTCCCGATGTTCAGACGTTTCAACGCTTCCATAAAATCATCACGCCCAATCCGCGCGCGGTCTGTATCAAGGCGGACAATAAAAAGGTGCCAGGAATGGCGCATCGGCCAGGGAGGGTTTTTCAGCGGTATCAGTTCAGGAATATTTTTCAACTTTTCAATGTAAAGCCCGGCAAATTCCGCTCTCTTTTGGATAAAATGTTCCAAACGCCCCAATTGAGTTCGCCCGAGAGCCGCCGCCATATCGGTCAGATTATACTTATAACCCGGTTCTACCACCTCGGCTTGCGGGGAACGACCCTGCATTTTACGGTCAAAGGCGTCAACTCCAAGACCATGAAATTTAAGGCGTTTCATCCTTTCCACAAAAGCGGCGTCATCAGAACAGAACATTCCGCCTTCACCGGTGGTGATGTTTTTAATCGGATGGAATGAAAATAATGATGAGCCGGAAGATCCGATTCTTTTTCCTTTATACTCGGTGCCGACCGCGTGGGCCGCGTCTTCAATCAGCGGAATTTTATATTTATGTGCAATCTTCCGAAAGGCGTCCAAATCAACGGAAGCGCCGGTAAAATGGACGGGAATAATCAGTTTGGTGCGGTCGGTTATCGCTTCCTCAACCAGTTCCGGCACGGCCATCAGGGTATCGCGATCCACATCAATAAATACCGGCTTGGCGCCACTGAGGACAATCAAATTTGCCGTGGATACCCATGTCATTGCCGGCGTGATCACCTCGTCGTCGTCGCCGATGTTCAAGGCTTTCATCACCAAGTGCATGCCCCCCGTGGCCGAGGCCAAAGCCACCGAAGCCGGAGCTCCGGTGTATTGTGAAAACTCCTCCTCAAATTTGGCGACGTTCTGTCCGGTCGTAATCCAGCCGGAACGCAGCACCGCGGTTACGGCATCGATGTCTCGCTCGTCAATGCTTGGCTTGGAAAATGGTAAGAAACTACTGCGCATGAACCTAATTTCTCTTTAATTATAATTTTTGTAGGGGCCGCGCTTGTCGCGTGCCCGGTTTAATCCAAGCATATTTCAAAAGGGCATTCGCAAGCGAAGCCCCTACAGGCATTCTTCATTCTGCATTCTTAATTCTGCCTTTCTTCTTCCAATCCGGCGCCGCAAACAGTTGTAATAAACGCCTTTTTCCCATGCGACTTTTAAAAATAACCTGATTTTCTTTGTCTGGCAAGTCATTTGGAGAGGCATTTTTTTCAAGGGCAAGCGCTCCGTTGAACCGGAAGTTCCGGCCTTGCAGAATATCATCCAGCATCTTTTGGTCCGGAATGGACGTAAATACCAAGCCGCAATAATAGTAAAAACCCGCCACGGTGGTTTCATCAAGATTCCAGCCGGCAACTTTCAGTTCCGGGCGTGATCTTATCGCATCAGCCGTCAACCGGAAAGCAGTGCCGTAGCTTTTATAGCCGTCAACAACCGGACAGATAATAACAAGTAATGTAGAATAACACATCGTGGCGACAACCAAGAAACGCTGAATGAATGGCGCCGTAATGCGCGCAAGCGCCAGCAGGGATATAAAAACTGTCGCAAGCGCCAGAATCTGCCGCCATCCGAAGGTGAACGAAATGAACGAAAGGCCGAAAAATTCGCTTCCAACCAACGGCGCCGCAATAAAGGCCGCCAAAACCATGAACAGCAGTAACATCCAGAGCCAGTAAATTTTCCCCCCAACCTTTCCAGCCCGGTCTTCCGCCTTCGGGCCTTCGTAGTCCCGAGCGCGTAGCGCCTCGGGACGGAGTAGGCTCGCGACTCGCCCTCGCGTAGCGCTATGGCGGAGCAGGGAGCCCGTTATGGCGGGCAAAGAAAGGTCCAGTCCATAAATACACAAAAGAGCGCAGGCCGGCAGAAGAGCGCTGAGATAAATATCGCGCTTAGTTGCCGACAGTGACAAGAGCAGGAATGCGCCCAGTACCCAAAAGATAAACAACCGGGCGCCGTTGGGCATTGGTTCGCCGCGAAATATTTTTATTAAGAAAAATATAATGGCGGCGATGAATGGCGCAATCCAGGGCAATAAATAAACTGGCAAGACGGAAAAATAATAATACCACGGGGAAATATGGCCTAGTTGGTTGGCCGTGCCGGTAAAGCGTCCGAAATGATTTGTCCACCACCACTCGCGGAATAATTCCGGGTCGCCTTTCAGTGCAAAGGCCGTAATCCAAACGGTAGAAATTATAATGGCGATGATTGCGCCTGCCGAATGGAAAGCGCAAAAGGAAATATTTATTTTTGATAAACATGTTTGCCATCCGTTTTGTTTCAGCCATGGCAGGAAAATCCCCAGCCAGGCGATGAAAATGATCAAAGGCCCAATCATTCCCTTTGAGAGGAAAGCAAAAGCCGCAAGAATTCCGGCCAGCGGCAGGTAAGAAAACCGATTGTTTTCATAAGCTTTCGCCAACGCCCATACGGTTGCGGTAATGAAAAACATAAGCGCGTTATCCACCAGCAGCCAGTGGGTAACATGGACAAACCCGATCATAGTGGCAAGGATTCCTGCGGCGATAAGCGCTTTCTGGCGGTCAAAATAGATTCTCCCGATCAGGTAAGTGAAAAATAAGGTAAAGAGCCCGAAACAGGCCGATACCAGCCGCAAAGCCGCCGTGTTGCCCAGAAATGGGCCGAGACTCCGCAGAAAGAGTGATGCCGTTATGTAAAATAGCGGCGGCTTTTCCACAAAGGGCTGGCCGGCCAGTTCGGGAACAATCAGGTTGCCGTGTTGGATCATGCCCAGCGCAATGGCCGCTTCCCGCGGTTCATCCGGCGTCCAGAGATCATGATCCATAATCCCGGAAAGAGAAACCGCGATAATCAGGGCAACAATCAATCCCGGCCAAATTGGGCGCGATAATTGCGTGCTGGTGATATTTTGGTTAATAGAGTTCATGGGTCATAATTCTGAATCCTGTCTTCAGCCTAAAGCGCCTTTTTTTTGTCGGCAAGGATAACATATTGCCAAATTATTGACGATAATTTGTTTTACGTTGGTTCGCCAAAATTAAAAATCATGCCAACCGTCAAGAAAAATTAACAAAAAAACATCACGAAAAAAAACGCACGGCAAATCGCTGGTAGTCAACAAGTAGCCTTACCCGGTTTTCCCGATGTTTCCCCCTTGACAGCCGGACGAAAAGGAGGCAATTTTAATGGCAGTTTTGAAATGTTTTTTTTCATGCCCCAGGCCGACTCGTGCTTCGTAGCGAAGCTTACTTCGCAGAGTAGCATCCGCCTGCGGTGGAAATAAAAAAGTCGTCTGCAGATGGCTTAATGGTTACCGTAGTTGAGCGATGCGTAAGACAGCCATAGTAATGATATTGTCTATATTGTGTGGCATGATAACTGCCCCGGCGGACGATGCGCCATCCAGCCAGAAAACAGTGATTAAAGTCAACGAGTTTTTCAAGCCCTACAAGCCCGAGGACCCCAGCACCATCAGCATGATGAGGCTGATGAAGGAAAACCCCGACATAGTGATAGAGCAATGGGGCGGCATAACTCTGCCCGGCGGCAATTATCTGGCGCCTCTGATGATGTCAATAGTTGGAAAAACCTCCCCGGATGTTGGCCTCGCGTGGTTTCATCTGATCAGGAACCAAGTGGAGAACAGTTTTATATATCCGCTCAATGAGTGGATTGGGGATGACCTGAACGGCGACGGTGAGATTGACGATAAAGAGGCAAAATGGCCGGGTTGGAAAAAAATCCCGCCGATACTCAGGAAAGTTTCCACAGTTGACGGCAAGGTTTACGGTCTGCCGATTCCTGATGACTCCATTGCGGCGCTGGTTTACCGGATTGATTTGGTGAAAGCCACCGGACTCAATCCTGATAAACCGCCCAGTACCTGGGATGAGCTTTTTTACTGGTGCCAGAAACTGACTGACCCCGGCAAAGAGATTCCCGGCGCGTACGCGAGTGTGGGGCAGCGTGGGATAGCCATAGTTCCGGCGGGGCATCTTTTCCTTCCGTGGTGCCAGAGCAACGGCGGCCATCCGATGATTCAAATAAGGAAAAGCCCCAAAACCGGGAAAGAGTATGTTTTTGGGCAGAAAGAGACAAAATTTATAACACCTGACGGCGAGAATTTATTTGCGGAAAAATCTGAGTGGCGGGCGAATTTTGCTTCGCCTGATTGCGTCGAGGCCGCGTCATTTTACTATAAGCTCCGCTGGGCCAAATGGCTGACCGACCAGCAGACCGGCGAGCCGGTGAATCTGACGGCGGAGGATATTGCCCGCGGCTGGGCGGAACGTGACAGCAGTAAAATTGAGTTTAAGCCCAAGGATGTTATAACCGGTGTGTGCAGAATGGTCGGCGACAGCAGGGCCTCCAGCCAGATGGAGCTCCTCGGCAACGGCGAGGCGGCCATGACGGTGGGCAGCGCGAAAGACATTGCGCTTATCAGCGAGAGCACAGGGTTGGACGCCTCGCTTTTGGGATGGTTTCCGTTCCCGGCCGGCCCGCAGAAAAACGGCAGCCGGGTTGTTTTGACCTTTAACCATTTCGCGGTGATGTATATCGGCGTCGGGGACCGCCCCAAGACCGAGCGTGACAAAGTCTGGAAAACACTGCTGGCCGCCCATGACGTAAGAATACGCGAGAACCGGGTAAAAGAGCAGATCCTCGCCGGCATGAGCCGCTTTGTCTCCCCGCCTGACCTTGAAAAATTTGGGTACGAGGAATACCTTTTGGATGTCCCCAAAAACATCAAGAATAACTACGCGGAAATTGAGAGCGGAGCCGTGAAATCATACACGGAGCCGTGGATTGGTTTGTGGTACAATATGGATGTGGCCCTGCAGCGGGAATGCCTGAGCCTGATTCTTGCCGCCAACGGGGAAAATTTTGACTACAAGTCCGCGCTTGCAAGGATTCAGGAAAAAGCAAATTCCGGCGTGATGCTTAAAACACCGCCGGCGGTTATTAACCGTGCCCGGCCATATGCCAGGGTGATTTTCACTTTGGTCATCTGTGTCTTGGGCTTTGTTATCTATAGGCTCGCGAAGGATCAGGTCCGCAGAAACAAGGCGTACGATAGCCGGTCGGTTTACACGTCATGGTTGCCGGTGCTGCTGCTTCTCCCGGCCATTATTCTAATCACGCTTTGGAGCTATTACCCGCTTCTGCGCGGCATGGTTATGGCGTTCCAAAACTATAAGGTTGTCGGCGGAAGCCCGTTCGTCGGGCTGGAGAACTTTATTATTCTGTCCATGGACAAGTCGTTTTGGATGAGCCTTGTCCGGACATGTTATTTCGCGTTTCTGAATATGTCTTTGGCTTTCACCGCGCCGATAATTCTGGCGCTGCTTCTGACTGAGGCGCCGCACGGTAAAATATTTTTCAGAACGCTGTTTTTTCTCCCGCAAATGACAAGCGGACTGGTGGTCGCCCTTTTGTGGAGGATGATGTACGACCCGAATCCGGCGGGTTTTTTCAACCAGATGATCGGGATCTTGAACTTGCTGCCTTTTGTGGATATTCCGCCGCAGAGCTGGCTGCAGGACCCCAGCCTGGCGATGATATGCTGCGTTCTGCCGACAGTATGGGCAAGCATGGGTATGGCCAGCCTCATCTACCTTGCGGCGCTCCACTCAATTCCGTGCGAGTTTTATGAGGCCGCCGATGTTGACGGCGCGGGGATTTGGACCAAGCTGACAAAAATCACGCTCCCGACTCTTCTCCCGCTCATAATCATTAATTTTGTAGGGACGTTCATCGGCACATTTCAAAATATGGGCAACATATTTCTTCTGACTTTCGGGGGCCCCGGCGAGGCCACCACCGTTGTTGTCCTGAAAATATGGATCGAGGCCTACAATAATCTTCGTTTCAGCATGGCCACCTCGATGGCGTGGATACTTGGCTCCCTTCTCATCGGGTTGACCTATTACCAGATTCAGTTCCTTGGAAAACTGGAGTTCAAAAAAGCCAAAGACAATTAGCATGGTTTTAACTGGAGGACGTTGTTATGCCGTTGGTGCCTGAGGTCGGCCGGAAAAAATTTTCTATCAGACTTTTTTATCTTTTCGTTTACGGGACTCTGATTTTGTTGGGCGCCACGATGGTTGTCCCGTTCCTGATAACTTTTTCAGGGAGCATGAGCACCGCGTTTGATTATGAGCGGTTTTGGCCGGTGCCCCGGAGCCTGTGGTCTGAAAAAGACCGGTTTATGCGCTGTTTGACGCCGTATTTCAACGGCTACAGCAACTGGCAGCGCCAGTTTGCGTGTTATCTTGGCGGGGTTCCCGCCCACTGGTCAAACTGGGGTTCTATCGGGCGCGATATCGCCGGCGTGGATCGCCGCGCGGGAGACTGGCTGGACAAAAAAGGCGCTGAATATGAGCGGGTGAAGGTCCGTGCCGCCGACTATGCCGAGTTTGCCGGGAAATATCCCCAGACTGACACCCAGGTCTATTTTAGCATTGTTGATGTTGTGCCTTTCCTGAAGGAGTACTATGGGCGGAAATACCTGGCGGCCCATCCTGAAAAAAACGGCAAAATCTCCTCCCGGGAGCTTGCGGTTGAGGCGCTGCAATGTCTCAATGAGGAATGGGGCATACCTTTTGAGAGTTTTTTCAATATCCCGTTTGACAATTATATACGATCCCCGCTTGGCCAGCAGGGATGGTTCCCGCCTGAAATGACGCCCAGGTACGAGGTCTTTTTGGAGATTAAAAAGGCGTTCGGGAGTCATGATTTTACGCCCGGCATCAAGTCGAAATGGCTCGCGTGGCTCAAAAATCAGAATTACACCGCGCCGGCGGGAACCGTTCTCTTCCCGGTCAGCGAGAAATTCCCCAAAGAACTGGCCGCACTTTGGGACAAGTTCTGCGCGGAAGTTTTTCCCGCCCCAAGGACTCTGCCTTTTGCGCTGCGCGCGGAATGGTATCTGTTCCTGCAGAGCGATGAAATTGCAAATTATCTTAAACTGCCGGAGGGGAAATCTTTATCCGTCGCTGATTACAACAAACTTGCCGGCTCCTCTTACGGCAGTTTATATGAGACGCCGTTTCCTGTCCCCGCTTCTTTCAACAAGCCGGTGCAGGATATTTGGGCCCGTTTTGTCATGGAGCGTTATCCGCTGCGGCTCACACGTGTTAAAATGGACGGCGATATTCAGGCGAGGTTCCAAATTTTTATAAAAAACGAAATCAAGCATCTCAAAATAGCCAACCAGATTTTCGGGGCCAATTACGATGACTGGAGCGGATTTAAATTCACCCCAACCGCACCGGCGGGGAATTCGGAGGCCCAGTGCAGTTTTCGCGACATGTGGAAAAATTTTGTCAAGAAACAGGTTCCGCTTAAAGACCGCATCCTTGACTCCTCAGAAACCGCATGGCAAAGCTTTCTCCTGAAAAAATACGGTTCGATTGAAAATATCAATAAAACTTACGGATGGGGGTTAAAGAATATTCAGGAGGCGTTCCCTCCTTTTATGGACGCTTACACGGTTGCCTTCAAAAACAATCAATATCCGCTGACTATCTATCCGAGCCTCGCAAATTATCGGACGGTTTGGGATTATCTCATATTCAACGCCAACGCGGTGCCGGTGACGGCGCTGCTGATCGTTATGGCCATATGCATGACCCTGACAATAAATCCGCTTGCGGCCTACGCGCTCTCAAGGTTCAATCTGAAGGGGCAGGACAAAATTATCCTGTTTATGCTCGCGACCATGGCTTTCCCGGCCATGGTAAGCGCGATTCCCGCGTATTTGCTTATGCGTGATCTGGGGCTTCTCAACACATTTTGGGCGCTGATTCTGCCGTCTGCCGCCAACGGCATGAGCATATTTATATTGAAAGGATTCTTTGACAGTCTGCCCAAGGAGCTTTACGAGGCGGCCACGATAGACGGCGCCAGCGAGATGCAGATATTCCGCATCGTGGCGATGCCGATGGTCAAACCCATTCTGGCCATTAGCAGCCTTAACGCTTTTGTGGGGGCCTACAACGGCTGGGAGTGGGCGCTGATTATCTGCCAGAAAAAAAGCATGTGGACAATCGCTGTTTGGCTGTATCAGGCGAGCAGTACGTGGGGCGCGTTGCCGTGGCTGGTCAGCGCGGGGTTTGTCATCGCGTCTGTCCCGACAGCCATAGCGTTCATATCCTGCCAGAAAATGATACTCCGCGGAATTGTCATCCCGTCCATGAAGTGACACCCCCCGACAGTTTTATTTGCCCAGTGGGACGCGCGTGGCATGCCCACTGAGCGCATGTCTTATTATGGGATTTGGGGCCACTCAAGGGCGTGTTGCCCTCCCGTTGACTTATAATAGATGCCACCGAAGAGGGATTAGGCTTAAGGGCAAAAACATTACATTTTCAGACCGCCTAATATTGACATATTATTCTCAAAAAGGCAGACTCTTCAACCAGAGCTATGACGATTAACCGGACCAACAATTTAATGCTTCCCTTGGCGTTTGCCGTAATTATTGCGGCTTATTTCATTATTCTTTTTTACCGCGGCTTCAATGATCCCGATGAAGGTCGTTATTCCGAGATACCGCGGGAAATGGTGGCCAGTGGTAATTGGATGGAAATGAGGATGCTGGGGTATCGCTATTACGAGAAACCGCCTCTTGCCTATTGGCTTGTCGCTCCGGCCATAAAGGTGTTTGGACCGCACGATTGGGCCGTCCGTATCCCGCTGTTGTTTTCGGGATTGCTGGGATTGGCCGTTTTGGGGGCGTTGGCGGTAAAAAAAATGGGAAGACAGCATGGCGCCGCCGCAGTTCTGGTCATGGTTTCAACGGTCGGGTTTTTTGCCGGGAACGCGCTGCTTTTAACGGATTCATTTTTGTTGTCTTTCTTTGCCGCCACGTGTGTTTTTCTCTATCTGGCTTTTGACCAACATGCTTCTCCTTCCCGGCGGCTGACTTTTATGCTCCTTGGCGCAGTTGCCTCGGTCTTGGGTTTTTTAACCAAGGGTGCGGTGGCGGTAGTTTTGCCGGCGGCCATCATTTTTATTTGGATATTATGGGAACGGAGGGCAAAAGCGCTGTTTGGTTTTCCGGTTTTCATTGCGGTTGTTTGTATGGCGGCGTTGCTCTTGCCGGTCTTATGGCTCATTGAGGAACATAACCCCGGTTTTGTCAGGCACTTTATTTTTGAGGAGCATATTGCCCGTTTTCAGGGAACCAGGGCCACCCAGCTTCATCCCGAGCCTTTCTGGTTTTTCCTTCAGGTTTTACCCCTTTTATTTTTGCCATGGACTTTATTCCTGTTCCGGACGGGGCGAACAATCTGGAAACAAAAGGTGTTTGGGCAGGATTCATTTTCTTGTTTCCTGCTCGTTTGGGCCGCGGTTGTTATCTGTTTCTTTTCCGTTGGTACCGGTAAATTGATGTCGTATATTCTGCCCGCGATCCCGCCGCTGGGACTGCTCATTGGACGCTGGGGCGTCAGCGAACCAAGAGAGGGCAGGGGAACATGGGATTATCGGTTGTGGCAGATTGGCGTGGCCGGTTTTGTTGTTGTGGCCGCGGTGGTTGTCATGGTTTGGATCGTGGCATATTTCCGTTTTGTCCCAAAAATAATTTATCCCATCAGCGGCGCGAGCGTGGTCGCATTAATACCGGTAATTGCCGGTTTATTTTTTTTCTATTGGCAAAAGTCGGAAATCACTTTTTCGAAACTTCTTCTCTTTAATTCGGGGATTTTACTGGCCTGCGCCTTTCTGCTTTCCCCCCTGGCGGGCAAAGACTTCAACGTGTTGTTGCATATCAATTCATCGTACGTTTATAAAAGCCTCGCCCGTGAACTTAAGCCGGAAGACAAAATTGTTGTCTTCTGGTCATACCGTCCCGCTTTGCCTTTTTATACGCAGCGGCTTTATGTGCCTTTCCAGGAGCACAACGAACTGTCATACGGGATGAAAATGGAGCCGGAGCGTCTGGTTGATTTGAACGATGCCAGCGAACTGAATAAACTTTTACGCCAGTCGTCGGGGCGTGTGTTTGCGCTTGTGGAACCACAGGACTTGAAATCAAAATTCCCCGCCTTAAAGCTTAATTTTAAGGAAACCGGTTTACCTCGTGATCCGGACACAATCGTTTACGAGCTGATCCGGCCGTAAATGTTAGGAATTTCAAGGTTGTAGCCGGGGGCGTTGACCCCGGCCCGGCTCGCCTCGGCGGAGCCTGAGCCTCACCGAGGGCGGCTACAGTTAAGAGTTGTCCGCTCTGCGGGCCTAATTTTGATATGAAGACGCAAAACTTCAAGATAATAGCATGCAACGTGTTGTGGCGGGAATATTGCCACTACGCCGCGCTGTCAAAAAACAGATTCGGATTTCATTTCCTGGAATATGGGCTTCACGGTGATCCAAGTAAACTGCGCGTTGAACTGCAAAACGCGATTGACAGCACGCCCGACACTTTTGATGCGATCCTGTTGGGGTATGGATTATGCAGCAAGGGTGTTGAGGGAATATCAGCCCGGAAAACGCGCCTTGTCATTATCAAAGGACACGATTGTATAACCTGTTTCCTGGGTTCAAAAGCGAGGTACATGGAGTACTTTTCTGCAAATCCGGGCACATATTGGTATTCACCCGGATGGATTGAGAACCATCTCCCGCCGGGCAAGGAAAGATATGAAAAGACATTTCAGGATTACTTGCAGAAATACGGGGAAGATAATGCCCGATATTTGATGGAGATGGAACAGGATTGGTTCCGCAAATATTCCGTCGCGGCTTATGTTGATCTTGCCGTTGGCGATAATGGCGCCTACGCTGAATATACCCGCCAGTGCGCCGATTGGCTGGGCTGGAGGTATGACAGAATCAAGGGGGACCCTGCGCTTCTCAGGCGATTCCTGGATGGCGATTGGAACAATGATGAGTTCCTGGTTGTTGAGCCCGGTGATCATATTGAGGCGACCAATGACGACAACATCATGCGCTCGAAAAGAAATAGCTGCCGGCCATGCAATTAATTTGAGCGTTGGATGAGATAACAGCCCAGGGCCTGCGACAGGACAAACGGAATCCAGACGATCAGGTGCGGATGAAGATCGGGGCGGTTGACCAGTGAATCGGCGATGATGATGAAAAAATAGAAGATGAAGACCAGCAGGATGCTCACAGCTATGCCGATTGACGATTCCTTGCGATGAATTTTGATGCCCAGGGCCGCCCCGAGCAGAACAAAAGCGAAACAGGAAAACGAAAGCGTCAACCTTGTGTTGGCTTCAACCAGCAGGGATGTCCTGAACATCGGCAAATCCGCGCGATACAAATCAAGAAACGCGCTTTTTACAATTTGGTCAGGAAAAGTATCTTCAAGCAACATGCGATTAAGTCTGGTCGCAGAAGTGCCCGGCTTGAAATTGCGCATAAAATCAATAGTCCGGTCGGTCAGTTTAACTTGTGCAAATAGATTTGCGGAATAAATGCAAGGGCCGGCGATAATCCTGTTGAATTCCGAGGTCAAAATCCGGCCGATCTGTTTTTTCTGGGCCGGCGCTCCGTTATATGATTCCAGGACCGCAATTGCATTATCTGATAATTGAGCCTGAATATAGGAGCCGACAACATCCCCGGAATTGTTCAGCCTGGAAATTATCCGGTCGGGATCAATAAAGTCATGTGGAATGAAACGGGCCGAGAGACGCAAGGCGCTTATTATTTCGCCCATTGTCAGGTCCGCCCGTTTTTTCCAGACGACATCGCGGTTGACCAACTCCTGCACGTCAATTGTCATCGGGTATTCTTCGGCGTTCAGATACCGGGTTAAAGCAAGATTTTCCGGATACTGTTCATCCGGCTGTTCAATCCGGACGCGGAAGAGATTGACCTTGATTTTGCCCGGTTCATTGATGGCAATCGTTATGGTGCCAGAGGCGGCGCGGATTGTCCTCTTTACGCCGTCTTTTTCAACCTGGTTAATGACAATATCCTTGAGCAGATTGTCGCTTTTTTTGCCGATATAAATGGTCAAACCGGGGAAATCGCGGATAAAACGGCCTTCATCCAAAAGGCTGATTGGGGTTTCAACGCCGAGTTTGCTTAAAACTTTACGGCGGGCATAGTGGCTGTCCGGCGCCACGCTGCAGTTAATGTAAATACATATGGCACAAAGCGCCAGCGACATTAGGAACGGCGGCCAAATTATTTCCCAAAGGCTTATTCCGCAGGCGCGCATGGCAATAATTTCCCGGTCGCCGGCAAGCCGGCTGAATTGCAGAAAAACCGCGGCCAGCACGCTCATCGGAATGGCGAAAATCAGTGAAAAAGGGATGCCGTAAGAAAACACCTTAAGGATTAAAAGCCCCGATACGCCGCGCGAAAAGAGATCAATGACCTTGAAAATATTACCGATGGCCATGACAAACAGAAACACCAAGAGGGTGATGCCGAATGTCATCAGGAAACCGCGGGCAATATAAGCATGAAGAATGCGCATCTTTGGGAAGATAGAATACGGAAGTCAGTAGCCAATAACCAGAATGAAGAATTCTGATTCCGGACTTCTGAATTCAAACTCCGAACTACTGACTTCTGACTACTGTCTCCTGACTCCTGTGTTAAGACTAATAGCGATAATGGTCGGTTTTATACGGGCCATTGATGCTGATGCCCAGATATTCGGCCTGTTGCGCCGTTAATTTTTCCAAACGGACGCCGATCTTTGGCAGATGCAGGCGCGCTACTTCCTCGTCCAGTATTTTTGGCAGGACATGAACGCCGATGGGGTATTTGGCATGTTGATCGTAAAGTTCAATCTGCGCCAGTACCTGGTTGGTAAAGCTGTTTGACATTACAAAACTCGGATGGCCGGTCGCGCATCCCAGATTAACCAGCCGTCCCTCCGCCAAAACAACAATACTGCGCCCGCTCGGAAAAGTTACCCGGTCAACCTGCGGTTTGATGCGGTTCCACTTATAACGCCTGATATTGTCAATTTCAATTTCCGCGTCAAAATGACCGACATTGCAAACGATGG
>Ga0247840_10004802_pt1 | contig 20962 bp, 14 predicted proteins | sample LaCruzMarch2015__FD_192404 | JGI IMG/M metagenome (GOLD analysis project Ga0247840, IMG submission 192404) | Freshwater microbial communities from meromictic Lake La Cruz, Castile-La Mancha, Spain - LaCruzMarch2015_17m | ecosystem: Environmental > Aquatic > Freshwater > Lake | place: Spain... | reverse complement strand
CCGGGCGGGTGCTGGCGTCGGCCCTGACCGCGGGGCAGATCGTTCAGGATGGCTGCGCGCGCCTGGCCGGGATGTTCAAGTCGCGGGTGACGATCCTGTTGCCGGACAGCACGGAGCGCGTCCACCCTCCGCGGATGGACGGAAGCGGCGCGGGCCTGCTCACCGAGGTGGACGTGGGGTTGGCGCAGTGGGTCTATGATCGCCAGGCGCCGGCCGGACTGGGCACCGATACCTTACCGGCGAATCCAATTCTGTACCTGCCCCTGCGGGCACCGATGCGCACCCGCGGAGTGCTGGCGCTGGTGCCGACCGATCCGCACACCGTCTTCCAACCCGAGCAGCGGCGGCTGCTGGAGACCTTTGCCGCGCAGATCGCCATGGCCCTGGAGCGCGTCCACTATGTCGAGGTTGCTCAGGACGCGGTGGTGAGTATGGAAGCGCAGCGGCTGCGTAACTCCCTGCTGGCCGCGATCTCTCACGATCTGCGCACGCCGCTGACCGGCCTGGTGGGGCTGGCGGGCAATCTGGCGGCCGCGGCGGAGCCCGGCGAAGCGCAGACCCGCGAGTTGGCCCAGGCCATCCATGGCGAGGCGCTGCGTCTCTCCGCCCTGGTGGTGAACCTGCTGGATATGGCCCGGCTGCAATCCGGGGCCGTGACGCTGAAGCGGGAATGGCTGCCGTTGGAAGAACTGGTGGGCAGCGCCTTGCGCGCTGCCGCCGGTGTCTTGTCCGGACACCGGGTGGAGACCCGTCTGCCGCCGGATTTGCCGCTGGTGTCCTGCGATGCGGTGTTGATCGAACGGGTGTTGTCGAATCTGCTGGACAATGCGGCCAAGTACAGCCCGCCGGGCGGCTTGGTGATGCTCTCCGCCGGGATCGCGGGTCCCTATCTGGAAGTGCGGGTCGCGGATGATGGTCCGGGCCTGCCGGCGGGGATGCAGGAGCGCATCTTCGACAGCTTCACGCGCGGCGAGGCGGAGAGCGGCCGGCCGGGGGTCGGGCTCGGGCTTGCCATCTGCCGCGCCATCATTCAGGTTCACGGCGGCACCATCCGTGCGGCCGATCGCCAGGAAGGGGGGGCGCTCTTCATCTTCACCCTGCCGCTGGGCCAACCGCCGGCGATCGACGGGGCGGATCGGGAAGTGGAGTCCACCCAGTGAAGCGGAGCTGCAGAACGCCATGAACGCGGGACCGGCGCTCACTGTCGTCATCATCGAAGACGATCCGCAAATCCGGCGCTTTCTGCGGATCGGACTCGAACGTGAGGGCATGGCGGTGTTTGAGGCCGATTCCGGCCGTCAAGGTCTGGTGGAGGCGGGCACCCGTCAACCGGATTTGCTGCTCTTGGATCTGGGTCTGCCGGATTTGGACGGGACTGCGGTGATTCGAGACATTCGCGCCTGGAGCGGGGTGCCGATCCTGGTGCTGTCGGCGCGTACTCAGGAAGCGGAGAAAGTGGCGGCGCTGGACGCCGGGGCCGATGATTACCTGACCAAGCCGTTCGGCATGCCCGAGTTGCTGGCGCGCATTCGTGCCCATCTGCGCCGCCGCGACCTGTCCCAGGACGGGGCACAGCCGCGCTTGTGCTTCGGCGAGGTGATCATCCATTTCGCTCACCGCCGCGTCACCCGCGCCGGTGCGTCGGTCCATCTCACGCCCATCGAATACCGGCTGCTCACGGTGTTGGCGCGGCATCCGGACAAAGTGCTGACGCAGCGGACCTTGTTGCAGGAGGTCTGGGGTCCGAACCATGTCGAGCGCACCCATTACCTGCGGATCTACATGACCAATCTTCGCCGCAAGCTGGAGCGCGATCCGGCCCAGCCGCAACACCTGATTACTGAGACCGGGGTCGGCTACCGGTTGGTGGTCGACTGAGTGGGGTCGTTCCCGCCCGGGTGAACACGCGCTAAGGAGTGGCTCACTAATAAGTTAAACAACACCTTTGGCGTCGGTCGTATTCGTTGTTTAACTTATTTCTGACTCGTTACCAAGTCAACTCAACTCTTCGGTTCGTCCCGAGGCGATGTAGATCACCCGCTCGGCCACATTGGTGGCGCGGTCGGCGACGCGCTCGTAGTTGTGCACGATCCACAGCAGGTAAGTCCCCATGGGTGCGAACTCGGGGTCGGCACGCATCATGTCCACGACCTGGTCGTCCACCGCATCCTCCTGGTCGTCCATCAACTGCTCCTGGGCGACCGCCGCGCGGGCACGTTGCGCATTGCCGCCGGAGTCGAAGGCGGCCAGCGCCTCGCTCAGCATGGCGATGGCGTTGCCCGCAAGCCCGGCCACGGCCGCCACCGGCGCGGGCGGGAAGACCCCGTCACGGGCGCGCCGCACGATGCGCGCCACGTCGGCGGCATAGTCGCCGATGCGCTCCAGTTCCGAGACCAGCGACAGGCAGGCGCCGATGCAGCGGAGATCCTCGCCGGCCGGTTTGAACGCGGCCAGGGCGACCAGACACTCCTGCTCCATCAGCCGGCGGCGCTGATTGATCCGTTCGTCCTGCGCGATGATCTGTTCCGCGAGATCAAGATCCTGGCGGGACAGACAGTCGACCGAGCGGTGCAGAGCTTCGATCACCAGGGCTCCCATGTCGTGCACGCCCTGCTGGAGCTGAACCCGCTTCTTCTGAACGAGACTGACCTGTTCCGGCATCTGTACCGCCTCCTCGTGGTGTTTGTGTGGGCTGCCATCTGCCGGCCATTTTAGCTCAATACGTTACGACGAACCCATCTACAAAACTCCGGGGCGGGGCAGGCCGCGCCGACCAAAACGGGTCCACACGGGAAGCGCCGGCAATCGGCGTTTCTTTAGGAGATGAAATACGCGCGGTGCCGACTCAAGGCCGATCCCCCGAAGTGGCGCTGCCACCTGTGAGGCCCCGGTTCCGCGGTTGAAATAAATGTCGTGGTCGCCGCCCGCGGGGGACTCGGCGGTCACCTTGACCTTGACCTGCGCGACCGGGACCGGTGCCCCAGGCGTGCCCTTGAAGGCCGCCACACGATAGGTATAGGTGTGTCCGGGCTTGGCCGAATAGTCTCCCCAGCTAAAGTCCTGGATGGGGTGATCCCGGGTCGGCACCTGGGACCCGGGCGCCAGGCCCGGGTTGGCGGAGGGGAAGACCTTGGTGCGGGAGAGCCAGTAGGCCGCCTCCTCCGTGTGGTCGGTGCGATGGATGCCGAAGCCGAGCAGGCCAGGGCATCGCGCCTCCGGATAGTCCATGGCCAACAGAACCGCGTGGGTCCCGGCAATGGCCCGCACCGCGAGCCCCTGCGATGTGTGTTTCCGGCGCATCGGCAGTCCCCTCCGTCGGATGGATTAGAAAACCAGTGTCCAGCCCACCTGTTGGGCCTGCTCCTTGGTGTAGGAGACCCCGTCGACCTTGCGTCCGCGCTCGTCCAGCAGGGTAATGATTCCGCCCTTGTTGGACAGGACCATGGGGGCCTGGACATGGATGCGCCGGGTCTCCCCGGCCGGTAGCGGGCCGGCGAGCGGCATCCGCGCCTTCTGTTTGTCGGCCAGGTGCCAGCCCGCGAGGTCGATGGCCTGGGGGCTGCTGTTCAACAGGGTGACAAATTCGTCTTCGGGGGTCTTCACGGCATTCACCAGGGCCCCGACGATCCGCACCAGCCCGTCCGGCAGGTCGTCGGTGGGCGGCACCCCCGGGGTGGGCACGTTCGGGCCGGGGTCGGTGCCGGGCTGGGGGGGCGCCCCGGCGAGCGGATGCCCGGTGCGGTCGTCGGTGTGCCAGGCCTGGCTCTGGAAGGCGGTGAAGACCGCCACCCATTGGGACTGCTCGGGGAAGTGCACCAGCAGGCCCCCGTCCTGCCAGACCCCGTTGTCGCCCATGAACTGGCCGGAGTTGCCCTGATTCATGTGGATGTCGTGGATACCCCGCCCCGGCTTGAAGCCGAAATACCGGTCGGCGGCGGTCTCCGGCCCCCAGGGCTCGCCGAAGGCGTAGACGATCGCCGACTCGTCGGCGAGGGCGCGCTGCACCAGCGCGTCAAATTTCTCGTTCAAGTCGTTGTCTGGACCATCGACGTTGTGAGGCAGCGGCACCATCTGAGTGGGCCTGAAGAGGTTGCCGCGGATGTAGTCGAGCCCGCCGCCCAAGGGGTTGGACGGCAGCGGGTGGAAGCCCTCGTCGAGGTTGGCAAGGCCCTCGCAGATGGGGTGCTGGAAGCGGTCGTCGACGAGATACAGCAGCTCCGATGGGCTCTGCTTGCTCTTGACGTTGATCGCGATCCGAAATGCCTCCCCGTCGGCGACCATCCGGATTTGGTAATGGGGCGTGCTGCCGGCCCCGAGTCGGCGGTCGATCGGGCGTCCCTTGAGTACGCCATAGTTCTTCAGTGCCATGTTTCTCTCCCGGTGAAGACTGGGCGCAGGATCGAGACGCCCGAGCGAATCATGCATAAGCGACCGGGGGGCGGCAAGCTTCAATTTTCTCGTCAATGACTCGGGGGACCCCGATTGCAGCAAATGGGCGAATGGGGTCCGGTCAGGGCGGCGATCAACGTGCTGATCGGCAATGGCGGGCGAATACCCTGAGTCATTGGGTGTTAATTGACTGGTCATTATTCGGTAACTTGCCCCGGACAACCGCATGCGGTGAGCGCAAGCCGATCGAGTGCCACGACGGCACTTGATCGGCAGCAGGGTCAAGGGGTCAAGGTGTGACGATCTGCACCTGATCCTGGAAGCTGTACTGCTGAGCGTTGCCCTTCAGCTCGACTTGGTAGGTCTTTTTGCCATTGAAGCCCGGAGTCCGCGCCTCGGTGATCTCGACGAAGGTGAATGGAGAATCCTTCGTCGGGTGCAGCCCGTCGGTCGGGCTAACGGTGTTCCAGTCCAGGCTCACGCCCACATTGCCTTCGAGAACCAAGTAATGGATGCCGTTGCGGACGGCGATCTCGCCGCGGTGATCGTGGCCCGAGAACACGGCGACGACCTGGCCATCCTGCTCAAAGATGCCGCGAACGACGTCGGCGTTCTTGATGGTGTGGTCTTCGGTGTTGTCCCGGTGCAGGAGCTGATGCGTGAAGACGACCGTGGGCAGGTCACTGGCGGCGAGATCCTCGGCGAGCCAGTCCAACTGTTCTTGCGGCACCCAAGCGTCCTGCCACTGCCAGAAAGGATTCGCCGGGTCTTGCCGGTCGAAGGGCCGATGCGGCTCCGCCACCGTGTAGTCGGCGTCCAGCACCACGCAATGGATCCCGCGTGCGTCGAACGAATAGTAGGTCTGCCCGTTCGGGATGCCCGTGTTCCTGATGTAACCCAGGAAATCGGCGCGCGCGACATTGTCGAAGTCGTGATTGCCGAGCACGTGGTAGCGGGGACCCCGGAAACGCGCGTAGGCGCTCTCGATCTCATCGAGATTCACGATCGGGTCCTTGTCTTCCACCAGCGTATCGACAAAGTCGCCCAGCTCGATGACGAAATCGGCCCTCTCCCGGTTCATGACCTTCACGAAGTGCTTCGTCTTCTCCAGCGCTGCCGAATACTTGCGGGACTCGTTGTCCGGCTTGTTGGTGTAGTGGATGTCGGTGATGACACCGAAGCGGGCGATGGGCCCACCACAGCGTCCGGACTTGCCGCAGCCTTCATATACGCCGGTTTCCGCCCTGACTACGGCTATCCCACAGAGCAGCGACAAGGCCACCGTCAGCATCTTCTTCATCACTGTTACCTCATTGTTCGATTAGCGGTCCTTCGGGTCGAAGCATGTGGACGAATGCCGGCGCGCAACTGCAACCGCACCATCAAGCGTCCCCAGCACCGCGCGTCCGTCGCGACGGCAACCGTGAGGATAGGTTCAGGCGGTTATGACCATATGACTGGTACGTGAACTTGCATTGACGGTCCGCAGCGTCCGCCGCGCGTGCAGAGCGGTCAGTCGACAGGCAGCGGTTGAACGGCTGCGCCGCGGGAGCGTTTCAGCCGCTGGAGCGCATCGGTCCGATGACCGAGAAAGGTCGGTAAGAGACGGTCACGGGGCCGCCGGGCCACTGCCCTGCCGGCCCACAGCCACTGCCGATAGTGTTTATGTGAAGTCTTTTTGCATGCCCACCGATTATGCCAAAGACCATGTGGGCAAACGATAAAGCCGTTTGCCCACCCTACCCGACATTAAAATGGCCTATTGCGTTTCTACCGCGACCCTTTGAATGATAAATTGGCCGTTCCGGCGGGTCACCTCCCAGTTTTGACGGAATCGCTCCGAGAGTGGTGTACCCTCACGGGTCACCGCCCGCCACCAGACGAAAAGATCAACATGGAAGGCGTCCTTGCCGACCGGTGTGACGCGCAGGCCGCTGACGTCGTGGGTGTTGGCACGGATAGTCTTACCGATGCCTCGATACCAATCCTGGAAATCCGCGTGCGAGCGCAGCGTCCGTTCGGGAAAGCACATTTCCAGTCCTTTATCCTCCAAATGCCTCAAGAAGAGCCCCTCTTCCGCATGGCGGTCGTACCAGGCGAACCACTGGTAGACGAAACCGCGCAGTTCATTGGCGGGGTCATGGGCACCGTCCGCTGCATGGGCATTCAGTAGGGCAGCACAGTCGGAATAGTCGTCTTGCAGGGCCATGTCGAGAGGCGTACGGCCATCGTGACCTCGCAAGTCGGTGCGAGCCCCGGCTTCCAGGAAGACTCTGACGGTCTCTGCGTTTCCATGCCAGACGGCGTCGTGCAATGCGGTATAACCGTTGTAGGGCCCTTGGGCATCGATCTCTAAACCGTGTTCGGCGAGCAGGCGCGCAACCTCGGGATGTCCCATATATCCGGCCTTGTGACCGGGCGTCGCCTTGATCAGACCATCGACCCGACGGGGATCCGCACCCGCCTTGAGCAACTCCTGCACGATCGAGGTGTAGCCTCCCCGCGCGGCGACCAGCAAGGGAGTGTGGCCGTCATTGGGGCCACCGAGCATCGGTGAGACCTCGTTCACATCGGCTCCGGTGGCCAAGGCATGCTTCACACCGTCCAGGTCATTGGCCACCACAGCGGCCATGAGGGTTTGAGCCTTGACCAGGGTAGCGCGGTGTTCATCCTCAGTGAGGATCGCCACCTCGATCTCGCTCAGCTTGTCTCTGCGAGCAAAATAGAGTGGGTCACGACCACCATGCGTTTTTAGGGTCGTCTTGGCACCTTGCGAAAGCAGAAACTTCACCATTTCCAACTTCTTGTGCCAAACAGCATCGTGGAGTGGAGTGTGCCCCAGCGTTGGCGATTGCATGTCGATAAAGGCTCCGTGCTCAAGTAATAGTCGGGCAACTTCGGGAACACCCCCCTGCGCGGCCTTGTGCAAGGCCGAAGCTCCCATGATGGGGTCCAGCACATTTGGGTCCGCTCCCGCGGCAAGCAGCATTTCGACCATCTGGACCTGACCCAGCCCGGCCGCGATCATCAGCAGCGAACAGCCTCGGGCATCCTTGCTTTCGACCGGGGTGCCGGCCTCGAGCCACCGCTTTGCGTTCGCCAGGTCGCCAGCCACCACGGCCTCCAACAATGCCGTCTCTTTCATGCTCATTTTCGGACCTCTCAATTCAAGAGTTTCAGTGGTTCGCCAGGGGTACATGAAGCACATCGCCGGCACCCCGGCCAGGGTCGACGCTCTTCCACAGAGGATGGGAACCTCCGATGTGACGGTGCCCCATTGCGCCTGCCGCTTGGCCCCCGCGCCCAGCGCCTTGCCGAAGCGTCTCGCGCAGCGGGTCCGCCGCAACGCTTGGTAAGGCACAGTCTGCCCTACGCCTTCGCCGGCTGAGACAACAGGCGACCCATCGCCTCACACAAAGGTCCGAGATCGTTCGGGCCGCGTGCGGTGAGAAGTCGGCTTGCCGCGTCGTAGACCGTTGGCTGGTCCTTGTGGACGACAAAGCCCGCAGTCTCGAGGTCTACGTGAATGCTCTCGACACCGGTGATTTCGGTTCCGCGCGGAAACACGACGGGTTCATCGGGCTCCCTCTTGGCGGCGCTGATGAGGACCTGAGGCCCGTGGCACAGGGAGACAATCAGTACGCCGTGCGCGCGGGCCTCACGCACGATCCTCAAGGCATCCCCGTCGGTCCGCAACATATCCGGATTCCACGCACCGCCTGGGATGAAGAGCGCATCGTAGTCGGCGACGTTTACGACGTCCTTCAAGGCCAGGTCAGCCTTGACGCAGACGTTATCGGCCAGCCACTGGGCAATGACGATATACCCCGGAGGATCTCGGTACTCGAAGATCCAGTTCTGGCCGGCGAGTTGCACCTCGGCCCCGCGTGCCCGGAGGTACTCCAGCGGCACATCGATCTCCGGAAGCTCGGGACCGTCGGCGCTGACGATCAGGACGCGCTTCCCAGCCAGCGAGGGCGCTGGGGGGTCGGCAAAGACGGGAAGCGCCCAGTCCATGCCCCGCGTGTCGAGCGATACGGGAACCGGCAGGTACTTCGCCACGAGCGAGTGGGAACCGTTCATGATCGATCTCCTCGAGTCTGTTGATAAAGGGAGGCTTCCTTGCCATGATGGCCGCGCCGGCGATTAATCGCCGACAGCCCAGCCAGTTGATCGGATGAGCCGCGACCCGATGGACCAGCCATCCGATCGGCCATGGTCTGCGGCAGCCGCGGTAGTCCGCGATCCGGCTATTGTCCTGGTAGAGAGCGCGGCTAACCCCATGCAGGCCGCTGCCCGCTGAAGGTCATTACCACCAGGATATCGTCGACCGTGCCCGCGCGAAGCTGCTGAAGGAACGTCGTCTCATCACCGACCGGTGTCGTCGGCTGATTACCGACAGCGAATGCCCATTGGGTTGGGCCATCGCCTAACGGCGGTAAGTTGTCGATCACGTCGAGTGTCTGATCATCGACTTGCCTGGAATGCCAACCGGCGCCGCCGCTTTGGCGGCTGCCGGCAATCCCGCCGATGGACTGGACAGTCGCTCCGACGCGCGCAGAGCCGCCGGAAGTCGTAATGGTGAGCGTTGCCGCAAAGGCGCACGGCACCCCGCGTGTCGTTCTGGCGGATAGGGCCAACTCGATGATCCGGACATCCGAAAGACCCGGCGGGAAATTCAACCGAGAAACGGGGAGCGTGAGATTCACAGCGTCGCCGCTACCGTTTGCGATCTTATACCAGGTGTCTGGAAAATCGCGTTTGATGCTGAAGCTGCGATCACCCATCGACTGCCGTGGCAAGTTCTTCACCACCCGATCACGCAGCTCCGGGCTGAACTGCGCCGTGTAGTCGATGCTCAGAACCACATCGATCAATGAATCGAAGTCAAACGGGTTACCGGCGGGCGGCAGCTCCAGGTACCAGGTGGTGTCGACGCCCGTCCCCTCGAAGGGGTAGAGCAGGTCGCCCTGGGTGTCGAGTTCGAAGACCCCGGTGGAGACCGTGGGCGAGGTCAAGGCCACCAGTTGCGGGTCTTGCCGGATGACGACCGTGGGCATACCGAGGTCTGCGGTCACCACCCGCGACAGCCCGCCGTTGGCGAGCGTCGCCCGGATGCCGATGCTCGGCGGGATCAGCGCCGCCACCGAGACCCGGACCCGCTTGATCAGGCGCATGTAATGACCGGGAAAGCCCTTGTCGAACCACCGCATGGGCGTCGCAAAGGCCAAGAGCCCGCTGCGGCGAAACTCCTCGAACTCGATGGGCATCAATCGGGCCAATGAGAAGCTCTGCGACAGATTCAGCAGACGCCGCTCGGAGCTGAAGGCATGCTCATCCAGGGTGTAGAGGTCTTGCAGCAGGCGCGCCGAGCCGGTGATTCCCTTGGGGTCCAAGGGCGTACTTCCCGATCCGGTCGAGCCGCTGGATGCCGCCGCCGATTGGGACGCCAGTTGCCAGTAGTCCGCTTTGATGAGCCGCGCCGGCTGCTCCTGGCGCTCGAAGGCCAATTGCAGCTCGGCGTGTTGGGCCGTCACCGTCGCCAGGCGCAGAAAGGTGGCGTAGATCTGTCCAAGCTCTCCGGCGAACCATTCGTAGAATTTTGCACTGCTGAACTTATCGCCCAGAAACGCCAGCATCTGTTTGGCCTGGGAGAGCCCTGTGTTGGCCATCAGGGATTCATGCGTGGCGATGTCGATGCGATGCTGTGCCAACGTCATCTGTGCCGCGCCGATCGCGACGTCGTGATTGGCCAGGTCACGCTGGATCTGCCATTCTTGGGTACGGCGTTCCTGGGCGGCATAAATTCCACTGACTTGCGACTGGGTTTCCTGGTTGTACATGTGCCCTTGAAAAATTGCTCTTTCGACGCCCAAGGCACTTATTGCGCCGGCAGTAGCCCACATCCACCAAGCGGGGGATCCTTGCGCTGATAGTGCTGCTTGGCCGCCGGTGAGTAATGCATCGACGCCAGCGATAACGTCCTTCGAAATATTCGCCTGCCAAAGCATATCGATCTGCAATTTTTCGTTCGCCGTTGGACCTGCCGCAGCCAATCCCGATAACGGTCCTCTTGAGTCTGACTTCTGGCTTGCTGCCGCGTCGCCAGATCCAATCCATGACCTGCTTCGGTCTCTTGCAGCAACCTCAAGCTGACGGTCTGTTGCGCGTTTTCCACCGCAAAGCCGCTTGTCACCAGTTTCTCTGTTTCGCTATCGCCACGCTCCAACGCCGAAAGATATTGGGCCTCCAATTGCTGCGATTGCGCGATGAGTTGCTTCGCGCGCTCCATCAGCACACGGTAGCGATAGGGTGTCGGCCGGACCAGGCTGGAGACGGCCCCGCCGCCTGGACTGCGCGTGAGATCCGGAGGCATCGGCGTGCCGAGGTAGCTGAGCCCCCGGCGCAGTTTGCCCAATGCCGAGGCGGTATGGGCGCGAAGCGAGACCAGAACCGGGCTTGGGAGGTACGCCTGCAACGGGTCGGCCGGTTGAAGATCCTGAAGCTCAGGAAACCTCAGGATATCGCCGGCCTCCAGATAGAAACCCAGGGCGCGGGTTCGGCCGTCCCGGGTCCCGGAGGCAAACGCGTCGTCGGCCTGTGCCAGGATGCAGCGCAGTATCTGGAACAGCGTGAAGCGCGTGTAAGGATTCTGACAGCCGCTCTTTCCCGCAATATTGTCATAGCGCTGGTCGCCGCTGACGATGACGTTGGGTGCGTCGGTGCTGGTGTTTTCGGTGCCGATGACGGCCGCGCTGGACGGCTGGTCCTGATTCGCCGGCAATAGGGACGTGCCGCCGCCGAAGTGCGGGTCGCCGAAGCGGACGGCTTCGCCCTGGGTGCGGGTTTGCAGCAGCCGGCCGAATCCGTCGGAGTATTCGCGGGCCTCGATGGTCTCGCCGGTGTCGTCCGGGTCGCTGTCATGGAAGCAGCGCCGAATGGCTAGAGCATAGACAGGCTGCGGGTTGGCCGGGTCCGTCAGCCGGCTGTCATGGAAGGCGCGCAGGTGGTATTCGATATGGGTGCCGGGGGCTTGTCGGTCGCCGGCATTGGCGGGGTCGCCGGCGGGTGCGTTGGGCTTGCCGAGCGTCCAGGTGTCGGTGACCAGGCCGGTCGGCGAATAGGCCACGCGGGTGACATTGCCGTTCGGGTCCGTGACCTGCTCGGGTTGCAGGGTGCGCAGGTTATAGTTGGCCTGGGTCTCGAACCCGGCGGGGTCGCGGACCCGGGTCGGCAGTAATTGGAAGGCATCGTAGGCGACGATGGTCGATTCATGGCCGAGCGGGTCGCGCTGGGCGAGCAGCAGGCCGCGGCCGGTGCCGTCGGCGTTGTGGAAGTCGTAGCGCTTGCTCGCGGCGATGGTGAAATAGCCCGCGGTGTTGTGGTCCGATGCCGGTTGATAGAGGTAACCGGCGCGGTTGGGCAGCGTGGCGACAAAGGCGGCCGGATAGTCGGCCGAGGGCTGGACGCTGCCGCCGGGGCTGAGGTAAGGCGGTACGGCGTTGCCATAGGCCGTATTCAGATCCCCCTGGGTCATGACCAACACCTCGGTCCGCACCAAGGCCCCGAAGGCGCCGAGCTGACCGAAGGGCAAGTCGATGAAGGCGCGATACCCGGCGGCGGGGTCCCTGTTGCCGTCGTAGTAGTTGAGGGACTCGGCGATCAGGCGCAGGCCGGGGCTGGTTTCAGTCGTGGTGAGGAGTTGCAGGACCGTCAGGCCTCCGGTCGACTGCAATTCGAAGCCGCGGGTGCGGGCCACACGGTCGCGCAGATAGGGACCCGCGGAGTCGCCTTTGGCATAGGCCGTGTGGGACAGGGTGGCGAGGTAGCCGACGGACGGCGTGTCGGCGAATCCGTCCCAGCCCCGCGGGCAGGCGATGGCGAGCTGACGCGGGGGCTGGCCGACGTCGTCGAACGCGGAGGTGTAGGTGATCTGTGTCTGTGGGTCTCGGCCCCGCTCCCACTGGGTGGTGCGCTGGGCAATGCCGTGCGGGAAGTAGATGCGCTTGCGGGTGGCGCCGGGCGCGGGCGGATCGACCTCGGTGAGGTCGTAGGCGTGCTCGGTGACGGTGTAGGGGCGTTCTTGCAGCGGCGAGCCGTCCAGCGCATAGACCTCGCTGCGCAGGATGCTGCCGCGCAGGGTGCGTTGGGCATCGCGCTGCATGCTTAGCGCCCCGCCGGCCCTCGGCACGGCGTCGAGCCGGTTGGGGTCTTCCTGCCAGTATTCGCTGCTGTAATCCATTGCCCGCCATTGCCCGCCGCTGTCGGGTATCACCGGACCCTGGTGGAACCAGGTGCGGGTGAGGATGGGCGGTGCGTAACTCTCCTGCGCCAGCAGGTCGCGCAGGAGGTCCGGTTTGGCGTCCAGTCCACGACCGGCGTAGGCGGTGAAGACTTCGGTGTCGAGCTGCTCGACCATCCCGAAGCCGCGGAACTCGCGCTCGGCGCCGTCCCAGTAGCCGTGGTGACAGCCGTATTCGGTCGTGAGCGTCCCGCCGCTGAATACGTCGGTGACTTTGACGCGCTCGACCACCTGGACCGGAAAGGGCAGGGTGCTGCCCCAGGGGGTGTTCTTCCCGGCTTGGTCGCGCAGATAGAACTTGGCGGATGAGGCGTAGGCGACCTCGGTGATGGCACCCAGGTTGTTGTCCATCCGCTCGAGCAGATAGGGTTTGGTGCCGCCGGTCAGATCGAGAAAGAAGTGGCTGGGCCGGCCGCTGCCGTCCGCGTCCCGCGTCCAGAGGATGCCGCCGACGCCGGTGCCCAGCAGGTCGGTGATGCGCACGGTGTCCAGATCGGTCAATGCCGGGGTGCCGCGAATGACCTTGGGCGCGCTCCAGCCGTTGCCGGTGCGATTGATCCAGAGGGTGATCTCGCGGTCCGAGACATAGATGAGATCGGCCAGGCCGTCGCCATCGACATCCGAGAGCAGAACGCGCTTGGGGTCGAAGTCGAATGGCAGGCCGCCGGGGATCTGCGTGGTGATGCGCGGCGCCCAGCGGCCGTAGCCGAGGTTGGGCCAATAGTCGACGCGCCCCTGGTAGACCACGGCGATGTCCTGGAGTCCGTCGCCGGTCAGGTCGGCAAATTTGACCCGCGGTTCTGCGAAGTCGACGTTGGGGAAAGCCGCGAGTTGTTGGCGCTGCACCCGCGCGGTATTGCGGGGCAGCCAGCCGTCCGCGGGGTCGTTGAAGTAGCACTCGAACGCCGTGCCGGAGCGCAGCACGTCGGTGACGCCGTCCCCGGTGAGGTCGACCAGACGCACCTCGGGGTCCTCCAGGTCGAAGCTCGGCGCCTGCTGGTAGCGTTGAAACGACTGCTTGCTGAAGCCGGCGCGGAAATCCAGCGGGTAATAGCCGGAGAGGGCGTCGCTGGTGACCAGCAGGTCGGCGCGGCCGTCGCCATTGGCATCGATCAACTGCACGCCGCGGTCGGAGAGCCTGACCCCGGCCGGGACCTCCGGGATCTCGCGGGGCCGGTCGAATTTGCCATCGCCCAGATTGCGCCAGTAACGCGGCTGGCTGCCCAGCTCCAGGATATCGGGCAGGCCGTGGCCGAAGAGGTCGACCAGCTCCAGGTCCGGGTTGGCCAGGCTGGTCATCGGCAGGGCCGCGCCCGCGAGCGGGAAGAACCGGCGGGCCTCCGGGGTGAAGCGGGAATAGCCGAAGTCCAGCGGCGGGATCTCCCGCACCGGACGGCTGGCGTCGTCATAGCCGATGACCTTGATGCGGCTGAGCAGCGAGGCGCCGTTCGGGGGCAGCGCGGCGGGGTCCGTGGTTTGCTCGTCCAGGTAGACGAGCTCGTAGGCGCGGACCAGCCTGGCTGCGGTGGCCGAGGGGTGGGTGCGCACCACGATGCCGGTGCAACGGCGACGGGTGCGGATCTCGAAGCCGGCACGGTAATCGGAGAAGGCGTCGGGACGCGGGCGTCGAGGCAACTCGGGCTCAAAGCCCGGGAGGCCCTGCGGGTCGGTGTCGTAGAGAAACGCGACCGAGACCAGGAAGGGCGCCTGGCCCGGGCCGGTCAGATCGACATAGCGGATGGTCCGCAGGTCGAGCTGCTCGCCCCCGTCCTTGGTCCGCACCTCCCAATGGTCGGATGTGCCGGTGTGCCGTTCGATCTGCGCGAACAACCCCTCGGTGCGCGGACGGTAGGTGGTGACGGCGCTGGTGTCGGTCGGCTGCGTGCGGGCGACCTCGACCAGGTCTTCGGCGCCGGACAAGACGAAGATGTCGGCCTCGGCGCCGTCGCGATAGCGGGGGATGCCCTTGGACATGAGTCGCGACACGCCCGGAACACCAAGCGACCAGCCCAGGCCGAAAGGGCCGTTGCCGCTGCCCGTGCTGAAGCCGAGCGCGAGCTGCGGCTGGAGCCCGTTGCGCCCTGGCGGGAGGGCGATGGGAACCGAGAAGTTGCCGGTGCCGGTGTGAAGATCGGGCGCGAACTTCTCACCTAATCCCTTCTGCGCACCGCCACCCTGCGGGACCGCGATCAGGTCCCCGATGCCGCTTGCCTTCCCGCTCATACGGACGCTCCTGATTTCTCATCGCCGTCGGGTTGCGCGTAAGGCTAAAAAATTACAATGTTAAATGTCAACCATTGAAAATCCGTGGGAACCTGTATGGAACATGGGGAGCGCTGATTCAGCAATTCCAAATATGGCGGCATTGCCCGACCCTTGGTGGATGCGGCGCGCGCGACCGCTGTGCCGGATTCCCGACACCGAGCGCGCGCCTTATCATCCTTACAATTCAATGAGTTACCACGAAGATCGCGAAGCGATCCCCGTGGGAGCGGCCTCCGGCCGCGATACGGCGCCGCGGTGAACACCGATGCCGCGATGGCCTGCGAGGTCCTATCGCGGCCGGAGGCCGCTCCCACGGTGGTGCTTCGTGTCCCGGCCTCAAGCCGCCGACGGCGCTTTGCTCGCCGCCATGGTCGGTGCCAACTGCACCTGAACGCGCAGCCCGGGGTGGTTGTCCAGCAGCGCAATGGTGGCGCCATGGAGTTCGACGACGGCCCGGACCAGGCTGAGCCCCAGGCCGCTGCCGGGGGTGGAGCGGCTGCTGTCGGCGCGGAAGAACCGCCTGAAGACCTCGCCATGGAGATCGTCGGGGATGCCGGGTCCGTTGTCCGCGACCGTGATGACGACGGCCTGGTCCGTGGCGGTCAGCGACAGCGCGATCAGACCGCCTTCCGGGGTGTATTTCACGGCATTGTCGACCAGGTTCCCCAGCGCCTGGAACACCAGGTCCCGATCGCCGATCACCCAGGCCGTGTCCGCGGTGTGCAGGGTCAACTGCTGGCCCCGTTCCGCCGCGACCGGTTCGTAGAGTTCGGCCAGGTCCGCGACCAGGGGGACCAGGTCCAGGGGCGCGAAGGCGGCGCGCTGTCCGCCGGACTCGATGCGGGCGATGCGCAGCAAGGCGTTGAAGGTGCCGAGCAGTTCATCGGCATCGGCGATGATCTCCTCGGCCGCGGCCGCGGCCGGGTGGCCTTCCCCGAGGTCGGTCCGTAACAGTTCCAGCTTGGTGCGCAGGCGGGTCAGGGGGGTGCGCAGGTCGTGGGCAATGTTGTCGGACACTTGGCGGACGCCGGCCATCAGGGTCTCGATACGCGCCAGCATGTGATTGAGCCCGGCGGCGAGTTGGTCGAAGTCGTCCCCGCTGCCGGCCAGCGGAATGCGTCGGGACAGGTCGCCCTCCATGATGTCGCGGCTGGTCTGGTTGATCGCTTCCAGGCGCCGCAGCACCCGGTGGCTCATGACCCAGCCGCCGAGCAAGGCCAGCGCCGCGGTCAGCGCGAGCCCCCAGGTGAGAGCCTCGAGGATCAGTTCACGGGTGGCCTCCAGATCGCGCACGTCACGTCCCACCAACAGGCGCAGATCGCCGCGCAATGTGAAGACCTGGGCACGGGCGGCGTGTTCGTCGGTGTGTTGCGGCCCGCGATCGAGCAGTCGGAAGCGGATCCAGCCCGCTTGGTCGGGGACTCCGGAGGGCCAGCGATCGAGGTTGCCGATCAGCGGCTTGAAGTCCTTGTCCGCCAGCAGATAGACGCCGGCTCCGCCGGGGTCGCGGACGATGCGTTCGCGGATGACGTTGGTCAGTCCGGGCAACCCGCGCTGCCGGTATTGTTCCGCCAGACCTTGGATCTCGGCGGCGATGGTCGCGTCGGTCTGCTGATCCATGAAGCCCGCGGTCGACCAATAAATGAAGCCGAGCAGGATGGCAGCCGACACCGACAGCAGCAGCACATAGAGGATGGCCAGCCGAAAGCTTGAACTGCGCAGCACCTGGGCCGCGCGCAGCCGCAAGTCGCCGGTGCGCCGGCCGACGGCGGTCATTGGGCGCGCAGCAGATAGCCGGCGCCCCGTACCGTTTGCAGCAGGGGAGGATCGAAGTCCTTATCGATCTTGCCGCGCAGGCGGCTGACGTGCACATCGATGATGTTGGTTTGCGGGTCGAAGTGATAGTCCCAGACCTGTTCCAACAGCATGGTTCTGGTCACCACCTGGCCGGCGTGGCGCATCAGATACTCCAGCAGCCGGAATTCACGCGGCTGGAGTTGGATGGGACGGCCGGCGCGGGTCACCTCACGCTTCAACAGGTCCATCTCCAGGTCGAGGACGCGCAGCCGGGTCTGCGGGGCGTCCGCCTGACCGCGCCGCAACAGGGCTTCCAGGCGCGCGTGCAACTCCGAGAAGGCGAAGGGTTTGACCAGGTAGTCGTCGCCGCCGGCGCGCAGACCCTCCACGCGGTCGTCCACCTCCCCGAGAGCGGACAGGATCAACACCGGTGTCCGGTTGCCCGCGGCGCGCAGCGTGCGCAGGATCGCGAGCCCGTCCAATCCCGGCAGCATCCGGTCGAGAATCAGCGCGTCGTAGACGCCGCCGGCCGCCTGCAACAGCCCTTCGCGTCCGTCCGCCGCGTGGTCGGTGAGCACACCCACCTCGCCCAGGGCTTTGCGCAGGTAGTCCGCCAGTTGGCGATCGTCTTCGATCAAGAGTACGCGCATGGGCGAGTCATTCCAAAATGAGCGGCCAGCGTCCAGCCGCCGGCTTCACAAGCTCGGCATGTTACCGTGAAAGTCACCTCGCGATCCCCGTGGGAGCGGCCTCCGGCCGCGATGGGGCGCCGCGGTGATACGGCATGGTCGCGATCTCGCGAGACCTCATCGCGGCCGGAGGCCGCTCCCACAAGCGATCGGCCCTTAGGAATGGCCGCGGCTGATCGCGGCCGGAGGCCGCTCCCACAAGCGATCTGCCCTTGGGAACGGCCGCGGCTGGCTTCACGCGGCGAGCGGCACCGCGATGAACATCGGCCGGCCATCCTTCTCGATCCGCAGCATGACCGCGCTGCGCTTGGCGGCCACGGCGGCGCGCACGGCCTCGTACACTTGCGCCGGGGAGTCGACCGGCTGTCCGCCGACCATCGAGATCAGACTGCCGGACTCGACGCCGGCCTCCGCGGCGGGGCTGCCGGGCTGGACCCGGGCCACGTAGACGCCGTTGCTCGCCGGACGCAGCCCTTTTTCCTGCCGTAGCTCAGGCGTAACGGAAACCAGATAGAGTCCAAGTTTCGTTTCGTCCTGAATCGCGGCAGGTTGTACCTCATTCTTCGCCAAGGTCTCACTGCCGGGCATAGCGCCGATGGTCACGGCAACGCTCAGCGGTTTGCCGCCGCGCACCAACTCCAGGTTCAAGCGGGTGCCCGCCTTGGTGTCGGCGATCAACTTCGGCAGATCCTTATAATCTTTGATCGGCTGATCGCCGGCCTTGAGGATGACGTCACCGGGCTGTAACTCGGTGCCGGCGGCGGGGCCGTCGGGGAGGATATCGGCGATCAGCACACCCTCGGTCCCGGACAGACCGAGCGCACCGGCGATGTCTTCGGTCACCGGCTGGATCTGCACGCCGAGCCAGCCACGCGAGACCCGGCCGTCCTGGCGCAGATCGGCGACCACCTTCTTCACCGTTTCGGCGGGGATGGCGAAGCCGATACCGACGTTGCCGCCGGTGGGCGAGTAGATGGCAGTGTTGACACCGATCACCCGACCGTAGACATCGAACAAGGGGCCGCCTGAGTTGCCGCGGTTGATCGGGGCGTCGATCTGCAGGTAGTCATCATAGGGGCCGGCATTGATGTCGCGACCGCGCGCCGAGACGATGCCGGCGCTGACCGAGCCGCCCAACCCGAACGGATTGCCGACGGCCAGCACCCAGTCCCCGACGCGGGTGGCGCTGGCATCGGCCAGATCCACGAAGGGCAGGGTGCGCCCGGCGTCGATCTTGAGCAGTGCCAGGTCGGTCTTGTCGTCGCGTCCGACGACTTGCGCCTGGTGCTTGCTGCCGTCGTTGAGGGTGACGGTGATCTCGTTGGCGCCCTCGACCACATGATTGTTGGTGACCACCAGACCGGAGGCGTCGATCACGAAGCCGGAGCCCGCCCCCTCCGCGCGCTGGCGCCCCGGCACGTTGGGCTGGTCGAAGAAGTGTTTGAAGAATTCATCGAGCGGCGCCCCCTCGGGCAGGCCGGGGTGCTGCCGGGGCATCAGGCTGGTGCTCGGGCCTTCGGCGATCACCGTGACATTGACCACGGCCGGTGACACCCGCTCGGCCACATCGGCGAAGCTCGGCATGGCGGGCGCGACGATGGCGGCCGCGCCGGTCGCGGCGGCCTGGGGCGTGGGGGACTGCGCAGCGACCCCGCCGCCGATCGCCAGGGCCAGGGCCACGGCGGCGGCGACGGTGGTGCGGGTCAGGGGGTTGCCGGTGCTGGTTCGGGAATGCTTCGTCGTAGTCTGCGAGGACATGATCTCTTTCCTGCCGAGTGATCGGCTTATCACGGGGTTGTCAGCGACGCCAGCGGGCCGATGGGCCGCGCGCCATGGTCCGGAAGTGTGGGACATTGCGGCGTCTTCGACCTTTCCGGCGGGTTAAATTTTGGTCAGAACAAGGCTATTGCAGCGTGCGGCTTTACTGTGTACCGTAATGCTCACGGTTCCCCGATCCACCTAACTGATTCAAGGAAATGTCTCATGAAAAAACAATCGCTGACGTTGGCGCTGGCGGCCTGTCTGTCGCTCGGCGCCGCCGGTCTCGTGTCCCTTGCCGATGCCGATACCACGACCCCGCTCGCCGGTGCGGTCACTGTTTCCGAACTGTCCGGTGAGGTCGTGGCGATCAACAAAGAGTCGCGCCAGATGACGATCCGGACCCCGGACGGCTCGTTTGAGGTTCTCGACATCCCCGCCGAGGTCAAGCGGATCGACCACATTGAAGTCGGCAACAAGGTCGCGATCACCGAAACCGAGGCCGTGCTGGTCGACGTGGAAAAGGGCCGCGACGCGGGTTCCATGGGCTCGGTCGAGAAGACGACGGTGAAGCCGGACGCGGGGACCAAGCCGGCCGGCACCATCACCACCAAGCTGAAGCTCTATGGCAAGGTGGAGTCGGTCGATCGGGCCGCGTCCCAGGTCACCATTCGCGGCCCGGAAAAGCTGGTGACCCTGTCCGTGAAGGACAAGGCCATCCTTGATCAGCTCAAGCCGGGTGATGGGGTCATTGCGACCTATGTGCGCACCATCACCGGCAAGGTCACGTTCAACTAAAGCGATTGACCGGCGCGCCCGACGGCGGGGGCCGGTTCACCGCAACCTGGAGACTGACATGCAGCCGATCGAGCAGATCGAAATGGATCGCTATCGGGCGGAACTGGGTGACGATGTCCGGCACTTGGTAAAAAAATACTCCAGGATCATGGGGTGGGATGTGCCCGAGCTCGATGAAGCGGCCGCCCGTGCCCTGATCCTGCAGGCCCTGCGCGATGCAGTCGCCAAAGTTGAGGCGGCCTAGTAGTAGGGTCCAGTCGTTGTCGTTGTCGTTGTCGTTGTCGTAATCGTAATCGTAATCGTAATCGGAGATTCAGTTGAAGTATGATCAGTCCGATTCTATCGGAGTTACGAGAGAATGCTTGTGGGTATCGTCAACTCGATTACGACAACGACAACGACCGAGACGCCAACGGCATTCCCGAAGCTTAACGAGTGAATGAGTCCCTGGGCGCGACCGTCACGCATCCCCGTTCCCTCATCCATCCACACCAAACCCAAACCACGAGGAAGATCCAGTGAGCAATCTAATCGTCATCTCCTTTCCGGAAGAGCAGCTTGCGTTCGAGATGCGAGCCGCACTCGTCAATCTGCAAAAGGAATATCTGATCGAGATGGAAGACGTGGTGATCGTCACCAAGGACGCAAAAGAGAAGGTCAAGCTGCATCAGGCGATGAACCTGACGGCCGCGGGTGCGGCTACCGGCAGTTTCTGGGGCTTGTTGGTCGGGCTGCTGTTCCTCAATCCCTTGCTGGGTGCGGCAGTCGGCGCCGGCGCCGGTGCCTTATCCGGACGCTTTACCGATTTGGGCATCAACGACCAGTTCATGAAGGAACTGGCCGAGGGCTTCCAGCCGGGCTGCGCGGCGATCTTCATCCTGGTGCGCAAGGCCACGGCGGATAAGGTTCTGGAAGGGCTGGAGCAGTTCAAGGGCAAGGGCAAGGTGATCCAGACCTCCCTGAC
>Ga0247840_10004796_pt1 | contig 20987 bp, 12 predicted proteins | sample LaCruzMarch2015__FD_192404 | JGI IMG/M metagenome (GOLD analysis project Ga0247840, IMG submission 192404) | Freshwater microbial communities from meromictic Lake La Cruz, Castile-La Mancha, Spain - LaCruzMarch2015_17m | ecosystem: Environmental > Aquatic > Freshwater > Lake | place: Spain... | reverse complement strand
TGTGTGAACAACATGAGTTCTTAGGTGATCCATCACGCACTGCCGACAATGCTTCTATTTTGCGTGTACCTGAGACCTTTAACTTTAAGCAAGACCCCCCACTGCCTGTTGAGATACTGGCTATGGCTGATGAAGTTGACTACGAGGGTATTAAGCAAACTATAGGTGTGTTAATAGCACCTGATTGGGTACCACGTCAGCTCAATGAGATGACCCGTGCTTTGATGGGTAATAAGCAAAGTCGGTTTAAAACAATCATGCTTAAGACTATGGCGGGCAAAGGTTGCGCCCAGCTTGCTCAGATAGCTACAGAACAAGACACAATTGAGGAGCCACTATGGAGAGCAGGACTATCAGTAGCACATGCCTGTGTAGATGCAGATGAAGCCATTCATAAAATCTCGCGCTTACACCCTGATTATGACCCGACAACGACAGAAAGAAAGGCGAACCAAACGAAAGGGCCTTACTCCTGCGAAACCTTCTCGAAGATTAATCCTTCGGCGTGTGCTGAATGCCCAAACAAGGGCAAGATATCGAACCCGATACAGCTTGGATCCGAGGTCATGGTGGCTGAGGAATCTAGAGTCGTTGAAACGACGCAGGAAGGTAAAGAGGAAGTATTCGATATACCGTCTTATCCATTCCCGTATTTCAGGGGCAAGAATGGCGGCGTTTACATAGAAGTTAAGGACGAAGATGGTGGTAAGGATGCTATCAATATCTACGAGCACGACCTATATATCGTTAAGCGTTTACATGACCCCGCTAAGGGTGAGTCAATATGGATGCGTTTGCACTTACCTAAAGATGGTATGCGTGAGTTCTCTATGCCTGCAACAGATGTAATGACCATAGACAAACTACGTGACAAGCTCGGATATAGTGGTGTGCTTGCGAATAAGAAACAAATGGAATCTATCATGGCGTACATCATTACGTCAGCTAAGAACTTACAACATACAACGGAGGTAGAAACAATGCGTACACAATTTGGCTGGGCAGATAAAGACAGCAAGTTCATCATTGGTGAGCAAGAAGTATCAGCAAGTAAGGTCTCATACAGCCCCCCCTCTACAGCAACTGGGTCATTGGCTGAGTGGTTAAAGCCCACAGGTAGCTATGATGAGTGGAAGAAAACTGCACAAATATACAACCAACCAGGATTTGAACCACATGCTTTTGGTTTCTTTACTGCGTTTGGTGCACCGCTACTTAAGCACTTGAACCTTAAGGGTGCAATTATTAATCTCATTAACAACACGTCAGGCACTGGCAAATCTACTGTTTTGAAGATGTGCAATAGCGTATGGGGTCACCCAGAAGAACTGATGTTGCAATGGAAAGACACAATGAACTCGATGATTCATCGGCTCGGCGTTATGAATAACCTACCTGTAACGATTGATGAGATCACAAAGCTATCAGGTGACCACTTTTCTGACTTGGCTTACAGCATCTCACAAGGTCGTGGTAAGAACCGTATGAAGCAACACGAGAATGCCGAGCGTGCTAACGTAACTAAGTGGAGCACTATGGCTCTGTGCTCTTCTAATGCTTCTTTCTATGACAAGCTATCTTCGTTAAAGGCTACTCCTGACGGTGAGTTTATGCGCTTGTTGGAGTACCGTATTGACTTGACGGGTAACCTAACTAAAGAAGAAGCCGACACTGTTTTTAATCGCCTGTACGACAACTACGGTCATGCTGGTGTTGAGTATGCTCAGTACTTGGTGGGTAATTTAGAAACATCACTTGATGCAGTTATGCAAATTCAACAGAAGTTAGACAAAGCTATCGGCCTGACAAGCAGAGAACGTTTCTGGTCTGCCATCATTGCATGTAACATTGCGGGGGCACTCATCGCTAAAGACTTAGGCATCATTGACTTTGACATCAAACGTGTGTTTGACTGGATCGTTAAAGAAGTTAAGGTAATGCGTCATGAGATTAAGGCGCCTGCGGCAGTAAACACTGCTAGCGTAATCAACGAGTTTATGAACGAGCACCGCGGTGCTGTATTAGTTATTAATGGCGAAGCCGACGGTCGTACGGGGATGGAGCAGCTCCCAATGGTTGAGCCTAGGTTTAATGACTTGTTTATTCGTATGGAGCCTGATACTAAGAAAATGTTTATCAATGCTAAGCAACTACGTGCATACTGCTCCGAACAGCAGATTACCCTTAAGGACACACTTAAGACACTAGAGATAGACAAAGCGTACTTAGGTTTGGTTAAGAAGCGTTTAGCTAAAGGTACTAAGATTTCTTCAGGCCCTGTAGATGTGTATGTATTTGCTATGGATAGCCCACACTTTGGAGCAACGGCAGTTATTGAAGCCGCTAAAAATATACCTGATGCTGATCCACGGGCTAAACTTTAGTGTTAACTGGCGTAATTTTGTGGTTGGGTCATCGTTTTTTATCCCTTGTTTAGATACAGAACATGCCTTAGCACAGACATTACGCACTACTAAACGCCTACGGTACAAGGTTAAGTCGCAAGTTGTTGTAGAAAAGGGAATACAGGGATTGCGGGTTTGGCGTATTAAGTAGTATTATTGCTGTAGTAACCACTCGGTTTGGTTACTTTTCCTTTAGAGTTATTTTTAACCCCGCCTAAACAGCGGGGTTTTTTTAATCCTCGCCGTAATCCAGCATATCTTCTAGACGTGGGATTAACTTTTTATCTAACCCCATACCACCTGTGATATTAGCTAGCGCTCTATCTTTATAACGTTTAGTTACAGACTTAAGCAAAGTTTCTCCGTTGATGGCGAGCTCAGGATAGGTCTGACTAAAGGTAGCCATCTTATCAATAACACGATCTAACATGTCCTCATCGCCACTATCAGTTGCAATAAAGAACGCGTTTAGTAAGTCTGTTTTGCGATTAAGAATTGTTTCATTGATGTTCTTAGCTTCAATAGCAGCTTTTTGTTTCTGCGCTACACGTTCTGGTGAGAAACCAAGCATCTGAGCAAGTGCCTCACGGGCACTAATATCGTCAACTAAAGTGTTGCCTTTGAGCGTAAGTGCCTCACCTTGGACTAAGTAGCGAGTACCGACCATAGCGTTCTTAATAGCTGCAGGCATCATACCTTCAATGGCGCGTTCAATATGCCCATCATTTAAGCGTTTAAGCGCTTCTGGATAATTAACAAGGATTGCTCCAGCACTAGGGCCCATTAAGTTGATAAACATATTCTGCACGTAGTCGACCTCGTCTTGGCTCTTACGCACGTCAGGGAACCACATATCAGTTAAGTTCATGTTCATACGGTCAGCAAAGTTCATGCCAGTCGCTTGAGAGAGCACACCACGGGAGATAGAATCTCCAAGGAAGCCACCGACAGTATCCCCAAGTAGCCCGCTAAAGGTACGATTTGCCCAGTTTTTGAACCAGTTTTCTACATCTAGGGGCTCATCGTCATCACCAAAAGCTGCGTGAAATGCAGACATAACACCTGAGAACACAAACCAAAGCGGCAAGCCTGTTGCACCAGCTGACAAGAACGACATACCCATCATACCCCAGAACGCCTTAGTTGCTTCACGCTTAAGTTCGGCTAGTTCAGCTTTTTTATCTTCTAACGCCTTAGCTAATACTTCTGGAGGTGCGGTCTTTAGATTTTCTCTAATCAAATTAAGCTCATGCTCTTCATTCTGGTTAATGCTCTTGTAGAAGGTGCGACCCAATAGCACGGACATATGTTGTGGGTACATCTTGAACTGCAACAATACGTTGATTAAGTCACCACGGAAATAGCGTGGTTTATTAGTCGTGTTGTAGTTAAACATTGTTTCTTGAGTTAGGTCACGTGCGGCGTCTAGTGCAGCAGCATATGCTTTCTCACCTGTGTACCCCTTGGCTATGAGCTTGTCGTAGGCTAGGTCAAACGACGACATGAAGGTAACTTCACGGTTAAACTTCTCTGCAGCATGGAACGGTAAGCTAGCGTAGTACATAAACTTCTGCCATCTACCTGTGTAATCACTCGATGGATGCTCGCCGATACTTACTGAATCGTGGGTAAGGGTGGTATCAATAACGTTGCGGTTAACACCGTACTGGTACACATCAGCCATATTTACTGGAACCCTGTTACCATCGGCATCGGTTCTAAATACTGGCTTACCAGCTTTATCTAGTAGCGGAACATCTGCCAACTTAGCACGGGCTAGGGATAAGAACTCAACACGTCCGTTGTTCTCGTTTTGGTATCCTGTGCCTCCCAACATGCGGGTGTATTTAGCCAACGCCTTAGATACATTTTTGTACCCATACTTAGCACCAGCCACAGGAGTATAGATAGCTGGGATAGCCATCATGTTAACCACTGCTGAAGCAGGTGCAGTTAGGAAGTTTAAAAAGCCAAAATGGGTTAAGTAGGTAGTTAGTCTGCTTTGCTTAGGTGGTTCTAGTACCGCACCTTTAAAGTTTTTGGCTAGCTCGTTAGCTACGTCACCATAAACAGACTTTTCATGAGTAGTCGGCATGGTCTTAGAACGAATCTTAGCTGCTTCTACAATATTAAATAACTCTGGCATGTGCTGGAAACGAGCACGTTGGTAAGCAATACGCTCTCTGGACATACCAAAAGCACGAAGCATATCTTGGCTGGGGCCCGCTACGTTATCGCGGTGTAAGAACATTTTCTTGATACTCTCAGACGGCAATAACTCTAAGTAGTACTGACCAAACTGATCTTTTAATTCAGCTTGCAGTGAAGCAATTTGATTGGCTGTAACCTTTGGGTTTTTGCTTTTTAGAATAGCATCAGTAGATTCGTCAATCATTTGATTGATTTTGCTCAGTTGAGTAACATCATTGAGCTTTTCATTAAGCACTTCGTTGAATCCTTGACCAGGCCAGAGCATACCCTGCGCATCAGCATCAGATAAACCAGAAGATATTAGTTTTGCTTTTTGTTTTTCCATCTCAGCGTCACGAGCAAACGCATCTTCGAACTGCATAAAGATCTTTTTTTGCCCTTTGCCGACCATTAAAAAATAGTCACCAAAACGTTTAATTGGGAAGTACGGACGGATAATCTTTTCTTCGGTATCACGCTTGAAGGCTACTTGTTTAGCAGCTATTTTTTCTTTGGTTAAACCTTTAATCTGACCATACTCTTCAATGCGTTTAAGTTGGACTTTGACGTACTCATCCATCCGACGCTCATAGAAGTCCCGTACTTCACGGTAAATTTTAACTGCGGTGTCACTATCTTTACCTGTAGTTAGTTCAGTCCATGCCTTCTTCAAGCTAGCATCAGTAGCGTATGCCTTAGCATCATGCCCAATACCTTTAGGGTCTGGGTCGTTCTTTTTGATAGTTGCCTCAATCATAGCCTGCCCAAGCTGCTTAGCTTTTGCTGGGTTATCTTTAAGTAAGTTACTCCAAGTGGTGATAATTGGGTCACCCTCAGTAAGAATGGCGTTACGAGTAGCAATCATGGCATCAACTTCTTTTGCGTACAGCTTGAGCTGTGGCATGTCGGCACCATAAATATCAGCCATTTGGTCAATAGTTAGTGCACCCAACAAGTAGCGACGGTATTGGTTATTTAAACTACCAAAGAACTTCTTAACGCTATCTTTGTTTACGTCTTTCCAGTTGGTGCGTCCTTTAATTAACTTATTAATGAACCCCATGCGTTCGCCAGGGTTGAGCACAAACTTACCATCCTTAACATCATAGCGAGATGGAGACCACAACATATCAGAACCTCCGCTAGCCTCACTTCCACTACGTGCAGAGAATAGGATGTCGGCGTTAGCCAGGGTATGGAACAACACATTGTCGTAACCAAACAAACGGGCAACTAACTGAATAAACTTCGACCAGGCAGACATATCAGTCTCCATGCCAGCCTTCATAGCACGTAGTTCTTTTTGGAACTCTGGACGGCTAAATGCCTCAGCTACAAACTCGTGTAGGTTTTTGTAGCCATATTGACTTGGGTCTTTAGTATGCAGCTTAGCAAATTCATACAGTGCTTTTAACTTACCTAAAGCATCTTTTTGCTTGTCGTTTAGCTTACTTGGATTATTAATCGCCCAATGAGTAGCAGCGTGGGCTAATTCATGGGTAACAACATAGTTAGAACCGCCGCCATTCTCTAAGCTAAGCCCAATAGCGTTGTAGTCCGTAAAGTATGTGCCGGAAGAATTAAGCGTAACTACAGTGCTCGCATATTTTTTAATAACGTCTTCTAAATCAACAGCAAACATCTTAGGTGGAATGCCTAACTTGCCATCACGTAAATCTTTAAACGCTTGTAATAAGTCCGTAACTGGAGTCTGCATCTTAGACTCATCAAACTTGTTGCGGTACACCTCTGGATAGATCTGTTTAATCCAGCCAATAATACGGTTCTTTTGCCCATCTACTTTAGCCAAACTCTGCATGGCTAGTTCAACGTGTACGTCATCCCAACCTATTTGTGTAGTTAAGCCTAAGCCCAACAACCTATCTGCAAATGAAGATATAAATGTACCAGCATTATCTTTTAACCCTTTGATTACGCCAGTAATATCATTGTTGCTAATAGCACGGATAACGGTAGGGTGGGCCGCCTTAAACAACGGATCATCTACTGATACTTTATTAGCTTTAGGGCTTGTATTAAGGGACTGTATTGCAGAAGTTATTTGGTCTGGGTCATATACAACAATTTCACCAATAGTTCCATCTTCGTTTTTAACTATTATGCCGTCATACCCAGCTTTAATTGCACGGGATTTAATTTCATTACCAACAAACCCATATTTTTCGTTAGCTTTTTCAACTATATCGGAGGCTTTGTCCTCGTTAACCCCTAGTGCTATTAACGCTTGTACAGCTGTATCATGCGCATATTTTCTATTTACCACTAATGGGTTTTTAATATCGACATATATAGGCTGTACATTTGCGCCGGCTAAATCTCTATCCCCGCTTACCCCTTCCATTGCATATATGTTAGCGGCTTGTGGGTTTGGAGTAGCGTAAATACCAGCACCTAAAGAACCACGTTTACTTGACTTAAACCTGGTAAATGCTTTATTTGTGCCGTGATAAAAAACCGTTTTAGGTACTTTAACAGCTGTTGAATCTGCTAATAAGTTGTCAAGGTCATCTCTAGACAGGCGGTCTGGGACGTCATCAAAATCGTCAATGAAGTCATCAACCTGCTTTTTGAGCTTGGTTTCCTTCTTAGGCTTAGGCGGTGTAACTACATCACCTTGCGCAGTTTCTTTATCTTTTTTGGGTTTAGCAACTTCTGCAGCTACTTTTGCACTTGGAGATTCTTTAGACCAAATTAAGTTACCTCTAGATGCTCCTTGCTCTCTAGAAATAGGGTAGTCGTGCGTTGGGTATTTTGAATTTTCGCTGATTAACTGTGTAGGCCAGCTCTTTTCATAGTCTTCATTATCTGGGTCATCTTGTTCTGACCACCTAATACTATCGCTGCGTATTTCTACTGGTATTTCTTTAACACCTATTTTTTTCAACGCTCTTGCACGATGACGCCCTTCATGCCCTACCACTTTAGATACACCAGGTTCTACATTATCCTCAAGCCTCAAGAATGGAATGCTACTAAAAGGGGTGCCATCTGCAATTAACTTATCTACGTTTTCTTGCTTGCTTTTAGTTGCTGGTTCATTTTTAGCCATACCAAGAAAATCATCAATAGGCATCATTATGATTTTGCTGCGAGACATACGGCCAGGACCAAAATGTCCTTTTGCTACACCTTCTGGTTCAAAATGCTTTAGGGAGCTTTCTACTTCACGAAGGCGAGTTTCTTCTTGGACAACGTTTTCTCTACGTTTTAATTCAGCTAAGTCGGCTTCACTATATTGCGGAGTAGCAAATTCCTGCTTAACTGCGTCTGGGGCACCTGCTAGTTCTTGCTTGACTGCGTCTGGTACAGGAGGAAGTTTAAGGTTTTCAAGTTGGGTAAGGATTGAATCCTGCTCTTTAGCAATCGCATTCTTTAGCCGCCATACCTCTTTCCGCTCAGCAACCGCTGCGTAATCAGGCTTATATTCTAAATCCCAGTACTTATCATTTAGCTCATCAAAAGTTGGTTGGATCTCATCATACCTAGCATTGAGCTTATTTTTTGTATCAAAATAGTTTCGTAACGGGTCTACCTCTACGTCTTTAGTAGCCTCAGTTTCCTTGTACTTCTGGTCCATTCTGTTACTAATATCAATTAAACGGGTATGCAATCCGTCATATTCTTCACGTCGCTTGGTACCTTCTTTTGGCTTGTTGCCGTTTTTGTACAACAGGGCATTTAACTCTGCTTGGTAGTTATTTCTAATCTCACGTAGCTCATCGAACGTTTTAGTATCTAGTGCACTTGGCTCTGCCGTTTCTCTATCTGTAGGGATTCCAGCAAGTCCATTATCTCCAACCATGCTTCGCGTGGCAACGTCTTCAGTGTCAACGGTAGCTCTAGTGGTTCCCGTATCGAACTCTCCAGGTATAGAAATGCTTGACTCAGCAGCTCTGGTGTCAGCTCCAGTATCTTCACTTGCAGTCTCCTCAGCTTTTTGTTCTTCACGTGCTTGCTCTACGGCATCAACAAATACTTTTGTTTCTTCTTTAGTAGGTGCTCTACCTTTGGTTTCTTCAAATTTAGCTTCAAAGTCCTCAACGACTGTGTCTCTAAACTCTTTATCTACTTTGCGGCTATCTGCACGCTGAACATAAGTTTCTCCTGCCCCACCAATAGCTCCAAACCCAGCACCGCCGACAGCACCACGCACGCCTGATTCAATCAAACGGTTAAATTCTTTGCTACCCCATACCTCTGGGTTATCTTGGACAAACTTCTCTGCTGCAATACTAATGGCTTCTTGAGCTGCCTCAGTAGGGCCTTCTGCTGCTACTCCTGTAATTGCGCCGCCAATAACTTTTCTAGCTATCTCAGATGGCATACCTGATTTTTCTAGTAAACGCTCAACTACACCAGCTTTTACGCCTGGAGTTAGTTTATTGAGGAGGGTAGTTGGTAATACGGAGTCTAACGCAGCTGAAACTGAACCCGCTAAAAGAGCTGCGGCTGGCTCCATCTTGCCAGTCTCGTCATGGATATTCTGAAATATTTCTGGCGCATTTAAAGCATAGGAACCAAGGTATGTACCTGTAGCCTGACCGACTGCAACCCGTTTAGCCGCTTCTTTAGCCGCCATACCAGCAACCGTTCTAGCTGCCAAAGCACCACCACCAACACCTGGTACTAAAGCAGTAGCCATATTAGGTACTTGCTCAGCTAATGTTTCTAAGGCAAACGGTATGTAGTCACCGACCCCTTTAACATCTTCTAGGGATTTATACCTAGCACCATAATCTTTTTCGATCTCACGTTGGGTTTGAGCAGCTTCTTCCATCTGCTTCTTGGCGTACTCGTCTTTACCAAGAGCACTTGCTACCATAGCTGGAATAACGTCGGCTATTGCGGAGCCTGTCTGTTTAGCCCCACGCACAATGCCCCTACCCATCATGCTCATGATGCCGGTATCTTTAGACGGCTCTTGCTCTAAACCAAGCTCAGCGGCAGTAAACTCTCGAGTGCCTTCAGGCAAACCAAGTTCTTCGGCCGTGTATTCTTTCTGCTTAGAAGATAAACCTAACTCTTCTGCCGTGTATTCACGAGCCATGTATTAACCTACTTTTACGTAGTTGCCATTAGGAAGTTGCTTAAACGTGCCTTTACCAGGTACTTGGATATTACCATCTTTGTCTGGTGACATAACCGATGGAGTAGGTGCTGGAGCTGCAGCAGTTTGTGTACCCATTATTTCAGCATTAATTTGCTGACGTTTAGCGGATTTTATTTGCTCAATCTTAGCTGCAGCTGCTTCATCACCTTTAACCGCTTTCTTTTGTAGGTCTCTAAATGTTGGGTCAAGGATAATTCCAGCTTCCCATTTCTGGTATGCAGTGTTAGCAGCAACTCGTAGACGTGCATCAGAGGATTCATCTGCAACAGATGTCGCCTTAGCATATGCACTAAGGATTTCAGCCATTGTTGGCTCCCTACCAAGTGATTTAGTAAGGTCAGCTTTAATAGCATTCTTTTCTTCTTGCTTTAAGTTAACTGCAGCATGAGAAGCAGCAGCACTAATCTGTGCAGCTTTAAGGCGTGCTTGGATATCTTCATACTTAGCTTGGGATTCTGTTGCAGTCTTAACATCACCACGTTCTTCAGCACGACGAGCATTCTCTAGCTCTCGGTTCATCTTAGCAGTTTCAGCTTTAAATGCTTCTTGACTATCAATAGCCTTGCCATAGCCTTCAGCGTACTTCTTAACTCCAGCAATACCTGCTTGACCAATACCCCCAGGAGCAGCTGTACCACCAAACTCAAGGAAACCTTGCGCCATTGCAATTTTTTCAGCTCTATCTAGGCGTTTAGCTGCTTGTTCCTCACGAGCTGTAATGTCTTTCTCAGTATTTTCACCAAACTTGCCTTTAGGCCCTAGTGATCTTTGCAATGCTAATTGCTCTGCAATAGTAGTAGGTTTTTGGTTAACTTCTTCCTCAACTAAGTCTCCATCAGCAAACGCCAAGATGCCACCACCAGCATAGCCCATTGTGTTGAACAAGCCCCCACCAGCTCCAGCTATACCAGCGTAGCGAGCTTTATCTTTAGTCTTATCTTGTAGTGCATCAGCAAAAATCTGACGCTCCCCACTATCTAAGTCTTTATCTGCAAGGCGTTGTTGCAACTGTTGAATACTTAAGTTGTCGGCCATACCTGTTAGCTTAGCTTCTGGGATAGCGCCACCATATTTATATCCAGCAATACCGCCCTCAGCCATTTCTTTAATATGACCGCCACCTGCTTTACCAGCTCCAGCACCATAGAGGGACGCACCAGCACCTAATAAACCAATACCCTGTTGTAGGGTAGAAGGCTGTGCTTGATACATTTGAGTAGTTTGAGACTGCATTGGTAAGCCACGCAACATATTTGACATCATCCCCAACTGCATCATAGGGTACTGTTGCTGAGTAGCGTAATCTTGAATAGCTTGATTGATCTTAGCTTGCTCTTGGGCTTGTTGAGTCGCACCTTGCTGTGCTTGTGTACTAATAATACTTTGCTCTGCGCCTAGCTGTTGACCACCTAAAGTACCCAGCACATTAGCTGCTTGTGTAGCTTGTCCATATCCAGCTAAGCCATATTGACCTGCACCGACTGCGCCTTGCACGCCTTGGAGTCCTGTTTGAGCGCCTTGCATACCCGCCTGTGCGCCTTGAATACCTTGACCAGTACCAGATAGCCCCAATTGGCCCGCACCGAGTTGTTGGCCAACACCCTGTAACCCTGTGTTATATCCAGCTAGTGCACCTGATACGCCTTGCATACCTGTTTGAGCGCCTTGTAAACCAGTTTGGTATCCTTGCAAGCCTTGAGCTGAACCTGCTAGTGCCCCTTGCAAACCAGACAAACCAACGCCAGCACCTTGCATACCTTGACCATACAAAGAACCAGCACCCTGTAAACCGGCTAAGCCCGCTTGTTGGCCTTGCATTGCTGTACCAAGTCCAGATAAACCTGTCTGAGCACCTTGAATGCCCATGCCGGTACCTTGATAGCCTGCTTGTAAACCTTGCAGACCTAAGTTAGCGCCAAACTGTTGTTGGGCTTGAGCATTTTTAAACGCATCTTGAGAGCCTGTAGCCTCAATACCTTGTAACTGAGACATTAAAGAACGTTGTGCCTCAGAAGATTCAATAGCTTGCCGACTACCACCAAAGGCCCCAGCACCAACAGCTTTAGCCGCACGATATGGAGCTGCCATTTCATAATCACGTAGGGCTTGGGACTTTTGATAGTCGACAACATTTTGCATATATGGGGACATGTATGCTCTGGTAGCTGCAGGGTCAGTAGCTTGTTGTGCAAATTGAGCGCCGGCACCATAACCTTGTTGTGCTTGCCCAGCGGCTTGCGCACCATAGCCAGTACCTAGTGCGCCATAACCAAGACCACCCATACCAATATCAGCGGCACCTTGACCATATTGCTGTGCCTGTGGGGCTAAACCAGCAGCGGCAGAGCCATATCCTGCGCCTTGCGCACCGTAACCTAAACCTTGTTGCTGGGCTAATTGAGTCACATCTTGGCCTAACCCAACAGCGCCTTGACCATATTGAGCACCTTGTTGACCATAGCCCAGTGACTGTTGGCCAGTCCTAACCGCTTGTTGGCCATAGCGTTGGGCTTGTAACTGCGCATTTTGTGCGGCTAGTTGGGCCTGTTGTGCGCCTTGAGCTCCATACATTTGACCCACATCACCGTAAGTTTGGCCTGCTTGGCCATACCCTAAAGACTGCCCACTGAGGTAATCAGCATGATCTTGTGCACCTAAAGAACCAATACCAGCAGCGCCAGCTAAACCTGTGGCTAACCCATACTGTCCAGGAACTTGTAAGTTATACGCAGATTGTTGGGCTGATTGTTGTAGAGGTGAAAAATCAGCGAAGTAATTATTAACATCCGTACTGTAAGGTGTATACGGACGGAAAGAAGTCATGTCGTCGTTGTAGATCTGCGCCTGAGTAGACTGCAGCATGTTCTCTACATATGGACGTGCATATTCTGGGATATTAGATGTCTGGGAATAGGTAGTACTTGGGCCAGGACTTCCACCGCCACCGCCCGTATATGGGGTGCGTGTACCGTCGACCAACCAGCCGTTAAATTTAGATTTTAAAAAACTCATAGCTTAGTTTCCATAATAATGTGGCGTTCTTCCATACCCACCTGTGTGTACAACTTTGCTGCTGACGGTCTAGCGGCGCACTGAACTCGTGTAGCCCCATTAGCTTTTAATATTGCACAAACTTGTCCATATACATCTTTGTTAACAATTGCTTTACCAGCCATTGCAGTAATAAAACCAACACGGAAATTAGGCATGTTGTAAAAACTAATAGATGCAGCACCGTGAATAGCGTTTTCTTCGTCCGTTGCCACTAATAATAACCAACTACCACTTGATAGAGAAGCCTTAATTTGTTCAGTCGTGTAATCACCTGCATCGTATTTATTGGCTTTAACAAACAACTCTTCTACTAAAGGCCATGTTTGATGAAAATGCATTGTCGGTACAGGGCGAATAGTCAGCTGCATTAACCACCACCACTGTTGTCGTATGCCTCTTGCCTAGGAGCTAACTGCGCTTCTAACTCTGCAATTCGTGCTTGCATAGTGTCCATAGTAGTTTTTTGCACACTAGGCTTCACATTAGACAGAGCAGCTTGCGCCTGAGACATATCAGGACGATACGCTAAGGGATTAGTTTGTGGGCGTTGTCCGTATTGAGGCATCTGCTGGCGCATCATGGGTTGGTTGTACTGTCCCATTAACTGCATCAACGCAGCTTGTAACCCACCTGTCTGTTGCTGATACGGGTTATACATTTGTTGTTGCGGTTGTTGACGCATCATTTGTTGCTGATACGGGTTATACATTTGTTGTTGCGGTTGTTGACGCATCATTTGTTGCTGATACGGGTTATACATTTGTTGTTGCGGTTGTTGACGCATCATCTGTTGTTGCATTAATGGCGAAACAGCCCTTTGCTGCATTGCTTGCTGTGGAGCTGGTTGTTGTTGTTGTTGTTGTTGTTGTTGTGCTAGCGGCATCCCCCCCTGAGCTTGTGGGTTTATCGCTGTCTGTGTTGCTGGCCCAAACCCAAACCCCCCTACCTGAGCTTGTGTGCCTTGTGTTGTACTTGGTGCTGCTCCTCCTCCGCCTGCCATAATCGTTCCTTAAGCTGGTAAGTATTTATTCGGATTAACCGCTGGTGCCTGCTTCTTTTTACCTGTGCGCGCACGGCGAATCTTATCCATCATTGCGTAGAGCTTCTTGGCTCCTGCATCAGTAGACCCATTCCCAAGGTGAGACACAACATCGGCGGGCACCACAAATTCTCCATTTGCAAGTCTTGCGGGCTGCTTACGGCCAATCGTAGCGGGGATATTATCTGACATACCATCGCCAGGACCTTTTAATAAGCGCCCGCCGTCTGAGTAATCACCTAAATGAGCAACGCCACCACCAGCTCCAACATCAGAGAAGTCACCACCTAAAGACTTAATACCAGTTTTAGGCATTTCAGCCATTTTAATGCCCGCCTTAGCCATTAACTTTTTATTGCGGTAGTTAGTAGCATCAAGAGCGCTTAGCCCACGGGTATTAGCATCAGAATCAGAGACTACTTTTGGGTTGAAACTAGGCATGTCTTTCATAGCGTCGGCGGGCAGACCCCCTTTAGCCATTAAAGTTCCAGTTATAGGGTTAACCCTAGCGCCATAGTTTGGTTCTGACTCTACCACTTCTAAACTTGTAGGGCGTTGCGATGGTGTAGCGTACTGAGTCTTATTAATCATGCCCTGTGGGTATAGGCCACCTTGTGGGTTAATAGCGGTATTTTGCGCAGTCATGCGCTCAACTGGACCCCCATTCTGAAATGCCACAATGCCACCATCAGCATATTTTGGATACCTAGCTTTATAATATGGGCTAGGTTGCGGCGGTACATACGCTTGGAAATTAGATGAAATACGTGGTACTGGGCTAGTCTCATCTTCAGGACCTAACTGCTGCTGCTGTTGGTCTCCTACTAAACCCGCTGCAGGCAACGCTAAAATACCCGCTTTTTGGATATATTGGTCAGGCTTTAACTGGCTATAATATGTTGGTTGTGGTGCATTAGCATACGCATTAGTGTACGCCTGGCCATACTGAGTGGCTTGTTGCGGAGTGTACATGCCTTGAGACACACCTTGAGACAGTTGTTGTGGACTTACTGTTTGAGGGCCTGCTTGGGCTAAAACCTGTTCTTTAGACATTCCCTCTAGTAACCCTGGGTCTATACCAGTTGAAGCAGGGGTAGCGGTGGCACCACCAATAGCCTGAGTACCCGCATTAGTTGCGGCTTCTTGGGTAGCAACGGCACCAGTACTACCAGCTACATCAGTAGGCCCATAGGCACCTAAACCACCAGAGATAGCACCACCAACTCCGCCCATAAGCGCAGCATTACCTACATCTTTACCAGTAACCGCAGCTGTAAGCCCAGATATACCAGCACCAGCTAAAGCGCCACCAGCAATACCAGCGGTAGTAGCGCCAAGACCAAAGCCAGCAGGGCCTAAAGCAGCAGCAGCAGCACCGCCAGTAAAGTAAGTAGCAGCGGCGGCGGCTATGATAGGAAGGGCTTGCTCTAAGAATCCAGCTTCGACTAAGCCTGTATCTGGGTTAACCGTAAGAGAGCCGCCATGAGCCATAGCCAACTGTTGAAGGCCCTTAATCTCACGTTTTGACATGTGAACGAGCTCAGTATCGGTACCCCGACCCTTAGACTTTAGGTAATGTGCTGTATTGTGCAGTCCCATTTAGGCCTCACTGTTGATTATGTTGAAGTTTATCATTGATCTAGCTCTGAAACAAACGTTATTGAGCCATAAGCTGATGGAATTGCTGGTAATGCAATTGGCGAAACTTGTGCAGGATAAGCCTCTAGATAGACACCGAGTCCACCACCGCTAGTAGCTGCCTTATCAGTAGCCCAATAAAGCTCTAGAACACTGCCACCATTTAAGTCTAGCTCTATAAATGAAGCGCAGACTACGTATGACTCAACGCCAGCATCGGCAGGAATAGTAAATTTTGTGCACGAATTAGGGACATTAACAGTATCTTTTTTTAGCCAAACATAAACAGTGTGCGGACTAGCTGACGAGTTCTCTACCTGTAGCCGATAGTCAAACCGATACCCCCCATTCCATACCGGAGTAAATTCAGTACCCGCTACAGTAAACCCTTCGTTCTTAGCAACGGTACCCCATACAACAGGAGTAGCTACGTTGTCCCCAGTGGCGTATTGCGTATTTAGGTCGGCTATGTACAGGTTTGGGAAGTTCAAATATTTTCCACCTGCGTTCTCCATCAACCCACTATTAAAGTTATCTACTTGGTTAAAGTACAGGCGCAGGGCATTGTTTAGTTGATCTTGATAGCGTTGGTCGTAGACTACTGGTGCAATCAGTAAACTAGGTGCTTTTGAGGGGCGTAGTGTCTTTGCCATTAACTATCCGTCCAGTGTAGGCGCTCTAGCTCTTTACGGGCTGCGACAGCTTCTTCTACTGTGTCACATAAACTAGAATAGTAAGATTTTTTTGAAGCTGTTATTTTTGCTAGGAATCTTTTCCCTACAGCCGATACACCAGTAAACCCTGTTGTGCTATTAACACGTAGTCTTGTATTTCTATTTTGCGTTTTAACACCAGCCCAACGGCAGTTGGACGGTTCATAGTTGCCATATACGTCTATGCGGTCAAGGGTTTCATCACCTATAGGCTCACCCATATCTTCTGCAAATTTTGCGTAATCAAGCCATTCCGCGCAGACAGAAACCCCTTTACCACCGTATCTTGGGTAATCTTTGTCTTCTGGATTGTTACATCTTCTAATCATTGCTCGCCATGTGTTGTATGAACCTTTACCAGTACCACCATGCTTTGTTATTGTTTCCTTTAAAGCACAACCGCATGAGGTTGTATTTCCTGTTACCAAACTACCAGCTACAACTATAACTTCTGCACCACAATCGCATCTACACTTCCAAAGAACTTTTTTTAGTTCGTTCCGTCCTGCTTGCTCTACTACACTTAACCTACCAAAACGCTGTCCCGTACGGTCTACTAGTTTCATAAATTCTCCTTATGGAGTCTCTATTATATAGACATTTACAAAGATTACAAGTCATCTCCTGCCATCAGGACGAATATCAATTCGAGGGCTTCCTAACTGCCAAGCAACACCAAGCGTAGTTGACTCAATCCTAAAGCTCATCTGACGTGCTCTGATTCTGGTATATACCTGCCCATCAAACCGCTGTACGTTATAGGTGTTTCTAGTGCTGTAGTTTTGTGTACTAGCTACCTGTGGGCTGTCGGCAACACCATATGGAGCACCCGAGTTTTGCCGTGGTCTAATAGTCATAGTCACATACGGTTCATTTACGTTCGAACCATCAAAGGTAATATCTGGCAAGATGCGCCATACAAACCCAAAATTGTGACCATCTCCAATGTCGAAATCCGAAGACTGAACATAAGCGGTGATAGGTACTGGTGTTAACCCTGATACGTCATCTACGTTAGCTTCGTGGTAAAGCACTTTGTTCCCTAGCTCATACGCAGCCATTGGATATTGGCGCAAGCCAGAATCTAACCAAGCAGTTCTATCCATAGAGCCATAAGCCCAAGTGCGCTCTAGGTAGTTGTAGATTACGTATTTATCTATGGTGTTAGAACCATTAGAACAGTAGAACCACCACACTTCACTGTAAGCCTCATTAGACCCAGCAAATACTTGGAACGACTGGTCTTTATTAATATCGTCAAAAATGTACTGCCACAGAGTGCACGGCAATGTTTCTACACGTCCTGTATATAAGAAGAACTTATCTGCACCCATCCAGTAGGTTACGTTGTTTACTGTAATAGCGGAGTTAGGCGACATGATTGAGATGTTATCTTGCAACAACTGGAAACCCCAAACATAAGGAGGCCCAAGGTACTGCATAGAATAAATAGCGGCATCAGACCAAACTAAAAGCTCTTGACGGGTTGATCTAGCGCACATGATGTAAGAGCCGATGTTTAAGCGATATTCACCAGACTGGTTGGTAACTGCAGGAACCCAGTCAAACGGATTTTCTTGGTCAGACCAGCGTACTAATAACGGGTCAAATTGGGTAGAGGCATCGATCGGGTCGTATGGGTTAGACCCAAACGCAATAACAAAACGCTGAATAGAAGAACCAATAATCTGATTCGTGGTGTTAGGCACAAACTGCCCGGGATAACCAGCATCAGTAGCAACAGTATTTAATAGTTTTGCTCGAACAGATATTCCAGTAGTAGCGTCCCAGTAGTAAATAGCACCACCACGAGAAGAAAGTAGTAAGTCTTCACCAAAGTTATCGTTAGTCCATAAGCGTAACTGCTGACCAATACCCACATCAGCAGCTGCACCCCAACCACGAACAGGAGCTACAGGAGTCGAAACAGATACAGCCCCACCAGAGGCTGCAGTTGAAGTAGTTGTGTCTGCAGTAAGGGACGCTATATTAATGGTATAGGTATTGGGGCTAGTAACAATAACTGAAAAGGCTTTTTGCAGCATTAAGCGATTAATACCACAGGGGTTAGACGCAATACTCCTAAAGTAAACGTAGTCACCAGTAGTCAAGCCGTGAGTAGCCTGCGTCACAATAAGTGTCTGTATGCCTGTAGAAGCACAAGTAAACGGGTTTGTAAGTGTGGTGTTGATGTACGAAGGCCATGTACCTGCACCCCAACCAGTACCTCGAACATACACAGCCAAACCAGTATTTATCTGAAAAGCCATAGTAATTGCTGTGCCACCGCCAGTAGCAGTCGATGTTGCACTGCTTGTTACTCTAAAAGTAAAGGTATCTAGGTCAACGTAAGTAATCTGATGTTCGCCATTTAGCTCATCTACAGGAATACCACCAACCGTAACAGCGCCAGATATAGTTACAAAGTCATCTGAAATACCACCGTAGTCGGCATAGTTAACGGTTATTAGGGTAGACCCGTTTGTCGTAGTTATGCAGTTATCTGTAGTTGGCAGTGAAGCATGTGTAAACGTTTCACGTAAGGGCGTAACATCGTTGTAGTCACCACCTTCTTCGATGTAGTACTTTAGGTTAGTACCTACCCCCAATAAGTTAGCACCAGTTAATGTAACCCAGTTCCACAGGGCACGGCAGACACCAAGGAATGTATCATTAGATAAACGAATCCAACCACCAATCTTTTCTGGGAAACCAGAACGAAAGCGCACTTTATCGCAGGCATAGTACCCGCCCTCATTGCTGTAATCAGTTCCTTCCCTGTTGATTCCTGGCCTGAACTGAAGTTTCTGGAGCATTTTTAGACCCCGCTTGGCTTGGCGTAAACAAAGAGGCTATTTATTTTTTTCATGGTTTACCCTAACATCTTAAGTGCTGTATCTTCTACCTCATTTACTCTACGCTCCCAGCCTTTACCGAACACAGGCCAAGTTTTGAGGGACTTTAGAAATTGTAGCCGTGTATCACTGTATTTGGCGATTAATTCTGCTGCGTTCTCTTCTTCAGCTTTTTTAACTAAGCCAAGAGTAATGCTACCAAAACCGCCATCAGGAGTAGCCCCAACACAACTCTGCAAAACCTTAGTAGCACGCCCGACCCCGGAATTAACAGCAAAGTCAAAAACAGCGTAGTCAAAACCAGATACAATCTCATCAGCTCTGCAAGCATCCCAGTACTTCCTTTTATAAAGAGGTGCAACGGTTTCGGGGGTAAGTGCCCGCATCTGCTTCTCGTCAACCTCGTGACCAACCCACTCTTCCCAAACCCGCTGGGTTACGCCAAGGTTGGTCATGCCGCCTGGATCAAGTTTGTGGTTCACATAACCACCCTCATGCTCTAACATGAGTTTTAAACAAGTTTCAAAATTACCTTCCATCTTTTAGTTCCGCCTCGGCTACTTTTGCTTTGTCCCGCATACCCATAATCTTCTCTAATGAACGACCGCCAAAATAAGCCGTCATAACCAACATGCCCCATTGCCCAAGTAGCTCAACATAAGCACTCTTGGTTTCGTAATTAAACATAGACATGAAAGCAAAGAAGAAATAAGCCACTAGGATGAAGATAAGGGTCATAGGGCGGATATTATTGGCTAGCCATGAATCACTAGCCATGTCCGCTTGCCAGCGTTTAGTAACCTCTTGCTGTTCGGCAATATCAGCTTCTATGTTTTTGAGTTCACCATTTTGCTGCATCTGAAGCAGCTCTAGTTGCGCTTTGGCTTTCTGTTCGGGGTCAGGGAAGAACTTGTCGAGAAGTTTCATTCCTACACCTAGAATCATGCTGATTGGTTCCATTATTTTCTCCTACCTAAATCCGCTACGTCTGTACGGAGTGAACGCAAAAGTCGCTTGGTATAAGTCAGGTTTAGGTTGGACGTTATCATCAACCAAAGCCCTAATATTCCAACCGAGATTACCCATACGGCACCTGCCATTACCAAGATCGGTAACATAAGTAAATTGAAATAGTCCATTAGCTTTAACAAAACACCAGCCCGCTTTTGCATTGTCACCGTCCTTAATAGTTTTATCTCCAGCCACGCTGGTTTTGTATTCTGGGGTTAAGTATCGCAGTGCGAACGAATATAGCGGGTTTCTCCAAAGCCATAAGACTTGCGCCCAGTACCCTGTGCCATTACGTGCTACTGCGCCAGCATCGCCATCGAGCGTGTTGTCAGGAGTCATAAACCACTTTAACCAGCTAGGCAATACAGGACCTACCGCACGATAGCTGTGGTTGTCGCACCACCATTCTTTTTGAACCGCAAATAACGGCAGAATTAGTGCAAATGGGTACGCCACTAAATAGGTTAGTAAAAACCCAAGGGGCGCTAGGATTGTGTAAAGCAAGTAAACCATCTTATGACTTCATAATGTAAGCAAGAGCATAGTACGGAGGCAAGATACTAAATGCTGTGCCAGAACCTGTTGCACCAGAAGTACCTGTTACTGTAACTGTATGGCTGTGGGTTGAATTAGCGCTCATCGCTCCTGAAGTACCAGATACGGAAACCGTGTGAGTGTGGTTTGCAGAAATATCAGACGTAGTTCCAGAATACGTGTGGCTATGGTCTACTGAAGCACTACCAATAACGGTTGAGATACTTGCGTAGCCCACTCTCGTAAGTTTTATATTTCCTTGAGAGCCTTCAGTATATTGACCTACTAAGTTATTACCGCTGTTTACAGAGCCTTGTCCACCTGGAGTGGCCATGCTATGTTGGTGTCCAGAATCGTTAGATGAAGCTGCGTGATTGTGCGTTGCGCTTTGCCCACTAGTTGTTCCACTATAAGTAT
>Ga0247840_10004790_pt1 | contig 21001 bp, 20 predicted proteins | sample LaCruzMarch2015__FD_192404 | JGI IMG/M metagenome (GOLD analysis project Ga0247840, IMG submission 192404) | Freshwater microbial communities from meromictic Lake La Cruz, Castile-La Mancha, Spain - LaCruzMarch2015_17m | ecosystem: Environmental > Aquatic > Freshwater > Lake | place: Spain... | reverse complement strand
ACAGCGGATGCCCGTTAGGTCGAACCACAACAAAGTCCGGAAATGAACCGGCCGGGAATGTGATTTCTCCGCGAACTAGGTCAGTAAAGGAAATGTCCGAATCTGGAACCCGAAGGCGAAGTGCCGGTGATCTACCTTCAGCCAAGTACTTATCTTTTGTTGCTTGGTCGAGATCACGCTCAGAGTTGTCGTAGCCAAGCTGCTTAGCTCTTCCCGCTGCTTCGTTTCTGGCATCTATTTCTTCGCCAGTGAGGAAGCTTTCGTAGAGATGCCCTGCGGCCTTTAGCTTTTCGACTACTTCTTTATAGATATCCATGCGCTGTGATTGGCGGTAAGGCTCGTTGGGTCCACCAACATTGATGCCCTCGTCCCAATCAAGTCCAAGCCAAGACAAAGCCTCGATGATCTGCTCGTAAGATTCTTCGCTGTCGCGCTCTTGGTCGGTGTCTTCAATGCGAAAGATAAAGGTTCCGCCGGTGTGACGAGCGTAGGCCCAGTTGAACAAAGCGGTGCGCACTAGTCCTACGTGCGGAGTACCGGTCGGGCTAGGGCAAAAGCGCACTCGGATATCTTTTCCGGTGGCAGTTGAGAACGGTGCGGTGATCTGGTTTGTCATTATGGGATAAGTCTAGAAGACCAATCAGATAACGGAGTTTGCCAGAATGCCAATTCCCTCAATCTCGCACTCAATCAGATCCCCTGAATTGATTTGGCTGATTCCAGCAGGCGAACCGGTCAAGATGATATCCCCTGGAACCAGTGTCATGTTCTTAGAAACATAGGAAACAATGGTGCGGATGTTGTGGGTCATCTTCGAGATAGAGACGTTCTGCCTGGTGTCGCCGTTGATGCGAGATTCAATTACCTGGCCATCGGGTAGAAACTCAGTTTCAACCCATGGGCCTAGCGGGCAGAATGTGTCAAAGCCTTTGGATCTTGCCCACTGGCCATCGCCAAACTGCAGATCCCTAGCGGTCACATCGTTAGCGATTGTGTAGCCCCAGACATAATCCAATGCATCTTCTTCCGAGACGTTCTTGGCTAGCTTGCCAATAACCAAAGTTAGTTCTGCTTCCAGCTCAACTTGCTTGGATTGCGGCGGAATAACAATGGCGTCACCATGACCAATGATGGCGCTCGAAGGCTTGAAGAAAATCAATGGCTCAGCAGTAACTTCCTCGCCGATTTCGGCTGCGTGATCGGCGAAGTTCTTGCCGATGCAAATCACTTTGGAGGGGATGGTCGGTGCCAGTAGTTTGACGTCTTTGAGTGGGATGCGCTCCCCGGTTGTGTCATAGCCAACTGCCAGCGGGTGGCCCTTTAGAACTACAAGTTCTGGTCCATCGACAATTCCGTATCTCGGGTCAGCGCCATTGCTGAATCTAGCTATCTTCATACTGAGAGTCTATGCATCCATCCGTGCTTATCTTCCAAGCGACCGTACTGAATGGAAGTTAGCTCTTCGCGAAGTGAAACAGTTAGCTTGCCAGGGGCAGCATCAGGGGAGCCGATCTGCTCCACCTTTGATTTGAGCATGCCAACCGGAGTGATAACGGCTGCTGTGCCGCAGGCAAAAATCTCGGTGATTTCGCCCGAGTTGAATCCTTTGCGAACTTCATCGAGTGTGATCTTGCGCTCAGAAACTTCGTGGCCGCGATCTTTCAAAAGTGTGATGATCGAATCCCTGGTGATACCGCGCAGAATTGTTCCATCAAAGCTTGGAGTTGAAACTTTGCCATCGGCGTGAACAAAGAACAAGTTCATGCCACCTAGTTCTTCGATGTAGGTAGCAGTCTCGGCATCCAAGAACATAACCTGCGAGCAACCCTGCTCGTAGCCTTCGTTTTGAGCCAACAAAGACGCTGCGTAGTTTCCTCCGGTTTTTGCTTCACCTGTTCCGTGTTTTCCGGCACGAGAAGAATCAAGGGCAATCCAGATAGATACTGGCTTTACTCCCCCGGTGAAATACGGTCCAACAGGGGATGCAATAACTCGGTACTCAGCTCGGTGAGCAGCTCGCACACCAAGGAAGTTCTCCGCTGCAATTTCAAAAGGTCTGAAGTACAAAGTCTTTTCGTTTTCTGGCTTTGGCACCCAGGCACCGTCAACAGCGATTAGCTGCTTTAGGGATTCAATGAAGATCTCTTCTGGAAGTTCAGGAAGTGCCATGCGCTTCGCGCTTTTCTGCAGACGAGCTGCATTCATCTTTGGTCTAAAGGTCCAAATCGATCCATCGTCGTGGCGGTAAGCCTTGATACCCTCAAAGATTTCCTGGCCGTAGTGAAGCACGGCACTGGATGGATCCATCAGCATTGGGCCATATGGAATAACTTGAGCTGAGTGCCAGCCCTTGTCCTTTTCCCACACCACAACTACCTGGTGGTCAGTGAAGTGAGTTCCGAAGGTAGGGTTTGCGATGATCGCTTCGCGATCAGCGTCTGAAACCGGGTTTGGGTTTCTGGTCACCTCAAAAGATACGCTCATGATTTTCCTAAAGTCTTAAAGCCCCGCAAAGATTGCATCAGCAATCTCTGTTGTTGATTTACCCGACTGACCCTTAGCCAGTGCAGTTGCAATTGCGGCTTCTAGCCGATTTGCAGCATCTGCTTCTCCGATGTGACGAAGTAGCATTGCAGCCGATTGAATAGCTGCGGTTGGGTTGGCCTTGTTCTTGCCTGCAATATCTGGAGCTGAGCCGTGTACCGGCTCAAACATCGATGGGAACTTACCCGTTGGGTTCAGATTTCCGCTTGCCGCTAGCCCTATGCCTCCGCTTATGGCAGCGGCCAGGTCAGTGATGATGTCTCCAAATAGATTATCGGTCACAATCACATCAAAGCGAGCAGGATCCGTGACCAGGAAAATCGTCGCTGCATCGATGTGCAGATAGTCGTGTGAAACCGAAGGAAACTCCTTGGCAATTCGGTTCACTGTGTCCTGATACAAGCTTCCGGCCCGAACTAGCACGTTGTGCTTATGAACCAAGGTCAGCTTCTTGCGAGCGCGGGTAGAAGCTAGTTCGAAGGCATAGCGAACAATGCGCTCAACCCCAGAGGCGGTATTGATCGAGTACTCGGTAGCTACCTCTTTAGGGGTTCCCTTATCGGTGATCTCCCCCTGGCCAAGATAGAGACCTTCGGTACCCTCACGCACAACAACAAAGTCAATTGCTCCAGGATTTGCTAAAGGAGACACAACCCCAGGAAGTAGCTTGGTAGGTCTTAAGTTCACAAAGTGATCAAAGCCAAAGCGAAGCTTCAATAGAAATCCACGCTCCAAGATTCCAGAAGGAACACTTGGGTCTCCAATGGCACCAAGAAGAAGTACATCTTCTTTAGCCAGTGCTTCTAGGTCTGCCTCGGTAAGGGCCTCACCGGTTGCGTTATAGCGCTTAGCGCCAAAGTCATACTCGGTCTGTATAAAGGTAACGTTTGGAGCCGCAAGCTCAAGGGCACGAACGGCGTGGGCTGTGACCTCAGGTCCAATGCCATCGCCAGGGATTACCCCAAGCTTTATCGTTGTTGCCACTTGCTTACTCCCAAAACCAGTCAATGACTCAACTTTACTGGCTTTGGTCAAGACCCTAGCTGGCCTGGCTACAGCTGTAATAAGGCTTTAGAGGCGAAACTGAATCTTCTTGCCGTGCATGATGACCTTGATGCGGGCTATCGAGGATTTACCGATTCCGTGCATTTGATCTAGCTCAGTTGAAGTTATCTTCCGCAAATCCGAAACCTTATAGAGCTTGGCATTTACCAGAGCCCTTCTTGCTGGCCCCGATAGGCCAATCGCTCGCCATTCCATGTCGAAGGCGTCATAGCTTGACGGGTCATCAGGGTTTGGCGCTAGTGGCTTGGGGTTCTTAGAAGGTTTGGCCATAGCCTCAAGTTTAGGAGGCAATCCAAAGTGGTCGCACTACTCGACGAATTCGCCTTCGTAGAGATTGTCATGCATCTTCGCAAACTTCTTATAGAACTCTTTGACTGAGATATTTGTCGCCTTTTCAAAAGCTTCCTCGAAGCTATCGCCTTGATCCACGCGAACCCATATGTCTAGTAGCGGTGCAAGTCCGATACTGGCCGCTATGTATTCGTGGGCGACCAGACCAGAGTAGTAATGCTCCCCACTGTTCCTGCTGAGGATTGATTCCTGTTTCTTTAGATCGGAGAGGTACTCTACTTTCAACATCTGACCATAACTGTCGTAGGGCAGATAAGTTTGGTAATCCTGCATCTCTAAGTATTTTGGAACGATAGAGCCAAAAAACTGACCCGCACCTTCAACCAGCCAGACTGGCCTGAACAATGGGCTATCTGGTCCAGGAATGTTGGGGCCTGGTTTTGGGTCAATGTCGTCATGAATGACGTGGAACAACTCGTGAGTAAGTAATGTCACTCTTGCTGGTTCTGGGACAAACTCGCCTCTTCGGATTGTCCCTACTTGCTGACCAATCCATGCCACATCGTAAGCAGCGCATGCCGTTCCTGCGTCGTACTTAACGTCATAGCCACAAATTCCACCAAACTGATCCGACCATAAACCTTCCTGAGCGACTATTTCCTTAACAAAGTCGTAGTCTCCACCTATAACGTGCAGATCTTCAGACAGGTAATCGCAAAATAGCTCAATCATTCTTCGGGAAGTGGTTTCTATCAACTCGATCTGTTCAGGTCCCATGGACTCTTCAAGATAAGTGTTTACTTTAACCTCGCACGGAGCCTGCGGCATGGTATCCAAGAACTCAAAGGATTTGAATAGAGCAGTGTCAATCATTTCTTTTCGAGTGACACTGGTTGGCCAAGGTTCGGCAAAAGCTGGGGACTGAGAAGGGTTATACCTATGTGGCTTGACGGCTACAGCGCTCTCAGTTGGCTCAGGGACCGCATTCTCGCTACCGGAACTACAGCCTTGAAGCAATAAGACAGCCACTAGGACGGTAGCAATGGACAAGTATTTTCTAGATTTCCCCCGAAACATGGCTCAAGCAAACTATAAAGATGTTCGCAAGTCAACAATCTACGCATGGGTGAGTCAAAGTTTATGTGCCATGGCGGTCAGAGTAATCGAGGGCTTTAGCCCTTCTTTGGTCTGAACCTGTCCATCACGATTAGTCACAAACGCTATCTCCAGCGGAAGCGACGAAAGCAAAGCGGTCATTGAAGTCTCCGATGGCAAAACCTCTGGGTTCTGCGGTCCCCCGAAGCCATCTTTCAGATTCTCAAGTGCATGCCACACCCCGAAGAACACTCCACCTGGTTTGATGTTTTCAACCAAGCGAGTGATTGCATTCGTTAGCTCTGCTTGCGGAATCTGAAGGTAAGCACATACCCCCAGATCAACCGGGGCCAGTTGGGAGACAAAATCCAAAGCTGAGGCGTTGGTTGTGAAGACTCGGTCTAAGACATTCTTCTCGGCGGCTAGGCGTTCACACTTTTCTAACCCAACGGAAGACAGGTCTACGTTCTCTGCCTGCCAGCCTCTTTCGGCAAAAAAGACCGTGTTACGACCTTCGCCACCTGCAAGATCAATCATCTTGCCAGAGGCGAGGTTAGATAAGTGCTCTTTGACGAAGCGGTTTACATCTTTGGTATAGACGTACTCGTCAACCGAGTACTTGCTATCCCAAAAAGCTTTGTCCATGAAGCTAAAACTACTGGACTACGGTCAAGCCAGTTTGGTTAGCCGCGTTCTCAAGCGATCCACCATTTACTAGGTCACCGGTGAAACCAGCCTGCTTCATGATCTCAATGGCCTGGCCTGCACGGTTACCGGAACGGCAATAGATGTAGTAATCAGCTGCTGGATCCAAAGTTGCAAGGTTGTCCATGAAGCTAGCGTTCTGAATGTCGAACAACAAGGCTCCCTCAAGGTAACCCAATGAAGTTTCTTCTGGTGTTCTAACGTCTATTACGGCTGCGAACTGGCTCATCTCTAGTGGCTCCTGGGTTGTGCAGCCGGTGAGGCCTGCAACTGCGAATACTGCAACAAAGCTAGCTGCAAGAAATTTGAATACTTTGGTCAATTGGTGATTCCTTTCGTATACCCCCTAGGGTATACTAGTTTTTACACCGCCGCAACCAAGCAAAGGACAACCTCAATGCAGATCGCTCCTCAAGAACTCAAAAGTGCACGCGACCGTTTAGTGCGTGCCAACGGTCAACTAGCCGGGGTAATTAAGATGCTCGATGAAGGCAGAGACTGCACCGAGATTTTGAACCAGCTCTCAGCTGCTAACTCCGCATTGACCAAGGCGGGCTTTGCAATCATCGCAACCGGTATGGCCAAGTGCGGAACTGATGCCAAAGGAAATGCCAATAGAGCTGAGCTTGAAAAAGCGTTTATGTCTCTCGCCTAGAGCCACTTGAGCCCTTGAGAATTCGTGCAGGAAAATTCTTGCTCGCTGAACATACAAGCGCCTTTTTGTGAGCTACTCACCCATTAGAGTCAAAGCACACTCTGCAGTATTCTTGAGCAAGCGGAACCTACCTAAGGAAGTTAGAGCCCAACGCCATGGAAAAGTTTGTCATTTCTGTTGATCAGGGAACCACCAGCACCCGAGCCATCATCTTCAATGAAGCCGGAAACGATCTGGCTTCTGGTCAGCTAGAGCACAAGCAAATCATGTCTCAGGCCGGCTGGGTCGAGCACGACGCCATGGAAATCTGGGACAACGCTCGTGCAGTTGTAGGACAAGCTCTCGGTAGCCTAAACATCACTCGTCACTCTATTGCCGCGGTTGGAATTACTAACCAGCGCGAAACTACCGTTATCTGGAACAAGCACACCGGAGTTCCTGTCTATAACGCCCTAGTTTGGCAAGACACTAGAACTCAGCCAATTGTTGACAGGCTTGCTGAAAATGGCGGCATCAATCGCTTCCGCGAAATCACAGGTTTGCCACTTGCGACTTTCTTTTCTGGAACCAAGATTGTTTGGATTCTGGAAAACATTCCAGGAGCCAAAGAGGCAGCTCTAGCAGGCGATCTATTGTTTGGAACCATGGACACCTGGTTGCTATGGAATTTCACTGGTGGACCTCAAGGCGGAGTGCACAAAACCGATGTGACTAACGCCAGTCGAACCATGCTTATGAATCTTCGAACCTTGGCTTGGGACGAAGATGTTGCGGCCGAATTTGGCATCCCGGTAAAGATGCTTCCTGAGATTTGCTCATCTTCGGAAATCTACGGAATCGTAAGTGAGTCCAGCTTGCTTCGCGATGTGCCAATCTCAGGAATTCTGGGAGATCAGCAGGCAGCAACCTTCGGTCAGGCTGCTTTCAACAAGGGTGAATCAAAAAACACCTACGGAACCGGAAACTTCCTAATTTTCAATACTGGTGAAGAAGTGGTCCTATCCAAAAACGGTCTGCTAACCACCTTGGCTTACCAACTAGGAAAAGCCAAGCCCGTTTACGCCCTTGAAGGCTCTATTGCCGTGACTGGTTCTTTGATCCAGTGGCTAAGAGACAACCTGAACTTCTTCCAGAACGCACCGGAGGTTGAGGCCATGGCCAACACCGTTGCCGATAACGGTGGTTGCTACTTCGTACCGGCCTTCAGCGGTCTATTCGCCCCACACTGGAGACCAGATGCCAGAGGTGCACTAGTTGGCCTAACCCGCTTTATCAACAAAGGTCACATCGCAAGAGCAGCCCTTGAGGCAACAGCCTTCCAGACCGTTGAAGTGCTGGATGCACTCAACGCTGACTCAGGAGTAGACCTAACCGAGCTCAAGGTTGATGGTGGAATGACCAAAAACAACACTTTGATGCAGTTCCAGGCCGACATTCTTGGTGTTCCAGTTATTAGTCCAGTGATTACTGAAACAACCGCCTTGGGTGCTGCCTATGCAGCTGGTCTTGCAGTTGGATTCTGGTCAGATCTAGATCAGCTAAGAAGTCGTTGGAAAGAAGGCAAGCGCTGGATTCCAAACATGGATGATGCTGAGCGCCAGCGCCAAATCAAGCTTTGGAAAAAGGCAGTGACCAAGACCCTGGACTGGGTCGACTAAAAAGTTAGTTTCGATCCTCTGGATCAACGCCGGTTCGGAAATTTGTATTCAACGCTGTTATTGCTGCAACCTCTTCCGCTGAAAGCTCAAAGTCAAACACATTCATGTTCTCGATGATGCGCTCTTTGGAATTGGACTTTGGAATAACAGCCACTCCCCTTTGGATGTGCCAGCGTAAAACTACTTGAGCTACCGACTTACCGTGCTTTTTTGCCATGGTCTCAAGCATCGGCTCTTCAAGGATTTTTCCTCTAGCCAAAGGCGACCAAGCTTGAGTCACGATCTTGTGAGAAGTGTCGTATTCCAAGACTTTTTCTTGGGTAAGCCAAGGGTGAAGCTCGATCTGGTTCAAAACCGGCACGTGCTCGGCAACTTTGAGGATTTCGTCGATGTGGTGGGTATGGAAATTACAAACTCCGATGGATCGAATCACACCCTCATTCTTGAGCTTTTCCATAGCTTTCCAGGAGTCCACATAAAGCAAGCCTCGCTTTGGAGCGGGCCAGTGAATCAAATACAAATCCAAGTAGTCAAGCTTTAGAGCTTTTAGGCTCTTGTCGAATTCTTTCAATGTGGCTTCAAAACCCAGGCCATCCATCCAAAACTTGGTGGCAACAATTACCTCTTCGCGGGGCAAGCCTGAAGCCCTGATACCTTCGCCTACTCCAACTTCGTTTTCATACATCGAAGCAGTGTCAATTAGGCGGTAGCCATTTTCTAAGGCGTGGGCGACCAGGGGAGCAGCAAGCTCGTTTTCGACCTTGTAAACGCCAAGCCCTAACTGCGGGATGGAGTTGCCATCAACTAGTGGCATTAGAGGTGAAGTTATCAATTGATTTTCAATTCCTTGTCAAAAGTAAATGTTGGCCGGCAACTTTCGTTGCCGGCCAACACTTAGCGGTTACTCTACAACCGTATTAGTTAGATGCTGCCCAGCGCTTGACTAGTTCGTCATAGTTCTGGGTTTCACCCTTAGGCTTCTCGTTTGCAACCTTTGCAACCGGGGCACCTGGCTGGTCTAGCCAGTACTGCTCGTCCTGCTCTGGGTTCATCTTGACCGCACAGTTAGCATCAGGGTTCGATGCTTCTAGACGGATCATGACGTCATCCTGAGCAGCTGCAAGCTCGTTCATAGCCTCTTGAGGAGTGAACTCACCTGATGCAGCCTTGGAAATTGACTGCCACCATAGGTTAGAGATGGTTGGGTAGTCAGGAACGTTGGTACCAGTAGGAGACCATGCAACACGGTCTGGTGAACGGTAGAACTCAATGAGTCCTCCATACTTGTACGCGTTGTCAGTGAAGTACTGAAGGTCAAGGGTTGACTGACGAATGAATGTCAGTGCCTTTGCCGACTTAGCAGCATCAACTGTCTTCGAGGTTACGAACTGTGCGTAAAGCCATGCAGCAGCGCGTCGGTTCTCGTCAGCGTGGTTCATGAATGTCCATGATCCTACGTCCTGGTAGCCAAGCTTCTGGCCTTCGTTCCAGTAAGTACCGTGTGGGCTTGGAGCCATGCGCCACTTCGGTGATCCATCTTCATTCATAACAGGTAGTGATGGGTCGGTAGCAGAAGCAGTGAAAACTGTGTACCAGAAAATCTGCTGCGCAATTTCACCCTGTCCTACTACACCTCCAGCCTCGCTGAAGTCCATTCCCTTTGCTGTCTCAGGTGCGTACTCGAACCAGTCCAAGAACTTGGTGAGAGCGTAAACCGATGCAGGACCGTTTAGGTCTCCACCGCGGGATACTGAGGAACCAGCTGGGTTACAGCCTTCAACACGGATACCCCACTCATCAACAGGAAGACCGTTAGGCTCTCCTGCGTCACCGTTACCGGCCATGGATAGCCATGCGTCAGTAAAGCGCCACTGTAGTGAAGGACCTGGCTGAGCGTAGTCCATGTGACCATAGACCTTCTTGCCATCGATGGTTCCATCGCCATTTACTTCGGTTGAGAAGAACTTAGCGATGTCCTCGTAAGCAGACCAGTTAACTGGAACGCCTAGGTCGTAACCGTAGATGTCCTTGAACTGCTTCTGGATGTCAGCGTCGCTGAACCAGTCGTAGCGGAACCAGTAAAGGTTCGCGAACTGCTGGTCAGGTAGCTGGTAGATAACGCCATCAGAACCAGTGGTGAAGCTGATGCCGATGTAGTCCTCGATGTCCAAACCTGGGTTTGTAATCGCTGAGTCCTTCATTAGCTCGGCTACTGGGTAGATGTAGTCTCCACGCTGATGAGTACCGATAAGGTCGGAGTCATTAACGTAGCCATCGTAGATCGAGGTACGGGTCTTGATTTCGGTCTGGATTCTTTCAATAACGTCACCCTCACCGATGAGGTCGTGAGTTACTGAGATTCCAGTTAGTTCCTTGAATGCCTGTGTAAGAGTCTCTGACTCGTACACGTGCGGGTCAATGGTCTCTGAAACAACGCTGATCTCGGAAACTCCAAGACCTGCAGCCGCTTCAGCGAACCACTTCATTTCAGCAATTTTCTCATCGCGGGACAATGCGCTGAGTGCAAACTCACCATCGGCCCACTTTGCAGCAACTGCATCCACGTCAGTCGGTGTAGCCCCACCTGAGGCACACCCTGTTACTAGTAGTACCGCTGCGGCCGACATGGCCAGGCCAGCGATGCTACCTTTGCGAACATTTCTATTCATTTTTACCTTTCGCATTGCCGTTGAGGAGGCCGATTTGGTCTTCTCAACATTTCTAGAACCCGAGGATTCCCCCGCGCTCCAAAACGATGAACAAAAATTGCTCATCGAATTCTTTATCCCCATATCAAGATCACCACTGCCATGGCTAGCGCTGATATGGCCCATATAGCGGTGTCACTGTCCACAATCGCGAACGAGATCACCATCACTAGTGCAAATGAAACGATCGCGATGTAAACGCGCTCGGTTCTATCTGTCACTATTCCTAAGAATCCTTTTCGTCTTACCGGTGGGCGGTAGTGGCCCCAAATGGTTAGACCTGTAATCATCACTGCCACGCCGATAAACACGAAGGCCACTGGCGCGGTCCAAGGGATCCAGTCAAATAGATCGAACATTTACACACGTCCTAACGCGAAGCCCTTGGCGATGTAGTTTCGAACGAACCAGATCACAATCACTCCAGGAATAATTGTCATAACTCCGGCAGCCGAAAGCAGCGACCAGTCGATACCGGAAGCTGAAATGGTTCGAGTCATCTGGGCTGCAATTGGCTTGGCAGCGGTAGCCGTAATGGTTCTGGCAATTAGCAGCTCAACCCAGCTGAACATGAACAAGAAGAACGCTGTCACACCGATACCTGAGCGAATCATTGGAATAAAGATGGTCAAGAAGAACCGACCGAACTTGTAGCCATCGATTTCAGCAATTTCGTCAAGCTGCTTTGGAACACCGGACATAAAGCCTTCGAGAATCCAAACCGCCAGCGGAACGTTGAAGAGCATGTGAGCTAGAGCTACTCCAAGTGGAGTATCGAATAGATCCACCGCCTGGTAAAGCTGGAAGAAAGGAAGCAAGAACACAGCAGCCGGAGCCATGCGGTTAGTTAGCAGCCAGAAGAACAGGTGCTTATCTCCCGAGAAGGTAAAGCGGCTAAATGCATATGCTGCCGGTAGCGCCACAATCAACGACAGCACGGTGTTCATAAGTGTGTAGGTGATCGAGTTCATGTAGGAACCGATCCAGCTGGAATCCTGGAAGAACTGGGTGTATCCGTTCAAGGAGATCTCGGTTGGAATCACTTCAAACTTGGAAAGGATGTCAGCGTTGTCGCGGAAGGACATCGAGATCAACCAGATAAGCGGAAGAGACCAAACGGCCATGATCAGCCAGAACAGCCAGCTTCGAAGGTCAATTTGGAACCTAGAGGTCTTCTTGCCTGCTGCGGAGGTAGGAATCATCGTCGTCATTTTTGCACCTTCTTAAGTTTCGAACTGGCCTTTTCAGCTTGTTGCTCGAGCTTCGCTGCCTTCTTTTCCTTAGGGGTGACTTTGGTAGCGCCTGGGCGCTCGTCCAAAGTCAGCACTGTGAAGAAGATGAAGGAGAAGATTTGGATGAACAAGAAGTACATCAGTGAGAATGCTCCGGCAACACCCAGGTCGAACTGACCGATGGCGATGGTGGTGAGCAAAATACTCAAGGTTTGAGTAGATGATCCAGGACCTCCACCGGTGACCACAAATGGCTCGGTGTACATCATGAATGAGTCCATGAAGCGAAGCAAGATTGCAATCATCAGCACTCGTCTTAGCTTTGGAAGCTCAACGAAGCGGAATACCGCCATGCGGGATGCGCCATCGATGGCTGCTGCCTGGTAGTAAGCCTGCGGAATGGAACGAAGTCCCGCATAGACCAGCAAGGTCACCAAAGGTGTCCAGTGCCAGGTGTCCATGACCAAAATCGTGCCCCAAGCATCCGTGGTGTCTTCGCTCAGGTTGTAATCAAAGAACTGGTTTACGAGCACTCCACCCAAACCGATGTCGCTACGGGTAAAGATTCTCCAGGTGGTTCCAACTACGTTCCAAGGAATGATCAATGGAATCGCAACAACTACCAGCGCAGCAGATGCCTTCCAACCGGAGCGAGGCATGAGCCTGGCTAGAAAGATTCCAAGTGGAATTTGAATAAGAAGTATCTGGGCTGAAAGGGTCAGGTTCCTGGTGAAGGCATCCTGGATGTTTGGATCGGTAGCTACTCGCTTGAAGAAATCAAGTCCTACGAACAAGCGGTTGGAAGCGCCCTGAATATCCTGCAGTGAGTAGTTGGCAACTGCCATCAGAGGGATGATCGCGGTGAAAGCAACAACAAACACCACTGGCAATACTAAGAACCAGGCTCTGTTATTTTTCTTCTTGCCATCCATGATTAGTTACCCCCTGCACTGCTCGGTGAAACAGTTGACACGGCCTTTTTGTTCATGTCGTAGACAAAAGCTCTCTTGGCATCAAAGCTGAAATTCGCCTTGGCGCCAACCTTGGCGTCGTAGCTTTCTTCGGTTTTGGCGATGAACTTGAAATCATCCTTGCTCAGATGCACCAGCTTGAAAACACCGCGGTCTTCGATGCGGTCGATCTTGAACTCAAGACCGGATTTGCTAGGAACCAAGAACTCCGGCCTTACCCCAAAGCGGTGAGAACCATTCAGGCCAGCCTTGGCAGCTTTACCAATTGGCTTGCCGTTGTGAGTAAGAACAGATGAGCTTGCCTCAACATCTAGGAAGTTCATACCAGGTGAGCCAATAAAGTAGCCAACGAATTCATGCTGTGGCTCCAAGAACAACGACTCAGAAGTTCCAGCCTGAACCAGGGAACCTTGATCCATAACCAAAACCTCGTCGGCAAATGTCAGCGCCTCGGTCTGATCGTGAGTCACATATACAACTGTGACTCCGGTTGCCAAATGCAATCTCTTTAGACGGTTGCGAAGTGTCCACTTGAAGTTCTGATCGATTACGGTAAGTGGCTCATCGAACAAGATCGCAGAGACGTCTTCGCGGACCAAGCCACGACCCAAGCTAACAATCTGCTGAAGATCAGAGCGAAGCTTTGATGGCTTGCGGTCAAGGTCTTTTTCGATTCCAAGTAGAGCTGCAATTTCGTTGACTCGCTCTGCAACCTTGGCCCTTGGAACCTTGCGGTTCTTAAGTGGAAACTCGAGGTTTTTTCTAACTGTCATGGTGTCGTACAAAACTGGGAACTGGAAAACCTGAGCGATGTTTCTATCGTCGGTGACAACATCGGTGACGTCCTTGCCATCGATGAACACTTTTCCTTCTGATGGCTTTAGAAGCCCTGAGATGATGTTCAAAAGTGTGGTCTTGCCACAACCAGAAGGACCAAGCAAGGCGTAAGCCTTGCCATCTTTCCAAGTCATGGTGATTGGGTTTAGGGCGTAAGTCTTTCCTCCGTCGTAGGAGTGAGCAACACCTTCTAAGCGAATCTCAGCCATTTACTTCCCTCCTGAAATTGGAGCAAAAATTGCCTTGCCCGAGGTTGGCTCAAAGCCATAAAGATCTGCCGGGTTGAAATAAGCAGTTAGCTTCTTATCCAGAGCAAAATTCTGGGTTCCCTCAACTTCGATAACGACCTGCTCGCCTGATTCGAGCTTGACGTGAACGAAGGTTGAGCTACCGGTCACCTCAGCAAGCTGGACCTGGCACTTGATTGCTACCGACTTAGAAGAAGCAGCCTCAAGGGTGATCTTGCCTGGCTGAATACCCAGGGTGATTGCCTTGGCTGAGTCTGATAGCTCAGGACGAGAGAACTTGAAGCTTTCTGGTCCGAAGTTGGCGGTTTTGCCATCCACGGTTGAGGCCAGAAGGTTGATCGGTGGATCAGCCATGGCAACAGCTGCTGCAACGGTCTTTGGAGCCTGGTAGATATCCAGCGCCTTACCGGTTTGGATCAGGCGACCCTGATCCATAACAAAGGTGTCGGTAGCAAATTCCAGCGCCTCGGAAGGCTCAGCGGTTGAGTAGATAACAATCGATTTCTCATCAGAGAAGATGCTCTGAAGCTCGGCTCGAAGCTGCTCGCGCAGCTTGTAGTCGAGGTTTGCAAGTGGCTCATCCAAAAGCACGATATCGGCAGGTCTTGCCAAGGCCCGAGCAATAGCAACTCGTTGCTGCTGACCACCGGATAGCTCAGATGGCTTGCGCTTTAGGAAAGGAGAAAGACCCAGCAGTTTGGCCATTTCCTCGACTCGGGCAGCAACTACTTCCTTGGCTGGCTTTTTCTTGGCAGCCAACAAAGGAGAAGCGATGTTGTCAAAAACAGAAAGTGATGGGTAGTTGATGAACTGCTGATACACGAAAGAAACCGAACGCTGCTGGACTGGAATCTTGGTGATATCCACTCCGTCCAGGGTCACAGTTCCAGTGGTTGGCTTGACAAGACCCGCGATGATTCTCATCAGGGTGGTCTTTCCAGCGGTGGTTGGACCAATCAACAAATTGATTCCACTCTTAAAAGTGGCAGAAAGATCGTAGATGATCTCCTCTGAGTCTTGGCTCAGCGAAATATCCTTTAGGACCATCTTGGTCATACTCGAGACCCCGCTTCGATGTGGACTCCGGAAACTTCTGAAGAGCTCTTGCTCGAATCCCAGCCTAGAGGTTTTTGCATGATGCTCGCCAACTCCTGTAACAGGGCGGTATTCATAGATCCAGTGAAGGCTAGGTTGCTGCGGCGGTTGACTAGGTCTTCTAGGCGATAAACGCTCTCGTTTTTGACCAAGTACTCGATTTCGGAGTCCGAAAAGCTTGGGGCATGCTTCAGCATCGTCTCAGGCGTTACCGAAATGTAATCAAGAACTTGCTTTGCCCTGGTTCCGTAGCGAAGAAGTAGCTGCAGAGCTCGCTCTGCCGAAACTGACCCCTTGTTCTCTAGCGCCCACTGCTTCTGGGCTGCCTCGGTAGTTGGATAGTCCTTGCCGCCACCAATGGACATCTTTGCTGTGGACTGAACGCGGGATTTGCCCAAAAGCTTCAAAACATCAGAGGAAAGGTGCTCTCCCAGTGCTCTAAAGGTTGTCCACTTGCCACCAACCAGGCTCAAAACTGGGATTTCGTTCTCTTCTGAGGTTCTAACAATTCGGTAGTCGCGAGAGATAACTCCAGGGTTGATATCTCCGCTTGCAGCAAGTGGCCTTACTCCCGAGTACTTAAAGACGATCTGGTCTTTGTCGATGCGAATCTTTGGAAACACGTAAGCCACCAACTTAAAGAAGTAGTCAACTTCCTCATCGGTGCAAACCGCAGGCTCTTTCATGTCGTGAGGGATGTCAGTTGTTCCAACAAGCACCTTGCCAAGGATTGGATACATCAACACGATGCGGCCATCGCGGTTTTCAAAGAAGATCTCGCGGTTATCGCAAGCATCGAATAGTTCTTGGTTGTCAAGAACGATGTGTGAGCCCTTGGTGCCTGCCATGTACCCGGTATTGAATCCAAGGCTCTGGTTTGTCATGTCGGTCCAAGGACCTGAGGTGTTGACAATCACATCAGCAGTGAAGGAAATTTCCTCACCGGTGAGCTGATCTTTCAAAACTGTCTTGCCGTCTTTGTGGCCGCTTGCTGCAAGGTAGTTGAAGGCCCGTGCATTGCTGCCTGCAGCAAGACCATCAAACAAAACATCGAGAGCTAGTCTTTCGGGATTGTCCATCGCTGCGTCGTAGTAGGTGGCGGTGAACTTCACGTCTTTGTTTAGCGAAGGCATTTCTGCCATGGATTTTTTCTTGCCCAAGAATCGATGCCTAGGCATTGTTCCGCCGTTGCGTCCGAAGGTGTCATAAAGAAGTAGTCCAACTTTGATCAAGATTGCGCCGCGCTCTTTTGGCTTGCCCGATGAGTGGGTGAACAAACGAATTGGAGCACTGATCAAACCAGAGAAGATCGAGAAGATAGGCATTGTGGTTTTTAGTGGCTTCACATAATGAGGAGCTGCTTTCAGCAGACGGTTTCTTTCCTCGAGTGATTCTTTTACAAGACGGATCTCACCGTTTTCTAGATAACGAACGCCACCGTGAATCATGTGCGAGGAAGCAGCAGATGCTCCGGAGCAGTAATCGTTTTTTTCAACTAGAACAACATCGATGCCCTGAAGGGCCAAGTCGCGGAAGGTGGCGAGGCCATTGATGCCGCCGCCAATAATGAGCACCTGCGCTTTGGGGTTTTCCCGAAGCGCGTTTAGTCGAGAAGTTTCGACTGTGCTCTGGTTCATTCTCTGCCGCTTTCTTCATTGAAACTGCTCGAATACCAGCAATCTATTGCCCATTTTGGGGCCATGACATTATTTCCAACCAAGTTGCACATATGTGCAATACTTTCGTTATGTTGGACGAGGTCAATGAGAAATCCAGGGTTCGCCTGGCCCTCAAGGCCGCCCAGCTTTACTACCTGCAAGATCTGACCATGGACGCCATTGGCGATGAGCTCAAGGTCTCAAGATCTTCGGTTTCCAGGCTGCTACAGATGGCCAAAGACCGAGGCATCGTCGAGTTCAAGATTCACTCCCCCGAAGATGCCCCCAGGCGCATGGCAACCGAGATCAAAAAACGCTACGGAGTCAACGCCCACCTGGTTCCGGTAGCAGAATCCGCCTCCCCGATTGACCGCTTGGACCGTGTGGCGCTGACGGCCGCACGAATGCTCACTAACTTTTTCTTCTCCGGCATGACCATGGGTGTTGCCTGGGGATCTACTACCGCAGCGGTGAGTAGAAACTTGGCTCCGAGACCGCTTCGGGATTCAAGGGTGGTCCAGCTCAATGGAGCTGGAAACACCTTTACTACCGGTGTTACATACAGCGGTGAAATCCTTAGGCGCTTTGGTGAAGCATATGGTGCAACTGTGGAACAGTTTCCAGTTCCTGCTTTTTTTGATGACCCCTCTGCCAAAGAAACCCTCTGGAGAGAAAGAAGTACCAAGCGAATTTTGGACATCCAATCTTCAATGGATGTTGCCTTATTCGGTCTTGGTGCCAGTAACTCAGAAGTTCCAAGCCAGGTTTACACAGCCGGGTATCTAAGCACCGATGATCAAAGGAGTCTGAACGAGGGAGGCATCGTGGGAGATATCGCAACGGTGTTCTATCGCGCCGATGGCTCATCGGATGGCATTGCGCTAAACAACCGCTCCACAGGTCCTAGCCTTGATGTGATTCGAGCAGTTCCAAGAAAGATCTGCGTGATCGCAGGCCCCTCAAGACTTCCAAGCCTCAAGGGTGCCCTTGCTGGCAAATACATTTCAGATCTGATCATCGACGACGGCACAGCAGCAGCCTTGCTAGAGGAGAACTAAATGGCAAACGAAAAAAGCTCAAAAGGTGGCGTCATTGTTGTCGGAGGAATCTCGATTGACCTGGTGGCATTTGCCGAGAAACTCCCTGCCCCAGGAGAGTCAATTCTTGGGAGTGATTTCAAAATCATCCTGGGCGGCAAAGGCTCCAACCAAGCAGTAGCGGCAGCCCTAGCAGGAACTACCAGCACACTGGTTAGCTGCGTTGGAACCGATGTCTTCACTGATTTTGCAACCGACGCCCTTGAGGATTTCGGGGTTGATACGGCGTTCGTTAGACAAGTTGAGGGACCTACCGGCATCGCTCACATCAGAGTTGCCGCCTCATCGCAAAACAACATTGTGGTTATCCCGCTGGCAAATTTCAAGATCACCAAGGCTCAAGTGGATGATGCCTTCGAAAAGCGCCCAAACGCCAAAGTTCTTCTTACCCAGCTCGAGATCCCCTGGGAAGTAAACCGCCACGCTATTAGCCTTGCCAAATCCCAAGGACTAACAGTCGTATTAGACCCAGCCCCTGCTTCTAATCCTGAGCCAGCGGCTTGGGAGCTAATTGATATCGTGACTCCTAATGAGTCAGAGGCACATTCTTTGACGGGTATAGAGGTAACGGATGAGCAATCGGCCAAACTAGCCGGCCAATGGTTTCTAGACCAGGGCGTTGAAAACGCCATCATCACCATGGGTGGCCAAGGAGTTGTGTTGGTCAACAAAGAAGAAACTAGATTGTTTGCAGCTCCTAAGGTGCAAGCTGTGGATACCACCGCTGCGGGCGATGCATTTGCTGGTTATCTTGGAGCGCTGCTTAGCGAGGGAGCTTCCTTAGAGGAAGCGATTGGGGTGGCAGTGAAGGCAGCATCAATCTCAGTCACAAAACTGGGAGCATCTTCTAGCTTGCCGACCAGGGACCAAGTGGATGGCTTCTAGACGCTTAGGGTCATGGCTTCAGTTTTGAAATGAAAACTCAGCGGTAAGAATCTTCAACCCAAGGTAACCCAAGGCTTAACAGAACTTTGTCAGAAGTTAACAGGTTCAGTTTGCTTGCGCTGGCAGATGCAACAATCATTCGATCAAACGGATCGTGGCCGACAAGGCTAGAGAAAGCTGCCACTTCAACTGCAGCAGTAATGCCAAAGGGAAGTTCCTGAAGCTCCGAATCCCGAGCTAACTGAAGTATTGAGTCGGAAAAGGTGAGTTTCTTGATTAGCTGTTTGATGCTGATTTCAGCGATTGAAACCGATGAGAAGAAAACGTTTTCCGCTCTACTCAGATTCCTAACAGTTTTGCCTCCAAGGCGAGACGGATAAAGCAAGTGAGCCAACAAAGCGTTGGTGTCCAGTAGAAACACTAAAAAGGATTCTTGTAAAGCTTTAGGACTTCAGCGTCGAGAGCATCCCAAGCTTCCCAATCAAAGTCCTTGAATTGCTCAGCTCCAAGGCCAAATTTGACCTGGCGCTTTCTAGTGTCCACTCCAACAATCTTCATAACAGTCTTGCCGGATTGCTCAATGACAACATCTTCGCCCTGCTTTACGGCAGTAGCAAGCTCGGGGAAGCTTGCCTCAAACACTTCGAGCTTTACCTTCTTGGTCATGGCTCGATTCTAACTTTCGGCCACGACAAAGCTCAATAGATTTGCAGGTGCTGTGGAAAAGTCGGCCTTACTAGCCAACAGAGATAGTGATGGCCTTCATGGTCGAAGCATCAATATCCTTCTTGAGCTTTTCAAGAAGAGCTGGCTCAACCGGCGAGTCAACAGTGACAACAGATAGCGCCTTGCCACCTTTTTGCTGCCTTGCAATCTGCATGGCAGCAATGTTGATCTTGGCATCAGCGAAGGCCTTGCCGTATACGGCAACAATTCCTGGGCGGTCCGAGTAAACCATGAGCACCATGTGCTCAGCAAAGGCCAGCTCAACGTCGTAGCCGTTGATGCCAATGATCTTCTCGTGACGCTTAGGACCAATAACAGTTCCCGATACCGACACCACAGACCCATCGGATAGCACCGCCCGAAGGGTGGTCATGTTCCGATACTCTTCCGAGATCTTGTTCACGCTCAGCTTGACCTCAACACCGCGGGCTTCAGCTAGTAGCGGCGCATTTACATAACTCACCTGATCATCAACCGCCGCCATGAAGATACCCTTCAAAGCAGCCAGCTTCAAAACTGACACATCGTGAATAGCAATCTCGCCACGAACTTCAACCTCAACAGAAACCAAGGAAGCATCGGCCATGCCGAAGAGCACTTGACCCAACTTCTCAGCCATAGAAATACCCGGCTTCACAGACTCATCAATCTGTCCGCCGGCAACGTTCACAGCATCAGGAACCAGATCCCCAGAAAGAGCAAGCCTTACCGACTTAGCTACCGAGATACCAGCTTTTTCCTGAGCCTCGTCAGTTGAGGCTCCAAGGTGAGGGGTAACAAGGATGTTAGGCAAGGACAGCAAAGGGGAACCCTTAGGAGGCTCGTTGTTGAAAACATCGAGCCCAGCTCCAGCAATGCGGTTGGTTTTTAGCGCCTCAAGTAAAGCGTCCTCGTCGATGATTCCACCGCGCGAGCAGTTAACAATACGAAGCTCTTTTTTTGCCTTAGCAAACTGGGAAGCACCAATTAGACCCGTGGTCTCCGGGGTTTTAGGAATGTGGATAGTGATGAAGTCACTTTGCTCCATCACTTCATCCAGAGAAACTAAAGTCACATCCATCTGCTCAGCCCTGGCAGGAGTCACATATGGGTCAAAACCTATAAGCCTTGCTCCAAAGCCAGCAAGTCTTTCTGCTACCAAAGAACCAATTCGACCTAAACCTACAATTCCAATGGTCTTGTCGTATAGCTCGACTCCTGTGAATTTAGATCTTTCCCACTTATCTGCCTTTAGCGAAGCATTAGCATCCGGGATGTGACGGGCAAGAGAAAGAAGATGCCCAATAGCAAGCTCAGCTGCCGAGATAACGTTCGAGGTTGGAGCATTTACAACCATCACACCAGCGTTAGTTGCTGCCTTTATGTCTACGTTGTCTAGACCAACCCCTGCCCTAGCAATAACCTTCAGCTGCTTCGCAGCTGCGATCGCCTCAGCATCAAGCTGGGTCGCGGAGCGAACCAGAATCGCACTTGCCGAAGCAAGCTCAGCCAACAGCACGGCACGGTTAGTGCCGTCAATGTTTTTGATCTC
>Ga0247840_10004787_pt1 | contig 21005 bp, 19 predicted proteins | sample LaCruzMarch2015__FD_192404 | JGI IMG/M metagenome (GOLD analysis project Ga0247840, IMG submission 192404) | Freshwater microbial communities from meromictic Lake La Cruz, Castile-La Mancha, Spain - LaCruzMarch2015_17m | ecosystem: Environmental > Aquatic > Freshwater > Lake | place: Spain... | reverse complement strand
GCCAGCCGCCGACGGCATTGCCGTTTAGAAAAACAGTGGCGTGCGACATGGCTCCGTCCACATCGAGATAAATCTGTCTACCCTGATCGGCGGCAGGAACGGTGAAGTGTTTCCGGTACCAGACGGGGCCCCAATATTGCAACTTGCCGGTCTCGCCGGGATGTTCGAATTTAAACGGCCCCGCGATAGCCCAGTCGTGCGGCAGATTCAGCTGGCGCCATGAAGAATCGTCGAATCCCGGTTGCAAGGCCTCTGGGGTTTCGCCCTTGGCGAAGCGCCAGTTGTCATTAAACAACAGCCGTTCACGACCGGCGACCTCGCCGGCTGGTGTCGCATTAACCATCGCGGCTCCGAGAAAAATTAATGACATCAGCGTGAGGGTGCTTTTCATTTTCATATTAACTTCCCCGTATTTCTCAACTGGCTCGTTCGCCTTCGATTATTGCGGACCTTTTATACGCTCAGCTCGCATAAAAGGAAATGGATGATCGGCTCATATGGCTGGACGATTCCGTTTCTTGAAACGAACGGACCGCAGCCTGTGAACGGCCGGAACTTTCAGCCATTAGAAAACTACCAGAACCAATAGGCGCCGGTATGGACGGCGTACCAGCCTAGCAGTCCGTTGGTAACGGCGTGTGCGAAGACAGCCGCCCAGATGTCGCGGGTTTTAACCATCAGCCAGGTAAACATCAGTCCGCAGAGAAAACCCATCAGCCATTCGTTGTGTTCGAGCGCAAACAGCACGGCGACCAGAATGCACATTTTCGTATCCATCACGCCGATATCTTTCCGGAAAAACGGACTGCCCTGCATCCAGCGATAGACGAAGCCGCGGAAGAAAAACTCTTCGATCGCGCCAATCACCAGCGTCGTGCCGAGCATATGTACCCAGAACAGCGGCCAGCCGGTCGTGCGCGGATCGTAGTGGTAAAGTCCATTCGCGCCCATCTCGAGCGGCTCGCGCAGTTTGCCAAACTTCGTCATCCCGACCAGATAACGCTCATAAAATTCGCTGATGCGCGGAAAGAAGCTTTTGAAAAACTCCGATTCGAGCCCGACCCAGAAAACAAAGACGAGCAGACCGACCGCCAGCGCGAGCGGAATATTTTTGAGTTTCGGCGGCGTGTACCAGCGCCACGGACGGCAGATCAGCAATAGAATAATTCCGCCGGCGGTCTGAATGGCGTAGCGCGTTCCGGTCGGATCGCCCAGTAGCGACATCATCAGCAACCACGCCAGATACGGAATGGAGTGCACCCAAACCGCTTTGTCGTTTTCTTTATCCAGCTCCGGCGTCCAATCGGCTTTGGTTTTTGCAGACATGCGCGGAAACTAGTCAAAGGGCGGTGCCGGGAAAAGAAAAAAGGAGCCGGCCGGATTTAATTGTTTGCCGACAGACCGGTTAATGAATGGTTTGTTACCGCATCCCACGCCAGTTCCTGTAAAAGCCGAACCAGTTTTCCGTCCAGCCCCCATTTCTCGACCGGCGGAAGTCCGACAGGACTGTGCTGATAAATGCAGGCATAAAAGCAGTAGGCGGAAAGAACCTTGATCGGCATTTGCGGATGGCCCCAGTTATCACGGAAGAGCTCTTCCTGCGACGTCAGGCCGGGCGCCTGCCCGGTAATGATTTTTTCACGCAGAGCGATCACCGCGTGACCAACCGGAACCAGAGAATAAATATTTTTACCCAGCTTTGCATTCAGGCCGTCGAGGTACTGCCGCATTTCCCGGCAATATATCTCCTGCTGTTTTTTAAGCTCGGTAACCGTGGCGGCATTATGATTGACGATTTCTTTGGTTTTCAAAAATTCACGACCCTGCGGCGTGGGATCGTAAACATCGTTCGGGAGCCAGAATTCGTTGATGAGGATGCGCACGGTCGGATTATGCTGATACGCCAGTTCGCCGAACTTCTCCATACCGGCGTCGGGAAGCCAGATCGGCGAAAGGGTTAAAACATCAACACCGCCCGCACGCAAAAGACGTTTGGCGTCATTCTTTTCGTCCGGCACGTCCCAGTGTTGAATCACCCACGACCCGCCGATACTGGAGGTGCCGAACTGTTCATGGCCCGCGATTCCGGCAGACTTAGCGATATCCGCTAAAATGGAGGGCACAAATCCATGAAAACTGTGCGCACAGGTGAATATGCGCTGACCCCGGACCGGTTCGCCGGACTCTTCGCCTCTATCCGGAGCGGCCAGACAAATGGCCGCCGCAAAAAAACTTACGGCCAGTATTTTTTTCACGAGCTAGTTAATCACCATGATCGCGGCGTTGAGCGCGCCGGCAAATGAAACCCAGATAAAATAAGGAATCAGCAGCCATGCCGCCAGACGGCTGCGCTGACTGAACGCTCCGATGCAGATAAGAATCAGGAACCAGAGCAGGATCAGCACGATCAATGCGCCGTCCGGACGATGCAGTCCAAAGAAAACCGGGCTCCAAAGTGCATTAAGAAAAAGCTGCACGCCGTAGACGATAAAAGTCGCACGGCGTTCCTCGCGGCGTCCGCGCGTCCAGGCGAAATAACCCGCCAGACCGATCATCAGATAAAGCACCGTCCACACCGGACCAAAGAGGTAAGACGGCGGATTCCAGGCCGGCTTGTTGAGCAGCTCATACCAGCCGCCGGTTTTCACGGCTATCGCACTGAGTGCCGGCAGAAACGCCATGATGATGAATAACAGAATCCGTCCCGCGCTCTTGGCCTTTTTCATGGGCAAAGCTTATCCGAACATCAGAAGCAGCGAAAGGCGATATTCGGTTTAAAACGGACTGAGCCGCTCCGGCACGCTCTGCACTACATAGTTTGCTGCCACCGGCACCTTCGCCACCATAGGCGCCAAAGTCACAGGCTGAGCAACCGGCTTGTTTGTATTGAATTTGGCGGCCTTCGGAAACGAAGCCGGTTTCGCTCCTCGGGCTAGATGGCTTCCGGCATTTATGATGCTCGCAGGTAGAGCCGAATTCACTTCGTGAACCGTAATCTGCGGCCGCTTGGACGCGGAGGCTGAGAGTTTGGCCAGAATATGCTCTGGTACGGCTTCCGTTCCGGCACGGTGAACCTGCTGCATTGATGCAGGTTCCGGTGCCAGCGCCGCCACTGCGGCTGAGATTCCTCTTTGTGCCAGCGCCACCGCCGGATCCCCACCGAGACCCTCCAATAATAGTTGCGCAGTTTCATCACCCTGTCGCAAAATCGCAACGCCTTCTTCGAGACGAACATCGACCAGGCTTATGCCGCCGTCGCTTTCACCGACTTGTAGATAAAAGTTTTTGTTGTTCACTTTGCTGACGATACCGGCCTTGAGCTGCCCCGAAACACTTTCATAGAGCATGCAAAGCCGATACTGCTTGGCAAAATTTCCGGCGGGTTTCGCGGCCTCTGCCGTTTCGGACGGCGGCGGTTCCTTGCCGAACGGAGCACGCTCCGCAATGACTTCATAGCGGCTCCAGTCATACCCGGCAAAAGCCGTCGTACCCGCCAGGAGCAATATGTACAGTGCGTACTTCATACCTCTCGAATTATTGGGTCTTCGCCATCCGCTCGATCTGTTTCAAATAAGCGGTGATATCATCATTCGGCTTAATCTCCAGCGCGCGACGGAGATACGGGACGGCCTCGGCATACCGCTTCATGCCGACCAGAATCTGAGCATGTCGAATCTTGGCGTTAGCCTCAAAAGCATCAATGCCTTCCGCCCGTTCATAGTAAAGAATGGCCCGGTCAGGCTGATTTTGTTTTGCATAGTGCTGTCCCAGCAGCAGCAACGCCTCGCCGTCCAGCGGATCAAGCCGGATGATTTCCTCCAGCACGTTGGCGGTTTCTGAACTGTTTCCGCCCTCTGCCATGCTAAGACGCGCTTCGAGTTTTAGCAGTTTGCGCCGCTCCGCTTCATTCATCTGTTTTTCTAAAGCATCACGAACATGCCCGGCAACCTGCCGAGCCTGCGGTAAAGCTCCGCGGCCGGCCAGCATTTCCGCAGAACGAAGAGCCCGCGAAGATTGCGCGGCATCCAAATCAATGGCTTTCAGATAAGCGCTTCCGGCAAGATCCATCAGATTTTCGCTAAGGTAAATATCTCCGAGTGTGTATTGGCTGTCGGCGGTCGCCTTCCCCATCTGCGCCACGGCTTCAAGATCTCCTGCGGCTTTCAGGGGTTGTTTCATACCCAGATACGTCTGCGCCTGTAACAGCCAGAAGTCGGTCTTTTCGGGATAGCGGGACAGGAGCACCTCCAGCAATGTGGCTGCATCGTTAAATTTCTGCTGTTTGAACGCGCAGCGGGTAACCCCAAGCCGCCATTCCGCGTTATCGGGCTGAAGAAGCAATGCATTCCGGTAGGCCGCCTCGGCGGCCTGATAATCCTGCTTGGAGGCATAGGCAAACCCGAGCAACCCGTAAGAATAGGCGTCACCGCCGCCCAGCTCAATCATCCGGGTAAATGCGTTAATCGCCTCGTCATATTTGCCGCTGCGGACATAGATCAGTCCGATGTTCCGCCAGGCACGGCGAAAACTCGGGAACTTGGTTACCGCTTTGAGATAATTCTCCAGTGCATCAATCATGTTGTTCTGCTGAAAATAAATACTGCCGAGGGTGAAATCCAGAATGGCGGAACTTTCCGGCCTAACTTGTCTGCGCAAAGAAGACTCGGCCTTGGGCAGGTCTTCCGCCATCAGCGGACGGATTTTTTCGAGCACAGCAATTTCTTCCGGTGTAACACGGGGTTCGACGTCGGAATTAATGCCGTAACTGGCAATAAACTGTTTCTTAAAAACCGGATCGTTCCAAATATCGCCGCCGGGTTCCTGAGTCTGCACCTTCGCCGCGTCGGCGGCGGTTCGCGGCGAAACGCACCCGGTCAGCGCAAAAAGCAGAACGGGCAGGGTTAAAATAGTCAGGTCGCAAAATTTCACTTTTTTCATATCTCTCTTCCTTTCAGAAAACCGGCGCCGTTGTTATCCAGCGGTAAATTATTTTTAAAATTCAGCATACTCATCTCCTGCTTCCTCCTGCGGATGCATCAGCAGTTCCAGCTGTGTGGCGGCGGACTCCAGCTCAAGCCCGGCGGCCTGTACTTTTGTATTAAGAAGATTAAACGGAATCAGCGAGGTGATCGCGATTCCCAGACCAAACGCCGTGGCGATAAGTGCTTCGGCAATACCGCCGGTAATGGCTCCCGGCGAACTCAGTTCGCCGCCGATCAGCGAAAACGACCCCATCATACCGGTAACGGTTCCGAGCAGGCCAAGCAGCGGGGCGAGAGTAATAACGGTATCCAGCGTCGGTATGCCGCGCCGGAAGCGCTTCATTTCTTTTTCCTGAGCGTACAGTAACGCGTTGGTCAGCGACTGTTCTTTATGAATCAGCGCGTAGCTCAGTGTCCGCAGAACAAAAAACTCCGATTCCCTGCTGATCTGCAGCGCCCGTTCTATATCAGACTGCCGGACGGCTTCAAAAAAATCATGCAGTGCTCCCCGCTGACATCTCGACCTTTCGAGTGTCAGAAAGGCGACGCGTTCGATAACGGTACCCAGCGCTATAATTGAGGCCAGCAGCAACGGCCACATAATCGGCCCGCCTTTTTTGAAAACGGGAATTAAACTGGCCTCACCAAAAAACGTTCTGACGACCGCAAACGGCGTTTTCACCGGACTGGCGACAGTTTTGGAAATAAAAATTCTTTCGATTTCCGAAGGCTCCGGAGCGGACTTTGCATCCGGGTCGGCGGCAAAACAGATGCCGGCCGTAACGACGCCAATCACGTACACGATGATCCAGCGGGAAATCGGTCTTGATTTCATCGAAAATATTTTGCTCTGTCCCGTCCCATTCATATCCGTTACCTCGGTTGAAACCGGATGGGTATCCGCATTTTGCACGCCACCCGCTGTCCCGCTTTGATGGCCGGCTCGAATTTCCATTGCTTGACCGCCTCCAGCGCAGGCTTTTCAAATTCCGGATGCGACGACTTTTCAACCCGCGGATTGGAAACTCGACCCGCCTGATCCACGACAAACATCACATAAACACTTCCCTCCGTTTTCCGCATAACCGCCGGACACACCGGTGGCGCCTGCGAAATAACGCGCGGCTTCTGATCGATTTCAGACAGACTGAACGCCTGATCCAGGCTCTGGCCCGCCCCCGCTGCACCATTTTGTCCGCCGGGCGAAAAATTAAGTACTTCCGCAAAATCGCCCGAACCGGTCAACCCGCTCAAAGCCGCCTCAATTTGACCGAGACTGGCCTCTACCAGTTCGGGCTCTTTTTCCGGAGGTGCTTCTGCAGCTTCCGGAGCTGGCTCCTGCGGCTTTTCAATTTCCTCCTCAACCGGAGCATTAAGCAGTTCCACCTGCTGTATTCTCCCGCCACCTTTGTCGCTTTTCGGGAGCAAGATTCCGCCGAACAGGAATACAACAAGGTGAAACGCGAGGGCACAAGCTATACCAAGATACAGCCCGTTTTTGATTTTTCTGCCGGCACGAATCGTCATTTTTTGTCCGTATTAATACCGACTTTCGCAATACCAATTCTCCGGGCCTCGTCCAGCACGGCGACTACATACTTGAAGTCCGCGCCTGCATCACCATTGATGATAACTTTCGGATCCTTCGACGTGGATTTCAGCGTCTGAAGCTTCAGCGGCAACTGCGCCATACTGATCTTCTCTTTGTTGTAGAAAATATCGCCCTTCGCAGTAACGCTGAGCGTGACCGGCTTGTCCTGTTCCTGCGGGTCTGACAGCGCGGATGCGCTGGCAGCGGTCGGCAAAGCAACCTGAACCCCTTCGTTCTTTGTCATGGAGAGCGACACCATAATGAAGGTCGCCAGCAGGAAGAAAATGATGTCGATGAGCGGAATGATTTCAATCCGCGCTTTTTTTGTACCGCCGCCAGATGAACCGTGCATGGCTATTTCTCCGGGTTTCTTTGCGCACCGTACACGGCCTTCACACCGCCGGACATTGCATCCGCAGGATGAACCAGCATTTCCAGCTGCTTGGCGGCGGTTTCTATTTCAATTCGCGCTTCTTCCATTTTTGTGTTGAGGAAGTTGAACGGAATCAGCGAAGTAATGGCGATCCCCAGACCGAACGCCGTCGCAATAAGCGCCTCGGCGATACCGCCGGTGATCGCTCCCGGAGAACTGAGTTCGCCGCCGATCAGTGAGAAGGATCCCATCATACCGGTAACGGTTCCAAGCAACCCGAGCAACGGAGCGAGCGTGATGATGGTGTCGAGAATCGGTATGCCGCGCCGGAACCGCTTAAACTCCTGTTCCTGAGCGTACACCAGCGCATTGGCGAGCGATTTTTCCTTGTGCTTCAAGGCATACCCCAACGTACGGACAACATAAAATTTCGAGTCCTGACATATCCGGGTCGCCTCTTCTATATCACCGTGTTCAACGGCGTCGAAAAACCGATCCATCGCCTTCGGGTCTCGCTTGGCTTTCTGATCCAGCAGGAAGAAAACACGTTCGATCACGGTAATAATGGCTATCAGCGCGGCACACAGCAACGGCCACATAATCGGTCCGCCCTTTTTGAAAATGCTGACTATGCTGACTTTCTGCTGCACCAGCGCTTTGAGCGCACCGCCGCGGGACGGATCCAACGGCATGATACCCTCGCCTTTTTCCACCAGCGCCGTGATACCAGCTTGTAAAGCACCGTCCAAAGGACGAATTAGCGGTTTAGTCGAGCCGGACTGCAGGACGACCAGCCCTGCCGTTTTTCCTGTATTGGCACGAAACAAAGCCACCGGACCGATGACGGCAAACTGTCCGTCTTCGACGGCTCCCTGCATATCGACTGCCGAGCCGGGAAAACGCATTCCGCCGATGGAATTCAGCAACCGTTCTACCGATGATTTAACAAAAGCCGTCTGCCTAACCGCTTTTTCAGCCGCTGACAGCGTTTTGTTTTCAGCCGCTGTTTTTGCGTCCTCAAGAACTTTGCCGCAGTACTGCAGCTCACACACACTGATTTTTGATTCAAATGAACGGGCATATTCGTCGAGCAGATTTCCAACATACACCTGCTCATCCTGCCGGGATTTGATTTCGTTTTTCATGGCGGCAAGTTCGAGGCCGCCCATGTCAACAGTCCGCCTAGCCTGCTCATATTCCTTGCGGGCTTGCGCCAGTTTTTCTTCTGCGGCTGAAAGATCCTGAGTCAGAGGAACTTTTTCCGTAGCGACCTGGTCACGCAACTGATTGAGCTCCTGTATGCTTTTTGACAATTGCTGTTCGGACGAACCGAACAGTTGCCCTAGCGTTTCGCCGGCGGTTCCCTGACCAAAAGCGGCGACAGAAGCCAGCAGAAACACGCCTGATACAATATGGATTATATGTTTTTTCATTGGATTTTCACCGGAAGCGGCACAAAGGCCGGAGTTTGTTTACCTTGAAGAATTTCCTGTGCAGCGAGAATGTCCCGGGCGCCGGTTTTAGACGGCTCCCATTTCCACCCGTCTTTGGAAGGACGTCCGATGCCTGCTTCGCCACGGGCACTGACATAATAAGCCTGCGCCAAACCTACATACAGCACCTTGACTTCGGAGGGTTTACCGTCGGCCAGATTATGAACCTCATAATTAATGGAGATTTCATTGTTTGCTTTATTGAGCTCATTGAGGATTCCCAGCACGCTTTGAAAGCGCTCCGCCATAGCAGCACCGGTCTTGGCCGGGTCGGCAGGAATACGCTGGTACAGCGGCTGGAGCTTGGTTTGGAGCGGCTCCGGAAGTTGCGGATAGGTCCGGCGGACATCCGCTTCAAGAACGGCAACAGCTTCCGCTAACTGCGTGCCGGTTACTTTCATTTTTTCGTTTTCAGAAATCAGCTCTTCGCGCTTTCTGCCAGCCTCAGCCACAGCGGACTCCGCCTGTTTGCTTTTTTCATCAAGCAGCGCGATCTCTTTATTGACCAGTTCCAGCCGCCCCGAAAGCATCCCTTTGCTCTGCTGCCAGTCTTTGCTTTCTTTGGAAATGATCTGCTGCGTTTCAATCCATTTATCCATCCGCAACCGGACCTCTTCGAGTGAAGACTGCGGCGGCATCCCGCCGGAAATGGCCGCCGCGTTTTCAGCGGACACCGCTTCCCCGGAAATCAAAGTTCCCAACAACCAATAACCAACAACCAATAACCGAGTTGCCTTCATAATTTCCTCATCTGCTTTTCATGTAACGTCATTAGACGCCCCAATAAATCACACCGCTGTTAATTCTGTGTGAGCCGTCTGTTAAAACTCGCAACCCAAACTCACGGAATAGCTGATTCCTCTTGTGTATGAGGAGTGTGTCGCTTCGTCATCGTAATACGGTGATCGGTAAACCGTTTTGATTTCCGGATTGAGAAGGTTTTTGGCGCGAAGCGTCAATTTCCAGTTTGTCCAAATTTTCTGGGAAATACTGGAAGAAAGCTCTCCGTATGGTTCTGCATATAAATCCGGGTAATAGTTGCCCTTCTTCGAACCGCCAGCAACCAGAGTATCTCCTTTTATTGTATAGAAGATTCCGACCTGTGTGCCTGAATGTTCGTTATCATATAACAGACTGGTGTTTAATAAATATGCTGGCGTCTCCCTCATATCGCGGGTGGTAAAAGGTGTAATTCCGGCAACTCTGTACTGATGGAGTTCATTCTCCGGAAGCGTTACTTGCGAATCAATAAATGTGGCGCTCCCCTGGATGGAAAAGTTTTCCAGTCCAGACCAGAACACACCCAAACGCTGCCGCGCCTCCAGTTCATAGCCGCTCAGTTCGCCTTCCGGATAATTCACCGCCCGTATGAAGGAACTGTTCGCCGCTACGTCAAGTTGATACTCGATCGGGTTCTGTATTTTCTTTGAAAACCAGGATGCGCTCAGAAAAAGCTGCGGATTGGGGTAATACTCAGCCCGCAGGTCATAGTTTTTTAACGCACTCATCTGCAGCTCATTGTTTCCGACAAACGGCTCTGAGCCCAGATATTCATACTGTACCGCCGGGGTCAGCTCTTTAAAGGTCGGACGAGCCACGGTTTCGCTGTATGTGCCTCGGAAAGTCAATTTTTTGATCGGCTCAAACACAAATCCGATAGAGGGAAGAACGTCTTCCTGTATCAGAGAAGTGTTCGCCACCCGGGCAATTTCGGCATCACTTGAGGCACTGGTCACTTCCAAAAGACCCGTTCCGTCATCTGTAATAAACCGAGCGCTCCCGGAACCATCCGAAGAGCGAAAATCCGTTTTCAGATCGGTGGTTTCAAACCGGACTCCGCCGATGACATTTAACATGGAGAACAGGGGTATATCCATCATCGGATACCACGCGTTAATGTTTTGAGTGGCATCATAGTCTGAATCTACACCGCTCTTCAGAACCTGCCAGGCCATATCATTTTGAAACACCGGATCAAAATCCCCGACGATACCGATCCGATCCGGATCCAAAAAAGCATCGGTCCATGAATTTTCAAAGGGTTGCACAGGCGACACGATCCAAGCGGGTATAGATCCGGGTCCGTTTTTATATGTAAAACTGTCTTGCCCCGATTTTCTCACCACCTCATCCTGAAACCAGCCCAGCTTGAAATAGCCTTCATCGTCGGTCCACTGTTTAAAAGGAATTTTTCCATTAATGAAGAATTGTTTGCTTTTTTCAGAAATATCCACCCAACTCCGCCGTCCAATACCTGTTCCGTTAGGGTCGGCCGCCGTATAATTCGATTGAACAGGGTTCCACGCTGCATAAAAAAGTCGCTTATCCGGCTCCCAAAGAGCGGACTCGCTTCCTGCCAACGTCCAATCAATCTCCGGTTGAAGAAATTCCATGAAATTGCCGATTTTTGGCTCAGGAAACGGTAACTTATGCCGTCCAATCAGTTGCAATGTGGATGTATCCCGTTCGGTATATTCGATCGCCTGACTGCGGTAATAATTACCGCTGGAACCATTGGTCACGCCAGCGGTGTCCTCCAGCAACCGGGACGTGTCCTGTGCCGCATGGGTGCTCATATAGACCAAACTGACCTGCTGTTCTCCGTATTTCACTCCGAGCGCGCCCAACGCGCTCCACAACACCTCTTCCGTCCCCTCAGAATCTTTGTACAGCTGTGTGCGGCCTTCCGAATCCGGCTGAACCTGCATTTCCCCGACGTCAGTGTTACCCAGATAGGTATCAAGACGACCGTTCTCGTAAAAACTATAGCTGTGGTCGTAATTAAACGAGCCCAGCGCACCCACACAAATCCCGTTATCAAACGTACGGCTGTTCCCTGTTGTCACTTCCCAACTGTGACCCGGCGCAGGAGCCTCGCCTATGCTCGTACCAATAACCGGCGAAAACAACCGCGTCTGGCGATCCCGTTCATGATATTCCGCCTGCTTATCTGCGGTAAAGGGCCTCCCCGTTCGAATGCCGGGCATCGTATCCTTATAGGCATCCTTTACATCCAGCGGCAGTGCACGGCCTCCGTCGTCTTTTCCCCAATAGCCTGTTCCTCCGCCCTCATAGGAGAGAAAACGGTCATTCCCAGTGGTCTGAGAATTGTACGAAATCCCGGATTTAAATTCTAAAACCGGCTTATCAGGAATACCTTTTAGAATCACATTCACCGCACCGCCGGAGGCATCGCCCTGCTGATCGGGTGTAAAGGTTTTTGAAACTTGAATGCTTTCAATCAGAGCACTGGGAAACTGGTCGAGTTGTACCGCGCGTTTGTCGGGATCGGCCGACGGAAGCCGCACGCCGTTCATCTGTGAGTTGACATACCGATCAGGCAGTCCGCGCACCACCGCATACTTGCCGTCCTGTACCGTCGCCCCGGCTACCAGTCGCAAAGCCCCTGCGGCATCACTGGCTCCAGCCCGGCTTATCAGTTCAGAGCTGACGGAATCCATCAACGCCGGACTTTCCATGCGGAGATTCAAAAGGCCGGACTCCATACCTCCGCCGAGCTGCAAGTCCTGCACAACCAGTTCATCCATTTCTGTGTATTCACCAGCCAAAGACGAAGACACCTCGGTCATCTGCCCTTCCGGAACCACCACATCAGAAGACACCTGCCGGGCATACCCGTCTTTAGAAAACACCAGCGTATATTTCCCGGGCAAAACTTTGCCGAAAACAAAACCGCCGCTATCATCCGCCGCGGTCTTCAATCCGGTTTCGGCAATCAGAACCTGCGCTCCGGCCAGCGGAATATCATAGTCCTTGTCATATACCGTGCCGCGGATCGAGCCGGCCTGCTGTGCAAAAACAGGCATTGCACAAAACAGCAAATAACCTAAAACCAGTTTCAACCACGGCTGAACACGAATGGACACGGATGAATCGACCTGCTCATCATTCTTTGGGTTATGCTCTTGTGTTGCTCTCGTCCGGCGCATTCTGCTGTCCTATCAAAATTTGTGTTCTGCGGTGCTCTTTCACATCCACCTAAAGCCTTTCTGCTCTGTTACCACGGATCTCCAAGGTTGGCCTTAATCTCACGAATCCGCGCCCAAAGCACTTCATCCGGTTCGATGTTATGCTTGGCCATCGAAAGACAGATGGCCGATAAATCTTCGGCTCGCGGACGGGAGTTCGGATTTTCTATCGCCGCTTCAACCGCCGGCTTATAAACCGCCAAAGCTCCGGCTACATCCCCCGTGATCTGAAACGCTTCCGCGACGGGGATCAGGGTTTTCGCTTTATCGATATTGATGATTTCTGCCTGTTTTTCGGTAAAGAGATCAAGGGTCCTCCGCAGTTCTGTGCGGGCAGCATTCGTTTCTCCGCAACGGAACCGGAGCGCAGCCAGACGGGCCATCAGCGGGACACCGTGTTGCGGCTTCCAAGCGGCGCCGTCAAAAATCTCTTTGGCTTCGGACGTCAACCTCAATGCTTCGGAGGAATCGTTATGTGAAAACGAAAATTTCGTTAGTTCCATCAGCAGTTCGATCCGGATAAAAACCGGCAGCGGATTCCAGGAGCTCTTTATTTTCTCTTCCGTTTTCGCCCGCCGATCCGTGTTGTCATAGAAGCGATTAAAAAGTTCCGTGTAAACATAGAGTGCATTTCTGACCAAATCAAAATTTCCGGATGCAACGAGCGCCTCCGTCGCCGTCATTTGTTCTGCAAATTCATTTTCGCTGCATAGCATCGCCTCCACCCGGGCAACCTTGCCCGATTCAGCGATTTCTACGCCCGTTTCAAATTTACCGGCCTGTTCGGATTGACCGAGCAATGTGTGTGTCCTTGAAATTTTTATTTTAATGCGATCTCTTCGCCAGTCCTGATCCGCAATCTCAGCAATCTGCGCCGCGAGATCCAGATAGTGCTGCACTTGGTTGGTAACTCCGTGCTGAGCACAATAAAAAGCATAGTCGGCATAACCAGCGCCGCGACGCCAGTCACCGATCTTTTCAATATATCCAAGCGCCCTCTGCGGTTGATCGAGTTCAAAAGAAAGTGTTGAAACTGCTTCCTGCGCCTTGGAACGGTCTTTGATATGCGGAACGATTGGTATCGCGGTCGCCACATCGAATGCGGTTTGAAGTAAATTGGTCTGGAAAGAAGCTAGGGGTTTGTCTTGCGGGGCGGTGATTTTCTTCTGTTGCTGTTTGTCCTGCGAGACATCGCCCGCCTGCTGTTGCGGGCCGCAACCGGTCAAAGCAACACCCGCGATAAACAGTGCAGAAATCCCAGACAGCCAATGCGCTCTGAGAGCGCACGCTACATCTTTTTCTCCTAATGTAGCGTCGGCTCTGCAAGCCGAATTTCCGAAATGGTTTAATACGGTTCTCATAGGTTGCTCACAATTTTGGTTATCAAAAATCTGATGGCAGGGCTTATGGCCGCTGCCATCAGATCGTCAGTCAGACTGTCACTGGATTACTGAAGAACTACGCGATAGAACTTCGCGGAGTTGAAGGCCGCCAGGTCGGTCGCGGCCATGATGGAACCGTCGCCGGTTACTGAGGCAACCGGGCTCCAGCTCACCATGTCGCTCGATTCTTCAACGGTGTACTGCACGCCGAACTCAGACTGCCAGAAGGCCGAAGCGGTCATCTGGATCGTCGAAGACGGATCGTTGGCGTTCATGCTGGTATCGGTCTGGCCGTAGGCGTAAGCCGCCGTCCAGCCTTCCAGCCAGTTGTAGTTCGGGCTGAATGCGCCGCGATAGGTAACCGGGGTAAAGAACCCGTCGTTCGGAACGGCTTTAGCTGCGGTAACAGCCGCACCGGCCGCACAAGGATTCAGATTGGTCACCAGATTCATACCCAGCGGACCTTCCGTAGCGCTGCGCTGAATCGCGACGATCGGCAGGGCCGAGTTGGTCACGTTGTTAGCGGAAGCGTCAAACAGACCGCAGGCAGCGGCACTACCCCAACCGCGGATATTGTAGAACACGCTGTCGGACATTTCGCACCAGGTTCCGTCTGTGAAATTCGGATACACGGCCTGCTGAGAAGCGATCCATGTGCCGTTGGAAGCTGGCATGACGCTGTAAGCACGTTTAAACAGGTTGGTCAGCTCATCGCCAACTGGCCATCCGCCGCCGCCGCCGCCAGCAACACCGTCAACCACAAGCTTGTCGCCGATATCCATGAAGATCGAGTTGCGGATCTGAGCACGCATATTGTCGCGCCATTCTGTCGCCTGATCTCCAGCGCCGTTATCCGGCTGTCCGATGACGGTGAAGTTGTAGAGGGAAGCCGCGCCGTATGGCTGAGCTGTGGAGCTTTCAGCACCATCCATCTCCAACATGTTGTCGCCAACACCGGATCCCTGTGTGCCACCGGCACCGCAGTATCCTTGAACCAACAGCCCGAACTGGGCTTTGCCGCGCCAACCCTGATCGAGGTCAAAGTTGTCATCGCCGATGTTCCAGATGCTGACATACTTCATGTTGACCGTACCGCCCCAGATTTCAACCCCGTCGTCCGCGTTGTTGAAAATCTCAATGTGGTGCATATCGGTTCCACGACCGACACCGCCGAGAGACAGCCCGTTCAGCTCAACCGCTGCCGACAGCGCGAATCCGCCGTAACGAAGCGATACATAAGAAAGCGAACCGCTGTCATCGTCATCGTTAGCGCCGCCGTAACTTCCCAGTCCGCCGACAACCGCCGTCAAACCTTCCATCTGAGCGGTATCCGTGCCGTTCGGGTAGCCGGGTCCACCGTCTAGCGTAGCGGAAATCAGACCGCTGCCGAGAATGGTTAAGTTACCCCAGCGTCCGCTTTCGACAACAGCCGTTACGTTATCGTCGTCAATGGAAGTGAAGATAATCGGATTATTCTTCGTTCCGTTGGCCATTATTTTTGCACCGCGGCAGATCGCCAGTGTGCCGGGATTGTCCGGGCCTTCCGTGCTCGCATTATCTAAACCGCGAACTGTGGTTCCTGCCTGAATCGTCAAGGTTGCACCCGGCTCGACGTAAATTATGTTTGCGAGGATGTATACGTTATCGGACGTCCAGTTTGTGGACGTGGTGATACTGTTCGTCACCGTGATATCCGCTGCGCTGGCGATGCCCGCCGCAGCTGTCATGCCCATCAGGGCGAGTACTAATTTCTTATTCATTTTTCAAACTCCTTTTCTTAAGTTTTAATTAACTGCCATAGATAGCCCGACGCGTATTGCGGCGTGCCACAAAAACTATCCCTGCACCAAGCAGAGCTAGAGCGCCCGAGGCCGGTTCAGGAATAACGCTCTGATTCATTGTCAGCGTTTTTCCGGATACCGCGGTAGACAATGTGCCGCCAGCTGACGGAACAAGGAACGAGGACTGCGTGTAGAACCCGTACACCTGCCCGGCATTCAGCGTATTCGCAGAGTATTGGGTGGTCGAAATATTATCGAAGAAGAAGAACCCAAATGCATCGCTGGCATTAAGCCCAAGCGAGCTTGCCGGGGAACCCGCTTCGCCTTCCAAGTATATCCCAGACGCTGCAGGACTGATCTTTCCGAGCCCGAGGCCGCTAGCTGAATTCCAAGTCTTCACAACCAGATCATCTGAACCCAGCGCGAAGTTAACGCCAATTTTGCCGTCACCGCTGACACCAAAACCGTCGTTATTTTTGTCGATGACCAGCATAAATAACTGGCCGGCATCGAATTTGGTCACACCGTTCGTCTCATATACATACGAGATGATCGGTGAGATTGTAACCGTCGCATTGGCAACCACCGCAACAGCCAGCAGTGCTAGTGTAAATAATATCTTCTTCATTTTCTTTTTCCTTTTCCTATTGGTTTGTTCTGTTTGTTTAGTACGGCTTATTAACCGTCCAAAGTCCTGTTCCGGAGGTTCCGCTGGTTTCACGGAAAACCACACCCATTCCGGCGGGAACTGAATCGTTTACGGGGTTGAATCCAGCGTCGTACCAAGTGCTGTCGCCGGTATAGTAGAAGCAGAGCTTTTCTGACGACTTATCCATTCCGGATGTAGCGTTGTTATAAACGAGGACCTGACCAGAGAAGGTCTCTCCGTCATCTGTAGAAGCCCAGCTTTCCAGACCCATCTGATTCAGCGCTACCGGAACCGGAAACGGATTGGCCAGATAGAGATCGTTGTTGCTGGTGTTTTTGGCAAGAATGCCTGCCTGTTTGGTATCCGGCACGTCGCCGCTAACCACAACCGACAGAACATTGGTGGACGGATTGCGCACCTGAACATATGCCCCCGGAGCCAATACAAGCTGATTTGCGTCTTCGAACGCCGCATCATTCCATCCAAACGACCCATAGTGAGTGCAGACTTTGGACGATCCCTTGTTGATCCCTGTCGAGGCATCTGACACCAGTACTTGCGTTCCATTGGCATCCGTACCTTCATCGCCAGCCGTTATGAATGTGACACCCGCCAAACCGGACGGGAACAGATCAGACAAAGTCTGGTGTTTGTAAACCCGGAAGGTATTGCCTGCGCTCACATAGCCCAGCACATCGGTATTAGCGAGTTCGAATCCGCCCGTTCCATTTGCACTGATGGTGCTCCAGAGCCCTTCACCGCTTCCGCTGGTGAAACGCACATAGTAGCTGTTCGCGTACGCGCCTGATGTCAGCGTATCCGCAACCGTCACGCCATTGGCAGTCTTTGAGCTGACTGTGAAACTGCCTTCGACGTTTTTGTTGAACGGAACGGAGACCAGCGCGTCCGAATTCGCGGGTACGGTGACGGTATTGTAACCGACCGCACTCGCTGCATTCGCCGCTTGCGCGGCCAATGCCAGCAGCATTGCTGCTGTTATCGCACTTGCTTTCATCTTCATTTTTTCTCCTGTTTTCCTACCTTTTATTCCCTGAGATCTGCCTGAGACCGCTCCCTATCCCTTACTGAACCGGCCTCCGGCAGACCCCTCCTGTTTCGCTAAAAAATCTACCCGCCTTGCGTGTGCGCTTGATGAGTTCCGTTTTATCTTTTGGTTAAATCGGCTCTTTCCTCCCGCACCTTGTTTTCATTTGAGCCGACACGCTACGGGAGCTGTGTTTGCGTTTTGTGAGCCTTTTTTTTGACTTCGGTGTGAATTGTGTGCGGCCAAAAACACCGTAAATAAAGGCTGGGTGCGCCTAACGGACGGTGTGGCCGTGAAATCACACCGGGAAAAACGGAATTTTCATCATCCCGAATATATTTCGGTTTCGGTTTTCGATTCCGGAATATAGAAGGGAGTGAAACCCCGCTCGACCAGCAGAGAAATCCGGTCGAACAGACAAAGATACTGCGAATGACAATCCCGGCAGGAATAACTGCGCATAAAAACCAGCAGCTTCCATTTCCGGGAGCGCGCCGTCCGGTATCGCTCGGTTCCGCCGCAAAACGGGCAGGTTTTTATCGTCACTTTAAACAGCTTATTCATTTCTATCCGCATCCTTATTCGCTGCGGATAGTTAAACCGGCTCCTGTTAAGAAAAAACTATGCTTCCATGATTAATTTAATATCTCTTTATGAGCGGGGCTCCGTAAAAAAGAGCCAGCGGTGCAACCGCGCGTACAAGACAGTCCGCCGCGGTCAGAGAAATCTCCGGTTTCGCGGAGAAAATATTTTTAAATACATTGCGGGCGGATGCGAACGGCCTATCTGTCGCAGAAGCGATAGCCAACGCCGCGTACCGTTTCGATGTAGTCCCCGGCGCGCTTCAACTTGCGGCGCAAGCCCACAATCTGCACGTCCACCGAGCGTTCGGTCACCGGATAGTCTTCGCCGTGGACTGCATCCACGATCTGATAACGTGTAGAGACCCAGCCGGGCCGACGGGCAAGAAAGTGAAGCAGACGGAATTCCGTCGCCGACAAATCAACCGGTTTGTCTTTTACCAGCACTTCATGTCGTCCGGGATGAATGACCAGGTCATAAATTTTTATAACATCTTCCGGCGCCAGTTCGGGTGCTGACGCTTTGCGGCGCAGCACAGCTTTTACGCGCGCCCCGAGAACTTTCGGGCTGAACGGCTTCACAACGTAATCATCCGCACCCAGCTCGAGCCCGGTTATAATGTCACTTTCCTCGCCGCGGGCCGTCATCATCACTACCGGAATATTCTGTGTGCGCGGATTGCGCTTGAGCATCCGGCAGATTTCAAGACCGTCTTTTCCGGGCAGCATCAAATCCAGCAGAACCAGGTCGGGCACAACCCGTTCAACCAGCTTCAAACCTTCCTCGCCCGACTCCGCTTCCAGCACGTCAAAGTTTTCGCGCTGCAGGTTGTATTTCACCAGCTCGCGAATATCTTCTTCATCTTCGATAATCAGTATGCTCGTCTTCGCCATCATTGCCTCCGGAGTCATTTGTCCGGCGTGGACTTAATAATAACGGCGTTATGTTTTGATAAGGCTCCGGTTAAAATTTGGTTTTCAATGCTTATGGAAATTGCTGCCGTTTTTGCCAAAACCAGTCGTTGGGCTTGCCGCTTATGATAATCTAATCTTATCTTATTCATCCGGGGCCAGCCCGGTATTGTACAGTGATAACAGTTATGAAAAAAAAACAGCCCCTGAAATCCCCGGTCACCGCGTCCGCTGAAAGGCCCTCTATAAAAGCCGTCATGGACATCGGCGCCACCGCCATGCGCATGATGATTGCCGAGATCGGAAAAGACCGTGCCGTGCGAACGCTGGAGTCGCTGGAGCAGAGCGTAAGTCTGGGCCGCGACACCTTCAGCACAGGAAAAATCAGTCCGGAAACTATCGAAGCCTGCGTACAGGTCTGCCGCGACTTCAGCGAACTGTTGCGTGAATATCAAATCCACGACCCCGCCTGTGTCCGTGCTGTGGCGACCAGCGCCGTAGCGGAAGCCTCCAACAGCGACGTGCTGATTGACCGTATTTTCATGGCCACCGGCATCAGTGTAGAGATCCTCGATACGGCGGAAATAAACCGTCTGACCTATTTCAGCATCCTGCCTCTGCTGCAAAAAGAGCCGGCGCTCTGTCAGGGCAACCTGCTGGCCATCGAAGTCGGCGGCGGAAACACCACGGCGCTGGGACTGCGGGACGGAACCGTATTGTTTGCCCACACCTACCGTTTCGGCTCTTTCCGGACGCGCGAAATGCTGGACGAGGTAAATCTGCCCGCCGCCCGTTTCCGCGGTTTAATTGAAGGCGAAATCCGCTCCGGCGTACGGCCGATCATTGAAAATTTCGCGGACGAAAAAGAAGTTAAGATACTGATTCTCGGCGGCGACGCCCGCCTCGCCGCCGGCGAAATTAAGCCGGCGGGGAATTCCCGGCTTTCGGTTTCCTTAAGAATTTCAGCGCTGGCCGGTTTTACCGATCTGGTTCTGGAACTTCCGGTCGAAGAACTGGTGAAAAAATATAACCTGCCGTTTGCCGCCGCAGAATCACTGGGGCCTGCGCTGTTAGTGATGCAGACGATTTCTCAAATGCTGAACTGCAAAACCGTTTTCATTGGCGCGTCATCCATGCGTGACGGGTTACTCGGCGAAATGGCCGCCGGCGGATCGTGGGACGACCGGTTCACCAAACAGATCATTCATTCCGCCCTGGAAATCGGACGTCATTATCGTTTCGACCGGAAACACGCCGAAAACGTTGCCGCCCACGCACGCGACATTTTCCGGGCGATGCAGAGCGAACACCAGATGCTTCCGCATTATGAGACTATTCTGACCGTCGCCGCGTTACTGCACGATATTGGAACGTTCATCAACAACCGCAGCCATCACAAGCACAGCCAGTACCTGATTGAAAACAGCGATATTTTCGGATTGAGCAAACAGGATCTGACCATCGTAGCGCTGACCGCCCGTTATCATCGCAGCGCCCTGCCCCGTCCGACACATCCCGCCTACACGGCCCTCACCCGCGTCAACCGCCTGCGTATCAGCAAGCTGGCGGCCATTCTGCGTGTGGCTGATTCACTGGATCGCGGCCACGCTCAGCGCATACGCAATCCGCAGGTCACGCTGCTCCCGGACCGCCTGCAGATCGGCGTGCCCAATCCCGGTGATTGCACCGTTGAAGAAATTGCTCTCAAAGAGAAGTCGGATCTCTTTGAGCAGGTCTATGGGAAACGCGCCGTCCTCGTAAAAAGCAAATCGGGCAGGAAATAAGCGCCATGAACGGTAAACCAAAAAAGTTTTTTAACCGCGAACTGAGCTGGCTCGATTTTAACCAGCGGGTTTTAGAGGAGGCGAAAGATCCGCGCACGCCCTTGCTGGAACGTCTTAAATTTCTGGCGATTACCGCATCTAATCTGGATGAGTTTTTTATGGTGCGTGTAGGCGGCCTTCAACTGGTTCGTAAGGCGGGCAAGCGCCAGCCCGACGCCGCCGGACTTACACCGAAGATGCAGCTGGATGCTATTCAGAAACGGGTCCGGCAGATGATCGGAGAACAGTACGACGGCTACAAAAACGAACTGGAACCCGCGCTGGCAAAAAACGGCATACAACGCATCAGCTCGGACGCACTGAATGGTGCGCAGGAGCAATATCTGTCGCGGCTGTTTGCCGAAGAGATTTATCCGGTTATCACCCCGGTCGCCCTGCAGGAC
>Ga0247840_10004785_pt1 | contig 21011 bp, 19 predicted proteins | sample LaCruzMarch2015__FD_192404 | JGI IMG/M metagenome (GOLD analysis project Ga0247840, IMG submission 192404) | Freshwater microbial communities from meromictic Lake La Cruz, Castile-La Mancha, Spain - LaCruzMarch2015_17m | ecosystem: Environmental > Aquatic > Freshwater > Lake | place: Spain... | reverse complement strand
CAACAACGCGAAGACCCTCAACCTGACCGTTATGCCCTGACCGCCGGAGCGACGGGGCCAGGGAAGGCCCAAGGCGCCGCCGCTCGTCGGCGACCCCGATGGCATCTGTCATGCTGGGCAGCAAAGCCGGAATGATCTGGAACAGACACTGCGGCGGGTGCTGCGCGAAGAACTCGACGCAAGGCAGGCTGCTTGAGGGCGATGCGTTTGAACGCTTACGGTCGTGCCTGGATACGCGCGCCTCAGCCTCAATGCCTTGCATCCATTAACAAAGAAGACCCGCGATGACTACCATTACGTTGGACTTGTCCGAGTCCCTGATCCGGCAGGCAAGTCAGGCCGCACGACTCATGCACCGCCCCTTGGAGCAGGTACTTGCCGTGCTGCTGGAGGCGGCCCTGCCGCCATTGGACGACTGCCCGCCCAAGCTCCAGGTCCAACTGATCGAGATGACCTGGCTAAGCGATAAGGCCTTGATGGACATCGCTACGTCCAGCATGTCGGAGCCCGACCGGCTGCGCCTTGCGGACTTGGGGTTGCGTGCCGACGCGCTGACGGCCGAGGAGCAAGAGGAGCTGGCACTGTTGCGGGAGCGTTATGGCGAACTCACCCTGCGGTACTCGCGGGTTGGCATCCGCCGAACCCGCGTGATTGACATGAACACCAACGAAATCATCAAGATGAGAGCGTCGCAGAGCGAATTGAGGCCTTGGAAACCATCTGGTATTCTCTCATGATCGCCGACGTTAAGATAGGATCGCCGGATTGGCAGCAAGACGTCTTGGCCGAGCGGCGCAGACGGCTTCGCGATCCTTCCGCGAAATTCGTTTCACTGGCGGATCTCAAAATCGGGAATGAACTGGTACGGGGAAAACGATGGGCTACATCGACAGAATCGCAATAGCGCCGGGTAAGCGCGGTGGGCGTCCCGTCATCCGCGGGCTTCGCATTACCGTCTTCGATGTTCTTGGATGGCTTGCCGACGGCATGACCGCCGACGAAATCATCGAAGATTATCCGGAGTTGGAAAGGGCCGACATCCAAGCGTGCCTGGCCTTCGCCGCTGATCGCGAACGCCGCGCGGTCGTTGTTCAGACGTCATGAGGTTGCTGCTTGACGAGAACCTGTCGCGCAGGATCGTGCCATTCCTGCAAACACAGTATCCTGGAAGCAGCCAGGTTGTGCTTGCCGGGTTGGAACAGAGAACCGATCTTGAGATTTGGCAGTACGCCAAGGAGCACGGGTTCACGATTGTCACCAAGGACTCGGACTTTCAGGTTCTCAGCCTGCTAAACGGCGCTCCGCCCAAGGTCATCTGGCTGCGGATCGGCAATACCAACAAGGCGAATGTGATTCGCATCCTGACCGAGCGTTGCAACGCGATAGCAGACGCCATCGCGGATGCGCAGATAAACTGCCTGGAAGTCGGATGACCAGCAGCCGGTATTCTCTGGTCTACAAGCTCCGTTTGGGAACCTATTCCGGGAAGCTTTGCTTCGCGAATCGAACAAGCGAAGCAAAGTTTTTCGTGCGGATGACGGCGATGATACGCATTGCTTCGAGTTGGAGTTGTTCCCCGGTGCCGGGCAGTCCAGCGCGCAGACCGGGCGTTTCTTGTCGGCCACCGCGGAGCGTCGGCGCAGCGGTGCCGGGGCGGTGCCGGGGCGGTGCCGGAGGAGGATCGTTGGTTGTTGCAGAGCGTGACGCGCCCCGGCGGGGTGAGCCTGCCGCGGCTGCGCTGGGCACGACGTAACCGGGACCGGCCGCAAACCGCGGCCCATGTCGCCATTGCCTTCGATGTCTTCAACTCCAGGGTCGAGTGCCGCGACCTCGCCGACCTGCCGACGGTCTACGACGCCTACGTCATCGACTGTGTGCCGGAGCGCGACGACTTGGGCTTCATGCAGTTGATCACCTCCACCAGCAACCTGGATGAAGTGGTCGGGCTGCTCGACACCGCCTTGGGCGAGACGGGCCTGTCCGCGAGCCCACGTAATTGCCGTTCCCTGCTGGATGCGCTGAAGGCGGTGAGCGGCCGATTGGCGCTGCGCCTGGCAGGAGCGGGCACGACGACACAGCAAATGATCGCAATTGCACTGGTGCAGGGGCAGTGCAGCCGCGCCGTGGTCGGCCATCCGGTCTGGCCGGCGTTGACCGAGGGCTTTCTGATCCCGGTAGACGATGTGCCGGAACTGTTCCGCAAGCCTGCCAAGCCGGGGCAGGAGGGCGATGAGCGCGCCGACTTGCTGTATGTGTCGGTCGGCGCCGACGGCGGGCTCGCGGCGACCTTCATTGAGGTCAAGTTCCGGCGCTATCTGAAGACCGCCCGCGCGGCTGATCTGGTCGCGGCGATGGAACGTCAGCTTGAGGCGTCCTGCCAGCGTTGGCAGGGGCTCTTCGGTTCGCGCACCTCGACCCTGGAGCAAACGGTCAACCGCGCCTGGCTCGCGCGCATCCAGCGCTTCTATGCCAAGAAGGGGCGCCGGCATGGTCTCACCGCGGCGGCCTATACCCGGTTGATGCGCGAGATCGACCGCCTGGTCCGCAAGGAGATCGACCCACCGGACCTGCTCGATCTGCCCCGATTGGGGTTTGTCTTCTGCCCCGAGTATGGAGGGGCACAGCCGGCGCGGATCGAGCAGCTCGGCCATGCGGACCTGTGGCTGTTCGGGGCAGGAATGCCTACCACGAAGACATCGACGAGAAGCTGGCCTTGCAATTGCCGCAGCAGCCACTGGTGGTCCGCTACGCCGGGCTCGGCTTCAATCCGATGGAGGTGGTCGGCGACGGTCCCGTCGCCTATCTGGACAACGCCGGTATGTTGCGTGACATCTTTGCGGCGATCTTTCCCGACCTGGGGGATGTGCAGTTGGGTCGGCTGCGCGATGCGCTCAAGCAGAGCTATCTGGACCAAGGCTGGGCACCGGGCCAACGTGGTGAAACCCCCGCGTTTCGCACCTTTCTGGAGCGGTTGCGCACCGAGGACAAACCGGACAAGGGGCTGCTGACACGACTCAGTGAATTGGATGACTATGGGCTGTTCGCAACCGTCCCCGGCACCGGCGCGCCGACCTTGCTCGACCAGACGCGACCGGGACTGATCCAGATTCACGGCACGCAGAACGACTACCTGCAGCGCGCCTTCGCCACCTTCGTACTCTACAACCTTTACCAGGGCATGTTCCGACGCGGGGTGCAGACCCGCATCACACACGCCGTGATCTTCGATGAGGCCCACCGCGCCGCGCGCCTGAAGCTGATCGCGACCATGGTCAAGGAATGCCGCAAGTATGGCATCGCCTTTGTCGTCGCCTCCCAGGAGGCCAAGGACTTCGACCCCTCGCTGTTCACCGCGATTGGAAATTACCTGGCTCTACGACTGAACGACGCCGACGCCAAGTTGATCGCCAAGACTTTCGCCGCCTCCGACCGGGTGGCGCTCTACGCGGACCGGATCAAGCAGATGCCAAAATACCAGGCGATGTATTACGGCGAGGGCCTGCGGGCGCCGATCCGGGTCGCGCTGGGACAGTATCAGACCCAGGAGCAGCCGGAATATCCGGTTGGGCAAGCCTGAACCCGACGGTGCCGCCGGCCTGATGGCTGTCGGATGATTCGGAACATCGCGACCCTCAAGGGACACATCGGTGAACTGGCCCAACAGCGTGTGCCGGAACCCGGTGTCAGCGGCCTCGATCAAGATTCCGGCCGATTGGGCTCGCCGGGTGCGTAGTCAGGCCATCCTGGCCTGACACCGTCAGGGCTGGAAGCCCTGACTACGCATGCCGCTGGCCGGGATTACGATCGAGGCCGTGTCAGCCACGCCTGATATAGCATTCGGACGTGATAACCGGACGCAGGGGCGGGTTTCAAACCCGCCCCTACATCAAAGGTCTGTCATATCAGGTACGAAGGCTGAAGATCATCGGGACACCGTCACCGGCTGAAGGCGTCCGCCAGATAGGCGTCGTGACGCTCCGCGACATCCACCTGACCGGAGGCGAAACGACCAACCGCGGTGATTGCCCGCTGTCGTGCGGCGTGGTCTGCCGCCGTGCGCTCCAGCGCCGTCAAACTATCGACGGCTCGCCGCACGAGGACCGACACCGAGACTCGCTCCCGTGCCGCGCGTTGCTTTAGCGCCTGGGCCTGGGCGTCGGTGAACTGCACCTGCATTCGGATCATCGAGCTATCACCATCAGCGGTTGAACGGGTTTTCAAGTCCCAAACGGAGTTCAATGTCCCGCAATTGTGTGACGGAGTGGTCCTGATGTCCAACCGCTCGCGCTGTTCGACTACCCGCAGCGCGCTTTCGCCACCTTCGTACTCTACACCCTTACCGTAAAAGTCGCGCAGCGACCCCGTGGGAGCGGCGTCCCGCCGCGATGGATGCCGCGGTCACCCCGAACGGTCGGGTTACGCGCCCGGCCCCATCGCGGCGGGACGCCGCTCCCACGGGGGACTTTCATCTTCCGGAGTGGCTTGATGTTCCTCCCATGGCCGTTACCAGGGCATGTTCCGACGCGGGGTGCAGGGCCGCATCACACCCGCGGTGATCTTCGCCAGGAGCAGCCGGAATATCCGGTTGGGCGAGCCTGAGCCCGAGGGTGCCGCCGGCGGCATCAAGGTCCCGGCGACACCGATCCGGATCAGATCAAAGCAGTCCGGCGCGTTTAATGTCGAAATAGCGGTTCACCAAGGCGATGGGCAGTTGCGCCGGGAGCAGATCCAGCGACTGGATGCCCAGGTGTTGCAGGCGCTCCTGGTGCCGCTTCCGCTGGGCGAGCCAGCCGTGGACGCTGTGGAAGCGCAAGGCCTCCTCAAGGTTCCCGATCGGCGCTTCCAGTGCCCGGTCCAGGGCGGCCTCGCGCAGATCGGCGACCACCACCAGATGACGGCGGCGCAGGAGTTGGGCGGCCTGCTCCAGGCCTTCCTGATCCTCGTCCCGACTGTTGGTCAGGATCACCACCAGGGCGCGCCGCGGCATGGCGGCCAGCAGGGTGCGGGCCGCGGCCAGCGGGTCCGCGGCTTCCAGGCTGGGTTGCAGGTCGTAGACCGCCTCCAGCAGCCGGTTTACCGTGGCGGGCTCCTTGCGCGGGGCGAACCAGCGGCGCGGTCCGCCATAGGTCATGAGTCCGACCGCGTCCCCCTGGCGGACCGCGACATAGGCGAGCAGCAGCAGGGCGTTCAGGGCCTCGTCCAGGTGGCCGCGGCCTTGTCCGGCGTCGCGGTGGCGCATGCGCCGGCCGCAGTCGAGCAGGAACAGCAGGCGCTGGTCGCGCTCGTCCTGATACTCGCGGGCGATGACTTTGCGCATCCGCGAGGTCGCTTTCCAGTCGATCTGCCGCAGTGAGTCCCCCTCCCGATACTCGCGCAACTGGTGGAACTCGGCCCCGCTGCCGCGGCGTTGGAGTCGGCGCACGCCAAGTTGTGCCAGTTGATCATTGGCGGCGAGCAGGGTGTAGCGGCTGATTTCGGCGAAGTTGGGAAAGACCCGCAGCGTTTGCGCCGGCGGCAGGCAGCGGGTGCGGACCCACAGCCCCAGGGGTGACCGGGTGGCGACTGCGCAGCCCACCACCGGGAAATCGCCGCGGTTGGGTGGGCGCAGGCGGTACTGAACCTCGGTCTGTCCGCCGGGTTGCAGGCGCAGATCAACGGGCAGTCCCTGTGCATCGAACTCGGCCGGGTGGAGGTCGTGGACGCGCAGTCGCAGCGTCTGAGCGGACGGGTTGCCGACTTCCAGTCGCACCGGGCTCCAAACGCCCAGCGGCAGGGTGCGGCCCATGTGTCGGCGTAGCAGCGGGTCGGGCAAGCGCCGCAGGGCCAACAGGTCGGCCAGCGCGACCCCGGCGATCAGTACTCCGCCCCATTGCCAGAGGGTCAAGGCCCAGGGCTGCCAGGTGGCGGCGATGCCGACGGCGGTCCAGGCGGCGAGGGCGATGACGAGGGGGGGGCGGGGGGTCATGGGGGTAGTGGAGAGTGGAGAGTGGAGAGTAGAGAGTAGCGAGTAGCGAGTAGCGAGTAGCGAGTGGGCGGAAGGGGCGGTCCGCGCAGCGGACCCTACGACCGCGGCGCCGGCACGCCGGCCAGCAGGTCGCCGAGGACGTCGTCCGGTCGGTAGCCTTCGATTTCCAAATCGGCGGTGAGCTTGATGCGATGGCGCAGGACGGCCGGCGCCATCGCTTTGACATCGTCCGGGGTCACGAAGGCCTTGCCCTCGGCCAACGCATGGCCGCGGGCGGCCCGGACCAGAGCGATGCCGGCGCGCGGTCCGGGGCCGGTGTCGATGCCCTGCCAGTCGCGCGCGGCGCGGATCAGGCGCACCGCGTAGTGCAGCACGCTGTCGTCCAGGCGCAGGCGCGCCGCGACGACTTGCACCGCGGTGATGTCCTGGGTGCTCAGCACCCGGCCCACCCGCGAGGTGTCGAGTTGGTCGCCGATCTGTCCGTTGGTGACCTGGCGCACCAGCTCGAGTTCCTCCTGCTCGCCGGGGTAGTCGATGAAAATCTTGAGCAGGAAACGGTCGAGTTGGGCCTGGGGCAAGGGATAGGTGCCCTCCTGCTCGATCGGATTCTGGGTGGCATAGACCAGGAAGGGCGCGGGCAGGGGCAGCGGCTGGCCCTCGATGGTGACCTGCTGCTCCTGCATCGCTTCGAGCAGGGCCGCCTGCGTCTTGGCCGGGGCGCGGTTGATCTCGTCGCCCAGCAGCAGGTTGCAGAAGATGGGGCCGCGGCGGATGCGGAACTCCTCGGTCTTCATGTCGAATAGGGCGTGTCCGGTGACGTCGCTCGGCATCAGGTCGGGCGTGAACTGGATGCGCGCGAAATGGCCGCCCACGGCCTGCGCCAGACCGCGCACCAGGAGCGTCTTGCCGACTCCCGGCACGCCTTCGAGCAGGCAATGACCGGCCGCCGCCAGCGCCACGACCGACTCCCGGAGCACCTGGCGCTGCCCCACCAGTGCCCGCCCAACCGCGGCCTCCAGGGCTTGCAGGTGTGCCGCAGCCCGTGCGACCGCATCATCCAATCCAGTGTCCGATTCACTCATTCACGCCACCTCAGGCGATGTCCCGTCACATTCATCCGATAGATCAAGCCGCCAGCTTGAGTCTGCTGGAGTTCCAGCACACTCTGCCACTAACCACTAACCACTAACCACCCCATCACAGGCGCCGCGGCCTGGCCCCGTGCCAAAGCGCCTTGAGGACCTTGGTTTGCTCGATGAAGCCCTGTGCATCATCGGCCTGGGTCGTCAACGCTGCACGCACCTGTTGCGGCAACAATCGGCTGGCCTCGGCGATGCCGGCGATCTGGTCTTGCTGCGCCAGTTGGTGCAGGTCCGGGCGGCGGCGTTGCCAAACCGCGAAGACCTGCCGCCGCGTCGCCTCGACCAGTCCGGCGGCGCGCCCATGACGCCACAGGAAGGCCCCGGCGGCATCCAGGTGTTCGATCAGGTCGCGGCGCCGGCGGTCCGGGGCCTGCTCCAGCGGTCCCAGCCGCGCGCCCAATGACCAGACCCACACCAGGACCAGAATCGCCGCCGCGCTGATGCCTGCCGGTGCCGCGGCCCACAGCAGGGTCCCGAGCCAGGGAACCGCGCTGTCGTAGAGCAGCCAGACCTTGCCGCCGGGGGCCGGCTGGACCAGATAGGCGAGAAACAGGGCGTGATCGTGGCGCCCGATCCGGTCGTTGGTGAGGAACAGGTGGTCGCTGGACACCGTGAGCATCCCCGCGCCGACCGGCAGTCGCACCATGCGCGTTCGCCCCCCGGCAATGACCTCGGTCGCACCCGCGACACCCGCGGCTTCCAGGTACCAGTCCGGATGAAAGGCGACGCTCAGCGGTTCGCCGCCCGGCATCCAGGACGCCTTGGCCAGGATTTGATCCCGGTCCTTGCCGGAGGTCGCGTCGGCATCCTCTTCGGTCTCCCGCAGCCTGATCCCGAAGGCGCCCGGCAGGTCGTCCGGATCCGGCGCGGCGGCTGGGGCCGCGGCGGATGCAGCGTCGGATGGCGCCTCCGCGTCGCCCGCATCGTCCCACAGGTCGACCGCTTCCACCACCAGCCGGCCCCCGCCCTGGAGCCAGGCGCGCAGCGCCGCCTGGCGTGCCGCGCTGAGCGGCCCCAGGCCATTGACGACCAGGGTGTCGGTGACGGGCGGGAGTTGCCGCAGCAAACCACGGCCGGCACTGCTCTCCACCGGGATCCCCAGGCGGGTGAGGAAGCGCTCGGCCGCGAGCATGGGATTGCGGCGGGCCGCTGCGGCGGCACCGATCGGGACCTGCTGGGTCCGGCGCTCGAAGTTGGTCAGAAACCAGGCGGTGAAGGCCGCCATGCCGATCAGGAGCAGGCCGGTCAGCACCAATGCCAGGGTGCGTCGTTCAGGCGCCATGGTCGGCTCCGTTCGGCGTGGCCGTGCCGGTCCAGCGCAGCCAGGCGGCGAGGTGCGCGCTGATCCGCTCCGGGTCCGGCGTCCGCTGCGCGTAGGCCAGCGCCTCCCAATCACGCGTCAGGAGCCGCAGCGGCGCCAACTCCGCTGTCTCCAGATGATGGGCCGCCAGACGCAGGACCTCGCCTTCGGTGGCGCCCTCCGGGATCGCGACAGCGCACCGTGAGAGGTGCGCGATGCTGCCGCGATAGAGCAGCGCCAGTGCACCGCGTGCGTCCCCGGCGGCGAGGCGGGCGCGCACCGCGGCGGCCAGGTCGGCCGGGGTTGGGTGGGGTTCTGCGGCCGGAGACGCCGCGCGAACGACCGTCGAGCGCTGCCGTCGCCGTCGCGCCGCAGGCTGCCAGTCGCGCAGGATGCGGCGCGCCAGCAGCGCGACCGCGGCGACGGCGCCGATGACCAGCAGCCACTTGAACAGCGGTGCGAGGAGCAGCGCCCGCTCGCCCAGCCACCGCAGCCAGGGTGGTGTCTCGGCGGGTATCGCATCCGGTCCGGTGATGGGCGCCCAGAAGGTCAGCTCACGGGTGCGGCCGAAGGTCTCATCGGCGAGGACCTCGCCGATGATCGCCCGCGCTCCGGTAGCGTCCGGCCAGGGTGTCGCGGACGTCGCGGCCTGAAGGCCGCCGCCCGGCCAGGTGATCGTCAGGGCGATCAGCAGGGTGCCGACGAGGGCCATGGTCACGGATCGGCCAGGTCCGGGGCGTTTCTCCCGTCGGTCCGGAGTGGCGTCCCGGGGTGTCGATCCGGGGGTTCCCGCCTGGCGAAAGGCGAGCTCGAGGTCCCAGGCTTCCAGTTCAGTGCGGCGGCCGATATAGAGCGCAAAGCCGCCACAGACATAGAAGGGTGCGATGACCGAGGCGGCGAGCAGGTAGAGCGCGCTGCTCAGCCAATAGGGCCAGGATTGCTCATCGGTCACGGCGGCGGTCAGATCGATGTCCGGCAGTCCCGCGGGGATCAGAAAATACAGGCCGAGCAGCAGTCCGCCCCAGAGGATGGCCTCGAAGTGATAGCAGATCAGCGTCAACCAGGCGGGCGTCCCGTCGCCGTCGCTCAGGACCCGACGGCGGCGGCGCACGGCCGCCCCGTGCAGCCCTTCGAGCAGGACGATGGGCAGATTGAACGAGCGGCTGACACTCAGTCGGCGCCAGAGCAGAGAGGGAAGTAGCCGGCGGGTCCAGGCAGACCTGAAGATGACGCCGGCGTCGCGCAGCGCCATCGGCTCGCCGAACAGCGCGCGGCTGCTCCAGTACACCAGCGGAGCCTCGTAGAGCGGTTTGAACCACCAGACCAGCACGACCCACCAATCGGCCTGCCCGCCGACCAGGGCCAGTGCGGGGAGGGCCAGCGGCAGGATCCCCAGCCACCACAACAGCCAAAGGGTCGGGAACCACTGACGCGCCAGGGTGAAGCCCAAATCCACGCCTTCCCAGGCGCGGCGCGGGCGCAGGACAGCGGCGGCGCGGTCAAGCTCCATGACGGTCACCCCGGCCGGCCAGGCTCAGATAGCCGGCCACCAGTATCCAGCCCAAGGCGCTGACCCCGTACTTGACTTCGGCGGGTGCGCTGCCGGCAGACCAGAAGGCCTCCACCACCGCGGCCAGCAGCAGCATCAGCGCGGCGCCGCCCACCAGCACCACCGCGTCGCGCGCATTGGCCCGCAGTGCGGCCAGGCGGGTGCGGCGTCCGGGGGCGAGCAGCGCCTGGCCAAGCAGGAGTCCGGCCGCTCCGCTGATGGCGATGGCAGTCAGATCATAGGGTGCGTGACTGCTGACAAAGGGCCAGAAGGTCGACTCGAAGCCCAGCCGGGTCAGGTGGCCGGCCGCGGCGCCGATCGCCAGCCCGTTGAACAGCAGAATGATCACGCTGCCGAGTCCCAGCAGCAGCCCGCCGGCAAAGGTGCGGAACCCGATGCCGATGTTGTTCATCACGTAATAGCCGAACATCTGAAAATCGGTGTCCGCCTGGCGCTGCGCGGCGCGCCCGACCTTGCGGTTCGCCGGGTCGTAGAGTGCTTCCAGATCGGTCACCTCGCTGCTGTCCATGAGGCTGTAAATCAGTTCCCCGTCCTGATGGCAGGCGACGCCCATGATCGCCATGGGCAGGAACAGCAAGGCCGCGGCCAGCCAGAAAACCGACGCATGACGGCGCAGCGCGCGGGGAAATCCGGCCGCCATGAAGGCCAGGGTCGGCGCCAGCAACGCCGGCCGACGCTGGTACAGACAGCGGTAGCCGCGCCTGACCAGGGCGTGCAGCTCGGCGATCAGCCCCGGGCTGTAATGGCGGGCGCGGGCCAGGGCGTAGTCGGCACACAGACGTCGGTAAAGCACCGGGAAACGCACCGGCGCCGGGTCCGGCGGGCGGCCACCGCGGGGTTCCAGGGTGTCGAGGAGTTGACGGTACTCCTCCCATTGGCCGGCCCGGTCAGCGGCGAAGGGTTGTTGGCGCATGGTTCAGCGGCCCCTGGTCAGCCAGCTTGCGTAACCGGCCACCAGCGCAACCGCGGCGGGTCCACTCGGCCAGGTCTGGCCGTCCGCGGCGGGGGGGAAACGGGCGAGCAGGGTTTCGGCGAGTTCGATCCGTCGCGCCGCCGAGAGCCGCGCTGCCCGTTCGTCGAAGGCGAGGATCGCCTGCGCGGCGGCCAGCGACAAGCCGGCGGGCGGCGGCCGGGGGGCCGTGTCGCGGTGTGCGGCGAGAGCCGCGGGGCGGGCCATGCGGTCTTCCGCATGGACGACCAGGGTGCCGGCCGCCAGATCGCCGAGTCGGCGAAAATCCCGGTCGACCAGGGTGCAAACCAGGCCGACGCCGTAAAACAGCGGCAGAAAATCGACGACGCGCAAGAGGTTGCGGATCAGCGACGCGGGCAGACCGACCGGGGTGCCGTCGTCGTGGACCACCAGCAACCCCAGCGCGCGTTTGCCGGGGGTGGCCCCGGTCCAGACTTCGAAGACCACCGGATAGAACCATTCGAGCAGGAAGCCGGCGATCAGGATCATCCCGGCCCCGAGACCGGCGAAGGCCGCCAGTGGAGTGAGGGCCAGGTAAACCAGGAGTCGAATGCCGCCGTCGATGGCCAGTGCCAGGGCGCGCGCCGTCGGGCCGGCCGGGCGCAGGCCCAGGTCGACACCCTCCGGGGTCTCATTCAGACGAATGGTGTCGCGGGGGCCCCCGTTGGCAGGTCTTGCGCGGCCGTGCGTGACGAAGTGCACGCTGGTCGGGCGTTTCGTCTCATCCTGCAAGTCCGTTGTTGCTGAAAGGTACCGTCCCTGGCCCTGGATTCCGGCATCCTGCCGGAATGACGAGAGGTGGTGTTCTCGCGCCTTCAGGTTGAACGGGGTACTTGGTGATCCAGTAAACACGCTTGCTCAGGCGGGCGTCTGCGGCGTGTCCGACGGGTGCCCCGGCGGCGATCGCGGCGTGTCGTCCTGAAACAACGCCAGTGCGAAGCGTTCCGTAATGAGGATCACGGGGTGACCGCCGATAATGATCCGATAGGTGCGGAATACCGATTCGCCGACATCCCCTTCCGGGTCCCGGTCGACCCCGACGTCCAGGACCTCTCGATAGCTCTCCAGTCCGCTGTCACGGATCAATGCGCCGATGCCGATCTCGCGGTCGATCAGACGGCGGCGAAAGTCTTCGGGAATCAGCTCCGTGCGGATCAGCGACAAGGCCTCGGCAAAGGCGCGCCCACTATGGACGCCGCGCAGGCGGGCATCGCGAACCAGGCACGGGGATCCCGGTGTCAGACCGATCCAGGGCACCGCGGCCTGCGCCGTCTCGAAGCGTTGCTCCAGGGTGTCGACGGCCACGGGCTCCCAAAAATAGGCTTCCAGGATCTTGGTGACGGTCCCGTCGGTGACCAGGAGGGCGCGCAGGAACGGCGGGAGGGCGGCGAGCGGGATGGGCGCACCCCGGTCGTCGCGGATCTGGCCTTCCGCGACGTAGCCATCACAACGGAACGGCGACATCGACGGGTCGTCCAGCGGGCGACCATAGTAGCGGCGCATAGATTAGGGACCTCGGCATAAGGCCTGTCGGGATCGCGGGCCTGGATCTCCAGCGTGGACCAAGATTGTGCCCGAGTGCAACCCGGCGCTCCAGCGACATCCACTGGCCCTGAACGTGCCGGACATGAACGTGTTTTCATTACAAACAGACGACTCGTCAGGGCGACTCCAGAAATTCCACGTGGTTTCACCCTCTCGGCTGTTGCAGTTCGCGTGTTTTTCACGCAAGCTTACACACCGGGTCCGACTCTTTCGGTCAAACCGCTCGCGGTTGGCCAGGAGCGTACAATCGGATCTTGATCCACCGGGCATCCATCGCATCGTCAGATGTAACGGATGCAGTGTGGGGGATTCGGAAAAACCCGAACCTGTGGTATAAAAAGAGAGCCGATTGGCTCAACCTTTGGAGATTCTACCGATGACCAAGATCGTCAAGCTCGCTTCCCTGTCCGCCGCTGCCCTGATTGGCGCCTCTCTGCTGAGCGCCTGCACCGACTCCACCGCTCGTGACATGGCTCAGCAAGCCCTGGACGCCGCCAAGGGCGCCCAGGCCTGCTGCGACGCGAACACCGAGCGCCTGGACCGCATGTATCAGAAGATCATGTCCAAGTGAAGCCTGTCGGCTGAACTGCGCCGGCTTCCCACAAGTTGCGGGAGGCCGGTGTTTTCCTTGACCGCGCGTTCCACCGCCTGCCAATCCATCGTCAGCCCATCCGCGTTCGCCACCGACTCCGGTACCACCGAGCGCGCCGCCTTCCGTTTCGACTCATTGTCGATGTGTACCTCCAGATAGAGGTCATTGCCCAGCCAGCCGAGCTTGTAGGGCTGGTCGACGATCGTTACCACCGTGCCCTCGCTCACCTGCGGGAACAATTCCTCGATCCCCTCGTTGTTCATGCGGATACAGCCGTGGCTGACCTGCATCCCCAGACCCCAGGGTTTGTTGGTGCCGTGGATCAGATAGCCGGGGACGGACAGCCGCATGGCGAACTGCCCCAACGGATTGTCGGGACCGGCGGGCACCACCGCCGGCAGGATGTCGCCACTGGCCGCGTGCTCAGCCCGAATCGAGGCCGGCGGCGTCCAGGTCGGGTCTTTGACCTTCTTGGTGATCGAGAAGGTCCCGAGCGGTGTGCTCCAGCCCTCGCGTCCGATGCTGATCGGGTAGCTCTGAATCTCGTTCGGGTTGTCGGGCGGATAGTAGTACAGGCGCATCTCCGGGCGGTTCAGTACCAGGCCGCGGCGCGGGGTGTTGGGCAGGACGAAGAAGGTCGGAATCAACACATCGCTGCCGTCCCCAGGCACCCAGATGTCGACCTTGGGGTTCGCCTGATCCATATCCTGGTAACCCAACTGGTTCTGCCGTCCGATGTCGAGCAGGGTGTCGTGATTGCGGCTCTTTACATAGAAGGGCACGCCGATCACGCTATCACCTGGGTGTGCCAGCCGGAAAGTATCGGCCTGCACCGCGGGTGCCCAGCCGTGGCCGAGGCCGAGACCCAGCACCGCCGCGCCGGCCAGCCAGCGCCCGCCCCGGGTCCTGGCGGGCGCCGTGGCGCGTGGTCGGTCCCGGTCGGTGTGCTTGTTTATATTCAGATTGTTCACTCTGTTACCTCGTAAGCATGATGAAGAAATTGTCGCGATTGTCGCACGTCCGCAATATCGGGGTGGCGGCCCATGTGGATGCCGGCAAGACCACGCTGACCGAGCGCATCCTGTTTTACACCGGCGCTTCCTACAAGATCGGTGAGGTCCATGATGGGGCCGCCCACATGGATTACCTGGCCGAGGAGCAGCGTCACGGCATCACCATCACCGCGGCGGTCACCAAGGCGCCGTGGCGCGAACACCTGATCCAGGTGGTGGATACCCCCGGTCATGTCGACTTCACCATCGAGGTGGAGCGTGCCATGCGGGTGCAGGACGGCTGCATCCTGGTCCTCGACGGGGTGCGCGGCGTCGAACCCCAGACCGAGACCGTGTGGCGCCAGCGGGCCCGCTTCAATCTTCCGGCGCTCTTTTTCATCAATAAGATGGATCGTCCCGGTGCCGACTATCGGCAGGCGTTGGCGGCCATCAGGCAACGTCTCAAGGGTGAACCCGCGCCGATCACGGTCCCGCTGCCCGACGAACAGGCCGTAGTTCATTTGATCGACCGGACGCTGATTCGTTTCATGGGCGAGCAGGGCGAGTTGCTGGAGACGCAACCCTGCCCCGACGACCTGTGGGCGCACCTGGCCGCCGACCGGGAGGCCCTGGGTCTGGCCGCCGCCGAGTTCGACGAGTCTTTGATCGAGCAGGTGCTGGCCGGCGCGACGCCGGAGCCCGCGGCCCTGCGCGCCGCCATCCGCCGCGGGACCCTGGCCGGTCGCTTGTTTCCCTGTTACGGCGGCAGTGCCCTGCGCAATCTCGGGGTCCAACCGGTGCTGGACGGGGTGATCGACTTCCTGCCGGCCCCCCCCGACCGTCCGCCCGCCATCGGCCGCCGCCCCGACGGCAGCAGCGAGGCGGTGGTGCTGGGCGGGGACGGCCCCCTGGTCGCACTGGCCTTCAAGGTGCAGCTCTGGGATGGTCGGCGGCATGTGTTCGCCCGGATTTACCGCAATACCCTGAAAGCAGGCGACCCGGTGGAATTCGTCGGACTGGACGGTCAGACCCGCCATGAGCAGGCGGCCCGCCTGTTCGAGGTCGATGCCGGCAAGAAGACCAAGATCGACCAGGCCGAGCCGGGTCAGATCGTCCTGATCGCCGGTCTGCGCTTCGCCACGACCGGCGATACCCTGTGCGCTCCCGGACACCTGATCGGCCTGGAACGGATCGAGGCGCGCGCCCCGGTGTTGGGTCTGGCCATCGAACCGGGCGCCGGGACCGATGAGGAACGTCTGCTGGAGGTCCTGGACAAGGTCACCCAGGAGGATCCCACCCTGGCCGTGGAAGAGGACCCTGAGACCGGTCAGCGCCTGCTCAAGGGGATGGGCGAGCTGCACCTGCAGATGGTCCTGGAGCGGTTGGGGCGTGAGTTCGGCGTGCAGGTGCGCAGCGGGCGCCCGGCCGTGGCGGTGCGCGAGACCATTCGTCGTGCCGCCGCCGCCGACGCGTTCTTCACCAGGCCACCGGCTCCGGACGGCAAGCATCCGGACCTGATGGCACGGGTCGCGCTGGACCTGGAGCCGCTGACCCGCGGTGCCGGTACGCGTGTGGATGTCACGCCGCGGGTATTGCCCGAGGGCGCTGTCCTCAGCGATGAGCAGCACCGGGCCATCGCGTCGGGTCTGCGCGGCGCATTGGAATCCGGTCCACTGCAAGGCGCCACCCTCACGGATTTGGCCGTCCTGGTCCGCGAGGCCGAACTCTTCGGCCCCGGCTCCACCCCGGAGGCACTGGCGGCGGCGGCCGGCAAGGCCTTGCGCAAGGCGCTGGAGGAGGCTCAGCCGGTCCTGATGCAGCCGGTGATGGCACTGGAGGTCATCGTTCCGGAGGTGAACCTGGGGGCGGTCCTGGGCGATCTGCAGGCGCGTGCCGCCCTGATCCTTGACACCCGCACCGGCGACACCGCCGACGGCAGCGCCGCGATTCGTGCCGAGGCGCCGCTTGCCGCACTGCTCGGCTATACCACGACGCTGCGCAGCCAGACCCAGGGGCGCGGCCAGTTCAGCATGGAGTTTCTGCGGTTCGATGTCCCCTGAGGGGGCGGCGCCGCACCAAAAAAAAGCGCGACCTGAGTCGCGCCTTAAAGTTACCACCAAAGGAGGATGGAGGAGTGCACTGAAGCGCCTTCGCTTCAGTACATCAACAGTTTCTTATATAGCGGTGCACTTGTCAAGTCCTCCGTAGTCTGATAATGCGCGCGAGGGCACATTTTCGTGTGACCGAGGACCAGCCCCATGACCGCTTCAACCATGACCCCCTTCCCGGCCGGCTTCCTCTGGGGCGGCGCCACGGCCGCCAACCAGATGGAGGGCGCCTACAACGCGGACGGCAAGGGTCTGTCGATCCAGGACGTGGCGCCCAAGGGGATCAAAGGCCCGCGCACACCGGCACCGACGCCGGACAATCTCAAGCTCGTCGGCATCGACTTCTACCACCGCTACGAGCAAGACATCGCCCTGTTCGCCGAGATGGGGTTCAAGGTCCTGCGCCTGTCGATCGCGTGGAGCCGGATTTTCCCACACGGTGACGACGCGACCCCCAACGCGGCGGGCCTGGCCTTCTACGACCGGGTGTTCGACACCTGTGCCAGGCACGGCATCGCGCCGCTGGTGACGCTCTCGCATTACGAGACCCCGCTGCACTTGGCCGAGCAGTACAACGGCTGGGTCAGCCGGGAGTTGATCGGCTTCTATGCGCGCTATGTCCGGGTCCTGTTCGACCGGTACGGCTCCAAAGTGAAGTACTGGCTGACGTTCAACGAGATCAACTCGGTGCTGCACCAGCCCTTTCTGAGTGGGGCGATCAACACCCCGAAGGATCAACTGTCGCAGTCCGACCTGTATCAGGCGGTCCACCATGAACTGGTGGCCAGCGCATTGGCCACCCGGATCGCGCATGAGGTGATCCCCGACGCCAAGATCGGCTGCATGATCCTGGCGATGCCGATCTATCCCCTCACACCCCATCCGGCGGATGTGCTGGCCGCGATGCAGGCGGACCACCTGAACCTGATGTTCGGCGATGTGCACGCGCGCGGCTGCTACCCCGGCTACGCCTTGCGCTATTTTCGCGAGCATGGCATCGCACTGGACATCACGGATGAGGACCGCGAATGCCTGACCAACACCGTCGACTTTGTGTCGTTCAGCTATTACATGAGCGTCTGCGAAACCGCCGACCCCGCGTCGCGGCGCACGGCCGAGACCAATATTCTCGGCGGAAAAAACAACCCCACCCTGAAGGCCAGTGAGTGGGGCTGGCAGATCGACCCGGCCGGCCTGCGGATCGTCTGCAACCAGTTCTGGGACCGCTGGGGCAAGCCCTTGTTCGTCGTGGAAAACGGCCTGGGCGCCAAGGACCGGCTGGTCGAGGTCGACGGCGTCAGGACCGTGCTCGACGATGCGCGGATCGCGTACCTGAACGACCACCTGGTCGCGCTCGGTGAGGCGATCACCGACGGTGTCCAGGTGCTCGGCTACACGGCCTGGGGCTGCATCGACCTGGTCAGCTTCACCACCGCACAGATGAGCAAGCGTTACGGCTTCATCTATGTCGATCGCAACGACGACGGCACCGGCACCCTCGAACGCTACAAGAAGAAGTCATTCGACTGGTACGCCGAGGTCATTGCCACCAACGGGGCCAGCCTGCGGCGGGACGGGGCCTGGCTGGCATCGCCCGGTGGACTGCCCCCGCGATTGTTGGCATAGTTCCCGGCAAGCGCAGGCGGATGTCTGCACACACCGCGGGTCTGAACTCATCCCGGTGCGCACGCTCTTTGCCGCCTGTCCGGAACTGGAGCGCGGTTGGCGCCCGCGCAATCCCTACAAAGGCCTATCCGCCTTCGAGCCGGCGGATCGGGCCAACTTCTTCGGACGCACCGCGCTGATCCTGCAACTCGCCGACCGCGTGGAGCGCGAGCGTCTCGTCACCCTCATCGGTCCCTCCGGCGGCGGCAAGTCGTCGCTGATCGGGGCCGGACTCCTGCCCGTGCTCGCTGACCGGGGCGGCTGGCGCTTCATTCGCATCCGTCCCGGTGTCGATCCATTCGATGCCCTGGCCGGGGCGCTGCTCCCGTCCGGTCTCACCACCGCCCAACGGGTCGAGGAGCGGCGCCGCTTGAGCGCCCTGTCGACCGAGGTGCCGGCCGGTTTCATGGCGGTGCTGCGCGAGTGGTCGGCGGACACCCCCGGTACGCGTTTGCTGCTCGTCGTCGATCAGTTTGAAGAACTCTTCACCAATGCCCGGGCCGCCGACCCGGCGCGCGCCCGCGCCTTTGCCGTGGCAATGGGCGCGCTGGTCGCCGCCGACCCCGCCGCCGAGGTGTCGGTGCGTCTGCTGCTCGCCCTGCGGGCGGACTTCATGGGCCGCGCGATGGACGGACCCACGGCCCCCTTCATCGCCCCGGAGCGCCAGTGTCAGGTCGGCCCCCTGGACACGGAGGATCTCAAGGCCGCCATCCTGGAGCCGGCGGCGGCCAGGGCGTGCGCTTCGGCCCCGGTCTGGTCGACGCCATGGTCGCCGATCTGGAGGATCAGCCCGGCCGGTTGCCGCTGCTCCAGTTCGCGCTCACCCAACTCTGGGACCAGCAGCAAGCGCGCTGTATCGACGCCGCGGCACTGGAGCGCCTGGGCGGGGTGCGGCGCGCGCTCTCGGCGTACGCGGATGGCGTCATCGATGCGTTGAGCGAGGCGGACCGCACCCGCGCCCGCCGCATCCTGATCCAACTCGTGCGCCTGGCCGAGCGCGCCGCGGATGTCGGCACCCGGCAGGTCGCCAGCCTCCGGCGGATCGCCGACCAGGATCAGGACTTGTTGCCGCGCCTCGCGGCGAGCCGGCTCGTCGTCACCTCCGGCGGCGCCGACGACGAACCCCTGGCTGAGATTGCGCACGAGGCGCTGATTCGCGAGTGGGACCGCCTGCGGACCTGGGTCGGCGAGGAACGGGTCTTCCGGCTCTGGCAGGAAGGGTTGCGCAGCCGACTCGCCGACTGGGAGACGGCCGGCACCCCGGCTATCTGCTCGCCGGTGCCCCGCTCGCCGAGGCCGAGAGTCGGCTCGCGGTCTATCCGGAGGGGCTGAGCCAGGCGGATGGCGCCTATATTCGCGAGAGCCGCGGGCACGCGGAGCGCGGCCGTCGGCGCGGGCGGGTGGCGGTCGCCGTGGTCATCCTCGGTCTCGCCGCCGTCGCGGGTGTCGCCGGGTGGCAATGGCAACGGGCCGCGGCCGAGACGGCCCTTAACTCCGCTGAGGATCTGGTCAACTTCATGACCTTCGATCTGCGTGAGAAACTTCAACCGATCGGTCGGCTGGAGCTCCTGCGCGACACCCAAGCGCGCATCGACAGGTACTATGCGCAGCAGGGGGCGCCGAGCGGTGACCTTGTTTCGATGCGTCGGCGTGCGGTCAATCTTGTACATTCCGGTGAGTTGGCAAGCGCACTCGGCGACCTGTCGGGTGCGGCGCGGCTTTATGTCGATGCAGCGGAGGTCTTCAAAGGACTGGCGGAGAGCGACCCGAGCAACGCCGGCTGGCAGCGCGATCTGTCGGTGAGCCTGAACAAGATCGGCGACCTCAAAACCGCGCAGGGCGACCTGGCGGGGGCGCTGGCGGCTTATAGCGAGAGCCAAGCGATTGCCGAGCGTCTGGCCGGGAGTGACCCGAGCAACGTGCAGTGGCAGCTCGACGTCGTCTTCTCGCTCTGGAAGCTGACTGGCCCAGGGCTTGCCGCACCGGACGTGGCCCGGGACCTGCTGCGCGGATCGACGATTCTGGAGGGGTTGGAAGAGGCGGGGAGGCTGCCCGGCAGTCAGGGTAACTGGCCGGGTTTGCTGCGGGAGCGACTGCAGACCCTTGGCGATGGGGCTGACTGATTGAATGTGGAGGGCTTTGCGAGGTCGCCAGCCGGCCATGACCATGATTCCGGTCGTCGGCGTTCGAGGGGCAGAGCGCCCCACCTTGCATATAGCCTTCGGACGTGATAACGGGACGTAGGGGCGGGTTTCAAACCCGCCCCTACACGAAGGTCTGTCTGAATGCTATCACACCGCGCGGCGACCGGGCAGGGCGTCGGCAGGTGCCCGCTGGAGTCCAAGGCTTCAGCCTTGGTCAGCAGGCGCCAAGGCGGATTTAGGGGCGACTAAAGTCGCCCCTACACATCGGTCGGTTATTTCCCGGAAATCACTTAAACCGCGCCAGCTTCAGCGATCGCCGAGTCTGCCGGGGCCGATCCCATCCAAAAACATCGCGCAGCCCCTGGTGGATGCGGCGCGCGCGACCGCCGTGCCGGGTCCCTGGCACCGAGCGGCGCGCCTTATCCACCCTACAGTGGTGCCGGTGTTGTAGGGTGGATAAGCGCAGCGCATCCACCATCAGCCTCTGCTGCGCCTAACGCCGGTCGAGCGGCACCCACCGGCGGTTCTCCGGTCCGACGTAGTTGGCGCTCGGACGGATGATCTTGTTGTCCTGACGCTGCTCGATGATGTGGGCGGTCCAGCCGGCGATGCGCGCCATCACGAAGATGGGTGTGAACATCGCGGTGGGGATGCCCATCTGCGAGTAGGCGACGGCGGAGAACCAGTCCAGATTGGGGAACATCTTTTTCAGGTCCCACATCACGGTTTCCAGCCGCTCCGCGACCTCGAACATGCGGGTGTCCTGGTTGGCTTCGGACAGACGCCGGGCAACACCCTTGATGACCTCGTTGCGCGGGTCGCCGACCGTATAGACCGGGTGGCCGAAGCCGATGACGATTTCCTTGCGCTCCATCCGTACTTTGATGTCGGCTTCCGCATCGTCCGGGTCGGTATAGCGCTGCTGGATTTCGCAGGCGACCTCGTTGGCGCCGCCGTGCTTGGGTCCGCGCAGGGCGCCGATGGCGCCGGTGATGGCGGAGTAGATGTCGGAGTTGGT
>Ga0247840_10004783_pt1 | contig 21013 bp, 17 predicted proteins | sample LaCruzMarch2015__FD_192404 | JGI IMG/M metagenome (GOLD analysis project Ga0247840, IMG submission 192404) | Freshwater microbial communities from meromictic Lake La Cruz, Castile-La Mancha, Spain - LaCruzMarch2015_17m | ecosystem: Environmental > Aquatic > Freshwater > Lake | place: Spain... | reverse complement strand
ACAATTCCTGCTCGGCCCGGCGGGAACTGGGGGTGGCCGACGCGACCATGGACCTCCTCGGGCGCCTGGCGCGGGTCGAACTGGTGGAGCCCGAGCGCGCCGCCGAGTGCTGCGGCTTCGGCGGCGCATTCTCCGTCAAGCAGCCGGAGATCTCCGCAGCGATGGCCGCCGACAAGGCGCGCGCCATCATGGCGACCGGGGCCGCGGTCCTGGTGGGTCAGGATTGCGGCTGCCTGATGAATCTGGGCGGAACGCTGGGGCGCCTGGGCGGCGGCCCGCTGGTCCGCCATCTGGCCGAGTTCATTTGGGAGCGCACCCATTGTGACGACTGAGTTTCGCCTCGCCATCGGGGCCGCGCTGGGACAGGACCGGGTGCGGGGGAACATCCGTCGGGCCATGGACGGGCTGGTGACGAAACGGCGCGAGGCCTTCCCGGACCCGCAGGAGCGCGAGCGCCTGCGCGATGAGGGATGCGCCATCCGGAGCGAATCGGTCGCGCGGCTGCCGGAACTGCTGGAGGAACTGGAGCGCAGTTGCACCGGCAACGGTATCCAGGTCCACTGGGCCGAGACCGGGGCGGACGCCAATCACATTGTCCTGGGCATCCTGCGCGCGGCGGGGGCGAGCGCCATCCTCAAGGGCAAGTCCATGGTCTCGGAGGAGATGGGGCTCAATGAGTTCCTGAAGGAGGAGGGCATCGAGGCGCTGGAGACCGATCTGGGGGAGATCATCATCCAACTCGCCCACGAGGCCCCGTCCCACATCATTGCCCCGGCGATCCACAAGGACCGCGCCGAGGTCGCCGCCCTGTTCCGGGAGCACTTCCCGGACCAACCGCCGGCGCAGCAGATCGAGGAACTCACGGCGCTCGCCCGCACGGTGATGCGTGAGCGCTTCCGCGGCATGACGGCGGGGCTCTCCGGGGTCAACTTCGCGGTGGCCGAAACCGGCACCCTGTGCCTGGTGGAGAACGAGGGCAACGGGCGGCTCTGCACCACGCTCCCGGACGTGCATATCGCGGTGATGGGGATCGAGAAGGTAGTCGCCCGCCTGGACCAGGTGCCGACCCTGCTGACCCTCCTGACCCGCAGTGCCACCGGCCAGCCCATCACCACCTATGTGAACATGATCAGCGGCCCGCGCCGCCCGGGGGAGAAGGACGGCCCCACGGCGGTCCATCTGATCCTGCTGGACAACGGGCGCTCGCGCATCCACGCGGACCCGGAACTGTCCGCGACGCTGCGCTGCATCCGCTGCGCCGCCTGCATGAATCACTGCCCGGTCTATGCCCGCCTGGGCGGTCACGCCTACGGCACCGTCTATCCGGGTCCCATCGGCAGCATCCTGGAGCCCCAACTGCAGGGCCTGGCCGTGCGCGGGGAGATGGCGGAGGCCTCCAGCCTGTGCGGCGCCTGCGCCGAGGTCTGTCCGGTGCGCATCCCCATCCCGCGGCTACTCAATCGGCTGCGCTATGAGGCCGTCAGCACCCGGGCGGCGTCGCCTACCCTGGGACACGGCAGCCGTCGGGTGGCCGTCCAGTCCGGGATCTGGCGCCTCTGGTCCTGGACCTGTGCCCACCCCCGCGCCTACGGCGCACTGACCCGGCTGCTGGGCCTCCTGCGCCGGTTGCAGCCGACGCGCCTGCCGCCCTGGACCGATACCCGCGAGGCGCCGCGGCTCGCCCCCGAGAGCCTCCACCGCCAGGCCCGTGCGGCCGGATTTCCCGACCGAGCCTGACGCGCCGCCCTCATGGCCCCTGGGCACTTCGTACCGGACAACCGCTGTGCGGTGTTGCGCGCTCCGGCGATGGGCGCACACGATTGCCGCGATCCGTTCAGCCCATTTTGTGAAAGCCGTCGGGAGACTCACTATACTGGCCCGGGTTGACGAGCAACCGCGCTCCGGCCCCAGTGACCCCCAGGAGTCGATCGCCCATGCCTGCACCGCCACCCCGTGAGGGCAGCCTCGAAGCCCCGATCCGTCACCCGCTCGACTGGCGCAACCCCGCGTTTTACGACGAGGGTTCGCTGTTCGAGGAACTGGAGCGGGTCTTCGATATCTGCCACGGCTGTCGGCGCTGCGTGAGTCTATGCCAATCCTTTCCGACCTTGTTCGACCTGGTGGACTCCAGTGAATCGCTGGAGGTGGACGGGGTGGCCCAGGCGGACTACTGGAAGGTAGTGGACCACTGCTACCTGTGCGACCTGTGCTACATGACCAAGTGTCCCTATGTGCCGCCGCACGCGTGGAACCTGGACTTCCCGCACCTGATGCTGCGGGCCAAGGCGGTCAAATACCGGGCGGGCGACGTCAAACTGCGCGACCGGCTGCTGACCAGCACGGATCTCGTGGGGTCCCTGGCCGGGGTCCCGGTCGTGAGCGCGGTCGTGAATGCGGCCAGCGAGAACGCCCTGGCCCGGCGGGCGCTGGAGGCGGTGCTGGCGGTCCATCGCGACGCCTGCGTGCCCCGTTACCAAAGCAAGACCCTGCGTCGCGCGGAGCCGGGGCGCATCGGCCGGGCGGCGACCGGCGAGCCGGCGGGTGCTACCACCGGCAAGGTGGCCCTGTTCGTCACCTGCTACGGCAACTACAACGAGCCCGACATCAACGCCGACCTGATCGCCGTCTTCGAGCACAACGGCATCCCGGTCACCCTGGCCCGACAGGAGCAGTGCTGCGGCGTGCCCAAGTTGGAGCTGGGCAATCTGGCGGCGGTGCAGGCGGCCAAGGAGGCCAATATCCCGGTGCTGAAGGCCCTGGTGGATCAGGGCTGGGACCTGGTGGCGATGATCCCGTCCTGTGTGCTGATGTTCAAACAGGAGTTGCCGCTGCTGTTTCCGGATGACCCGGACGTGCAGGCGGTGAAGGAGGCGATGTTCGATCCCTTCGAGTATCTGATGATCCGGCACAAACACGGCAAGTTGAATCTGGGATTCAGACAGCCCCTGGGCCGCGTGGTCTATCAGGCGTCCTGCCACCAGCGGGTGCAGAACATCGGGCAGAAGACCCGCGAGGTGTTGGCCCTGGTGCCGGACACCCGGGTGGAGGTCATCGAGCGCTGCTCCGGCCACGACGGGACCTACGCGGTGAAGAAGGAGTCCTATCCCGTCGCGATGAAGATCGTGAAACCGGTGGCGGCCCGGGTGGAGCAGGCGGCCCCCGACCACTTCGGCAGCGACTGCCCGATGGCCGGGGCGCACATCGCCCACGCCCTGGGGCAGGACGGGCAGCAGCAGCACCCGCTGACGCTGTTGCGTATAGCCTACGGAATCTGAGCCCTGCCTCTCTCTTTAATCCTCTCACAGAGACACGGAGACACCAAGAAGAAACGCATAGCAACGAAGCCCTGCGTCCTGGGCTGATAGCAGTGAGCGTCAATTGTTGCTTATTTTTCAGTATTTTTCTCTTTGTGTCTCCGTGTCTTTGTGAGAGATCATTTTCCGTGGAACCAATGGGGCAGACCATGCAACTGACAAGAGCCGATCTCTACAGTCTCGAGGAGTACGCCCGGTGCCGCCCGCAATTCCGCGCCCGGGTCATGGCCCACAAGCAGGACCGGCGCGTGGCCCTGGGCGCCCATGCCACGCTCTCTTTCGAGGACCGCCTGACCATACAGTATCAGGTCCAGGAGATGCTGCGGGCGGAGCGGATCTTCGAGTCCGCGGGCATCCAGGACGAGTTGGACGCCTACAACCCGCTGGTCCCGGACGGGTGCAACTGGAAGGCGACCTTTATGATCGAGTACGACGACGAGCAGGAGCGCCGCACGGCCCTGGTGCGCCTGCGCGGGATCGAGGCGCGCGTCTGGGTCCAGGTCGCCGACCAGGCCCGGGTCTACGCCATCGCGGACGAGGACCTGGAGCGGGAGGACGCGACCAAGACCTCCGCGGTGCATTTCCTGCGCTTTGAGCTCACCCCGGCAATGACGGCGGCCGTCACGGCGGGTGCACCGATCGGCATCGGCAGCGACCACCCGGATTACTGCTGTGAAACCCAGGTCGGCCCGCAAGTGCGCGCCTGCCTGGCCGCGGACTTGGCGTGAAGGGCGGGTAATGCCGTAATCCGGAGAGGAAGATGTGTCCGCAAATGAACGCAAATGAACGCAAATGGGAAAAGCGGCATCCAGGTCTTAGGGGAGCCGACCCGGCGTTGGTCATGGTTTCGGCCATCGCGCGATCTGCGAGGTCGTTGGTCCGCATAGGAGACCCCGCGCGGACCGATCCTCGCTGCGGTTGCGTGGTTACTGCTAAGATGCCACCGAAGGTCCTGCCCTGACGGGCGCTTTTTTTTGCGTTCATTTGCGTTCATTTGCGGACAATAGCCCCCAGACAGCCATGACCCGCCCGCCCCCGCACGCACTGCTGATCGACCTCGACGGGGTCCTGTTCCAGGGCGACCGCCCCCTGGCCGGTGCCGCCCGCCTGCTCGGGCGGCTGGCCGGGCGCCCCCACTGCTTCGTCACCAACAACCCGATCCGCACCCCGGAGCAGATCGCCGCGGCCTGCGCGGCGATGGGGCTGCCCCGCCCGGACCCGTGCCACATCCTCACCTCGGCCCTGGCCACCGCCCGCTGGTTGAGCCGCGAGCGGCCGGGGCTGCGCTATTTCGCCGTCGGGGCCGGCGGACTGGAGGCCGCCTTGAGCGCGGTGGGCAGCCGCGACGAGCGCGATGCCAACGCGGTGGTGGTCGGTGAGGGTGTCGGGCTCGACTTCGCGACCCTGACGACCGGGATCAACCTGATCCTGGGCCGCGGGGCGCGCCTGGTGGCCACCAATCCGGACACGACCGTGGACGGGATGCGCGACGGCCAGCGCGTGGTCCTGCCCGGCTGCGGCGCACTGGTGGCGCCCTTCACGGCGGCTACCGGTGTCACTCCCACCTTCATCGGCAAGCCGGAGCCGCTCCTCTTCGAGATGGCGCTAGCGCAACTGGGCCTGCCCGCCGCCGCCTGCCTCATGATCGGGGACCGCCCGGACACCGACATCGTCGGGGCCGAGCGGCTGGGCATGTGGACGGCCTTGGTGCGCACCGGCCGCTTCCCGCCCGGTCGGAACTGGGTCGCCGGCCTGCCGCGACCGGACTTCGATGCCCCTGACCTGGATCGGCTGATCGAGGCCCTTGACGGGGCCTTTCCCGGTCTGCTCGCCCCGCTCTAAGAAAAAGGAGCGGGGGCGTCCCGCCCCCGATTTCCCGTCGCCTGGTGCGGATGACATCGACCGCTGGCCGCCTGGAGTCCAAGGCTTGCGCCGCGGACACATCGATTCAGGATAAACTGTCGCCAGTTTTCCCCTCGATTCCCCCCGGAGGGACGAATCCCATGGGCTCTGTCGTCGAACTTTACGAGGCCCTGGCCAGCGCGCCGGACGAGCGGGCGCGGGCGCGGCTGATTGCCGCGGCCTTCGAGCGTCTGGAAGAGCGCTACCCCCAGTTGCCGGACTTGGTCACGCATCAGCAGTTGCGCGAGACCGAGGTGCGGCTCCAAAAGGAAATCGAGCAAGTCCGCGCGGATCTCAGCTTGCAGATCGAGCGCCTGCGCGGTGAAGTCAAGACCGAAATCGAGCAGTTACGCAGTGAGGTCAAGACCGACATCGAGCAGTTACGCGCCGAGGTCAAGACCGATATCGCGCAATTGCGCGGCGAACTGCGCGAGACTGAACTGCGACTACAGAAGGAGATCGAGCAATTGCGCGGTGAAGTCTCGACCGCGATCGAGCGCAGCCGCAATACCCTGCTGATGTGGATCATCCCGCTCATGTTCGCTCAGGTCGGCGCGCTGGCGGCGCTGGTAAAGTTGCTGTGAGGGCGACCGGCGCGGGCTGACACGGCCCTGGAGACCCGTTGGCCCACCACCAGCTGAACGCGGCCAATCTTCAATTTTCCGTAAACTTAAATAACACGAAGTTTTCCGAGATGCTCAGGCCAAATCAGTTCAAGGTAAACGAATTGTGGATAGCTATCAAATTAAACCAGCGGTCCGTGTTTGTCCAGGATGAGCCGTATGATATCTACGTCCTGATGGATGCGGCCAGTACCTATGTATTCGGGCACTTGTTGTCCAGGGTAGCCGACGAAGGTCCGGAAGAAGCAGAGGTGGAAGCCCTCTTCAGAAAGGCATGGGAAACCAAGAGGCAATGGCCGGAGAAGCTGGTGGTGCCGGAGCGTTCTCTCGCTCAGGACGTATTTAAGACACAAGCGGAAAAGCATGGGTTCACGTTCAGTACCGTGCGGCTCGCCGATCTGACTTCAATTGTCGGCCCGGTGAAAAAGTCGTTTGCTTCGGCCCTTAGATGATAGGGCACAATTTGTTGCTCAAGCTCGGTCATGGCGGTGTCGCCCCCGGTAGCCGTTTCAAAACCCGCTGGTAATGGGATAACGCCGATCCCGCCCGAAGGCGCGCTGCGAAATGCGCACACCGGGCGGGGCCTGGCGGCGTTTGTACTCGTTGCGGTCCACCAGGCGCGTGACCTTGCGCACCACGGCCTCGTCGAAACCTTGGGCACAGATGGCATCGACCCCTTGGTCCTCTTCGATATAGAGCCGCAGGATGGGGTCCAGAATCTCGTAGGGAGGAAGGCTGTCCTGGTCGGTCTGGTCCGGGCGCAGTTCGGCGGAGGGGGCGCGGGTCAGGACGCGCTCGGGGATGACGGGGTCCAGGCCGTTGCGGTAGCGGGCCAGGCGGTAGACCAGCGTCTTGGGGCAGTCCTTGATCGGTGCGAAGCCGCCAGCCATGTCGCCGTAGAGGGTGGCGTAGCCGACCGCCATCTCGCTCTTGTTGCCGGTGGTGAGCAGGATGCGGCCCTGTTTGTTGCTGAGCGCCATGAGAATGACCCCGCGGCAGCGCGCCTGGATGTTCTCCTCGGTCACGTCCGGCGCCCGGCCGGCGAAGGCGGGTTCGAGCATGGCGAGGAAGCTGTCGAAGGCGGGTGCGATGGGGATACTGTGGGTCCGGACCCCGAGCCGCCGGGCCTGCTCCAGGGCGTCCTCGTTGCTCATGTCCGCGGTGTAGCGCGACGGCATCAGGACCGCCTCGACCTGGTCGGCGCCCAGTGCGTCGACCGCGATGGCCAGCGTCAGGGCCGAATCCACCCCGCCGGAGAGGCCGAGCACGGCCCCGCTGAAGCCGTTCTTGCGCACATAGTCGCTCACGCCCAGGACCAGGGCCTGGTAGATCGCCGCCTCGTCTGGTGTGTCCGCCCCGTCGGCTACGCCACCCGCGGCCTCACCGCCGGGCCTGCCGTCGTCGTCCAGGTCGACCAGCAGGGCCTGTTCCTGGAACTGGACCGCTCGGGCCTGGACCCGGCCGTCCCGAGCGACGACGAAGGAGCCGCCGTCGAAGACCAGTTCGTCCTGACCGCCGACCAGGTTGGCGTAGAGGATGGTCAATCCGTGGTCCCGGGCGCGACGGGCCACCAGGTCCTCGCGCTCGGCCCGTTTGCCGGCGTGAAAGGGAGAGGCGTTGAGATTGATCAGCACCTGCGCACCGGCCGCGGCGGCCGCGGCGGTGGGGCCGTCCTGCCAGATGTCCTCGCAGACGCTCAATCCCAGGCGCAGCCCCCGGTGCTCGAAGACGAGGGCCGCCCGGCCCGGCTGGAAATAACGCTTCTCGTCGAAGACGCTGTAGTTGGGCAGTTCCTGCTTGGCGTATTCGGCCACCAGGGCGCCGTCGCGGATGACACCGGCCATGTTGAACAGTCCGGCCGCCGTTGCCCGCGGATAGCCCAGGACCAGGGTGATGCCCCGGACCTCGGCGCAGACCCGGGCGAGGGCCGATTCCACCCGCGCAATCAGTTCGGGGCGCAGCAGCAGGTCCTCCGGCGGGTAGCCGGTCAAGGTCAGTTCCGGGAATATCACCAGGTCCGCCCCGGCCGCCCGGGCCTGGTGCGCCGCGGTGATGACGCGGCCGGCATTACCGGCGACGTCCCCCACCAGCAGATTCAATTGAGCGATTTGGATGCGACAAGCCACGGTGGACTCCGGGTTGGTGTGAGGCGAAACCCAATGCCATTAAGTTAAGCACCGACGGCGCGGCTTCTCGTTCCCACGCTCCGCGTGGGAATGCCGGGCGGGCGCTCCGCGTCCGGTCTTGGCGCCGGACGCGGAGCGCCCGCACTTGCTCCCACGCAGGAGCGTGGGAGCCAGAATGGCTTACCTTAATGGCATCGAGGCGAAACCAGGCTAAGCAACGAGTCAAGATGTTTAACTTATCAGTGAACCGATCCTAACCGCCCGCTTTGCTCCCGATTCTGTCTTTGATCCGCAGAAAGATGCCATCGGCGATCTGCGCGTTGCCCCGGTCGCCGAAATGATAGGAGTCCAGGAAGATCTCTTCCTGCTCGCCCGCGCCATCGAACAGGCCCGAGAGATCGACGAAGCGAAAGTGCTCCTCGTGCAGGTCCGTCAGCGCGGCGGCAATGCGCCCGTAGCACTCCCGGAAATAGTCCCGCTGCACCAGTCGTGCGCCTTCGCGCCGGGTCAGTTTCTTGTTGCTGACGGCCAGTGTCGGCTGGAGCACGAAGACATAATCGATGTCGGCGGCGGCTAGGACAAAGGCGCTGATCCGGACGTTCTTGAGCAGTCGCCCGGCGATGACCGCAGGGGCGATCGGCCCCGCTTCGATCCGCGTGTTTTCCGGTATGGGCGGTTGACCGGTGAGCTGGTAGACCGCCTTGATCAGCGACAGGAAGAGTTCGTCGGCATAGGATCGGAACCACAGCACATTGCGGCCCAACGCACCCCAGTGTACGTCGTTGTTCCCGGACACGGCGATCACCATATCGGGCTGCAATTCCGACAACAGGTTCTCGATGACGATGCGTTCCTGGGTCGAGGCCCAGGCCGAGTTCGCCATCGTAAAGACTTCATAGTTCAGGCCGGTCGCGGGGGCCAGTTCCCGGGTGAGGATGGTATTCAGATACCCGGCGATGGTCGTGTCGTCACTCGGCGCACCGTTGCCGTAGGCGGTGGAGCCCCCGGTAAGGAAGACCCGGTAGGTGCGCGCGGGCTTGGGGAGCGCGACCTCCCGAGCGGCGCGAAATTGCATGGCGTTGATATGGGCATTGCCCTGCTGCCCCGGTGCGGGGGCGCTCCCCACGAAGGGGGTGGGGATGTTGGGAACGGCCCATGAGAAACTGTCCAGCCGGGTCAACGCCTGCGCGCTGTCGTAATAGGCGGCGGCCACTGCCGTGCGTTGCTCCGGCTGGTCTTTCAGCAGGCGTCCCAGGGTGTAGGCCTGGGCGTCGCTGTCGATTTCATGGTCAAAGACCCCTATGGTCAAATAGCGGCAGGTAAGAAAACCCGCGCCGACCAACAGGAGCGCGATGATGGAGGGCGCCGCCGCGGTGAGCAGCTTTCTTGGTTGCATGGGTCAGCCCGGCCCGGCGGCGGTTTCCGGCCGCCACCTGATAAGGAACGGTTCATCGACAAGTGACACAAGTCCATTAGGGAATGTCCTTGGCGCCGATCAGTCAAAACAGCGCATAGATGAATGGCGCGACCGCCGAGCCGGGCGCGAAAACGATCAGTGCGCCCAGCAGGAGCGACACGACGATGATCGGTGCCAGCCAGAATTTCTTGCGTTCGCGCATGAAGCCCCAGAGGTCTTTGAGAAGGTCCAGCATCAGAAGGGTCTCGTCATGGATTCGCGCGTTGCCGCATGGCTTGGCACGCGATAGGTGGAGGCCTCGGCCGAGCGGCGCCGCCGCAGCGGGTCCTGTCCGGTGAGGCGCATGATCAGGCCCATCGGGACGAACACCAGGGTGAACAGGAGCCCGAGGATCAGCGGCGTCGTCACCCGGTTCATCAGCAGTCCAAAGCGCATCCAGCCGCGATAGACCGGGCGCAGTGTCAGGGGTGCAATCAGTCCTCCCAGGATCAGTGGGGCGGCCGCCACGAAGGGCCACCAGGGGAGCGGCCAGCCGAACAGCAAGGGCAGCGCCACCCCGAAGACCCCGGCGATCAGCCCGCCCGTGGTCAATGCGAACCGCCGCAGTCCCTGGGCGTCGAGGTTCGGAATCTCGTGCATCAGTCACCCCGGCGCCATCGCGCTTGAATTGACCGGTTCCGGATCGGTTCCGGAGCCGGTGAGTCGGCGGCTAGTCTAGCAGGGTTGGGATGCGTTTCGTAGCGGCTGCGGCGGGACCTCCGGAAGGCTGCCGAGCGATTGCAAAAACGAAAGAAAAATCATACCCTGGCGGCCCGTCAGCGAGGACTTCCCCGGCGCCGGGCGGCAGCCGATGCCGTTGAGTTGAGCCACGCCGGCTCCCAGGCTCCGGCGTGCGTGCCGGCCTGCAACGACTGGAGATGATGTCGCGTGAAGCAGATCGTGTTGCCGATCATAGCGGTGTTGCTGGGGCTGGCCCTGCCCCTCCTCGTCGCCGAGGCGCTGCTGCGTCTGTTGCCGGTGGCGACCGGGGTCTTCGCCGAGCCCGTCAATGCGGGTGCACCGGTCTTTCATTTCACCCCCGAGCGCGACTTTCTCTGGTCCCGGGATTGGAACTTCAGCATCGTCAATCGCGGGCGCACCAACAACGCGGGCTTCGTCAACGATCGCAATTACACGACGCAAGACCGCCGCCCCCTGATCGGCGTCGTGGGGGATTCCTATGTCGAGGCGCTCATGGTGCCTTATCCCCAGACGTTCCACGGTCGGCTGGCCGCGGACCGCTCCGACAGACTGCGCTTTTACAGTTTCGCGGCATCGGGGGCGCCGCTCAGCCAGTACCTGGTCTGGCTGCGATACGCCCGCCAGACCTATGACGCGCAAGCCTTGGTGGTGGTGGTGTGCGGCAACGACTTCGATGAATCGCTGGCGGAGTTCAAGACCGGCCCCGGTCTGCACCTCTATGTCGAGGAGGGCGGGGACCTGATCCTGCAGCGATTCGACTATGCGCCCGGGGCGATCCGCCGGGTGGTGCAGGCCTCGGCGTTGGCGCGCTATCTGCTGCTCAACCTTCATGCTGACGTGACGGTGTCGCGGTTGCTGGAGGGCCGCGTCATCGGATCAGCACAGGCGGCGGTGCCGGCCTTTGTCGGAAACGTCCCGGCGGCCGTCGACGAGCACCGCCTGGTCCAATCGCAACGGGCGGTGGCCGCCTTCTTTCGCGACCTGCCCGCCTATGCCGACCTGCCGGCCCACCGGATTCTATTCGTGGTCGACGGACTACGCTATGGCGCCAACGCATCCGCCGGCGACAGCTATTTCGGGCTCATGCGCGGACATTTCATGGCGCAGGCGCGCCGCCGCGGCTACGGCGTGATCGATGCCGACGACTATTTCATCCCCTACGCCGCCGCCCATCCCGCCGCCCACTTTGAATGGCCGACCGATAACCATTGGAATTCGCTGGCGCACGGTTTGATCGCCCAGGCGATCCGCAGCTCCTCCTGGTTCGCGGGGCTCGCGCCCTGACCGCCCGGGCCGCGCCGACGCAAGCGCGCTGGAACTCATCCTGCCAGGCGCCGCCCCGGAACACCGCCGGCGGTGGCGATTCACTCGACAGGAAGTTATCGACCGCCCAGCAATTCGGCCATGCGGCTGCCCATCCGTGCCGGCGAGCGTACCGTGACCACCCCGGCCGCCTCCAGGGCGGCGAACTTGTCGGCGGCGGTGCCCTTGCCGCCGGTGACGATGGCGCCCGCGTGGCCCATCCGCTTGCCGGCCGGGGCGGTCACGCCGGCGATATAGGCGACCACCGGCTTGGTCAGGTGCTGCCTGATATGGGCGGCGGCCGCCTCCTCCGCGGTGCCGCCGATCTCACCGACCAGGATGACCCCGTCGGTGTCCGGGTCCCGCTCGAAGAGGGTGAGACAGTCGACGAAGTCCAGTCCGTGGATGGGGTCGCCGCCGATGCCGATGCAGGTACTTTGGCCCAGACCGGCGTTGGTGACCTGAAATACCGCCTCGTAGGTCAGGGTGCCGGAGCGCGAGACGATGCCGACCCGCCCGGGGGTGTGGATGTTGCCCGGCATGATGCCGATCTTGCATGCGCCCGGGGTGATGATACCGGGGCAGTTGGGGCCGATCAGCACCGCCGGATGACCCTGCAGGGCCGCCGTGACCCGCAGCATGTCGAGTACCGGGATGCCCTCGGTGATACAGACGATGACCCGGATCCCGGCGTCCGCCGCCTCCAGGATGGCGTCCGCGGCATAGGCGGCCGGCACATAGATCATGCTGGCGTCCGCGCCGGTCGCGCGCACGGCGTCATGGACGGTGTCGAAGACCGGTCGCTCCAGGTGGTGTTGGCCGCCCTTGCCGGGGGTCACGCCGCCCACCAGGTCGGTGCCGTAGGCAATGGCCTGTTCGCTGTGAAAGGTGCCCTGCCGCCCGGTGAAGCCCTGGCAGATGACCCGGGTTTGGTGATCGACAAGAACGCTCATGCTCGCCCCCTCACGGTGCCGCGGCCGCGGCCGCGACCACCTTGTTCGCCGCCTCGTCGAGACCTTGCGCCGTTTCTATCTTAAGCCCGCTCGCGGCCAGCAGCGCGAGCCCCAGCGGGGCATTGGTCCCCTCCAGGCGCACGACCACCGGGATCTGCGTGTGGACCTTGCGCACCGCCTGCATGATGCCCTCGGCGATCAGGTCGCAGCGCACGATGCCGCCGAAGATGTTGACCAGCACCGCCCGCACCTTGGCGTCCGAGAGGATGAGCGCGAAGGCCTCGGCCACCCGTGCCGCCGTGGCCCCGCCGCCGACGTCCAGGAAGTTGGCCGGTCGGCCGCCGTGCAGCTGCACCAGGTCCATGGTCGCCATCGCGAGCCCCGCACCGTTGACCATACAGCCGATGTTGCCGTCCAGGCTGATGTAGCTCAACTCATGGGTGCGCGCCGCGGCCTCGCGCTGGTCCTCCTGGGTCGGGTCGCGCAGGGCCTCCAGGTCCGGGTGGCGGTAGAGCGCGTTGTCGTCCAGGTTGACCTTGGCGTCCAGGGCGAGCAGGGCGCCGGTGCGCGTCACCACCAGCGGATTGATCTCCACCTGGGTCGCGTCGGACTCCATGAAGAGCCGATAGAGTCCGCCCAGGAGGCGACCGAGTGCCTTGATCTGCTCCTCGCCCAGTCCCAGCCCGTAACCCAGCCGACGCACCTGGAAGGGTTGCAGTCCGGCCGCCGGGTGGACGCGCAGCAGGATGATCCGCTCGGGGGTCGCGGCGGCCACCGCCTCGATGTCCATGCCGCCCGCCGCGCAGGCCATCAAGAGGACCTGCCGGCTCGCCCGGTCCACCAGTGCGCTCAGGTACAGTTCCCGCTCGATCGCCGTCGGCTCCTCGATCAGCAGGGTCGCCACGGGCAGCCCCGCGGGGCCGCTCTGGTGGGTGACCAGGCGGCTGCCGAGCAGCCGGTGGGCCGCGGTCGCCGCGGCGGCGGGGCTGTCCACCTGCACCACGCCGCCGGCCTTGCCGCGTCCGCCCGCGTGGACCTGGGCCTTGACCACCCAGCCGGTGCCGCCAAGGCTGCCGCAGGCCGCGGCGACCGCCGCGGGTGTCGTCGCCGTCACACCCGCGGGGACTGGGATGTCGTATTCTTGGAAAAGTCGTTTCGACTGGTATTCGTGCAGGTTCATCGGTGCTCGGGCGGTTCCCTGGGACGACGGCCACATGGCCGCTTCCGCCCTATTCTGATCTAATTCGGCAGCCGCTGCCAAAGAAGCTGCCCGCGGGCCGCCGCCGCGCACCGCGGCGAACCGGGCCGCGGTGCCGATCCCCGTCAGCGGATCGTCCTTGCGGCGGCCACCCACCCGCGCGGGCCCCGCAGTGACCCCGCACCTTGCGCCTTTTGTTACGAGAGCCCACCCCATGCCAAGCGACAAAGACCAGGACCCGGGCGCCCCCAGCCCCAGCCCCAGCCCCACAGCCAGCGCGCGACCGGCGGGTCCGTCCGAGCGCGAGCGCGGCAAGCGCGGCCGGTTCCCCACCTGGGAGTCCCTGCGTTGGCTGTTCCTGTTCCGACTGCTGATGGTGGTGGGCCTGGTCCTGGTCTTCTCCCCGGCGATGTCCGACCCGCTCATCGCCGGGGTCGATGCGGACCTGGCCTGGCGGGTCCTGGTGGTCTATGCCGTCCTGGTCCTGGCGAGCGGGATCAACCTCTATGCCCAGTGGCCGAGCCGGCAAAGTCAGGTCCATCTGGCCATCTTCGTCGACCTCATCGCCTTCACCCTGGTGATGCACGCGGGCGGGGGCGTCGGCAGCGGTTTCGGGGTCTTGTTGGCCGTCGCCGTGGCCGCGGCGGCCCTGTTGATGGAGGGCCGGCTGTCACTCCTGTTCGCCTCCTTCGCCGCGCTCGCGGTCATCACCGAGCAGACCTACGCGCTGCTCACGGGCGAGGCGACGCTCGCCTCGTACACCCAGGCCGGCATCCTGGGCCTGATGTTCTTCGCGGTCGCCCTGCTGGCCCATGTACTCTATCGCCGGGTGCGCCTCGCGGAGGAACTGGCGGCCCGCCGCAAGGTGGACATCGACGACCTGTCCAAGCTCAACGAGTTCATCATCCAGGACATGGCGATCGGCGTGGTGGTGGTGGACGGCGAGCGTAAGGTCAGGCTCATGAACCAGGCGGCCAGGGACATGGTCAATGCCCCCGCGCTCGCGCCCGAGGCCCCCCTGCGGGAGGTCTGTGCGGACCTGGAGGACTGGCTCCTGGACCATATCCGCCCGACCGCGCCCCAGGTGGGGGTGATCCGGATCGGCAACCGTGAGCTCAAGCCCGCGCGCCAGCTCCTGGGCGATTACCGGGCCGCGGGCGTCATGCTCTACCTGCGCGATAACCAGGAGTTGATCAAAGAGGCCCAGCAGATCAAGTTGGCGTCGCTCGGCACCCTCACGGCCAGTATCGCGCACAATATCCGCAACCCGTTGAGTGCCATCTCCCACGCCGGCCAGCTCCTGGGGGAGGCCAAGGGCCTGTCGCCCGACGACCGCCATCTGCTCGACATCATCCGCCGCAATTGCGGGCGCATCGACGAGATCGTGCGCAGTGTCCTGCAACTGTCACGGCGCCATCAGTTGGACCCCCAGCTCACCGAGCTGGTCGCGTGGCTGGAGGCGTTCTGCGACGAGTTCCGGGAGGCCAACGGCCTGCCTGCCGACCACTTGCTGCTCGAGTTCGAGCCCCCGCCGATCAGCGTGGAGGTGGACCCGCGCCACCTCCACCAGATCGTCTCCAACCTGTGCGAAAACGCCCTGATTCACGCGGGAAGTCCGGAGCAGCCCCCGCATATCCGGCTGCGCGTGGGCCGCGCCGAGGGTCAGGACCGGGCCCGGATCGAGGTCAGCGACGACGGCCCGGGCGTCGATCAGGACTCCGCCGGAGACATCTTCAACCCCTTCTTCACCACCAAGTCCAGCGGCACCGGGCTCGGGCTCTACATCGCCCGGGAGTTGGCCGAGACCAACGGCATCCGGCTCGAATACCGGCGGGAACGGCCGCGCGGCAGTTGCTTCCGTCTGGTGTTTACGGCATGACGGCGCCGGGGCACCCCGCGCAGCGGGACCGGGCGCGGCCCGCGTTCGACCGGCGGCCCGGCACAGGGTCCAACCGGCGGCGCGAACGGCTACAATCGGCAGACGATCGGCAACTCACCAGCACCGGGAGTGCACCGGCATGAATAAGGCCCACGCCCTCGTCGTCGATGACGAGGCCGACATCCTCGACCTGCTCAAGATCACCCTGGGGCGGATGGACGTGCAGGCGACCACCGCCATGACAGTGGCCGAGGCCAAGACGGCCCTGCAGGCGCGGCGCTACGACCTGTGCCTCACCGACATGAACCTGCCGGACGGCAGCGGGATCGACCTGGTGCGCTTCATCGCCGAGCGCCACCCCGACCTGCCGGTCGCCATGATCACCGCCCACGGCAGCATGGAATCGGCCGTCGCCGCGATGAAGGCCGGCGCCTTCGACTTCGTCTCCAAGCCGGTGGAACTGCAACTGCTGCGCCGCCTGGTGGGCTCCGCGCTCAAGTTGCGCACCCACAGTGCCGCCGCGGAGGCCCGCACCGAGAGCGGCACCCGCCTGCTCGGGGATTCCCCCAAGGTGGAGGAGATCCGCCGCCTCGTCGCCAAGCTGGCGCGCAATCAGGCGCCGGTCTTCATCACCGGTGAGAGCGGCACCGGCAAGGAACTGGCGGCACGCCTGATCCACGCCCAGGGCCCGCGGGCCGAGGGCGATTTCGTGGCGGTCAACTGTGGCGCCATCCCCCAGGAGCTGGTGGAGAGCGAACTGTTCGGCCACAAGAAGGGCAGCTTCACCGGTGCGGTGGCGGACAAGGAGGGGCTGTTCCAGGCGGCCGAGGGCGGCACCCTGTTCCTGGACGAGGTGGCGGACCTGCCGCTGCCCGCCCAGGTCAAGCTCCTGCGGGCCATCCAGGAGAAGAGCGTGCGGCCGGTGGGGGCCCAACAGGAGCTGGCGGTGGACGTACGCATCATCAGCGCGAGCCACCGGGACCTGAACGAGGAGGTGGAAAAGGGCCGCTTCCGTCAGGACCTCTTCTATCGCATCAATGTGATCGAGATGCGCATGCCCGCGCTGCGCGAACACCCCCAGGACATCCCGGTCCTGGCCGCGCGCATCATGGAGCGCATCGCCCGCCAGCACGCCGACCGCGAGGCCATGAGGCTCTCGGAGGAGGCGGTGGAGGCGCTCTCCCGACACCCCTTCCCGGGCAATGTGCGCGAGCTGGAGAACGTGCTGGAGCGCGCCACCGCGCTCTGCGACGGCTCCATCATCGGCGCCCGTGACCTCTACCTGCCGCAGACCGAGGCCCAGGTCGCGGTCGGGTCGCACGCGGACCCCGAGGTCCCCCTGGAGGACTACCTGGGCGAGATCGAGCGCCACGCCATCCTCAAGGCCTTGGACGACACCCGTTGGAACCGTACCGCGGCCGCCAAGAAGCTCGGCATGACGCTGCGGGCCTTACGCTACCGCCTGGCCAAGCTCGGGATCGAATAGGCAGCGTTCCGGACCATTCGTTATGCCCGATCCCATCCCGGCCCAGGACCACCCCCATTCGCACGACCCCTTCGTCGACTGGGTGCGCCAGGCGACCCCCTACATCCACGCCCACCGCGGCCGCACCTTCGTCATCTGCTTCGGCGGGGAGGCGGTGGCCGACCCCGGCTTCGCCCACCTGATCCATGACATCACCCTGCTCCACGGGCTCGGCGTGCGCGTGGTCCTGGTCCACGGGGCGCGGCCTCAGATCGAGGCGCGCCTGAGGCAGCACCACAGCGAACTGCGCTACGTCAACGGGCTGCGCATCACCGACGACACCGCGCTCAGTTGCGTCAAGGAGGCCGCCGGGGTGGTGCGGGTGGAGATCGAGGCCCTGTTCTCGATGGGGCTCGCCGACTCCCCCATGGCCGGGGTGAGGATCCCGGTCGCCTCCGGCAACTTCGTCACCGCCCGGCCCCTCGGGGTGCTGGACGGGGTGGACTACCGCCAGACCGGGGTGGTACGGCGGGTAGACCGCCAGTCGCTGGTGCAGCGCCTGGACGCTGGGGCCGTGGTCCTGATGCCGCCGCTGGGCTATTCGCCCACCGGCGAGGTCTTCAACCTCAGCGCCGCGGACGTGGCGCGCTCCGCGGCCATTGCGCTCAAGGCCGACAAGCTGATCTTCCTGACCGAGGAACCCGGGGTGCGCGACGCCGCCGGCGCGCTGGTCTCCAATGTCCTGAGCGGCGAGGTCGAGTCACTGCTCGCCGCGACCCCGGGTCCGGCGCCGCACCAGGCGGCGGGAGTCCCCGCCGACCTCACCGAGGACCTGGCGCAGGCCCTGCGGGCCGGGGCCGACGCCTGCATCCAGGGGGTCCGGCGCGTCCACCTCATCGACCGACACCGCGACGGCGCCCTGCTGCGCGAGCTCTATACCCGCGACGGCAGCGGCACCCTCATCACCGGTCAGCCCTACGAGGGGCTGCGGCCGGCGCGCGCCGAGGACGTGACGGGGGTCCTGGACCTGTTGCGCCCCCTGGAGGAGCGCGGGGTCCTGGTGCGGCGCTCCCGGGAGCGGCTGGAGTCGGAGATCGACCGCTTCTTCCTGATAGAGCGCGACGGGCTGGTCATCGCCTGCGCCGCGCTCTATCCCTACCCGGACCAGGGCATGGGCGAACTCGCCAGTGTCGCCGTGCACGCCGACTACCGCGGCGGCCGGCGCGGCGACAAGCTCCTGGAACACCTGGAGACCATCGCCCGCACCCGCGGGCTCAAGCGGCTCTTCGTCCTCACCACCCAGACCGCCCACTGGTTCCAGGAGCGCGGCTTCGCCCCCGCGCCCCGCGCGGCCCTGCCGCCGGAAAAACAGGCGCTCTACAACGAGCGGCGCAACTCCCTGGTCTTCATCAAGGACCTGGCGGCTTGATGTGCTGCTTTTCTTCGACCGCCCCGTGCCGCAAGCCCCCGCGCTTCGGCTATTCTCTGCGTCCGCCGAGCGGCGCCAGACTCCACCACCCAGGTCCCCGGAGACCATCCCCATGTCCGAATCCCATTCCTCGCTCTACAAGGTCTTCACCTGGGTCCTCCTGGCGGCCTTGATCGGGGTCTACGCCCTCTACAACTGGTACACGGGTACCCTGAACCAGCGGCTCGCCGAACAGGCCGCGGCGGTCAGCGAGACGGCGCTCAAGTTGGCCGACACCGACAAGCAACTCCAAGGTGTGACGCAGAGCGAGCAGGGCCTGCGCACCCAACTCGCGACGGCCGAGGCGGGCCTCCAGTCGGCGACTGGGCAACTCGAGGAGGCGACCACCCAGGTCACGACCCTGACCAGGCAGGTCGAGCAGGACAAGCAGGAGATCGCCGCGGCGGCGGAGCGCGAAAAGGACCTCCAGGCCCACGTCGAATCCATGGGCGCCGAGCACGAGGGGGCGCGCAAGGAACTCGTCGGCCGGATGGAGAGCATCCACAAGGCGCGGGCCGACCTGGAACTCGCGCACCAGGCCAGTCAGAAGCGGATCGCCGACCTGGAAGGGGAGATCGCCCAGCTCAACCAGCGCATCGCCGACGAGGACGCGCGCTATGCCGCCAAGGCCAAGGAACAGGAGGCGCGGCTCAACGAACGGGTCAAGTCCTACCGCCTCGCCCTGGAGGGCGGTGACCCCGAACGCGCCGCCCTGGTGGGCCAACTGGAGCAGCAGGCCGCCGCGGAGCACACCGCCCTGGTGCAGGCGCAGGAGCGGCACCAGGCGGACCTCGACGCGGCCGCGCAGGCGCGCACGGCCGCGGAGGCGGACCTGTCCGCCCGCCTGGCCGAGGTCCAACAGCAGGCCGAGGCCCAGGCCCAGGCGGCCGCGGCGGCGCAGGAGGCCAAGGCGGCCGCAGACACGGCCTTGACCGAGGCGCGCGACAAGGCGGCCGCCCTCACCGAGGAGACGCAGGGCGCGCGTGACGCCCTGGCCGCGCTGGAGCAGAAATATGAACAGACAGTGGCCGAGTTGCGCGCCGAACTCGACCAGGCCGGCCAGGCCCTGACCACGGTGCAGGCGCAACTGAGCGCGGCGGTGGCCGCGGCGACCCAGGACCGCGACACCCGCGACGGCCAGGCCAAGCTCGCGCAAGAGCGCATCGGCGAACTGGAGCAGGACCTGAAGAGCGCCCAGTCGCGCTATGAAGAGACCCTGACCGAGGCGCAGCGCACCCTCGAGCAGGCGCGCGCCGAGGCCCAGCAGCAGGCCGAGCAGACCCTGGCCGCGGAGCGGGCCAAGGCCGAAGCGGCGCGTGCGGCAGAGCGCGATCAGGCCGCACAGGCGCTCGCTCTGGAGCGCCAGGCCAAGGCCGCGGTGGTCAGTCAGGTGCGCGGGCTCAGCAGCCGCTATGCACAGCTCAAGGCCCAGCAGACGGACCGGGGCATGTTGGTCAACCTGGGCGATGAGCAACTGCACTTCACCACCGGGGCGGCAATCCTGCCCAAGGGTCAGATCGCGAGCCTGGACCGGATCGGCGCCCTGCTGGTCGAATACCCGACCCTGAGCGCCCGCATCGAGGGCTACACCGACAGTTCCGGCGCCGACCAGACCAACCTCACCCTGTCCCAGGCCCGGGCCGAGGCGGTCCGGGCGGGCCTGATCGCGCGCGGCGTCGCCGCCGAGCGCCTCAGTGCCGAGGGCTTCGGCAAACAGCGCCCGCTCACCGAGAACACCACCCCCGCCGGCCGCCGCAAGAACCGCCGCGTCGAGGTCTATCTGCTCGAACCGGCGCCCTGAGGCGAAGCTTAGGAATGGCTCTCACGGAGACGTCGTTGTCGTTGTCGTCATCGCAGAAGCAATGCAATCCAGGGTGCGAGAGAATCCGGGGAGCCAGGATCGCCTCGATTACGGCAACGAGGCCTTGGTCATCACGCCGGCCACTGGGAGCGCCGCACCCCAGTGCGGCGCGGCCTACCCGCAGAACGCAGCGTCGCGGTCGCCCGCGAGGCCGCGCCGCACTGGGGTGCGGCGCTCCCAGCGTTCGACTCGGGCTACGCGCCTGCGTGTCTTTGTGAGAGGATTCAATAGCGATGGGTAAGGACCCGGCCGCGTCCCCCTGGCCGCTCGTCGCCGGGCTGATCCTGGCGATGACCCTCTGGCACCTGGGCGCTGCCGCCCTGTTGCCGGTGACCCAGGACGAGGCCTATTACTTCGACTGGGCGCACCGCCTCTCCTGGGGCTATTTCGACCACCCGCCGGGGGTCGCCGTGGTCGGGCTCGGCACCCGCCTCGCCGCCGACTCCGCCCTGGCCGCACGTCTGGGCGGACTCCTGGCCGGCACCCTGACCCTGGTGCTGCTCGCCCGCCTCTACTACCACAGCGGGCTGGTCCGCCGCGACGACCTGGGGCTCGCCCTGGTGCTCGCCTTCGCCACCCTGGCGGGACTGGCCGGCGGTCTCCTCACGACCCCGGACACGCCGCTCGCACTCGCCTGGGCCCTGGCCCTGCACGAGGGGGAGCGCGCCCTGGCCGGCCAGCGGCGGCGCTGGCTCACCGCGGGCCTGGCCACCGGCCTGGGGCTGCTCGGCAAGTACAACATGGTGCTGATCGGCCCGGTCTTC
>Ga0247840_10004778_pt1 | contig 21033 bp, 16 predicted proteins | sample LaCruzMarch2015__FD_192404 | JGI IMG/M metagenome (GOLD analysis project Ga0247840, IMG submission 192404) | Freshwater microbial communities from meromictic Lake La Cruz, Castile-La Mancha, Spain - LaCruzMarch2015_17m | ecosystem: Environmental > Aquatic > Freshwater > Lake | place: Spain... | reverse complement strand
TTAAAATCAGTTGGTTAGCGATTTTACTCATACCCCATCGGTCTGGGGCGGAGCTAAACTTCGACCATAGGGCCAGATTATAACAGATTGAGCGATAGAGTGTTTATTGGATTCCGCTCAGGCACTAACTACGTGGATCAAGGCTGCGCCGACCTTTCGTGGACTGCTTCAGGCTATCAAAGAACCCCAGCAACGCTCATGGTTAGGCGACTTGCCTCCAAAGTTGGAATTGCTCAAGAACAAACCAACGGTGTTCATTGATAGCTTGAGGCTTCGGAAGACCGCTGATCACAAACTGCCCAACGAGGACTGGTTTGATGGTCAGACGCTTGAGCTGAATCCCGATTTAGTTGCTGTCATCGGCAAAAAGGGCAGTGGCAAGAGTGCGCTTGCCGATATCTTCGCATTGCTAGGTGATACGACAAATACAGTCAGCTTTTCATTTCTAACGAATGACCGTTTTCGCGACAGGAAAAACAACCGAAGCCAGCATTTTGAAGCAGAACTGACTTGGGCCAACGGCTTGGCGAGTGTCCAATGCCTGGCTGATGATCCGGCGCCAGGCTCGATCGAGCGTGTGCGATATATCCCGCAACTGTACTTTGAACGGGTTTGTGCCGGTCAGTCTGAAGATGACATCGCAGAGTTTACGGGGCAGATAGAACGCGTCATCTTCACGCACGTGCCCGCAGAATTGCGAGGCGAAGCGACGGATCTCAAGGCGCTTCTCAGCGAACAAGAGACTGAAGCCAACCGTCGACTTGAGCGCCTGCGAACGGAAATACGCCAATTTAACTCCGATATACGCGACCTTCAGGTCCGGTCCTCCCAAGGGGTTATTGATGAACTGTATTCTGAGCTTGCGCTCCGCAAACAGCAACTGGCAGATCTTCAGAAGGCTAAGCCCCCTGTGCCAGCAGTCGGCGATGTGGCGACTGATGCCAATACTGTAAGGTTGCTGGAACTTGCTAGTCAGCGAAATGAGGTTGCCTCACAGATCGAAGTTGCCAAAAAGGAAATTACGCAGTTGCTGGGGCGCTATCAAGCCTCGTTGCGTGTTGCGACAGGTTTGCGAAACCTTCAAACACATGTGAACGATGAGCTTGAGCGACTTCAGCCGGATGCAGTGTCAGCGGGCATTCCACTTTCTGAAATTGCACGGTTTGAGCTGGATGACGCGGCCATTTTGGCTGTGCAGAGTGAACTTAAGGGCTTGATCGATGAACAGCGCAAGGCTATCAAAGATGAAGCAGACACGTCGCTGGTATCCAAGCTCGGTGTTCTTGACGCTCAGGTGCAGCAAGTTCGGTCTTTGCTAGATGCCAAACAACTCGAGGTTCAAACTGGACGCGAGAATCTTGCCAAGTGGGAGGCCTCGGTGAGGGCGCTGGCCGGACCTTCTGACATATCTACAACGATTGCGTACCTTGAGTTGCAGATTGCTACAGTAAATGAGGCTCCCATCCATGTTGCTGCCAAACGTCAGCAACGAGAAGCCAAGGTTAGGGAAATTGCCGAGGAACTACTTAGCATCAAGCGCGCTCGGGAAGACTTAGTTGCTAAAGCGCGGGCCACCATCGACGCAGTCATCCCTAAGCATCCGAGTTTTTCGCTTGGATTTGTCAATGAGCTTGTAGTTCACAACCTTGAGAATCGGTTCTTTGAGCTGATCAAACAGGTGTCTGGAACATTCCGAGGCGAAGACGAAGGAAGGAGAGTCTTTCGGGAGTTCGTCGAATCCAAAGAGCTGGGAACTGTTGATGCGATCCTTGCGCTCGCGCTCGGCTTGGAGCAAGCATTGGTTCACGAGGATCGCGATGGGGAAGTTATTGATCACGAGCTTGACGTACTTGTGCGAAAGGGTAGAACGCCTGAAGACGTGCTTAACTTTTTGTACTCTTTGGATTACCTTCGGCCACAGTTCTCATTGGCTCAGGCTGGTCAGCCATTGACTCAACTGTCTCCGGGGCAACGTGGGGCTCTCCTGCTGATCTTCTACTTGCTGGTCGATGAGAGTGACCTTCCCATTGTGCTGGATCAGCCCGAAGAGAATCTTGATAATGAGACCGTGTACTCGCTGCTCGTGCCAGCGATCAAGCAAGCCAAGATGAAACGACAGATCATCATGGTTACGCACAACGCCAATTTAGCTGTGTGTTGTGACGCGGAACAGATCGTTCATGTATCGGCAGATAGATCGCAACGCAACCGAATGATCTATCAGAGCGGTCCGATTGAGGAGCTATCGATCAACAGCCTAGTAGTGGATGTCTTGGAAGGGACGCATCCGGCGTTCGACAACAGGCGTGCGAAATATGCCATGCCCGTGTAGGCGCTTGCAGGTAGCTGGAGTTGAACTAATCCGCTCCGCGGGGCCTTTCGCGGCCATCCCCTAGCGCCATTGAATAGCGAATGAAGCGCGGATAAGCCCTGCATAAAGGGGCCAGGGTCGAATGGCACTGACTTAAGCGGCGGCACTGATAAATCAGCCAGTTACAGGAGTATCGACAAGCAGTCACTTGCGTGGAAGCGGGATATTCCGCGGTGTTTCCCGGCTTCTGCCCGGATCGGAGCGGCTTTTCGCTCGCTTCGCCGCATCGCAACCGATTGTTTCTGCTATGCTTGCGGCTTAAACCTCGTATAACAAGCACAAAGGACTCGGGTCGAATACTTTGCCTGGCTCCAGGTTCCAGTTTGAGGTAAGCGAGTAACATGCGGTCCGTACTGCAACCACATCAATCGTGAACGCTGCCGTTCATTCGTCACTTCGTCCCGCGGACTCCCCTCACGTTGCCAGTTCGATGCGAATATGCCGCCCCAACGCCTTGGCGGCCTTCTCCAGCGTCAGCAGGGTTACGGAGGTATTGTCCGGGTCCAATAGGCGATCCAGGGCACTGCGGCTGGTGCCCATGCGCCGCGCCAGGTCGGCCTTGGTCAACTGCTGTTGCGCCATTTCCTGCTCCAGCCGGAAGGCGATGACGCGTTTGATGGCGATGGCTTCGGATTATGCAAGCAGTTGTTCCTCGTCAAGAAAGGAATCGAGGCTGCTACCCGTGGGCTCGTTCATTGATGCACCGCTTGTTCAGGGGGCAAGGACCGCTCGGCGGCGCCTTAGCAAGTCGAGGTCGCCAACGGGGGGCTTCTGAGATTTCTTACGGTCTTCAGGTCCGCACCGATGGCACCCTTGTCGTTCCTGGGATAAGCTCTTGAGCCAGTCACGCACGGGTTCGGTGCCGGAGTCGGTCCGGAAAAAGACGACAGCAAGGGTCGCCTCAGGCGACATGGCTGCCGGCGCACCATTGCTCGAACCGCGGCAATCGCGAACGATGCGGCTCCTTCGTCACCATATCCTACGGGTTACAGGCTTGCAGAGCATACGCCAATGGCGTATATTTCGGCTATGCTGACGATCATCGAGTCTCCCCTGTTTACAAAACTGTGGCCCGATTACTGGTCAGAAGAAGAGCGAGCCGATTTTGCGAGCTATCTTGCTGCCAGTCCTGATGCAGGGGATGTTGTCCCTGGTTCTGGCGGTTGTCGAAAGATTCGCTGGGGCAGATCGGGAACAGGTAAGCGCGGCGGGATCAGGGTGATCTACACCACACGGTTAGCGAGTGGCGCCGCGGTGCTGCTCATCATGTATGCCAAGAGTGCTGAGGGCAACATTCCTTCCCATGTGCTGCGGCAAATTGCAGAGGAGTTTGGATATGCCACTCACTGAACAAGAGCTTCTTGAGCGCGACGCGCAGCGCGATATTGGCGCAGAACTGCTGCAAGCCATTCGCGATGTCAAGGCGGGGCGTTATGGTGCGGTCTACGAGGTGGAGCCGAACGAGGTTGCCGCAACCCGCCTGCGATGTGGTCTGTCTCAGGCTCAGTTCGCGGCCGCGCTGCATATTTCGCCACGGACATTGCAGCAATGGGAGCAGGGGCGGCGCCGACCGTCAGGGGCCGCTGAGATGCTATTGAAAATCGTTGCTCGTCATCCGGAAGTTTTGCGTGAAGTCATCTGAGTGCGCAGGGCGAACTTGGCGGGCATTGAGCATTCTCGCTGTACTGCGCGATGTCAGACGGGCCGTAAACGGACATCTGGCACACGACTCGTCGGGTGACGCTTCGCTGACCCGACCTACGAGCTCCATGAGTAAGCCGCAGCAAGGGCCTATATCCGCGCGACGAACTCCAACGTCTCGCGGCAAAAGGTCGGCCTGAATACCTTATGCCCCGGATCCTTCGGCTGTAGGACCTGGATCAGGTCATAGCGCGACAGCAGATCCAAGTCTGGTCGCAGGCTTCTGGCGGAACGGTGTAGCGCCGCGCTCAACTCAGCCATGGTCGCCTCCTCGTGTTCGCGCAAAAAGACCAGCAATTCCTTGCGCTGGGGTTTCAGCAAGGCGGCCAGATCATCCACGTCCAACCAGACCCGGTGTTTGGGTGTAGGGGTAATTCCTGCATCCAGTTCTCGCGCGGTCTCCTTTACCGCGGCGAAAAACTCGGAAAGCGAGCCCGCCTTAATCTTCATGGTCATCAAGCAGCCCTCTCAATTCGCGCGCGAAGCGCTCGACCAGGTCTTCATAACTGGTAAAATCATCCACTGCAACGACTGCGCCATGGTCGTGTTTGTGGTGGCAGGCGTGGGCGTTGTCGTAGCCCAGCACGCGCCCATTGTCTCCGGGAAAGCGCGCAGGGTTGATGTAGGCCAGACTGTATCTAACCACTACACCTTGTCGATCGACCCATACCTCCGACTTCACCAGTCCCCCGCCGCGGGCAACGGGGATCGCGTAACTTTCATCGACGATCTTATGATGTGTTTTCTTGGCCACGCGTTATCGATCCGCTGGAGCGTCAATGCGTAGTAGCCCGGAATCTGCGTGAGCGCGGTCTCCCGCACCGCCACAAGGCCCTTGCGGTCGGCGCGTCCGCACTCGAAACCCTGACGGTTATGTCGACCAGTCGAAGCCTGAATCGGCATCGCGTCGCAATTCCTGGTAACGTGCCTGGGCGTTTCGCTCTAAGATATCATCGGCGCCTGAATAGCGCCAGGTTTCGCCCCGTTTTTTGCTGGACGCGGTCGAAAATGTGTGTTTCCGGGGGTGGCGCGGTTTGATGAAGTGTAGCGGTTTGGTGCCGGGAAAGAGGCTAAAATTGGGGCTAAGTCCGCTCTCGCGTGGTTGAATCTCCCTGCCGACGCTCGATTTTGGTCTTCACATGAACCCTGCCATCCAACTCACCCTGAACCAAGCCTTCGAGTTCCTTCTCAACGTCGCCGTGGTACGCCCGGTGTTCTTGTGGGGCGCCCCGGGCATCGGCAAGACCGCTCTGGTCAACCGCTTCGCCAACGAGTTGGGGCTGGAGTGCGTGTCCCTGTTGGGCAGCCAACTGGCCCCGGAGGACCTGCTGGGGGTACCGCAGATCGACGGCGATTGCTCGCGCTTTTTCCCGCCCGCCAACATCGTGCGGCGGGAGCCGTTCGTGCTGTTCCTGGACGAACTCAATGCCGCCAGCCATGAGATCCAGAAGGCATTCTATTCGCTGATCCTGGACCAACGGGTGGGCGAGTATCGCTTGCCGAAAGGCACCCTGGTGATCGGGGCCGGCAACCGCGCCAAGGACGCGGCCATCGTCAAGCCCATGCCCTCCGCATTGATCAACCGCCTGGCCCACATCCATCTGCGCGCCGACCATCGGCAATGGCTGGATTGGGCGGTCAATCAGGGCGGGATTCATCCCTGGGTGGTCGAGTATCTCCAACTGCGCCCGGACCATCTGTGGAGCGAGCCGCCCAAGCATGAGGAGCCGTTTTCCACGCCGCGCTCCTGGCACATGCTATCCGATGCGCTGTATTCATTCAGCGGCACCATCGACAACACCTTGCTGGAGGCCTTGGCCTTCGGCCTGCTCAGTCCGCCCCATGCCGGCCAGTTCAAGGGTTTCCTGAAGCAGATCCAGCAAAAGCATACCCTCGCCGCCATCCTCAAGGGCGATGCGCATTGGCCGGATGCGCCCGCCGATCGTGACATCCTGTATTTTCTGGCGCAGTCGCTGCGCGGACTGTTGCGCAAGGAGTTGCCGGAAGACGAGGCCAACCTGCGTAGTGAACACCAACAATTGGCGATGCGCGCCAAGGACCGGCTCAAGGAGTTGGCCCGCATCAGCGTGGAGATCGCCCAATCGGTGCTGGCGGAGGATGACGAGGGGCGACGCCTGCCGACCTGGTTCCTGGTGGAGGTGGCCCGCGACCTGCCGCGCCTGGCCGGACACGACAAGGTCTGAGCCATGGCTCGCCCGCGACGCCCGGACCCGGCGCAAGAGGCCCGCGAGGCCGGACTCGCTATGCTGCGGGAGAAGGCGGTGCTCTTGCCCTTGCTCGGGGAAATCCACTTCATCCCCGACAAGCCCCACCAATTCGTTGCTGACCAGGGGTGGCTGGCTGTCACGCCCAAGGGGTCGATCTATTTGCATCCGACCCGGCGCGCCTCGGCCGATGAATGGGCGCGGGTGATCGGGATCGCCGTCGCCTGTCTCGGCTTCGGTATGGTGCGCGGGCGTGCGCCGCAGGACCTCTGGGAGACCGCCTGCCTGCTCAGTGCCGAGCGGTTCTGCGATGAGTTGAAACTGGGGCAACTGCCGGAGGTCTTATGGCATGGGCCAGTGGTGGTGCCCGCCGGGGGCGAGGACGCCTTGTTCCGGCGTTGGTGTGCCGACGCAGTGGACCCGTCCTTGGCGCAATGGCATCGGTGGTGGTGCGGGGGCCGGCCGCTGTTTGTGGGACTCGACGGCAAGGGGGTCGACCATTGGCGGAAGCCGCCGGACTGGCCCGCCTTGCTGGCGGAGGGCATCGCCCAAGGGGTGGGCCGCGCGTTGCGGGTGGTGGCGGGTCGGGAGACCGCCGCCGGCCATGTCACCCCGGCCGACAGCCCGGCCCAGCGGGCCAGGCGCCGACTGATGGACAGTTATCCATTGCTCGGTGCCCTGGCCGCCGGTTTCGACCTGGAGGAGGGTTTGGCGCAGTGCCGACAATATGATATCCAGGTGGCCGCCATTGATGTCGGGGCGCGGACGATCTGGATGAACCCGACGGCGCGGCTGACCGATGCGCAGGCGCTCTTCGTCTTCGCCCATGAACTGCTCCATGCCGGGTTGAACCATGGTTCCCGGCGGCGCGGGCGCGATCCCTTGCTGTGGAATGTCGCCTGCGATTTCCTGATCAACGCCTGGCTGATCGACATGGGCGTCGGTACAGCACCCGCGTTGGGCCTCTTGCACGACCCGACCCTGGCCGCGCACAGCGCGGAGGAGGTCTACGACCTGCTGGCGCGCAATCTGCGCCGGGCGCGCAAGCTCATCACGCTGCGCGGCCCCGGCCAGCCGGATATGTTGGGCGAGGCGCGGGACGGCCCCTTTGTGGACGCCGAGGAATACTGCCGCCGCGCCTTGGCGCAAGGTCTGGAGCGCTGTCTCTTCGGCGGCGGGCGCGGCACCATTCCGGCGGGGCTGATCGAGGCGATCCGCAGCCTGAGCCAGCCGCCGATCCCCTGGGACGTGCGGCTGGCGGAGTGGTTCGACGAGCGCTTCCCGCCGCCCGAACTGCGCCGCAGCTACGCCCGGCCCTCGCGCCGCCAGTCAGCCACCCCCGGGATTCCGCGTCCCTCACCGCTGAAACCGCCCGAAGAGCAGCGCAAGAGCCGGGTGTTCGGCGTGGTGCTGGACACCTCGGGGTCGATGCCGCCGCAACTGCTGGGCAAGGCACTGGGCGCCATCGCCAGCTACAGTCTCGCGCATGACGTGTATGCGGTGCGCCTGGTGTGCTGCGATGCCGCCGCCTATGACAGCGGTTGGGTGGAGCCGGAACGCCTGCTGGAGCGGTTCACGCTCAAGGGCCGGGGCGGCACGGTGCTGCAACCGGGGGTGGATTGCCTGAGCCGCCTGGCCCAGCGGGGCGAATTCCCCCGGCATGGTCCGCTGTTGTTGATTACGGATGGCGAGTGCGAGGACGCGCTTGAGATTGCCTTCGACCACGCCTTTCTGCTGCCCGAAGGCCGACGCCTGCCGTTCGTGCCTGGGGGGGAGGTCTTTGCGGTGAAGTGAGAAGCCCCCTAGTTCCCAGGCTGCGCGACTCACTGCCGCTAAGTTAGGCCGCAACGGTTACTGGGAGCGCCGCACCCCAGTGCGGCGCGGCCTTTGCTCAACCCACACCGGCGGGGTGATCTGCGAGATCGCGCCGCACTGGGGCGCGGCGCTCCCAGGCCGGGCCGGACTGCAAGTGAGGCTTGACTTAATGGCAGTGAGGCTCCCCGACTGCGATCTGTGCCCCGCCTTTGGTCTTTCCCGGCCTCCCCCTCGGCATAAGGATGCCGATGGGGTCGCGGCCGTGCCGGTCGGGCCGGTACCCCAGGATCGAGTACCTCACCGCCATGGAGAGATCGCGTGTCCGCCCACCGCCTCGTCCTCGCCTGCCTGCCCGTGCTCCTCCTGACCCCTCGCCCGGGTCTGACCGCAAACCCCTTCCCGGCGCTCGACGGCGACTTCGCGGCGGTCTGCCAAAGCGCCTTCGAGCGGTCGCACCAGCCGGACACCCCGCCCGTGTCGGTGCCCCTGCCGCTGTTCGACCCGCCGCAGACCGGGGCCAAGGAGGACCCGGGGCTGGTCTTCGAGGAATACAATCGCATCGAGCCCCGCCAGTTCGTATATCAGGACCGCTTCCTGTGGGCCAAGGCGCGCCCGCGCGGCAATGTGCACCGGGAACCGATCGATCTGCGGTTCGCCCCTGGGATGGCGGGCCCCTACAGCGCCGGGGCCTATCGATTGTCCGACTTCGACTATGGCTCACCGGACATCGAGCCGCCGCTGCCGACCCGGATTCCCGCGGCCGCGCGGTTCATCACCGCCCTGAACCTGGGCGCGCGGCGGGGCGCCGCCCCCACCTGGCCGCAGTTCGCCTACCTGGGGGGCAGCGGCTATGTCCGCCTCACCGGGCTCGACACCGGTTTCGGCACCAGCCTGCGCCTGAGCGCCTACAACGTCGGTGAGGTCGAGGCCAAGCCGCGGCTCACGGAGCTTTATCTGCGACCGCTGCCCTACCATCGCTTCGCCGCGCTGGGGGTCATCGAGAGCGCACCCTTCACCGCCTGCATGCAGACGGTAATGAGCGCGGATCTGAGCACCCGGATGCAGACGACGCTGCGGTTCTATCCGCGCACGAGCTATGTGGGACCAGTGGGGGCCCTGGTCAGTCCGATTGCCATGAGCAGCATGTTCTGGAAGGGGGAGGCACAGACGCCGACCGATCCCGGGGACGAGGCCCACGACGCCGACACCATGACGGTGTGCGGTCAGGCCGCCGCCCCGCTCCAAGGCCTGGTCCCCGCCGTCGGCGCGCGGCCGGTCTTTCACGACTTCGGCCCCGCCCCCTGTTTCGGGCTGATGCAACTGGATCGCACGCCCTCCCACTACCAGACCTATGACGCGGCCGACTATGCCCGGCGGGTGAGCCTCTGGGTCGGCGACCTGCAATCGGACCTCGCCTTTTCGGTCAAGCTGATGACCTATGGGAGCAACTACGAGGGGGAGGACAATGTCGTCGCCTATGCCGAGTTCCTGGACGAGTTGCCGGTCCCGCTCGCGGCCGACGACGCCGCCACCTTCAGCTACACGGTCACTGCCTCGGCCCTGCCGCCGCCCCAGCCGGGTCCGCGGCTCGGGCTCGGCGGCGCCGTGCCGGGCGCGATCACCGGCGCCGCCGTCGCCCTGGGCGGGGAGACGCTGGCCGTGGGCGCCCCGGTCATTCTGGGTCGACCGGGGTCGGCGTATCTCTTCAGCCGCACGCCCGATGGACTGGTCGCCGAGCGGCGACTGACCCCGGATGACGGCGTGCCCGGGGACCATTTCGGGTCCGCGATGGCCATGTCCGGCGATACGCTCGCGGTCTCTGCCCCCGCCAATGGCGCGGTCTATGTGTTCGTCCGGCGGGGGCAGGATTGGGTACAGCAGGCCCGGATCACCATCCCCATGACCTACAGCTTCTGGACGCCGGGCTACCCGGTCGCCATCGCCGGCGATACGCTGGTGGTGGGGCTGCCGGGCGATGACGACCGGGCAGGCGGGCGCGCGACCGATTATGGCGCGGTCCTGGTCTATCGGCGCCAGGGCGAGGACTGGACCCGGGAGGCGCTCCTGCGCGCGCCCGACCGCGAGCCCTGGGACCACTTCGGCGAGGCGCTCGCCATCGACGGCGACACCCTGGCCGTCGGCGCCCCGGGCGACGACTACCCCGGGGCCTGGGAGCAAGGCTCGGTTTATCTGTTCCGGCGCGACGGCGGCGACTGGACCCAGACCGCCAAGCTCACCGAGCTGGGCGGCTGGAAGGACTACGGGGCCGCGGTCGCACTCGCCGGCCCCCGCCTGCTGGTGGGCGTGCCGCGCGCCCACGGCCAGGGCTGGCGCACCGCCGCGGGGGCCGTCTGCGCCTATGCCCAGGGCGCGGATGGCTGGTCGCGGCAGCAGTGCCTGTGGCCCGCCGACCGCCACAACGGGGACCAGTTCGGGGCGGCCGTGAGCCTTGCCGGCCGGGATGCGCTGATCGGCGCCCCCCAGGCGCGGCAGGGGCGGGGTGCCGCCTACGTCTACCGGTTCGCGCGGGGGACCTGGAACCAGGGGGCCGAACTGACGGGGGATCCGGGGTTCGGAGGGCAGTTCGGGGCCGTGCTCGCCACCGACGGTGAGACCGCGCTGATCGGCGCGCCGCCAGCCGCGGGTCGGGAGACAACGGCGCCGGGCGCGGTCTATGCGTTTTCCCTCGACGGTCCCTAGCGGCCGGTCGGACTTCGCCCGCGCGGGCGCTGCGCCCAACCCTCTTGGTCTTGATCATCTTTTCGGCCGCCCCGGGCCGGAGTCCAAGGCTTCAGCCTTGGACTCCAAAAGGTGGCTGCCGGCCGGAACGATGATCAAGGCCCCCCTTTCGCCCCGCCGCTCGATCGGGCAAAATCCGTGCTGGCCGATGCGCTCGCTGAATCAATATATCAAATGCAAAGAGAAATTGCCGACGGCCCCACGACCGAGGCGCAGGACAAGATCCGCTTTTCGCAGTTGGCCGCCTATGGCGCCGGGGGGATCATACCGATCGCGCTCTTCAACGTCGCGGGGATACTGGTCGGTTTGCTGGGCAATATCAGCCTGGGATTGAGTGCATTCTGGCTGGGTGCCATCTTGATTGTGCCCCGCTTGTGGGACGCGCTGGCCGATCCGGTCATTGGTCATTTATCGGACAATACCCGAACACGGTGGGGGCGCCGCCGTCCCTACCTGCTGCTCGGGGGCCTTGCCGTCGCCGTCTCCTTTGTCGTCATCTGGTGGATTCCCAAAGGTGACTTGGTGCATAGCTGGTTCCCGACCGCCGCGGGTTATCAGGTTTTTCAGGTGGTTTCTCACGTTGCGTGAGCCGGGCTTCAGGAAGATGGCAGCACAGGAAAGGACGCCGTTCTGGCATGATATGAAGCGGACCGCGGCAAGCAAGAATTTTGTCATGCTCACGCTGACGGTCTTTACCCTCGCCATGGGTTTCAATTTTGTCGCTCTGCTCGGCTCTTACATCCCCGTCTTTTACATCTTCGGGGGCGACAAAGTCGCCGGTGCGACATTGCTCGGAATCACCGGCACGCTGTGGGCCGTCACCGGCGTGCTGGCGGTGTTTCCCCTCAATTGGATCAGCCCGAGATTGGGCAAGCGCAACACCCTCGCCCTGGCCATCTTGCTGATGATTCTGGCACAGGTATCGAAGATTGCCTGCTACCATCCGGCCTATCCTTACCTGATCATGATCCCGACCGTGCTGCTGTCGACCGGTATGCTGTTTTTCTTTACCTTGGGCTCCTCGATGGTGGGCGATATCTGTGACGAGGATGAACTCATGACCGGTCATCGCTGCGCAGGAAGCTTTTACGCCGTCTTCTGGTGGTTCATAAAAATGGGCACGGCCCTCGCAAGCCTGGTTGCAGGCGCACTGATCGTCCTCACGCTTTTCGACGAAACACAGGTCATGAAGGTCGACGCGCTGAACGCGGACATCAGGCAGATGCAGGCTCAGATCAGATCCGGCAAGACCGCTGAGCGGCCCGCCGCGCAAGGATCCGGGCGACTCGAAAACACCGGGCAACAGGTTAGCGAGGCACTTGCCGACAGGCTCGAAAAAGCAAGAAGGAGTTCATCCGAACTCTTGTCGCATCTGAAAGCCAAGTCTCGTGAAACGAAAAACAGCGCGCAACACTTCGTTAAAATGATCCAGATCAGCAGCGATGTCGATCGTCGGCTCGCCAATCTCGATACCGCCATGTCTTTGGATTTGCTGGAGCGGGAATTGAGCGCCATCGCCACCGACATCGCGCAACTGACGCAGCAGTCGCCTCATACGCTGCTGATGATGCGCGTGGTCGAGATCGGGGTCCCGCTGTGCTTGAGCGTATTTTCTGTTTTCTTTATCCTCAGGTACTCCCTTACCGAGAAGAGATCGCAGGAAATCAAGGTGCTTCTCAGCTTGTCTGCATACAGCCCCGTCGGGTCTTCGGCGTCGAATGCATCATAGGGTGGGAAGTCGAAGATATGGGGGTGACCGAGAGTGACCAGGTTTGCGGATGTGGTCGTCACGGGGCTGAACCAGAACTGATTCTCGGCCGATGGTGCCCGCTGGTCGGGCTGGCGGCGTCCACCGGGTCGATCCCGGCCCGCACCCGCGACGCCGACGCGCGTGCCCCATGGACTCCCCCGCCCCGCTCCAGCATACTCAGGGCTGAGCCCCGCCGCCGGCCGCCCCGGCGTCCGCGGCCCTTGAGCCATCCCCAGAGACAACCCCCGCGGCGAGGTCCGCGGGCGCCGGCACCGGAGTGAAGCGCCTTGAGCATCGACTGGAACACCTATCCCTGTCAGGACCTGTACGACGAGCTGGTGGCCGCCCCCGGTCAGGGCCGCAACGCCTTCGCCGGCCTGCTCGATGACCTCAAGGACCTGGGGCCGGACGAGCTGGTGGCCCGCCAGGCGGCGGCCGAGGTGGCGATCAAGGAGATGGGCATCACCTTCACCGTCTACTCGGAGGAGGGGGGCGCCATCGACCGCGCCTGGCCCTTCGACATCATCCCGCGGATCATCCCCAAGTCCGAGTGGGACCGGGTGGAGGCGGGGCTCAAGCAGCGGGTGCAGGCGCTCAACCTCTTCATCGATGACCTCTACCACGACCAGCGCATCATCAAGGACGGGGTTTTCCCGGCCGAGGTCCTGGCCAAGTCCGTGAACTTCCGGCCCCAGTGTGTCGGGGTCAATCCGCCGCTCGGCATCTGGGCGCACATCTGCGGCTCGGACCTGGTGCGCGACGCGGACGGGACCATCTATGTCCTGGAGGACAACCTGCGCGTCCCCTCCGGGGTCTCCTACATGCTGGAGAACCGCCTGGTGACCAAGCGGGTCTTCCCGGAACTCTTCGAGCACTATGCCCCGCTGCCGGTGGACGACTACCCGTCCCAGCTCTTCGACACCCTGGCGGCACTCTCGCCGCGCCCCGCGGACTATCCGCAGGTCGCGGTGCTGACCCCGGGCATCTACAACTCCGCCTATTTCGAGCACGCCTACCTGGCCCAGCAGATGGGCTGCGAGCTGGTGGAGGGGCGCGATCTCTTCGTCGACAAGGACGACTGCGTCTACATGCGCACGGTCGACGGGCCCAAGCGGGTCGACGTGATCTACCGGCGGGTGGACGACCTGTTCCTGGACCCGGAGGCCTTCCGAGCCGATTCGACCCTGGGGGTGCCGGGCCTGATGCGCGCCTGGACCGCCGGCACCGTGGCCCTGGCCAATGCCCCCGGGGCCGGGGTGGCGGACGACAAGGTGGTCTATGCCTTCGTGCCCGAGATCATCAAGTTCTATCTGGACGCCGAGGCCATACTCCCCAACGTGCCGACCTATCGCTGCATGGACGCCCCGTCCCTGGCCTATACCCTGGAGCACATGGAACGGCTGGTGGTGAAGCCGGCCAACGAGTCCGGCGGCTACGGGATGCTGGTCGGCCCCGCCTCCACCGCGGCCGAGCGCGCGCAGTTCGCGGTGCTGATCCGGCAGGACCCGCGCAACTACATCTCCCAGCCGGCGCTCAAACTCTCCACGGTGCCGACCATCGTCGGGCGCAACCTGGAGCCCCGGCATGTGGATCTCCGCCCCTTCATCCTGTCGGCCGACCGCCAACAGGTAACCATGGGCGGGCTCACCCGGGTGGCGCTGCGCAAGGGCTCCCTGGTGGTCAATTCATCCCAGGGCGGGGGGAGCAAGGACACCTGGATCGTGCCGGATTAGCTGCTAGTGGCTAGCTGCTAGTGGCTAGTAGCTAGCAGCTACTTGGTTCGATGTTTACCGAAGAGGACACTTGCGGATGCTGTCGCGCGTCGCTGAGAACATTTACTGGTTGGGCCGCCATGTGGAGCGGGCGGAGAATGCCGCCCGGGTCGTCGCCGTCAACGCCAACCTGCTCCTGGACCTGCCGCGGGGCATCGCCCCCGGCTGGGCGCCCCTGGTCTATATCAGCGGGGCCAATGCCCAGTTCGAGGCCGACTACCCGGACTATGGCGAGGCCAGCGTCGTGCACTTCCTGCTCGGCGACACCAAGAACACCGGGTCCATCCTCTCCGCCCTGGCGGCGGCGCGCGAGGGCTGCCGCACCATCCGCGACTTCGTTCCGCGGGAGGCCTGGGAGGTCCTCAACGAGTTGTATCTCTACGGCCGCGACGAACTGGAGCGCGGCATGACCAAGGGCGGTCGTCACGCCTATCTCAAGGCGATCATCCTGGGCGCCCAGGGGATCAACGGCCTGCTCTCCGGCACCATGATCCACGACCAGGGCTACGAGTTCCTGCACCTGGGGCGCTTCCTGGAGCGCGCCGACATGACCACCCGTATCGTCGATGTGCGCTCCGCCAACCTGCTGCCCCACACGACCACCGAACTGCAGCCCTTCGAGACCATCCAGTGGGTCAGCGTGCTGAAGTCCCTCAGCGCCTATCAGGCCTACCGGCGCAGCGAGCAGGTGCGGGTGCAGCGCGAGCGAGTGCTGCGCTTCCTGTTCCAGCACCGGGACTTCCCCCGCGCCGTACGCCACTGTATCGAGGCCTCGCGCCAGAGCCTGGAGAAGCTGCCGCGCAACGAGGCGGCGCTGCGGGTCTCCGGCCGGCTGCGGCGCAACCTGGAAGCGGCCGAGCCCTGGCGGCTCGACCAGCAGCAACTCCACACCTATGTCGATGAGCTGCAACTGGCCATCGCCGATCTGCACGCGGAGATCGCCAAGACCTGGTTTCCGCCGCCGCTGGTCTTGGACGCCGTGGCTTGATCGGTTCGCGAGATGAAATTGCTCTGCGAAAAAGTCGCAGCTACCCGGATTGGAGATTTTTCGGCCGCGCGCCCGAGGCGTTCCCTATGTATCTGAAGTCGTTTTCGGTTTCCGGGTACCGCTCGTTTGCCAGTCCGGTGACGCTGGAGGGGCTCGGCTCGGTCGTCGTCCTGTTCGGAACCAACAACGCAGGAAAGAGCAATCTGCTGCGGGCAATCGACCTGTTTAGCCGACTCTTAGGCTCGCCGCTCGTGCGACTCCTCGATACCACGCCCCGCAATAGCGACGCCTTCTACCAGGAGTACGAACAGGACGCCTGGATGTTCAATCTCGCGGGTACCCCTGCCATAAATCTACATGGTGTGCTGGCACGCGACGAGGCCGATGGCGAACCCATCAGCTTCGGTTTCCGCATCCAGCGCCGGGATGGCGCCATCGTTACGCAACTGACCGACTGGGCAGGCTGCGATTCGGATAGCCTGCTGGCGCGTTTGAAACAGGCAGAAAGCGACTACGTTTCGGAACTCCAGTCCGAATCACCGTTCCTTCCGGGCAGTGCCGACAACATCGCTGAACAATGGCAGGCTATTTCGGGCCAGTGGGAGCAAACGGTTGCCGCCCTGCGGCCAGGGATGACGATCCACCGCTCGGCTGGTCAAGAATCGGTTGGCCGAGCGCTGCGCGATCGCTTCATGGGCCTGGCTCGCACGATGGATCTCGCGCGGCGTAAGCGTAGTGCTTGGGCCATCGACCGCTTCGGTCATATCGCGGTTGGGCTGGCTCAAGGTCGGTTGGATTTGATCGAGAATCCACCGGACTATCCGAACGACTTCGGCTGGCTCAGCGATACGGGTGTGCTGCCCTTGAACCAACTCGGGTCCGGGGCCGTGGCGACCTTTTCTTTGCTGGCCATTTTGGCGTTGGCGGAGCAACCGCTGATGGGTCTCGAAGAGCCGGAATCCCACCTCAATGCGCAGGTGCAATCGAGTCTCGCGGCTTGCCTTGCTGCCGCAATGGAAGGCGACGGTGCGGTGTGCCAGTTGTTCATCGTGACCCACTCACCGAATTTCGCACTGCCGCATTTCGACAGCCGGTTGATCGAACGGCGTGGGAGTGACACTGTTATCATCAAGGCGGTGCCACCGAAGTTGAATGACTTCGCGACTGCGGCACCGGTTGGTGATGGGTCGGCCAGAACTGCCTCACTATTGAACTACGACGGTAGCGTTTGACCGAGATGCGGCCGAGCAGGTGGCAGCGGCCCTGTCGGCGCAATTTAACCGCGACGCGGATTGGCAGCTCGCCAAGTGGCAACGCTGCGCGCGCGCCGTCGGCCAGGATCGTGAACCGCCCGCGAGTCCACGATGCCCTGCAACGCTGGACTGGGTTATCGCCCGTCATGCCGTGGGCGGTGACCCAGTGATCATTTCTGATGATCTTGGCAGCGAGTTCACGAGTGTGCGGCGTGTTGGACGAGCCGAGGCGCTGGAAATCGCAGCGGGCGGAACTAGACGATGATCGCGATTGCGATGGTAAACCGCAAGAGTGGCGTCGGCAAGACTGCGCTGACCCTGGCATTGGCGGATTTTCTCAATGTAATCCATGGCTTCCGAATATTGGTGGTCGATATGGACCCCCAAGCGACTGCCTCCCTCACCCTGCTCGGCGAGAAGCGGTGGGTCAAGCGTGACCAGGATAACAAGACGGTCGCAGACATCTTCGCGGCGGTGCAGAAGACCGGCGCCATACCGGACGCCTTCGGTAAGGCATTGGTGATTAGCGGTATTGAACGGGTCAAAGGCGTGGCCGGGACCCTTAGCCTGATTCCTTGTACCCCCCGCCTCCAGCAGATCGAGGAGGAGTTGATGGAAGGAGACCCGGCATGGCGCTATGTGATGGGGAGTCCCTATTTCGTCCTGCATGCAGCCCTATCAAAAGACGTTTTTCCCGCCTTCGACTTCGTCTTGATCGATTGCCCCCCGGCATTGGGTGTGGCAACACTAAATGCGCTGACCGCGGCGAATGGCTATATCATGCCGACCATCGCCGACCATGTTTCGACCATCGGCGTGAGCCAACTCGATGGGCGAATTCGAGACCATAGCAAGGGTATCCGCCGGGAGATCAAACGTTACGGAACCGTCGTCAATCGCTTCAAGTCCGCCACCATTCTGCATCGCACGATACTCGCGGAGATGCGGGCAAGACCCGAATTTCAACCTGTTTGGGATACCATCGTTCCCGATACCGTAAAGGCCGAAGAGGCCTGTGCCAAACACGAGGAAATCCTTACGCTGAGGGGCCGTTATGGTCAAGAATCCCATATCTACTTCCAGGCCCTCGGGCAACTCGCCGAAGAGTTCATCCGCAGGGTCTCGTGAATTGAGCCAGGAGATCTTGGATGAGATCGTCTGGGAGGTGATGCAGCGCCACCTTCCCGCGATCTGTGATGATATCGCCAAGGCGCTCGGCAAGAGGGTGTTGGGCGATGCGGCGCGCGGCGCCCCGGCAGCGGTCCGAGCTGCGGAGCTACCAAGTGCGGAGGCGCTGTTCCGTGCCGCTGCACAAGGCGGTCAGACGGCGCTCGCGCGCGCACTGGTATTGCCGCGGGAGCAGTTGATCGGAATTATCGGGTGGTCCCATGCTCGGCTATCGCCACGCCTTCCACGCCGGTAACTTCGCGGACGTGTTCAAGCACGCACTCCTGGTGCAGATCTGTCTTGCCCTGCGCCTCAAGGACAAGCCCTTTTGTGTGATCGATACCCACGCGGGGGCGGGGCTCTATGATCTGGAGTCGGAGAGTGCGCTCAAGAACCGGGAGTTCGACGGCGGCATCGGTCGACTCTGGGACGCCCCGGCGGGACCGGAGTTGGGTGCCTACCTGGACCTGGTGCGGGCCCTGAACCCGGACGGGCGCCTGCGCTGGTATCCGGGCTCGCCGCACCTGGCGCGCGCCCTGTTGCGGCCGGGGGACGGGCTCATCCTGTGCGAGCGCCACCCGGCGGACCACCTGGACCTGCGCGCGGAGTTTGCCGGGGACCCCCAGGCGGCGGTCCATTTCCGGGACGGCTATGAGGCGCCGACGGCCCTGATGCCGCCGCCCCAGCGGCGCGGCCTGGTGCTGATGGACCCGTCCTTCGAGATGCCGGGCGAGTATGCGCGCCTCACCGCGGCGCTCAAGACCATACAGCGGCGCTGGGCGGGCGCGGCGGTCGCCATCTGGTACCCGATCATCGAGCGCGAGCCCAGCCTGGGGTTTCTCAACCGCCTGCAGGGCCTCGGCATCCCGGCCATCCTGTGTGCGGAGTTGGGGGTGCTGCCCTACCGGGGTCCAATGGGCCTGCACGGGTCCGGGATGGTGATCGTCAATCCCCCCTGGGGGCTGGAGGCGGTCCTGGCGCGGCTGCTGCCCGGGCTGCTCGACCGGCTGCGGGTCGCGGGGCCGGGCGAGACCCGGCTTACCTGGTTGGTTCCAGCGCCTTGATCCTCGATTCGGCAGGGCGCTCGGTCCGCACAGCGGACCCTACGCGGCCCCTCGAGTCCTAAACTTTCAGCCGCAGTCGCGCAGAACCTTTGTCCTATTTGCGTTTATTTGCGTTCATTTGCGGACAAATCATCTTCACTTGGCTCAAGGGTCCGACACTCCAGCCCGCGCCGCCGCGACCCGCAATACCGACTCCGCCGCCAGCCGCCCGGTCTGGGCGCCGCCGTTCATGTAGCCGAAGTAGGCGTCGCTTAAGTGCTCGCCGGCGAACACCAGGTTGTCGAAGCGCACCTCCCGGCGCGCGCCGGGCTCCGCGGGCTCGGTCCAGCGCAAGGCCCCGAAGCTGCTCAACTGGCCGGTCTGGTAACTGGTGTAGGCCCCTAAGGAATAGGGGTTGCGGGTCCAGGCGCTGCGTATGTAGCGGCCGGTGGCCGCCGCCCGGACCCCCGGCAGACAGGTGTCCAGCCGCTCGGTGAAGGCGCGGCCCTTGCTCGGGGCGTCGTTGCCCCGCGCCGCCAGGACGGCGGTCTCATCGGCGCCCAGGAAGTAGGTCAGGGCGCCGTCCGGGCGTGCCGGTTGGGCCTGGCTCGCGTCCCACACCTCGGCAAACCCCAGATCGGTCCAGGCCTGGCCGACGAAGCCGTCGGGCCGCTGCCAGACACGCTGGGAGAAGGCGCCCGTCACCTTCTCGTTGCGGCCCAGCCCCAGTTCGGCGATGGCGCGCCGCATCAGGGCCGACAGGGGCGCCTCGATCCTGACCGAGCGCAGGACGGTGAAGGGGATGGCAATGATCGCCTGGTCGACCTCGACCAGGCGGCCATCCTCGAAGCCCAGCCGTACCGGTTCGCCCGGTCCGGCGCGCACGGACACCAGTGGATGGCCGGTATGGACCCGCTCGCCCAGGGCCGCCCACAGGGCCGCGATGAGCCGGCCGTTGCCGCCTTGAATGCAGTAGGCCTCGTCGCTCTGGCTCAGGATCTCGACCGACTCGCCATCCACCGCCGGCAGGTTGGAGAGCAGTTGGACGGCCGAGGCCAGCCGCGGCTCAAGGCCGAACTCGGTCCGGATCGACGCCTCGATCAGGGTCCGCACCCAGGGTTGGGGGATCAGGTCGGCGTGGCGGTCCAGGTAGGCGGTGACCGAGAGTTGGTCGAAGGCGGGGATCTGGGTCCCTGGGTCGGCCTCCAGCAGGGCGGCGTCGACCCCGATCCGGCCGGCCAGTGGTCGGAGCAGACGCGCCAGTTCGGCCTCCGTGCGCCGCGCCCCGTCGAACAGATAGGCGGTGTTGGGGAAGCGGCGGCTGGCCGGGCACTCTGCCCGGTTGAAGATCCGCAACTCGAACTCGCGGGCCAGGGTCAGCATGTCCGTGTGGTCGGAGTTGATGAACTCGCCCCCCAGTTCGGTCACGAGGCCGGCGCCGAGCGCGCCGGTGCGGGTCAGGATGCGCCCGCCCAGGCGACCGCTCGCCTCGTACAGGACCACGTCCACCCCGGCCTGCTGGAGGCGGTAGGCGGCGTGCAGACCGCAGATCCCGCCGCCCACCACGGCGACCCGGTGGGCCGGCCCCGCCGCGGCCTGGGGCGCAAGGTCCACGGCGGCTATGGACATGCCCGGGGCCAGGGTGGGGGCGAGCGCGGAGCCCGCGAGGACCGCGGTGCCGCCCAGGAACCGACGGCGGCTCCACCCCGCCGCCCCCGGTCGATCGACCCCGGGCGCGGCCAGCCCGGCGGCCGCCGAATGATCCCGGCGCGCCGCGGACAGTGCGCGCAGCAGGGCGCGGTAGAGGGGGGTATGGGCCATAGTCAGGACTCCTGGGGCGCGTTGGTCCCCGGCCGCCGCCGCTCGATGCGGTTGGGTTATTGCCCCGCGATGGTCATCTCATCGATCAGCCAGGACCCGGTACGGGTGCTGCCCGGGAAGTCGCAGTCATTGCCCACCGCCACTAGGCCCGCGTACATCGACTTGAGATTGCCGGCGATGGTGATCTCCTCCACCGGGTAGGCGATCTCACCGTTTTCCACCCAAAACCCGGCCGCGCCGCGGGAATAGTCACCGGTGACGGCGTTGACCCCGTGGCCCATCAACTCGGTGACGAAGAGCCCGGTGCCCATGAGTGCGAGCAGGCCCGCCCGGTCGCGCTCGCCCATGGCGACGACCAGATTGCGCACGCCGCCCCCATTGCCGGTGG
>Ga0247840_10004772_pt1 | contig 21040 bp, 19 predicted proteins | sample LaCruzMarch2015__FD_192404 | JGI IMG/M metagenome (GOLD analysis project Ga0247840, IMG submission 192404) | Freshwater microbial communities from meromictic Lake La Cruz, Castile-La Mancha, Spain - LaCruzMarch2015_17m | ecosystem: Environmental > Aquatic > Freshwater > Lake | place: Spain... | reverse complement strand
CGGCGTGCCGGTGATGCTGGCGGTGGTACTCACCCTGCTGATGATCCAGCTCCAGAGCTTCTCACGCACCCTGATGGTGCTCCTGACCGCACCGCTCGGGCTGATCGGCGTCACCGCCGGCCTGCTGATGTTCGGACTGCCGTTCGGCTTCGTCGCCATGCTCGGGACCATTGCACTCTCCGGCATCATCATGCGCAACTCCATCATCCTGGTCGACCAGATCGAACAGGACCGGGCGGCCGGCGCATCCCCGCGCGACGCCATCATCGGGGCCACGACGCGGCGTTTCCGCCCCATCGTCCTGACCGCCGCCGCCGCCGTGCTCGGCATGATCCCGCTCGCCCACAGCGCCTTCTTCGGTCCCATGGCGGTCGCAATGATGGGCGGCATCCTGGTCGCCACCGCCCTGACACTCGGATTTCTGCCGGCCCTCTATGCCGCCTGGTTCCGGGTGCCGCGGGCGGCGGCTGACCCCGCCGTGCACTAGCCATCAGTTCTGATCGCACCCACCAACGGGGACATAGCCCCGGGGCGCCCCCGCACCTGTATGATGCGCCCTTGAGAATCCTTAAACCCGGTTGGCAAGTGCGCACATGAAAGCCAGTGAGATCAAGAAGGGAAGCGTCATCGAGGTCGACGGCGCGGTCGTCTATATCACGGAACTCCAGGTCCAGACCGCGTCTTCGCGCAGCGGCAACACGCTCTACAAGGTGCGGGGGCGCAACGTCGTCAACCGCCAGAAGTTTCAGGGCAGCTTCAAGGGCGACGAGCAGGTGCCGACGGTCGACTTCGAGCGGCGCGCCGTGCAGTTCCTGTACCGTGAGAGCGACGGTTGTACCTTCATGGACCGCGACACCTTCGAGCAGCACGGCTTCGACCTGGAGGCCCTGGAGTCCGAACTGCCCTACCTGACCGAGGGCCTGGAGGGAATCTTCGCCCTGGTGGTCGACGGGGTGGCGGTCGGCATCGAGTTGCCCGCCACGGTGGTCCTTGAGGTCATGGACTGTGCCCCCGCCATCAAAGGCGCTTCAGCCTCCGCCCGCAACAAGCCGGCGACCCTGAGCACGGGGCTGGTGGTGCAGGTACCCGAGTACCTGGCGGCGGGTGAGGTCATCAAGGTCAACACGGTGTCCGGCGAGTTCATGTCGCGGGCCTGAGGTACGGGCATCCCAGCGGTGAACCCGGACCGCGGGCTTACCCGTAACTGAACGCAACCAGGGAACACCGTCTGGCCGCCGGCGAGTGCCCCACGCTGGGCGCGGTGTCGCAACTCGCGCGAACCAGTAGTAAGATTCACGCCGTCTTGCAGCGCACCGGGCTGATCGGGAAAACCCCGGCGACATGAGAATCGCCGTCGGTCGGACCACCGGCCGGCGCTCCGGACCAGTGGCCAAACCGCTGCTCTCATTTTGTGCTTGCCTTGCTGGTCGCGTCGCGGCCACGGGCTGCGACGCGAGGAGTCTTCAATGTCGCCCGCCCCGCACCCGGTTCCCGGGTCGAGGCCCGGTCTCACCATCCGCAGCGAGGTGCGCTTACCATGCATCGTGTCGGCAACAGGTTGTGCGCCCTCGCGCTCTTTGTGTTTTCGCTGATGGTCGTGGCGGTCCCCCCGGCCAGCGCGGCCGCGGCGCCCGCCCTGGCCTTGACCCCACTCATCCGAGGCGCTTTCGCCCAAGTCCAGGCGCCGGCCGGGGTTACGCAGGTGGTCCTGGAACTGCGTCAAGGCAAGGGCTGGAAGCCCCTGGCTGTCCGCCACCTGCAAGCTACGGCGAGCAGCGCCGCCCGGCGCCTCGCGTTCGCCCTGCCGGCCGGACTCACCGCCGCGGATCTGCGGGTGTTCGCCTACCGCGGCGCCAAGTTCCCAGCCCGCACGGCGGGCGCTGCCCGCCGCTTCCAGCGCACCAGTGTCGGCGCCGCCGCGACCGGCGCAGCCGTGCATCTCGTTGATGCCTTGGCACCCGCGGCGTCGCGGGTCCTGGCCGACAACAGCGCCGAAGACCCCCTCGCCGTCACCTCCGACATCTGGAAGATCGTCGGCAACCAACTCTTCTTTTTCAACCAATACCGCGGTTTGCAGGTCCTGGACATGACCGACCCGGCGGCGCCCGTACGCACTGGTACGCTGCGGCTGGCGGCCAGCGGTGAGCAGTTTTACGCCCTGAGCTCAGACGGCAGCAGCCTGGCGCTGTTGGGCCGCTCCAACTCACAGGCCCGGCCCGGCGCCGCATCGCTTTTTTTGCTGCACGTGAGCGCCGGCGTGCCCACGCTGGTGACCGAAGTGCCACTGACCGGCGCGGTCACCGACAGCCGTCTGATCGGTAACCGCCTCTATGTCCTGTCGAACGACTATCTGCAACGCGATGGCGTCTGGACGCCGGAGGCGGTGCTGCAGGCCGTCGACCTCGCCAACCCGGCCGCACCACTCACCCTGCCCGCGCTGCACCTGCCTGGCAACAGCACCGCCTTGCAGGCCGCGGCCGGCTATCTGCTCGTCGGCACCGACCAGTGGCAGGACGGCGCCGAGCAGGCGCGCCTGCACCTGATCGAGCTGGCCCAGGCCGACGGCGCGCCCGTGCTGCGCAAGAGTTTTGTCCTCACCGGCCCGGTCCTGGACAAGTTCAAGATCGGCATCGTCAAGGGGGCCGTGGTCGCCACCACCCTCGACTGGAGTCAGGGTCATCAGGAGACCTGGGTGGAGACCTTCCCGGTCACCGGCACAGACACCGCGCCGCTGGCCCGGATGGAGCTGCTCGCCGCCCGCGGCGAACAGCTCCACGCGACCCGCTATGACGGCGAGCGACTCTATGTGGTCACCTTCCGCAACACGGACCCGCTGTTCGTCGTGGATTTGGCCGATCCCGCCGCCCCCCTCCTCGCCGGGACCCTGGAGATCCCCGGCTGGTCCAGCTACATCGAGCCGCTGGGCGAGCGCTTGCTCGCGGTAGGCATGGAGTCCGGACGGGTGACCGTCTCGCTCTTCGACGTGGCCAACGCCGCGGCCCCGACCTTGCTCTCGCGCCTGCCCCTTGGAACCGCGGGGACCTGGAGCTGGAGCGAGGCGAACGCTGACGAAAAGGCGGTCCAGTACTTTCCGGACGCCGGTATCGTCCTGGTTCCCTTTCAGAATTACAACGTAGAGGGCCAGGTGAAGGCGGTCGCCGCCATCCGTGTGGGCCAGGACACCCTGACGCCCGATGTCCTCATACAGCACGCCTTCAACCCGCGGCGCGGGGCGGTGATGGGCGACTATTTCGTCTCCATTTCCGGCCAGGAACTGCTGGTGCTCGATCGCACCCGCAACACGACCGGCCAACCGGAGGTGCAGGTGTCACTGGCTTGGACCACCGACCGGGTGATCTCCCTGGGTGACTATCTGGTCCAGGTCGAGGACGGGGGCGGCAACGACTGGGCCGGCCCACTCGTGCGCATGGCCATCGACAACGCCGGAGGCGGCGGTACGCATTCCGTGCTGCGGGTGTCCAGCGCCGCCGACCCGGATGAACTGCTTGGCGAACTGGACCTCGGGGCGGGCCGCGTGGTCGGCCTGACCAACCGCAATGGGCGGCTCTTCGTGGCGCAGTGGGTCACCGCGACCACGGACACCCCGGCCCAACTGCGCACCTGGGTATGGGATCTCGCCGGGGCCCCGGATCTGACCCAGGTCACGACCCTGGTGCAGCCACTCACGGGCCTCGCGGAGTCGGACCTGGATCTGGCCGCCGGCCAGTTACTGTGGACGGGCCTCGACACCCTGGTCTGGCATGCCCCCGCCCGCCAGGCCTGGGGCGGCTGGTGGGGCGGCCCGGTGATGATGGCGGCTCCGGCGCTTGCGGTCGCCGGCAGCCGCAACGCGGCCATCAAAGCCACGGCGGCGCCGCAGACCCTGGCCGGGATCGTCTGCCCGATTCGCGGCACGGACGGCAACCCGACGGCGGGCCCGGTCGTACGGGTCCAGACGGCCGGGGCCTTCCGCTCGGCCAGCCGCACATTCGCCGAGAACGGGTTTCTGTTCTTCAGTTTCGACACCGCCACCACCCTTGCGGCCAAGACCCCGGTCACCGCGGCAACGACCGGCGGCCAAAGGGTCGGGTTGATGCCCCCGTGGTGGCAACCCCAGCCGGAGATCCTGCACTCCTGGCTGCAGGTGGTGGACCTGCGGGCAAGCGAGGCGGTGGTGCGCGACCCGGTCTCGATCCCCGGGGTGCTCCTGAGCGTCACCCAGGCCGATGCCCAAGGGGCTGTCCTGATCACCAACAGCGAGCGCGTCGTCAAAGGTTCGGCCCCTATCGGTCGCACCCTGGAGGCCAGTGCCTATGATGGCGTCGATGCGTATCTCTTGGACCGTTTTGCCACCACTGCCCGCTATGGAGGCGCCGACGCCGCCGACGGGACCGCCGTTTTCCTTGCTGACGCGGCATCGCCCCCGGGGGTCATCGCGATCGGGTACGTACCGCAAACTGGTCGGCTGGCCCGGGTCGGCCGGTGGAACACGGCAACCCCCGACACCCTGCGCGCGGTCAATGGCTACCTGCTTGCCGCCACGAGCGGCGGCCTCAGTCTCGCCCGCATCGGGGCCGCGGGCCAGCTCACCGAACTGGGAACCATCCAGACCCCGACGAATCTGTCGCTACGTCTGGACGCCGCCGTGATCACGCCCAACGAGGGGATCTGGGTCCCGGCGGGTGAGCATGGGGTGCAATTTCTGCCTTGGGTGGACCTCATCCGGCCAGTGACGACGCGGCGCTGAGACCTGCCCCGTCACGGCCGGAGCCGCTCAGCGCGGACCTGGCGGCGCCGGGAGCTGCAGCCCGCCCGCGGCCAGGGTGTCGGCGATGAAGCCCAGGCGCTGCCAGGCATCATCAGGGCCTAAGCCCTTGATCGACCGATCGGCCAGGGCACATTGACGCACCAGTGCACGCAGCAGGGTCGGTGACAGGCGGCGCAGGACGCCCTCGACGGACTCCAGGCGCTGGCGCGGGACTCGGTGCTGCGCCAGGACCTGGGAGGCCGAGCCCTGCTGCGCCTTGGCCCAGGCGGCCTGTGCCAGCATCCGCAGATCCCGCGCCAGGACCCACAGCACCAGGGCCGCCGCGACCCCCTCCGCCCGCAGGACCGCCAGCACCCGCTGCACGCGCGCCCGATCCCCGGCCACCGCCGCGTCGGTGAGGGCGAAGAGGTCGAAGCGGGCGCTGTCCGCCAGGGTCCCGAGCAGGTCCTCCACGGCCAGGGCGCCCGGGTCGCGCAATAGTCTGAGCTTTTCGATCTCCTGGACCGCGGCCAGTTGATTGCCCTCGACCCGCTCCGCCAGCAGCTCCGCCACCCCGCGCCCCGGTGCAAATCCGGCTGCCCGGAGCCGCAGACCCAGCCACTGGACCAGCTCCCGCTCCTTGAGCGGCCACACCTGCACGATGGTGCCGACCGCCTCCACCGCCCGCGCCCACTGGGTCTCCAACTCCTTGCGGTCCAGTGCGGGGGCCGTCATCAACAGCAGGTTGTCGGGGCAGGGCCGCGCGCAGTAGGCGCGCACCGCGGCCCCGCCGTCGCGGCCTAGCTTGGCGGTGGCGATGCGCAGATCGATGAGCTTGCGCGCGCAGAACAGCGACATGGCGTCGGCACTGGCCCCCAGGGCGCCCCAGTCGAAGGCGCCGTCCTGGTCCAGGACCTCGCGCTCGTCGAAGCCGGCCGTGCGCGCCCGCGCGCGGATCAGCCGGGCGGCCTCGCCGAGTTGGTAGGGCTCGTCGCCACAGATCAGGTAGACCGGGCTCAGGCCGGCGGCGAGTTGGTCCGGGAGTTGAGAGAAGCGCAGACGCATGTTGCTCGTTCCAGGATGACCGGGGTCGCCGTCGCCAAACCTCAGCGCAGCAGAGTGGTCCGCAACCGCATCAGGATGCGATCGGCGGCATCGACGGCGAACTCCTGGTAGATCTGCGCCTCTTCGAGCTGCTTGCCCAGGACCTCCACGTCCGGGTTGTCGAAGGTCCGCACCAGGTCCAGTTTTTGTTTCGGTATCCGCACCTTACCGTCGGCCGCCACGGCCTCGTAGGTGACCAGGTAATGCAGTTCATAGGCCAATACCTTGCCGGCGTCATTGGTCGCGACGACCCGGGAGGAGCGTCCCTCCGCCGTGATGCGCAGGATCAGCTTCGCCTTGTCCGGGCTGGCGGCGAGGGGGACGGTCCCGCCGGTGAGCTGCTCCCGGACGGCCTGCATGACCGGCGAGCCTGTCTCGGGTTGGAGGTAGATGGGCGCCAGGTCGGCCGGGATCTGCAGGGCGCCGCGCAGGTGAAAGCCGCAGCCGGCGAGCGCCACCGCGGGCAGCGCTTGAAGCAGGCTGCGCAGTGCCGCCCGCCGGCTTTTCAGGGCCCTAATTGACAACGACATTCACCAGCTTGCCGGGGACCACGATCACCTTGCGGACCCGGACCTGGCTGAGCTGCGGGGTAGCGCAGCGTGCGTCATCGGTGCCCGGCAGCCCGACCTGGGTATAGCGACGCACGCAGTCCGCCGCGAGCGCGGCGGCCTCGACCGCGGCGCGGTCCGCGTCGGCCGCGACCGTCACCTTGCCGCGCAGCTTGCCGTTGACCTGCAGGACATACTCGATGCTGTCCCGGCGCAGCGCCGCCTCGTCCACCGCGGGCCAGGGGGCGTCCAGGATATCCGCGCCGAAACCGAGTTCCTGCCACAGGTGGTGGGTGATGTGGGGGGCGATGGGCGCGAGCAGGCGCAGGCAGATGCTGACCCCTTCGCGCAGCACCGCCTGGGCACCGGGGGAGTCATCCAGTCGGTAGAGCGCGTTGACCATCGTCATGCAACCGGAGACCACGGTGTTGTACTGCTGGCGCTCGTAGTCGAAGAGCGACTTCTTGAGCGCGGCCTGGACCTCCCGGCGGGCGGCGGCGGTCGCGTCATCCAGGTCCGCGGCCAGGTCCGCGACCGCGGGGGCCGCGCCGATCAGCCGCGCCTTGGCGCTCGCGAGCGTCCAGAGGCGCTTCAGGAACCGGTAGGCCCCCTCCACCCCGTCGTCGTTCCACTCCAGTGACTGGTCGGGCGGCGAGGTGAACATGGTGTAGAGACGCACCGTATCGGCCCCGTAACGCGCGATCAGTGACTCCGGGTCCACCCCGTTGTTCTTGGATTTGGACATCTTCTCGATGCCGCCGAAGAGGACCGGCTGCCCGTCGGCCTTGAGCACCGCATGGAGCATCTTGCCCTTGTCGTCGCGGGTGACCTCCACGTCGGTGGGGTTGAACCACTCCTTGCGCCCGTCCGCGCCGTCCCGGTACCAGGTCTCGGCCACCACCATGCCCTGGGTGAGGAGCCGCGTGAAGGGCTCGTCGCACGCGACCAGGCCCTCGTCGCGCATCAGCTTGTGGAAGAAGCGGGCGTAGAGCAGATGCAGCACCGCGTGTTCGATGCCGCCGACATATTGGTCCACCGGGAGCCAATAGCGGGCGCGCTCGTCGAGCATGGCCGTGGTGCAGTCGCTGGAGCAGAAGCGGGCGTAGTACCAGCTCGACTCGAAGAAGGTATCAAAGGTGTCAGTTTCTCTAATCTCCCCGCTGGGGAGATTAGAGAATGAAGGCATTCTCTTCAAAGGAGAACCGGAGCCGTCGACGACCACATCCTCGGGGAGGCGGACGGGGAGGTCCGTCTCGGGCCGGGCGTTGCCATCGGGGGTGCGGATGACCGGGATGGGGCAGCCCCAGTAGCGTTGGCGGGAGACGCCCCAATCGCGCAGCCGGAAGTTGACACGTTTCTGGCCCTTTCCCCGCTCTTGAAGCCAGGTCGCGATGGCGTCGCAGGCCTGCGCCGAGGTCAGGCCATCGAAGGGACCCGAGTCCCGCAGTACGCCCTTCTCCACGTAGGCGCAGGCCTCGATCCCGCAGGGGCTGCCGTCAGGCGAGTGGATCACCTGGCGCTTGGGGACGCCGTACTTTTCGGCGAACTCCCAGTCCCGCTGGTCGTGGGCCGGCACCGCCATGACGGCGCCCGTACCGTAGCCCATGAGGACGAAGTTGGCGGCGAAGATCGGCACCGCCGCCCCGGTAACCGGGTGGATGGCATCGCTGCCGAGCGGATAGCCGCGCTTCTCCATGGTCTCGATCTCGGCCTCCGAGACCCCGCCGTGGCGGCACTCCTCGATGAAGGCGGCGAGCCCCGGGGCGGTCTCGGCGGCCCGTCGCGCCAAGGGGTGCTCGGCGGCGACCGCCATGTAGGTCACGCCCATGACGGTGTCCGGGCGGGTGGTATAGATCCCCAGGACCTCAGCGGAACCGGCGAGCCCGAACTCCATGTAGACGCCCTCGGAGCGCCCGATCCAGTTGCGCTGCATGGTGCGCACCTGCTCCGGCCAGCCGGTCAGGCCGTCCAAGGCGTCCAGCAGTTCCTGAGCATAGTCCGTGATCCGCACCGACCACTGCTCGATCTCGCGCTTCTCGACCGGGGCGCCGGAGCGCCAACCGCGGCCGTCGATCACCTGCTCGTTGGCGAGCACCGTCTGATCGATGGGGTCCCAGTTGACCATGGCGGTGGCGCGGTAGGCCAGCCCCTTCTCCATCAGCCGGGTGAACAGCCACTGCTCCCAGCGGTAGTAGTCCGGGTCGCAGGTGGCCAGTTCCCGGTCCCAGTCATAGCCGAACCCGAGGCTGCGCAACTGGCCCTTCATGTAGGCGACGTTGGAGCGCGTCCACTGCGACGGCGGGATGCCGTTCTTGATCGCCGCGTTCTCCGCCGGCAGGCCGAAGGCGTCCCAGCCCATCGGCTGGAGGACGTTCTTGCCCTGCATCCGCTGGTAGCGGGCGATCACGTCGCCGATGGTGTAGTTGCGCACATGCCCCATGTGCAGCCGCCCGGAGGGGTAGGGGAACATGGCGAGGCAGTAGAACTTCTCCCGGGCGGGGTCCTCCACCGCCTTGAAGCTCTGGTGTTCGTCCCAGTATGCCTGGGCCGCGGTCTCGATGCCGCGCGGGTCATAGTCGTGTTGCATGGGTTGGATTCGGGTGGACGCACAGGGGATCGGATGGGATCGGAAGATCGGCGACAGCATACCGCGCCGGGACGGCCAGGGCGACCCGCGCCCGTGTCAGAACCGGCCGGATCTGCTACCTTTTGCAGCAACCCAAGCCCCAGCCCCGAAGCCACCCATGCAGGCGCGCGAGCGCGGGGGACCTCGGCGCAGCCATCCAACGCGTGCGGGTCACGCTGCCGCTGACCGAGACCCAGGCCCGACCTATGCCCGCCACTCCCCTCGACCGCCGTCTCAGCGTCGCCCCCATGCTGGACTGGACCGACCGGCACTGCCGGTATTTCCTGCGGCTGATCACCAGGCGCACCCTGCTCTACACGGAGATGGTCACCACCGGGGCCTTGATCCACGGCGACCTGGACCGGCACCTGCGCTTCGACCCGGCCGAGCACCCGCTGGCACTGCAACTCGGCGGCTCGGACCCGGGCGAACTGGCCCGGTGCGCCGGCCTGGGGCAGGAGTGGGGCTATGACGAGATCAACCTCAACTGCGGCTGTCCCTCCGACCGGGTCCGGCACGGGCGCTTCGGGGCCTGCCTGATGGCCGAGCCGGCCCTGGTGGCGGACTGCGTGGCGGCCATGAAGGCGGCGGTCGCCATCCCGGTGACGGTCAAGTCACGCATCGGGATCGACGAGCGCGACAGCTATGAAGAACTGGCGGCCTTCGTCGCCGCGCTGGCGGGGGCCGGTTGCGACGCGCTCATCGTGCACGCCCGCAAGGCCTGGCTCCAGGGCTTGAGCCCGCGTGAGAACCGCGAGGTGCCGCCCCTGCGCTACGACCTCGTCGCCCGTCTGAAGGCGGACTTCCCGGGGCTGACCATCGCCATCAACGGCGGCGTGCGGACCCTGGACGTCGCCGCGGGCCTGCTCGGCCGGTTGGACGGCGTCATGATCGGGCGCGCCGCCTATGAGGACCCCTGGGTCCTGGCCGGGGCCGACCGCCTGATCTACGGCGAGACCACGCCGCACCCGACCCGCCACCGGGTGCTGGAGGCCTATCTCCCCTATGTGGAGCGCGAACTGGCCGACGGGGTCCCCCTGGGCGCCATGAGCCGGCACCTCCTCGGCCTCTTCCATGGCCAGCCCGGGGCGCGCGCCTGGCGCCGCTACATCAGCGAGCGCGCCCATCGCCCCGACGCGGGGCCGCGGGTCCTCACCCGGGCCCTGCCGCCGGAGCGGGAGGCGCGCGCCGAGGCGGCAGGTGCCGCTTGAACCGAAGGCCGATAAATGGGATCACGGATGGCCTGATCCGTGCCTAGGTCACTCCACATCACCCTCGAGCAGATCCTCTGCGGGCAGCAGTCGATGACCCTCGAAGACGGTGAGCACTTCGACGTGATCCTCACGTAGCCGATAGACGACCCGGTAGTTGCCAACGATGATCTCCCGCAGTTCGGTCCCCGGCAATTCGGGCAGTGGGCGGCCGCGGTAGGGCTGGTCGGCGAGGGCTTCCCCCCGCTCGATGATGCGCTCGCCCATGCGCGCCGCGGCCTTGGGGTTGTCCCGAGCGATAAAGTCCTCGATCTCCGCCAGCCGCAGATAGGCTTGGTCCGTCCACCGCACCTTCACGGCTGGTCGACCCCGGAGTCGACGCGGCGCGTCGCCAGACGCCCGCGCAAGGTATCGGCATCCATCAGTCGTCCCCGGTCAGCATCGGCGATACCGGCAGCGATCGACTCGAGGAGCCGCTCCCGGGAGCACAGCCGGTCATACTCCGTGGGCGACAAGAGCACCCCCGCAGGCCGACCATTCTGGGTGATGACCAAGGGTCTTGCGGTCTGGGAGACCTGGCGCAGGAGGCGGGATGCCTGGGTCTTGAACTCGCCGATGGGAATGATGTCCTCGGCGACTGAGAGGTTGGCCATGATCTGAATTCCGGGTCGAATATTGGTCGCAATCCTGACCCGGAACAATGGACAAGTCAACACTGCAAGGGCAGGTTCGGGGCGGGACGGACCGAAAACGATGCGCTGTTTCGTTTCCCGACGTGAGGCAACACTTGCGTAAGCCGCCGACAAGGGTATAACTCGACTAAAATGTCAGAGAACGTTCATATTCGCAGTGCAGCGGCCGCGGACGCCCCCGAGATTGCCGCCATGGTTGGTGAACTGCTCACTGAAATCGTCAGCGCCGGCGGCATCCCGGCATTCAATTTCAATCACGCAGACACGGTTTCGCGCCTGACGGATTTCTTCAATCGCGAGAAGTATTTCGCCTTTGTCGCCCGTGATCGTAGCGGCGCGCCGGTCGGCTTCGTGACGCTCTATGAGAGCTGCGCCCTGTATACGGAGGGGATTTTCGGCACCATCCCCGAGTTCTATGTGCGGCCGGACTGGCGCTCGAGCGGAATCGGACGACGCCTCGCATCGCAGGCAAAGGCATTCGGTCGGTCGCGCGGGTGGAAGCGGCTTGAGGTGACGACCCCGCCGCTGCCGCCGTTTGAAAAAACGCTCGCCTTCTACGAGCGTGAAGGGTTCGCCATCGCCGGTGGCCGCAAGTTGAAGGTGTCGCTGTAAAACGCCGGTCGCCTTGCGGCCGGAACGACGATCAAGCCCGGCCGGCGCCCCGCGGGTGGCCGCCAGGCCGGATTGGGGTCTGGTTCAGAAGGCGCTGCCGGGCCTCAGGCCCCACTTCTTCAGGATCGTCGCCAGCGGGCAGAGGCCGGTGAAGGCCGACTGGAGCAGGTTGGCGCCGACGAAGGCGGTGAACCACAGCCAGTGGATGTTGACGTACACTGCCAATAGCAAAGACAGCAGGATGACGCTGCCGGCAAAGGCCAGCACAAAACGCTCGATGGACATGCAAGACCCCGGGGATAGACTGCTTGTTGGTTGCGCTATATTAACAAGCCCTAATATTCTGCTCAACCCTAACCGCGCACGGACCCCTCATGGACGCCGAAGCCTTTCCCCGCCTGATCCAAGGACTGCTGAGATCCGACGCCTGGCCCCCGGCCGCGGGGGCGGCCCTGGCCCCGATCGGGCACATCGAGACCCATATCTCCCACGTCCTGCTCGCCGGGGACTTCGCCTACAAGCTCAAGAAGCCTCTGGACCTGGGCTTTCTGGACTTCTCTACCCTGGAGCTGCGCCGCTACTGCTGCGAGGAGGAACTCAGGCTCAATCGCCGCCTCGCCCCCGCACTCTATATCGGCGTGGTGCCGATCAGCGGGACCCCGGAGCGGCCCCGGGTCGGCGGCAGCGGTCCGGTACTCGAATATGCCGTGCAGATGCACCGCTTTCCCCAGGAGGCCCGACTCGACCGCTGCACCCTGACCCCCGACCTGGTGGACCGGATCGCCACCCGGCTGGCCTCCTTCCACGTCGAGATCCCGCGGGCGGACCCGGCGGGCCCCTTCGGCACCCCCGCCGCCGTCCTCGCCCCCATGCTCGAGAACCTCAGCCAGATTCGCGCCCGGGTCGACACGCCCGACTGTCAGGCGCGGTTGGACCGGTTGCGGGACTGGACCCTGGAGCGTTGGCGCGCCCTCACCCCGGTCATCGAACGGCGGCGCGCGCAGGGCCGGGTGCGCGAGTGTCACGGCGACCTGCACCGCGGCAATATCGCCCTGGTGGACGGGGAGCCCCTGTTCTTCGACGCGCTGGAATTCAACCCGGGGCTGCGCTGGATCGACACCGCCAGCGAGTTGGCCTTTCTGCTCATGGACCTGGACGCGGCCGGGACCCAGGGGCTGGCGCGGCGCCTGCTCAACCGCTACCTGGAACTGGGCGGCGACCACGATGCGCTCGAGGTCCTGGCCTTCTACCAGGTCTACCGTGCCATGGTGCGGGCCAAGGTCCTGGCCATCCGCTTGGGCCAATGCGCCCTCCCGGGGGAGGAGTCCGATGCGCAACGGCGCAACTGCGAGCGCTACCTGGACCTGGCCGCGACCTATACCCGCCGCCGTCGCCCCCGGCTCCTGCTCATCTGCGGCCTCTCCGGGTCCGGCAAGAGCCGACTCGCGTGCACCCTGCGCGAGGCCCTGCCCGTCATCCACCTGCGTTCGGACGCCGAGCGCAAGCGCCTCTTCGGCCTGGCCCCCGAGGCGCGCTCCGGGGTCGGGATCGGAGTCGGTACCGGGATCTACTTCCAGCAGGCGACTGACTGGACCTACCAGCGCCTGGCGGCCCTGACCGGCGCGATCCTGGCCTGCGGCTACGACGTGCTGGTGGACGCCACCTTCCTGACCCGGGCGCGCCGGGCGGTCTTCGCGGACCTGGCGCGCACTCAGGACGCGGGCTTCGCCGTCCTGGCCCTGGTTGCGCCGATGGCGGTCCTGCGCGAGCGGGTCGCGCGCCGACTCGCCGAGGGCCGCGACGCCTCCGAGGCCTCGGTCGCCGTCCTGGAGCGCCAGGCCGCCGCCTGCGAACGGCTCAGTCGCTTTGAGCGCCGCACGGCCATCACCATCAACAGCACGGCCCCGCCGTCCATAGATCAGGTCCTGGTGCGCATCGCCGTCCTGACCGGGGTGCCGCTGGGGGAGTGACCAAAAGTAGAAGGTGCACAGACACCATCGTTGTCGTTGTCGTTGTCATTATTGTAATCGGAGAAGCGATGCAATGTGTGCAAGAGAATCCGGGGCGCTACGATAACCTCGATTACGACAACGACAACGACAACGACGCGACGAGCATTCGCGAATGAACGTGTTTAGCTTATCACTGAACCGTTCCTAATCACCAAGCACCATCAACGCCACCCCCGCCATCATCAGCCCTCCGGCCGGCAGGCGCCGCAGCAGCCCCCGCTCCCTGAACCACAGGACGCCATAAAGGATGCCGAACAGCAGGCTGGTGCGCTTGACCGCGATCATATAGGCCACCTGGACCTGCTGGATGGCCAGGAAGTGGGTATAAGCCGAGATGCCGGTGAGGAGCCCCACCGCCGCCACCGCCAGCGGCCGGGAGGCCAACTTGCGCAGGAGCGCCGGCCGCGGCACGGCGAAGACCAGGATGACCGCCAGGCCCAGCACCCCGTAATAGAAGGCCCCGAAGTGCTCCGGCCCCAGGTGACGCATAGCCCCCTTGCCCAAGGTCGAGGTCAGGGCATAGATGACGGCCACCGCGAGCATCATCCGCGAACCCGGCCCCCGCCAGATCGCCCGTAAAGGCGCCATCCAGGTGCGCCAGTCGGCGCGGCGCGCCTGGTCGCTGTTGATCAGCCAGGCCCCGGCGACCACCAGCAGCACCCCGGCGGCGCCCGCCGGGGTGACCCGCTCCCCGAGTAGGACCCAGGCGACGCCCATCCCGAACACCGGGGTAAAGGCGAGATAGGGCAGGGTGAGCGAGAGCGGGTGGTCGCGGATCGCCGCCAGATAGAGCAGGATCGCCAAAATCTCCAAGGGCACCAGCACCGCCAGGGTCCACCAGAACGGCGCCGGCAGGGCGCAGAGCGGCGGCAGCCCCGCGAGCAGCGGCGTCAGCAGCAGCCCGGCCATGCCAAAGCGCACCACCGCCAGTTCCGCGGCCGAAAACCCCTGCAGCCAGGCCTTGGTCGCCGCGTCCGCGCTCGCCAGGCTGAAGGCGCAGATCAGCGCCAGCGGCAGCCAGTGCATTACCGTGCCCGCCGGAAAAAATCGGACCCTACCGGCGCAACGGGTGCGAAAGACCGCAATGGCTCATCTCGTGTCATCAAAAGGTACCGCCGCGACCCTTGGCGCGGCAAGGCGCCCCGCGCTATGGTAAGCGCTCTGTCAGTCAAGGTAGAACCGGCGCCGGAAAGATCGAACCATGTGCAGTATCGCAAATTGGCAACGCACCAGCGCCGCGGCACTGCCGCGCCCGCCGGGCAGCGGTGTGACCCGGTGACAGCACCCCTGAACGGCGAGCGGCCGACCGCCGAGCGCGTACCGGCACGGCGGCGCCCCGGCGCGCACCTGCTCGGCGGCCTGGCCCTGGTCGCGACCCTGGCCTGGCTGGGCCAGCGCCAGTTCGCCGCCCCCTGGGCCATGGGCCAGACCGCGGGACGCACCTGCACGGTGGTACGGATACGCGACGGGGACTCGCTGGACCTGCGGTGCGGCGGCGAGACCGTCGAAGTCCGCCTGCACTGCATCGACGCCCCCGAGTGGGAACAGGGCGCCTGGGCCAAGCAGTCCCTGCGGCACCTGCGCAGGATCATCCCGCGGCGGGTCCTGCTCGAGAAGGTCGACACCGACCGCTTCGGTCGCACCGTGGCAAACCTCTACGCCACCGGCGCGCAGCCTCGGTTACTCAACCTGGAACAGGTGACGCGTGGTCAGGCCGCGGTCTACCGGCACTATTGCGACGACCCGCGCTTCGAGCGCGCCGAGCAGACGGCCCGGGCGGCGGGCCTGGGGATCTGGTCGCGGCCTGGCGCGCAGCAGACACCCTGGGAGTTCCGGCACCGGCAAGGGCGTTGAGCAAATTGAACCAGTGCCGAATCGGCCTCAAACCGCCAATCCCTTCCCCTGCAATTCCTTGATCTTATCACGCACCGCCGCCGCTTTCTCGAACTCCAGGTCCTTGGCGTAGCCGTACATCTCCTTCTCCAGGCTCTTGATCTTTCTCGCCATCTGCACCGGTGTGAGGTTGGCGTATTCGGCGATCTCCTCGGCCACCCGGGCATAAGCGCGGGCCGAGCGAGGGGCGCCGGGGGTGGAACCCTCCAGGATGTCGGCGACGGACTTTTGGATGCTCTGGGGGGTGATGTCGTGGGCCAGGTTGAAGGCGGTCTGTTTGATGCGGCGGCGCTCGGTCTCGCCCATGGCCCGCTCCATGGAACCGGTGATGCGGTCCGCGTAAAGGATGGCCTTGCCGTTGATGTTGCGGGCGGCGCGGCCGATGGTCTGGATCAGCGATCCCTCGGAGCGCAGGAAACCCTCTTTATCTGCATCGAGAATGGCGACCAATGACACCTCGGGCATATCGAGACCCTCGCGCAAGAGGTTGATGCCGACCAGAACATCGAATTCACCCAGGCGCAGGTCGCGGATGATCTCGACCCGCTCCACGGTGTCGATATCCGAATGCAGATAGCGGACCTTGACCCCGTGCTCATTGAGATATTCGGTCAGGTCCTCGGCCATGCGCTTGGTGAGGGTCGTCACCAGCACCCGTTCGTGGACGGCGGCCCGCAGGGTAATCTCGGAGAGCAGGTCATCGACTTGGGACAGGGCCGGGCGGACCTCCAGGTCCGGGTCCACCAGGCCGGTGGGGCGCACCACCTGCTCCACCACGGCCCCGCCGGAGTGGTCGAGTTCATACTGGCGCGGGGTGGCGGAGACATAGATGGTCTGGGGCTGGCGCGCCTGGAATTCCTCGAAGCGCATGGGGCGGTTGTCCAGGGCCGAGGGGAGCCGGAAGCCGTAGTCGACCAGGTTCTCCTTGCGCGAGCGGTCGCCGCGATACATGCCGCCGAGTTGGGGGACCGTGACGTGACTCTCGTCGATGACCACGATGGCGTTGGCCGGCAGATAGTCATAGAGGGTCGGCGGCGGCTCGCCGGGACCGCGGCCGGAGAGATAGCGGCTGTAGTTCTCGATACCGGAGCAATAGCCCACTTCCATCATCATCTCCATGTCGAAGATGGTGCGCTGCTCCAGGCGCTGCGCCTCCACGAGCTTGTCGTTGTCGCGCAGCCAGATCAGGCGGTCCTTCAGTTCCAGCTTGATCTCGTCCACGGCATTGAGAATGGTTTCGCGCGGGGTGGCGTAGTGAGTCTTGGGGAAGACGGTATAGCGCGGTACGCGACGCAGGACCTCACCAGTGAGTGGGTCGAAGACCGACAGGGCCTCGATCTCGTCGTCGAACAGCTCGATCCGCACCGCCTCCTCGTCGGACTCCGCCGGGTGTATGTCGATCACATCGCCGCGCACCCGATAGGTGCCGCGGGCCAGCTCGATCTCATTGCGGCGGTATTGCAGGTCAGCCAGCCGCCGCAGCAGGGCGCGCTGGTCGATCACATCGCCGCGCGTCAGGTGCAGGACCATCCTGAGATAGGCATCCGGATCGCCCAGGCCATAGATGCTCGAGACACTCGCCACGATGATGACGTCCGGGCGCTCCAACAGGGCCTTGGTCGCCGACAGGCGCATCTGTTCAATGTGTTCGTTGATCGATGAGTCCTTCTCGATATAGGTGTCGGAGGCCGGGATATAGGCCTCGGGCTGGTAATAGTCGTAATAGGAGACAAAGTATTCCACCGCGTTGTGCGGAAAGAAGTCGCGCATCTCGCCATAGAGTTGGGCGGCAAGGGTCTTGTTAGGCGCCAGGATCAGGGCCGGGCGCTGGATCTGCGCAATGACGTTGGCGATAGTGAAAGTCTTGCCGGAACCGGTGACGCCGAGCAGGGTCTGGGCCGCCTCCCCGTCGTTGAGGCCCTCGACCAGGCGGCGGATCGCCTCCGGCTGGTCACCGGCGGGGGCGAACTGGGCGACCAACTGGAAGGGTTTGGACATCGGGGGACCTCGGGTTGCCCGGGTGGGGGCGGCGCGCGTTGCGTGTCTCTTATTAAGATAATCCCAGAAAAAGCAGTTTAGCCGCAAATGAACGCAAATGGACGCAAATAATCAGTGACTTGGCCTTTACTGCACGATCACCGTCCGGGTGACACCCACGAGGATGCTAACCAGCAGATTTATTTGTGCTTATTTGCGTTCATTTGCGGCCAAATACTCTTTTCAGGACAGGTCGGAGTCGCAGCGTCCGACCCAAGGCCAGGGAACCGACCCGGCCGCGTGACCGCCGACCGGGAGTGGGAAAAATCCGTGTCCTGGCGCCGCTCGCACGTTGACACCGGGCGCCGCGACACGTAACCTTGTCGATCTTTCCGGGGCGTAGCGCAGCCTGGTAGCGCACCTGAATGGGGTTCAGGTGGTCGGAGGTTCAAATCCTCTCGCCCCGACCAATCGAGACTGGGGCGGTAACAGAGCCATCTGTTACCGCCCTTTTCCGTTTTGACCTCCCGGACACCCTGCCGCGGTGGACGGCCCGTCCAGCCCCCTCCCTCGACTTTGCCGGCAGTCCCGCCCATGTCCCTGAATAGCAGCGAAGAAATCATCGAGGACCTGCGCGCCGGGCGCATGGTCATCATCATGGACGACGAGGATCGGGAAAACGAGGGTGACCTCCTGCTCGCCGCCGATTGCGTCACGGCCGAGGCGGTCAATTTCATGGCCCGCTTCGGGCGCGGTCTGATCTGTCTCACCCTGACCCAGGAGCGCTGCGAGCGACTGCGCCTGCCGCTCATGGTGAGCGACAACCAGACCCCGTACAACACCGCCTTTACCGTCTCCATCGAGGCGGCCGAGGGTGTCAGCACCGGCATCTCCGCCGCCGACCGCGCCGTCACCATCCGGGCCGCGGTGGCGCCGGACGCCAGTCCCGCCGACTTGGTCCAGCCGGGGCACATCTTCCCGGTGATGGCCCAGCCGGGTGGGGTGCTGGTACGCGCCGGCCACACCGAGGCCGGCTGCGACCTGGCCCGCCTGGCCGGCTTCGAGCCCGCCGCGGTCATCGTCGAGATCCTGAACGAGGACGGCAGCATGGCGCGCCGCCCGGACCTGGAGGCGTTCGCCGCGACCCACGGGATCAAGATCGGCACCATCGCCGACCTGATCCACTATCGGGTGCGCCACGAAAAGTCCGTCTCCCGGGTCTGCGAGTGCGAACTGCCCACCGAGTACGGGACCTTCCGGGTGGTGGCCTTCCGCGACAACATCGACAACGAGATCCATCTGGCCCTCACCATGGGCGAGATCGACCCCGAGCGGCCGACCCTGGTCCGGGTGCACCTGCAGAATACACTTTGCGATCTGTTCGGCACCCGTCACCCCGGCTGCGGCTGGCCCTTACAGTCGGTCATGGCGAGGATCGCGCAGACCGGCCAGGGCGTCATCGTCATCCTGCGCAACCGCGACGGCGCCCTGGATCTCCTGGCCCGTCTGCGTACCCTCCAGCCGCACGACGGTCCCGACCCACTGCCGGTGCGGCGCCCGAAGGACCGCAGCGAACTGCGTACCTATGGCATCGGCGCCCAGATCCTGGCCGATCTCGGGGTGCGCAAGATGCGGGTCATGAGCGCGCCCAAGGCCATGCACGGCATCTCCGGGTTCGACCTGGAGGTCGTGGAATACGTCGGCGGCGAGCGCTGATTTCGGCATAAGAATTTTGTCCGCAAATGAACGCAAATGAACGCAAATGAACGCAAATAAGAGTAAGAACACTTAGGCTGTTACGGGTATCGTGCTTCGTGCCAGTCGCAGCAGCGCGGTACAGACCCGGTTTATCCCCATTTGCGTTCATTTGCGTTCATTTGCGGACCAATCTCTTCTGCTCTTCGCTCGCCGTACCTATCTGACATTTGGAAGACCGGACCATGACCATCAAGACCATTGAGGGCGTCCTGCGCGCCGACCAGGCCCGTTTCTGTCTGGTGGTAGCGCGGTGGAATGCCTTTATCGTGGAGCACCTGGAGAAGGGCGCGCTGGACGCGCTGCTGCGCCACGGGGTGGCGGAGTCGGACCTCACCATCGTGCGGGTCCCCGGCGCCTTCGAGATGCCGGTGGCGATCGAGCGCATCGCCAGGAAGGGCGGCTATGACGCCATCATCGCCCTGGGCGCGGTGATCCGCGGCGGCACCCCGCATTTCGAGTATGTGGCGGGTGAGTGCGTCAAGGGCATGGCGCACGTGAGCCTCAAGTACGGCCTGCCGGTCGCCTTCGGGGTCCTGACGGTCGACAGCATCGAGCAGGCCGTCGAGCGCGCCGGCACCAAGGCCGGCAACAAGGGAGCGGAGGCCGCCCTGTCCGCCCTGGAGATGGTCGACCTGCTGCGGCAGTTGGGCTGAGGCCGCCATGGCCAAACCCCCCAGCGACCGGGTCGGCGTCAGCCCCCGCACCCAGGCCCGGCGCTACGCCGCCCTGGCCCTCTATCAATGGCACCTGACCCGGGAGGACCCGGCCACCATCCGTGCGCACATGCTCAATGATCCGGAGTGGCTGGACGCACTGACCAACTCGCTCTGCGGGGCCGAGGAAGACGCCGTTGTCGATCCCAAAAACCGCTTCAAGTTCAACCTGGAACTTTTCGACGGCCTGATGAAGGGCGTGCCCGCCGAGGTGGCCGCGCTCGACGCCGCGCTGGACGACGTGCTCGACCGGCCACTCACCCAGGTCGACCCGGTGGAACTGGCCATCCTGCGCATCGGTGCCTACGAGATCCTCTTCTCCCCCGCGATCCCCGCCGGTGTCGCCATCAACGAAGCGGTCGAACTCACCAAGCTCTTGGGTGCCCACGAGGGGCATCGCTATGTCAACGGTGTACTCGATAAGCTCGCGCGCCGGGCCGCGGCACGCACCGCCGGGGCCTGACCCCGCGGCGCAGTCACTTTCCGACACCCTGGTGGGGGGATCGCCCCGGTCACCGCCCCCTTGCCAGAGCCAAGGCGGCATGTTGCACTAGCGCTCCGGCTACCGAGTGAGGGTTACACAGATGCTATCGGTTCGGATCGACGAAGAAACCGAACGGCGCCTGAACGACGTCTGTCGGCGCTGCGGTTATAGCAAGAGCGATGCGGTCAAGCTCAGCCTTCAGGCGTGGCTGCCGGACCTGGAGCCGGTCCCCGACGCCTACGCCTTGGGGGCCGATCTGTTTGATCTGGGCGGTGCCGCGCAACCGCCGGACGACCCGCTCCGTCGGGACATCTGGGGGCGCCTGCGTGCCAAATACCGTCCTGGTTGACACGGGCTTTCTAGTAGCCCTGTTTGATGCCCAGGACCCGCTGCACGAAGTCACAATTCCACCATCCCCCGCTCCCCGGCCGTTGCTAGAATGCCGGGGACACCAGCCCCGTTCACTCACCGCGACAGGGAGCCCTCCATGAGCGCCACCAATCTCCAGCCGATCCCAGACGACGACGAGGACCTCGAGCCCCTGCCGGAGGCAGCGCCGGCCCTGGAGGAGGTGCGCCTCGACGACCCGGCGCTCTATCTCAACCGGGAACTGACCTGGCTCGCCTTCAACGCGCGCGTGCTGCACGAGGCGGACGACCCGCG
>Ga0247840_10004771_pt1 | contig 21052 bp, 22 predicted proteins | sample LaCruzMarch2015__FD_192404 | JGI IMG/M metagenome (GOLD analysis project Ga0247840, IMG submission 192404) | Freshwater microbial communities from meromictic Lake La Cruz, Castile-La Mancha, Spain - LaCruzMarch2015_17m | ecosystem: Environmental > Aquatic > Freshwater > Lake | place: Spain... | reverse complement strand
TGAAAGAGGTGCGTAACTGGGCCTCCCACACCCAATTGCTCGATGATCTGAGCGAGGCCGACGTCGCCTTCATCTTCATGGCCGACCTGCGCGCCATGTTCGCCTTCCCGCGTGAGTGCCAGCCCCACGAGCGCCTGCTGCTGGGGCTGCTCGGGCGCACCTTCGGGGAGTTGGCCGAGGGCGTGACCGCCGACCTCATCGGCGCCGATGCCGAGGGGCGCCGACTGCCGCTGGATCGGATCTATTTCGAGACCAAGCGTATGCTCGGGGAGCGCCGCAGCGCGGACGACAACGACCCCTACTACGATCAACTGATCCGGGAATTGGAAAAGGACACCCCGAACCGGGTCGACGAGCGCGACCGGCAGTTCTTCCTGCAAAGCCTCTATCGCATGTTCTGGTTCTACCCGAGCCGCATGCGCCGGGTAAAGTACGGCTGGACGCCGGTCAGCGACACCGGTGAGGCGACGCTCTTTCGCCATTGTGACTTCTCCCGCACCCAGCGCGAGAGCTTCGCCTTCCAACTGGGCCGGCGCATCCTGATCCGCGCCTTTCCCGAGTCGTTCGCATCCCTGGCCAACCCTGCTTAGATCCTCTCACGGAGACACAGAGACACCAAGAAGAAAAATTCCGGACTGGACGGGATATGCCGCGGGCCGGACGGGGCATGCGCCCCGTCCGGAACGTTTCGGACGGCGCCGCAGACCGCTGGCGATGCGCTCGGCGTAAGGCCGTAAACAGTCGGGACGGGGTGAATACCCCGTCCCGCCGAAAGCATGCGCCCCGTCCGGAAATACCACGTCCCGCCAGGAGATCTCTTTCTTTGTGTCTCCGTGTCTCCGTGAGAGATACTCCTTCCGAGAATGATCACCACACGCCGCATCCTCATCGACCTCGCGACCCAGACGCTCACCCTGTTCGAGGGCGCGCGCGTGCGCGCGCACTATCGCGTCTCCACCGGCTTGAACGGTGCGGGCGAGTTCAACGGGAGCGGTTGCACCCCCCGCGGGCAGCACCGGGTGCGCCTGCGCATCGGTGCCGGCTGCCCGGCCAACACCGTGTTTCGCGCCCGGCGCCCGACCGGCGAGGTCTACGGCCCCGAACTGGCCGTCGCCTACCCGGACCGGGACTGGGTCCTGACCCGCATCCTCTGGCTCACCGGCTGCGAGCCCGGCCGCAACCGCGGCGGCCCGCGCGACACCCTGCGCCGCTTCATCTACATCCACGGCTGCCCGGACAGCGCGCCCCTGGGCGAACCCCGCTCCCACGGCTGTGTGCGGATGCGCAACGCGGACCTGCTGGAACTGTTCGACCTCACCCCGGTGGGGACCCCGGTCGAGATCCTGGAGGGAGACGAAGGCATGCGTGACAGGACCCGCGCACCGGCAGCCCGCTCGGATGACCCAGCGTATCGGGCGCCGCGGCAGCCTGAGGAAACGCCCCGGACCCCAGACGGCAGCGGACCAGCCGACGCCGTCATATGACCGACTCCCCTAGACTGGACCAGCTTACGGCACTGAGGTTTTTCGCTGCCTTCATGATTGTCATCCATCATTGCGTTGGATTATTCGGAATCCGGAATATAGGAGTCAACTTCGGCCAAGGTGTTTCTTTCTTCTTCGTACTGTCGGGATTCATTCTCGCTTATGTCTATCCCAGCCTCGACACGACTCGTGAAATACGCAGGTTCTGGAGGGCACGCATCGCCCGTATTTGGCCCGCCTACCTAGCGTGCTTCGCGATCGGGCTTTATGTTGTTCCGTACACATGGGATACCAAGACCGGGATGGCAAGTCTGTTCATGCTGCAAGGCTGGATCCCACTTTCAAGCTATTATTTCTCATATAATCCGGTAGCTTGGTCGGTATCGACAGAGGCTTTTTTCTACCTTGCATTCCCACTCCTGCTCTACCGCTGGAATCGGCATTGGAGCTTGATTTTCCTGTTTTTCTGCGGCGCTCTGGCGGCTTGGCTGCTCGTCGTAGACGCTCTGCACCTGCCGGAGATCGGGAATCCCTGGCGGCCAGCCGACAAGCACTTGCTTAGTCAAGTGACCCAACATGGGCTCGTGTATATCAGCCCGGTATCCAGAATATTTGAATTTATCCTGGGCATGGTGGTCGCCACGTTATTCCGAATGACAAGCTGGTCGGTTGCGCCTTTCTTTGCAACGATCCTGGAAATCGGCGCCGTCGTTGTCTGCGCACTAGCGATGTACTACGGATACCATATTGTAGAATTCGTCACGGCCTCATCGCTGAGCGGAGCCGGCGCGTTATGGGTGACTCACAGCGGCGCTGCTTTCGCATTCGGCTTGTTGATCTATGTCATGGCGCGCGGGCTCGGGATGCTCTCCCGCGTCCTCTCCAATCCATTTCCGGTCTTGCTTGGGGAAATCAGCTTTTCCTTGTATCTCATTCATCCAATTGTACTGGCGCTGCACCGAAGAAATCTTCCCTATCTTGCTTGGCTACCCGCCTCGGTATCATTCATCATCGTTGTTACCATCATGCTGCTGTCGTCGTATTTGCTGTGGGCCTGGATTGAAATGCCCGGCAGACGCATCTTACTTGGAGGCGCGGCGATTCACGGGACCGCAATCACGGCGGCGCGTCGGCGGGACTATGCGGACGGCAAGAAACCACTGCTTGCGGGCTTGGCGCTGGCATCCCTGATTGGGTTGATGTACTGCTGTCGGGCTTATCCCTACGCCTGAACTCCAGCTTGGCCCCATCATCGCTCAGGTCCCGGGCAGGATCGGCGTCGTCGCCCCCTGGTGCGGGTCCGTGACGGTGCGGAACCAGGAGAGCTTGTCGCGCAGGCGCACGACCTCCCCGACGATGACGAGCGTCGGCGGCTGGGGCGGGTCGGCCGCGATGAGGTCCAGGATGGTCGCCAGGGTGCCGACCAGGACCCGCTGCATGTGGGTGGTGCCCTGCTGGATGAGGGCCACCGGCAGCGTCGCCGGGACCCCGTGGCCGGTCAACTCCCGCACGATGATCGGCAGCCCGATCAGGCCCATGTAGAAAACGACGGTTTGACCGGGGTAGGCGAGTTGGGGCCAGTTGAGGTTGATGGTGCCGTCCTTGAGGTGCCCGGTGACGAAGGTGACCGACTGGGCATAGTCGCGATGGGTCAACGGGATGCCCGCATAGGCGGCGCACCCGGAGGCGGCGGTGATGCCGGGGATGACCTGAAAGGGGATGCCCTGCGCCGCCAGGGTGTCGATCTCCTCGCCGCCGCGCCCGAAGATGAAGGGGTCGCCGCCCTTCAGGCGCAGCACCCGGTGCCCGTCGCGGGCCAGGTCCGCGAGCAGGCGGTTGATCTCCTCCTGGCGCACGGTATGGTGGTTGCGCTCCTTACCGACATAGATGCGGCGGGCGTCGCGCCTGGTCATGTTCAGGATCGGCTCGGCCACCAGCCGGTCATAGACCACCACGTCCGCCTGCTGCATCAGGCGCAGCGCCCGGAAGGTCAGGAGATCCGGGTCGCCGGGCCCGGCACCGACCAGATAGACCTCGCCCAAGTCGCGGTCCAGGGCCCCCGGGGCCAGTTCGCGCTCGATGGCCGCCTGCGCCTCGTCGAGCTGGCCCGCGAAGATGCGCTCGGCGACGGCCCCTTGCAGGACCCGGTCCCAGAAGCGGCGGCGGTCGCGTTGGTCGCTGAAGCGCTCCTTGACCCGGTCGCGGTAGCGGGCGCACAGGGCCGCCAGGCGCCCGTAACCCGCGGGGATCAGCGACTCGAGCCGGGTGCGCAGCAGGCGCGCCAGCACCGGCGAGGCACGGCCGGTGGAGATGGCCACCACCACCGGGTCGCGGTCGATGATGGACGGCAGGAGGAAGGTGCAGGCGTCCGGATCATCGACGACGTTGACCGGGATGTCCGCGGTGGCGGCCAACTCCGCGATCTGCCGGTTCACCAGCCGGTCGTCGGTGGAGGCGATCACGAGCTTCATGCCGGTGAGGTCCGCCGGCTCGAAGCCGCGGGCCAAATGACGGAATTCACCCGCCGCCGCCATCCGCGCCAAGTCCTCCGTGAGCCGGGGAGCGACCAGGGTCACCGCCGCACCGGCGCGCAGCAGGCTGCCGATCTTGCGGCGGGCCGTGGCGCCGCCGCCGACCACCAGGCAGGGGCGGCCCCTGACGGATTGAAAGATCGGTAAAAATTCCATAGATGTCCGGTTGGATCGGGCGTTGAGTTAAGATGCAAAACATCTTAATATACTTAATTACTAAAGCGTTTGGAAGGCGGACAGCGTGGTCAACGAGATCGATTCGGAGTCCCTGCATGGGCGGCTGACGGCCGGCGAGGACCTTCTGTTGGTGGATATCCGCACCGCGGGGGAGATCGCCGGGGGGGCGCTGCCCGCGGCGCTGGTCCTGCCCATGCACCTGCTGCCGCTGCGTCTGGACGAACTGCCCAGGGACCGGGACCTGGTGCTCTACTGTCGCAGCGGCGCCCGCTCCTACCAGGCCTGTGCCTACCTGATGCAGCAGGGTTTCGAACGGGCCTTGAACCTGCGCGGCGGGATCATCGCCTGGGCCAGACACGGCTACGCGATCAACTTCCCGGGGCACTGACGGGTGCCGCCCCTGGGCCGCGGCCCGGTCGCGGCCTTTCCTGCCTTGCCTTTTTAGCGGATTTGGCCTAAAAATAGCCACTCGCGTATTTTCACATATTCTAAAACAGCGAAACTCCGGAGGTACCCCATGGCCCATGACCAAGAACTCGACGCGAGCGGTCTGAACTGTCCCCTGCCGATCCTGCGTGCCAAGAAGACCCTGAACGCGATGGCGGCCGGGCAGGTGCTGCACGTCATCGCCACCGATCCGGGCTCGGTCCGGGACTTCGACGCCTTCGCCAAGCAGACCGGCAACGAACTGACCGAGTCGCGGGAGGAAGGCGGCAAGTTCCATTTTCTGATCACGAAAGGCTGAACCCGGCGACCAACCCCGCCGCCCCCCATCATCGTTCGAACCACACACACGCCGGAGGACCCGATGGCCCAGAAAAAGCTTGCCATCATCGCTACCAAGGGCTCACTGGATTGGGCCTATCCGCCCTTCATCCTCGCCTCGACCGCCGCCGCACTCGGCTACGAAGTCCAGATCTTCTTCACCTTCTACGGGCTGCAGCTCCTGAAGAAAAACCCGGATCTGAAGGTCACCCCGCTGGGCAACCCCGGCATGCCGATGCCCGGCGGTATGGAACGCTTCATGCCGGTGCTGCTCACCACCCTGCCCTTCATGCAGCGCATCATGACCATCATGATGAAGGCCAAGATGAAGAAAAAGGGCGTGGCCAGCATCGAGGAATTGCGCGAGCTGTGCCAGGAGGCCGAGGTCAAGTTGATCGCCTGCCAGATGACCGTCGACCTGTTCGACATGGATCCCACCGCCTTCATTCCCGGGGTGGAGTTCGCGGGCGCCGCCGCCTTCTTCGAGTTCGCCGGCAGCAGCGACATCTGTCTGTATATCTGAACGACGCCCACCCGCCGTCGCGGCCGGGGCCGCTCCTACACCGTAGGAGCGGCCCCGGCCGCGACGGCGATTCCCGCGGCGGTGGCCGCAATAACCCTGGAACGAGAAGTTATCCACAGATTAACACAGATTATTCATCGACTTATGCTTGGCCGCGGGCTCACCTTGCCGGTGATTGCGACATCAGCGATAAGCATATGACAATTCAAAGAACATCTGTGTTCATCTGTGTTCATCTGTGGATTTGAGAATAACGGGCCGCGCCGCGGACCCGGCCTTAGAAGGTCATCACGAGCTCGATGCCGATCAGGTTGGCGCTCATCTCGTACTGGCCGTTGAGCGCATTGGTGCCGTTGACGCCGCTGGTGGCGGTGTAGGGTACGGCGCTGCGGACATTGCGCTTCTCGCCCATGACATACATGTAGCCGGCCTCCACCGAGAAGCCGCGGCCCAAGTCCTGGGCAACGCCGATCCCGAAGGTCTGGCGGTTGTTGTCCGGCACCCGGGCGCTGAAGTAGTTGTCGCCCTGGCCGGTCTCGTCGTAGGCATAGCCCAGGCGCAACTGGGTCGTCGGGCGCACCTGCCAGGTCAGGCCCAGGCGATAGGCACCGGAGTTCTTCCAGGCGTTGGTCTCGGTCGAGATCCGGGCGCCGGTGCGATCACCGGTCACGACCAACTGCTGGAATTTGCTCCAGCCGGTGTAGCTCCAATCGAATTCGGCCGCCAGTTCCTTGGTGAATTCATAACGGGCGCCGAGTTGCAGGCGCCAGGGCAGGTCCAGATCCAGGCTGGCCGATTGGCCTTGCGGCAAGCGCCCGAGCGCCACCAGGGTCGTGTTGGACGGGGTGAAATTGCCGCTCAGACCCAGCGTCGAGGCCGAATGGAAGCTGGCACCCAGGCCTAAGGCCCCGACGCGATACAGCAGGCCAAGATTGAAGCCGACCCCGGTCCCGTCCCCGCTCATGGAGCCCAGGTTGGAGTTCAGTTCGGCGGACTTGGCCCAATAGATGTCCAGTCCCGCCGCCAGGCTCAGATCCTCGTTGACCCGAAAGGCCACCGACGGCGCCAGGTCCAGGATCTCGAGCTTGCTGTTGGTCGGGTGACTGGCGGTGGGGATCCTGACGCGCCCGACCGGGGCCGGCAACCGCAGGGTCGCACTCTGACTCAGTGCCGGGAAGGTACCGTAGGGCCAGCGGGTCTCCAGGCCGAAGGGCGCGGTCAGCCCGAGACCCACCCGCCAGCGGTCGGCGACCTTGATCGCCGCCTGGATCATGGGGACGCCGACCCAATTCGCCCCGTTGCTGTCGTGGCTGCCGCTCGCCGTGGTGACCGAGAACGAGGGGCCGATCATGAGCACGCCCAGGGCGACACTGGACTTGTCGTGGAACCCCATGGCCGCCGCGTTATAGGGGATGGCGCCGAGGTCCCTGGGGTTGGCGACCATGGCATTGGCGGTACCGATGCCCGCGGTCGAGGCCTCGGGCAGTGAGAACCCGGCGGCGCGCGCACTGCCGACAGCGGCGAGCGTGCCGAAGGCGCCGACGGCCAGGGCCGCGGCCACCGAGCGGGCGATTCTTGAGTACATTACTGGTCCCCCGTGAGATGTCGTTGTCTGTTGTCGCTAGGCGGCGATCGTCGTCTCCGCCAGTTCCTGTAAGCCCAGGCTCGCACTGCACGTTGCTCGCCGCAGACAATCAGAGAGGTCCCGGCGAAGCCTCCCGCCGGACCCGGGCCGCAGCCTGAAATCCTTATTTAATCCGTATATTTAAGAGGACCGGCCGCGATTCCGAACTGTAGGCGAAGCGACGGGGGATTGCCACCCTTTGTTGCGATCAGATGTCAGTCGCAAAAACACGACAGCAGTCCCTTGAGGTCGAAACCGTCGCATGTCACGAAAAGGCCTCTGATATCAAAGTAAAACGCGCTCTGAATCAGGTTTTGGTGTTATGCTGGATGCCTTTTGCCGGACACTCGCAGACGGGACCATGCCCACTTCAAATCCCGCGCCCACCCTCGCGCCCGAGCAACGCCTGACGCAGATCTTCGCCCAACTCGACACCGCGCAGCAGCGTACCCTGCTCGCCTTTGCCGAGTTCCTCGCCGCGGGCGGGGCGCCCGCTCCGGGCCCCGCGGCGCGCCCCGCACCCGCCCCTGATCAGGTCCCGCCTCAGGCCCAGTCCCGGACCCAAATTCAGGAACCGACCCCCTTGCCCCGCCCGGAGCGAGAGACGGTCATCGCCGCCATCCGCCGCCTTGGCCTGACCTACGCGATGCTCGATCGCGAGCCGATGCTCCACGAGACCGCCGCCCTGATGTCCGCCCATGTCCTGCATGGCCGGACGGCGGCGGCGGTCATCGACGACCTGGAGGCCCTGTTCCGGCGCCGCTACCAGGACTATCGCACGCACCAGGGCTGCGCACCGGGGGAACTGGAAGCCGACGCGCCGGGGGGCGACTGACCAACCATCATGGGCATCGTCACCGACTGGTTCCGCCGCTACCTCTCCGATCCCCAACTGGTCTTCCTGACGCTGCTCCTGCTGGCCCTGTTCGCGGTGGTCCTGACCATGGGCAACATGCTGGCCCCGGTGCTGGCGAGCATGGTCATCGCCTACCTGCTGGAGGGTCCGGCCGGCTTCTGCGAGCGCCGGGGCCTGGGGCGCACGGCCAGCGTCCTGGTGGTCTATGTGGGCTTCCTGCTGTTCGTCGCCCTGTTTCTGTTCGGCGTCTTGCCGCTCCTGTCGCGGCAGGTGACCGACCTGGTCCAACAGCTCCCGACCATGATCAACGAGGGGACCCGGGCCCTGGCGGAACTGCCCGGGCGTCACCCGGACCTTGTGACCGCCGAACAGATCGACGAGGTGATCGGGGCCCTGCGCGCCGAGGCCGTGACCTTCGGCCAGCGGGTCCTGTCCTGGTCCCTGGCCGGCGTGGTCGGGTTCATCACCGTCCTGGTCTATCTGGTCCTGATGCCGCTCCTGGTGTTCTTCTTCCTCAAAGACAAGGATCTGATCCTGGGTTGGTTCAGGCAATACCTGCCCGAGTACCGCCGCATCGCAGACTCCGTCTGGGCGGAGGTGGACCGCCAGGTCTCCAACTATATCCGCGGCAAGTTCTGGGAGATCCTGATCGTCTGGGCGGCCAACTACATCACCTTTCTGGTCTTCGGTCTGGACTACGCGATGCTGCTGGCACTCCTGGTGGGGCTCTCGGTCATCGTGCCCTATGTCGGGGCCGTGGTGGTCACGGTCCCGGTCGTCCTGATCGCCTGGTTCCAGTGGGGCTGGTCCGGGGAGTTCATCTGGTTCGGGGCAGTGTTCGCCGTGGTCCAGGCCCTGGACGCCAATATCCTGGTGCCCCTGCTCTTTTCGGAGGTGGTGGACCTGCACCCGGTGGCGATCATCGTCGCCATCCTGGTCTTCGGCGGCCTCTGGGGATTCTGGGGTGTCTTCTTCGCCATCCCGCTCGCGACCCTGGTCCACGCGATCCTGACCGCCTGGCCCCGCTGGCCCGCGGGGGGAGGTCAACACCCGTCCTGAGCCCGCTATAATCGGATCGGCTTCTGCAAACCTTTGGACCCCTACGATGAACCCACACGCCCGCGCCTCTGCCCGATTCCGACACCGCCGGTGCCTGAGCGCCGCCGCCCTGCTGACCCTCTCGCTGTCGGCCGCGTCCGCCGGCCTGCCGGAGACGGCGGCCACCGTCAAACGCAGCGTGGTCGCGGTCGGGACCTTCCAGGTGGTCCGCGCCCAACAGCACGAATTGCGTGGGACCGGCTTCGCGGTGGCCGCCAACCACATCGTGACCAATGCCCATGTGGTGTCGGCCAAGCTCGATGCGGACCGGCGCGAGACCTATGCCATCTTCATCCCGGCCGGTCGTGACCGGGCCGAGGTGCGCGAGGCCACCCTGGTGCGCAGCGACGGCGCCCATGATCTGGCCCTGCTGCGCTTCAGCGGCGCCCCTCTGCCGGCCCTGCGCCTGGGCAAGAGCACCGAGGCACGCGAGGGAGAGCCGATCGCCTTCACCGGATACCCGATCCTCAATGCCCTGGGGCTATTCCCCGCGACCCATCAGGGCATCATCTCCGCCATCACCCCGGTGGTCATCCCGGTGGGCTCAGGCCGGGACCTGACCACCGAGGTCTTGAAGCGGCTGGACCAGCCCTTCGACATCTTCCAGTTGGACGCCACCGCCTACCCGGGCAATTCCGGCAGCCCCCTCTTCGCGGTCGGCAGCGCCCGGGTGCTGGGGGTAATCAACAGCGTCTTCGTCAAGGGCACCAAGGAGGTCGCCCTGACCAACCCGAGCGGCATCACCTACGCCATCCCGGTGGACCATGTACGCGCCCTGCTTGAGGAGGCAGGGGTCAAGCTCCCACCCTGATGAGCCGACCAGCCGACGCCGCTAAGGCGAACCGGAGCGCCGCCGCCTGCTCGCCCCGGGCGCGGCCTTCATCTGCCTGATCATGGTCCTCTTGGACCTGGAGCGGCCGCGGACCGGATTGCTGCGTCGCACCCGTTGCCGCTCCTGCCACGGTCGGCATTCGCGGGGACTGCGGGCGCCTGGTGTGCCGGTCGCAGACCGCGTCACCGGCCTTGATCATCGTTCCGGCCGGCGGCCACCTTCTGAAGTCCAAGGCGTCACGATTTAGGGGGTTGCGTTTCTGCGATCTCAGGACACGCTAACCCTGACGATCCACGCGACGACCTAGCGGGTCGGCGCGACCGGGGCCTACATCGTGACGAGAAACTAGCGCCGGCAGGGGGCAACTGCGCACCGTCACGCGCAGCGGCGCGTCAACCAGCCCCCGTGGCGCATCCGACCCCGATGGCGAAGACCTCTCGGTCTTCGCCGCCGCTTTGTTTGCCGTTGGCCTTCATCATGCTGTGCTGCGCTGCGACCCGCTGGTTCGAGGTCTTGAGCCCCAGGGCCGAGAACGTGCACATCGTCACCACCCTGGCCGCGACCGGGGCCATCGCGCTCGAGGCCCGCACCGCGCTCGACCACCAGGCAGCCTTCTCCGACCACGACCGCCGTGCCTCTCCGACCCGTAAGCCACTGATGACGTCTCTCATCGGCAGCTTCATCAAGGCGGCCGAACGGCTCCTGGAGGCCGGGGTTGCGCCCGAGGCCATCGCCGCGACGCCCATCTTCCGCGCCCTGATGCGTTTGGGCGAGGAGGTTCCGGAGGGCGCCCAGGGCGGCTTTGCCGCGCTGGAGCGGGAACTGACCACCACCGAGCGGCGTCTGGCCGGCGCCCTGCCTGCAACTGCCGCTTCGTCGCTGTCACCTGAAAGGCGTGCGTGGGAGCGGCTTCAGCCGCGACGAAGCCACGGCGGCTCGTGCGATCACGTCGCGGCTGAAGCCGCTCCCACCGGCTCGTGGCCTGACCGTCATTAGATTAGAACGACGGCGGCCGGTCCGCGCAGCGGACCCTACCCTGCCGCCCCGCGGTTGGTTATGCTGCACGCCTGCACCACCCCGCAGGAGGACCTGAGGCGATGAATCCACTGCCGCACTACGACCCCGACGACCCCTACCCGGAGAGCGACGGTCAGCCCATGGCGGAGAACACCGAGCAGTATGAATGGCTGGTCAAGATCAAGGAGAACCTGGAGATCCTGTTTGCCCGCAACCCCGATGTCTTCGTTGCCGGCGATCTCTTCTGGTATCCGACCAAGGATCGGCAGATCGCCGGCCCCGTGGCCCCGGACGTGATGGTCGCCATCGGCCGACCCAAGGGCCGCCGCGGCTGCTACAAGCAGTGGGAAGAGGGCGGCATAGCCCCGCAGGTCGTCTTCGAGATCCTGTCGCCGGCCAACAGCCTCAAGGAGATGGCCGACAAGCGCTCCTTCTATGACAGCTTCGGGGTGGAGGAATACTACGTCTACGACCCCGCGGCCAACCGGCTCGAGGTGTGGCTGCGCCAACAGGGGCGGCTGCGCCGGATGTCGCACCTGAAGGGTTGGACCAGCCCGCGGTTGGGTATCCGCTTCGCCCTGGGCGGGGCGACGCTGGAAATCTTCGACCCCGCGGGCCAGCCTTTTCTGACTTCCGTGGAACTGGCCGAGCGCCTCCAGCGTGCGGATGAGCGGGCGCAGTGCGAGGCCGCGCGGGCGGAGCATGAGGCCGCCCGGGCCGAGCACGCGGCCGCGCAAGCGCAACAGGAGCGCGAACGCGCCGCACGCGAGGGCCTGCGTGCACAGGAGGAGCACGCGCGCGCCGAGCGGCTGGCCGAGCGGCTGCGCGCGCTGGGGATCGAGCCTTGAGCCCATGCACGCGCGACTGACCGGTGAAGAGTTGGCCACCAAGGCCGAGGGGCCCCTGCCCTATCCGCGGCGCAACGTCCCTGCGGGCCTCGATGAGGCGGTCGCGGCCGACTGCGTCGAGCCTATCCACGGGCTGCGGCCCCAGCCGCTGCCGCGCGGCAAGCCTCAGAAGTCGCCGAAGGTAGCGAAGTCCCCGCCGTCGTCGAGCAGCGTGTCGTCCTGCGGGTCCGCCTGATCGGGCGCGGCCGGCTCCGGCTCGTGCGCCGGCGGCTCGGCGGCCTTCGCCTCCTGGCCGCCGAAGAGACCGCCCAAGGCGCTGGCGAGCATGACACCGCCCGCCACCCCGGCCGCGGTCGTCAGGGCCGAGGACATGAAACCGCCGCCGCCCGGCTGGCCCTGCCCGAAGGGGCCGCGGCCGGCGGCTGCCGGCGCTGCCGGATTGCCCCAGCCCCGACTCTGGGGGGGCTGGGTCCCGTAAGGGGTGCCGGGCGCCATGACCGGCGTGCGCTCCGCCCCCGGCAGCACCGTGCCGACCGACTGGCCCGAACCGCCGCCGAAGAGTCCGCCCAGGAAGCTCCCGCCGCCGGCCGCCAGCGCCGGGCGCTCGGCCAGTTCCTGCTCCAGCTCCTGAATGCGCTGGTACTGCGCCTGCATCGCGTGATCCTGGACCAGGATCACCTGAGCCATGTAATAGGGTGCCGCCGGCTGGGCCCGCAGGGCCTCCGCGATCACTTGCTCCGCGCCGGGATCGCGGGGACCGGACTGCAGCTGCGCCTGCTTCAGCTTGGCGAAGAGCCCGTCGATCAGTTGGCGTTCGTTTTGTTCCATCGTGTCACCTTGAGTGTTGGTTGAGAGTGTTCGCAAGACAGACGCCATATGGGTACGCCGGCCCGCGTTCCCACGCTGCCGGAGCGTGCAAATCGTCGCCGCGGCGAGGCCCCGCGGGCGGGTGCGGGACCGGCTGAAGCCTCGACCGCGGTTGCGGACGGACCGCTACCGGCCGTAACGAGGTAAACTGGGGAGATGGATCACCGCTCCGACCCGAATGAGCCAACACCGAGAACCGCCGGATGTACCCGTCGCGCCCACTGCTCCCACTGCTCCTGTGTCTCTGGCCGCTGGCCGCGGCGGCGGAGCCCTTCGCGGGCAGCCTGATCGCGGAGAAGGACTGTCCGGCGGGCACCTCGACCAGGCATCAGAAGAATCCGGGGCAGATCCGTCTGGTGCCGGGGCAGAGCTATATGGTCGTCGCCCGCAACCAGCCGCACGCAACCCATTACCAATTGCGCATCGAGTCCGCAGAGCCCAAGGACCGGTGGGTGGAGGTCTCCTGCGGCCGGTTCACCGCGCCCCTGGCGGCCGCACCCCAGGCACCGGACCAACTGTCGGCGGCACCCGCGGAAACCCGGGCGGCCACCCCGGCCGCGGCCCCTGCGGTCGCCCCGTCGGGCGGCGGGGACGCCCAATACGTCCTCGCCGCCACTTGGCAGCCGGCCTTCTGCGAGCCGCGCCCACATCGCCCGGAGTGCCAGGGTCTGACCCCGGAACGGGCCGACGCCCGCCGGTTCTCGCTCCACGGGCTCTGGCCGCAACCGATCGGGCGTGCCTACTGCGGGATCGCACAGCCGGACCGCACCGCCGCAGAGTCGGGTGACTGGAGGCGCCTGCCGCGGCCGGATCTCAGCACGGCCACCCGCGCACAGCTCGAGCAGCAGATGCCCGGGACGGCCGGGAACCTGGAGCGCCACGAGTGGGCCAAGCACGGGAGCTGTTACGGCACGGATGCGGAGACCTACTTCCGGCACGCATTGGCGCTGCTGGCGCAACTCAACGACTCGCAGGTGCAGAGGCTCTTTGAGTCCAACATCGGCAAACGGCTGCGCGCGGAGGAGGTACGGGCCGCCGTCGCGCGCACCTTCGGTCCGGGCAGCGGGGAGCGGGTGCGGCTGGAGTGTGACCAGGACGGCCTGATCACAGAGTTGCGCATCGGGCTCAAGGGGGCGATCACGGACCACTCGCCCCTGGCCGAGCTGATCCGGGCGGCACCGACCCGCACGGCCGGCTGCCGCGGCGGCTGGGTCGATCGGGCCGGCCCCGGTCGCTAGATCGGAGCGCGAACGTAATGACGGACGTTCATTGCGCTATTGCCTCTTGTAGACTGCCTTCGTCTGCTCGTCGCGGAGCCGGTCGGCGTCGAGGAAGGTGAACTGGGTCGCGGCGGCAGGATAATTCAGCTGCGTGCACACGTTGTCGCGGACGCACCACTCCTGGGGCTCCCACCCGGTCGGCTTCTGGCTGAGTTGAAACAGCGTCGAGGAGATGGGCGAGACGGTATAGGTACCCCACACCTGCACGGTGAAACCGAAGTCCCAGCGCTCGAATCGGTTGAAGTTCCCGTTGGCCTCGAGGATCGCGATGCCCTCGACCCGGGCGCCGCCCAAGACCAGGCTGGTATGCCAGGTGCCGACGACCGGCGCGATCAGCGTTGCCGACGGTGGCTGGGGCGATGGCGGTCCGACCCCCGGCGCGGGGGCTGGAGTGGCGAAGGTCGGCGGCAACGGCCTGGGGCCGGGCGGGGGAGCAGGCGATGGCACGGGCCTCGGGTCACCGAACGCGGGGGGCTGCGGACCGAGCGCCGGGGCGGGCGGCGGCGCAACAGGCCGTGGCTCGGCAACGGGCGGCGAGGGCTGAGGGGCCGGCGGCGCTGCGACAGGCAAGGCCGCGACGAGCGATGCCGGGTCAGCGATGCCTTTCAAGGTTCCCTTGAAGGTGCGGTTGGCGATCACGACCTTGGTTTCGCCCGTGGTCGGGTGCTTGAGGATCGACACGTCCGCCATGAACTCGGCCGAAATCGCGCCATCGTCCTCGCAGACAAAGGTCTGGCCGTTGGCGAGCGGGATCTCCTTTCCGGTCTCACAGCCCTCGAACAAGATAAAATCGTAGCCTTCAGCCACTTCGACCTCAGTCGTGCTGACCACGACGAAACCCTTCCCTTGATAGAACGCGACGGTGTCGTCCTCGACTCGGTCGGAGTCCTCGGCGTCGGCAGGGCTGGCACCGGCGACGACGAGTAGTACGGACAGCCAGAGTACATGCCGGGCAGCGACGCAATGGGTATTCATAGGGGGAGCGCCATGACGCAATGGAAAATCGGCTCGCAGGGGCGATTCATACGCATGAGTATAGCCAAGGCAGGGGGCGGTCGGCCATCTGCGGCGCCGCGGTCCTTGCGGCCTTGCCTGAGACAGTGGAGCTAGACCCGCCGCGCGGCCATCATCCGCTCGATGATGGGCTGGAGGATGATCTCCATCGCCATCCCCATCTTGCCGCCGGGCACTACCATGCTGTTGCGCCGGGACATGAAGGAGTCCTTGATCATGGACAGCAGGTAGGGGAAATCGATTTCAAGCTTGTCGGGCTCGCGGAAGCGGATGATGACGAAGCTCTCGTCCGGGGTGGGGATGTCCCGGGCGATGAAGGGGTTGGAGGTGTCCACCGTGGGCACCCGCTGGAAGTTGATGTCGGTCAGCGAGAACTGGGGCGTGATGTGCAGTATGTAGTCCGGCATCCGCCGCATGATGGTGTCGACGATGGCCTCGGCCGAGTAGCCGCGCTCCAGGTTGTCCCGGTGGATCTTCTGGATCCACTCCAGGTTGACGATCGGCACCACGCCCACGCCCAGGTCCACGTGTTGGGCGACGTTGTCCTCGTCGGTGACGACCAGCCCGTGCAGACCCTCGTAGAACAGGAGGTCGGTGCCCTCCGACAGGCCCTCCCAAGGGGTGAACTGACCGGCCTTCAGCGTCGTGCCAAGCCGGGCGTTCTGCTCCGCCGCCTCCTCGTCGCTGTGGATGTAGTAGCGTTTCTTGCCGGTGCCGGTCTCCCCGTAGGCGTGGAACAGTTCCGCCAACAGCTTGAAGTGATTGGCGTCCGGTCCGAAGTGGCTGAGGTTGCGGCCTTCCGCCGCGAACGAGGCCATCGCGGTCTTCATGGCCACGCGGTCGTAGCGGTGGAAGCTGTCACCCTCGACGACGGCGGCACTGATGCCGTCGCGGTAGAAGATGTGCTCGAAGGCGCGCTTGACGGTCGTGGTGCCGGCCCCGGAGGACCCGGTAACGGCGACGATCGGGTGCTTTCTTGACATTGCGGTCTCCCCTCTTCTCTCTCTCTGCGGTCCGGCACTTCGCAGCGCCCAGGGGCCCGGCGCGGCCCGCTCCCGGGGTGGAGGCCATGGGCGGCACGCACAAGCGTTTCATGATCGGCTAATATACCATGGGTCGCGGGACGGGGCGCCAGCGGAGATTGTCCCGGCTGGGCGGCTTCGGGGGCGCCCGTGGCCTTCTTCTTCGGTGACGGCAAAGCGGGGGCAACGATGACATCCAAGCGGGGGTTTGCGGGACTGCCGAAGGACCTGACGGCGAACGCCGAGTTCCAGTCCACGGTGGTCCGGCTGGGGGTCTGGTGCTTCGGCACCCTGTATATCTCGCTCGCGGCCTGGAACAACTATTACAAGGTCGATGTCCCCTACTTCCTCACCCTGTTCGCGATCCTCCTGGTCGTCATCCTGGGGATCTTCGTCAGTGTCCTGATCCGCCCCGACTGGCCGGCCCGGCGCTACCTGTCCCTGAGTGTGGATATCGTGGCCATCAGCCTGGCGATCTTCATCACGCGGGAGGCGATCAGCCCCTTCTACCTGCTCTATATCTGGATCTTCATCTCCGCGGGGACCCGCTACAGCGCCCGCCACCTGCTGGTGGCCTCGGCGGAGGCCGTGATCGCCTACAGCCTGGTACTGAGCGCCCTGGACGTGTGGTCCAGACACACCTATGAGGCGGTGTTCTTTCTCCTGCTGCTGGTGCTCCTGCCGCTCTACCAGTATGCCCTGCTGCGCCGGGTGCAGCGGGCCAAGGACGAGGCGGAGCGGGCCAACAAGGCCAAGGGAGACTTTCTCGCCTTTATGACCCACGAGCTGCGCACCCCGCTGACCGGCGTGATCGGCATGGTCGAGTTGCTCAAGACGACGCAACTGGACCCCGAGCAGCGCGACTATGTGACCGCGGTCGCCAACTCCACCCAGGTGTTGAGCGCCCTGATCGGTGACATCCTGGACTTCTCCAAGATCGATGCCGCCAAGCTCAGGCTGGAGCAGTTGCCCTTCAACCCACGCGCGCTGGTGCGCGAGGTCTGCGGGGTGCTGGAGGGTCTGGCCCTGGCCGCGGAGGTGGAGTTGATCTGCGACGTGGCGGCGCAGGTACCCCGGACCATCATCGGCGACCCGCTGCGGGTGCGCCAGATCCTGTTCAATCTGGTCGGCAACGCGGTCAAATTCACCACGCAGGGCGAGGTCCGGGTACGGATGACCGTGCGGCCCCCGGAGGCGGAAATTCATGCACCCCACCTGCTGCTGGAGGTGGAGGATACCGGGGTCGGCATCCCGGCCGAGAAGATCGCGCAGATCTTCGAGAGCTTCAGCCAGGCCGACACCTCCACCACCCGCCGCTTCGGCGGCTCCGGCCTGGGGACCACCATCGCGTTGGAACTGTCGCGCCTGATGGGCGGCACCATCGGCGTGGTCAGCGAGGAGGGCCAGGGCAGCCGCTTCTGGGTGCGGCTGCCGCTGCTGGACGACGCGCCGCCGCCGCCCTCACCCTGTGCTGACCTGACCGGGCGGCGCGCCCTGGTGCTGGAGGCCAACCAGACCCAACGCGAACTGGTCTGCGCGGCCTTGCACGGCGCGGGGGCGACCTGTCACGCGGTCGCCGAGCCCGACGCGCTCGCCACCCTCGGGATCGGCGTCGGCGACTTGGACTTACTGGTGATTGCCGATCGTCTGGAGGGGCGCAACCTGGCGGCGACCCGCGCCCAGGTGAGCGAATCCCTGGGCTGCCGCAGGGGCGGCGAACTGCCCTGCATCTTCCTTACCTATGCGGCACGGCGGCCGACGGGGCGCGCCGCGGGGACCTGCTGCCTGGGCAAGCCCTTCCTCGCCGAGGACCTGGTCGGCGCGGTCGCGGGACTGCTGGGCCTCCTGCCCGAGTCCGCACCCTGCTGCGAGCCGCAGCAACCGGGCTTTGCCGGCGCCACCGCGGCCTCGGTCGCCGGCATTCGGGTCCTGGTCGCCGAGGACAACGAGATCGCCGCCCGCGTGGTCACGACCTTCCTGACCAAGATGGGCATCGCCTTCACCCGCGTGGTGGACGGCGAGCAGGCCCTGCGCGAGGCCCTCGCCGGGACCTACGGCATCGCCATCGTCGATCTGCGGATGCCTAAAATCGACGGGATCACCTTCGCCCGCCGCTACCGCATCCTGGCCCCGGAGCGGAATCTACCCATCGTCGCCCTCACCGCCAACGCCTCGCAGGAGGTCAGGCAAGACTGTCTGGACGCCGGCATGGTCGACTTCCTGGCCAAGCCGATCAGCCCGGAATTGCTGCGCGAGACGATTGAGCGGCTGGCGGTGCGGGGCTAGCGCGGATATCTCACCCTGGGGTTGAAGCAGTCGCTATCTCGATCTAATCCACCGCGCCGAGCGCATAGGCCGGTAGACGTGCCTGATCGGCGGGCCGCTCGGCGGTGATGATGTCAGGGCATTTTCTTTGTCAGAGCGGATACCGTGGTCTGTCCCTGGTTTCCCGCAGATTGGAGCAGTTTCAGGCCGATTTCCTCGCCTGTCGGTACAACTTCCTTCAGCTTATGAATGGTCATCTTCAATCTCTTTGCGGACCCCATCCGCTCCATCTTCACCTCCGTTGGCTAAGTTGGCTTTGGTCATCATGTCCTGAATGGCATCATACGACGTGTACTTCAGATTGCCTTTCCAGTGTTGCACGGCAACGGCTTGGCTCGTATATAGTTTTAATCGAAGCGATGCGATACCATCTTCATAATAGTGCACGGGGAATTTCTCTATTTCGGGTTCCCGCCGCTGTATCAGTTCTTCAAGAATCTGCGCGGCTGCCGCACGTTGCTGATGGACGTTCTGGCTCTGCTCTTTCGCGGCCAATAGCTTCGTGGCAAGTGCATCAGGATCAAGTTCTATTACTGGGGTTTGCTCGAAAAGCGCCTGTAAGCTTGGATTGCTATTTATGTCAGCGACACTAAAAAGACGATTTATTACCGTCACATGAGTCAATTTAGCCAGCGTGCGAGAAAGATGGCGATCAAAAAATTCCACTGCGGCCAACGCACGTTCGATTGAGCGAACATTCAAGACAAGTTCTGTTTGCCCATTCCAGAAAAACTCCCCGATAACGACAGAGTCGTTTACAGGCGCTTTGCGTAAAGGAAGACTGGACGCTTCCTTCGTATACATCCATACCCATCGTTTTCGAGTCGGATCGGACTCCATGCAGTCAAGTTTCAGCAGTGTCCGTTCTGTGGCGTCAGGGTCAGCGACCGTGTAATGCAGTCGAGTGGGTTGAACCAGTTCTCCTGTTGTGGTTCCAGCAACGGTTTGGCGGTTTCCGAAAGACATAGTCCCTTTTCGCGCAAGACTTATGGCCCGCGTTGACTTCTTATTCGGCTTTCGTGTCCGATTTTGTTTCATGATTGTCTTTACCAATTCGCGTTCTATCTATAAAAGGCGCTGAGTACTTGCTAGCCTAACCGCAAGGACAAGTCGTGACTTGCTCTGCTCGCACGACTCATTCTTCTCGGGTCGAGGATGGCGAGGATGGGGTCAGGTCTTGACTTATGCCTGGAATAAGTCAAGACCTGACCCCATCCCCGCGTTTGACGAGCTTGCGGTACGCGCGTTGGAATTTGGACGTAACTACCAAGCGCCTCATCACGAATCTCTAGCCACTTCGTTTAATGCCGCAATGGCCGCTTCCGCAGACTGCGCCTTGAACTTGCCTTCGCGGAATTCAGCGATGGAGTTGCGGGCGTCCGCCGCAATTTCAAACCGTCGGGTATCGACTTGCCGACGCCGCAGGATATCTAACAACATTTCCAGTTGTTCCGGGGGGAGTTGCATTGCGGTATCGATGACTTGATCCAACGTAGTATTCAACATGCTTGCGATCTCCGCGGCTGATGTTACCAATTATGATCAAATTGCCATAGAAAAGGGTCCTGACCCGAATGGCACTGACTTAAGCCGCGGCGTTGCGAATCAGCGGCTTACAGGCTGGCCGTCAAGCAGTCGCTTGAGTGGAAGCGGCATTTTCCGGGATGTTTGCTCGCTCCGGCCTAGTCCGCAACGGCTTTTCGCTCTTTTCGCCGCATCGCAACCGATTGTTTCTGCGATGCTTGCGGCTTAAGTCAGTGCTATTCGGTCCTGACCCGAATGGCACTCCGCGCCGAGCGCATAGGCCTGCAGACGTGCCTGGTCGGCGAGCCGCTCGGCGGTGATGATGTCAGGGCATTTTCTTTGTCAGAGCGAATACCGTGGTCTGTCCCTGGTTTCCCCAAGTCATGGGGTCAAAGTCATGGGGTCAGGTCTTGACTTATGCCCAAAGTCATGGGGTCAGGTCTTGACTTATGCCTGGAATAAATCAAGACCTGACCCCATCCCCCTTTTCTTAGTTCAACGTAAAGCCTAAAGCGGCGCGCGCCCCTAATGAGCTAGCGAATTAGCACGACGCCTGTGGCGCGCGCTCGCTATTGATGAGAAGGTTAGGCTCTTCCTCTTCATGGCCGCGTGAATTCAGTAACCGGTCACCGGAACTGCCTCATTTCAGCGGAAAAGTCCACAAGTCCGCACTTGATTCTGCCTGCTGCGCCAATCTTGCTGCTCTAGATTCCCAACTGCTTCTTGATGAGAAGACACAAACTGTCCTTCAGTTCCGAGTGCCGAGGCACAGGAGCCTGTTTGCCATTGCTAGGATTCACATATAGATCATGGCGCTTGCCATGGCGACTCAGGTAGCAGCCAGCGTTGACAAGTTCGCGAATGAAGTTCCCTCGCTTCACGCGGCGTTCACCTGTATTTCCTTTGTCTTGGCTTCCGGACGAGAATTCGACAGTTGCTCTTCCATCACAAGAGCATAAGCATCCCTAATATTATCTTCCAGCTCATCAAGTGTCTCGCCCTGACTGAAAACGCCAGGCACCTCCTGCAACTTTCCGACATACCAGTCGTCATCAATCCAATACTCAAGCGTGAACTGCCGCTGCATTGTACTCACCATTTTCTTGTGGCTACTTAATCGTATCTGTGGTTTACCAATGCCTCCGCCGTAGGAACGCCGGTTACCCGGCGCCCCCGGCGCAATCCCGGACGTGCAGTTTTCCCGCATCCGGTTCCTCGGTTGTACTCACTTATCAAGCGGACCTTCACAGTTACCCGTTACAAGG
>Ga0247840_10004770_pt1 | contig 21058 bp, 16 predicted proteins | sample LaCruzMarch2015__FD_192404 | JGI IMG/M metagenome (GOLD analysis project Ga0247840, IMG submission 192404) | Freshwater microbial communities from meromictic Lake La Cruz, Castile-La Mancha, Spain - LaCruzMarch2015_17m | ecosystem: Environmental > Aquatic > Freshwater > Lake | place: Spain... | reverse complement strand
CGCAGCTGATGCCGCAGCGCCCCCCACACCACCGACTCACTTGCATTGGCGAAGGTTGGGGCTGCGGGCAAGCAAAGAGGTGGCATATTGACGCTCCCCCCTGCGATGGGTGCCGGATAGGCCCGTGCCAGGAATCCTGACGACACTTGATCCTATGGAACTGGGTGGGGGGGTTGCCTGACAATGGGCCGGCTGTTAGGTGGCCTGCTGGCTGCTTGTACTGAAAGTCAAAACCCATAACTCACCCCATATTGTCCGCAACCTGCCTGACTCAAGTCAGCAAAGGGGAGGTCATCTCTAGGGTTGCCTTGGTCCACGGATGCACCAACCGCACCTGACCTGATCGACCGTGGCTAATCGACTTAGTCGAACAGAGTCTCCGTGGTGGCCTCAGACTGGCCAGCTTTAAGCTTCCTCTTCTCGTATTGGCGAAGTCTCTTTTCAGCTTCATCAAAGGGTTCCTTGTAGTCGCGAGCCCAGTCCACCAGACCAAGGCCCGATTCGAAGTAGAGCAATTCGCCGGCAGGTGCGACATAAAGGTAGGCATCCTTGCCGCCTGCAGCCAAGTCAATCACATTGGCTAAGGTTCCGGCGCTCTCCCCGTCCCACATCATGAGGCCTTCGTCAGCGATGCGTGTCATCTCGCGGTCCTTGGCAGAATGCATCGCGGAACTTCGGCTCTTAAGGTTGGATAGGACTCGCTCCACGGGCCAACCGCCAAGATTGTTTCGCAATTCAGGGGCGCTAGTGAACACGCGCACATTCTGGTAGCCGATGCGCTTTAAATATGCTTGAAAAACAGTGTCGATACCGGGAGCATCTCCCACGATGAATGCTTCCTCTCGCTCAATCCAAGATTGCAAACGAAGAAGAACCTCTTCCGTTAAAGTGTTGAGATTTCTAGATCCTCCAAGAACTACAGTCATGCCACCTCCCGGTTTCATCGACGCGTGCATGCCGCGGTCAGCACGTGATACTGACTGTCAGGGAATCTAACTTGAAGCACCCTACAGATGGCCGCCGCGGTCGCACCAGTCTCAAAGACATCATCGACTATGAGGAAGCCCTTAGGCTCCCGAAATTTGATTGGCGGGTCAAAAGTCAAGGCACCTTCCAGTAAGGCTAAGCGCTCAGCTACATCGGGGACCGCTTTCATCGTGCTCACCGGGCGGGATTCGTGCAGATGCTCAGATGCATTTATCAACTCGAATCCCTCAGCTATTTGATCGCAGAGATAAGCCGCGAGCTCAAAAGGTTTAGCTTGGTGCGAGGGAGGGGACATGACAACAGAAAATGGAAGACCCTCCGGCTCGTACACCTGACCGATTAAATCCATCATCCCGTCCGCGAGCTCCTCCGCGTCCCGCTGACGGTCCGGAAGTGGTGCATGACCGTACTTCGCGTCATGGACCAGCCTGCCCACCAGAGTGTCATGCGGAGCCGCGCCGCTGTACCAAGATAGAGACCATCCGGTTCGCCACGGCCGATCACCGTGAGGATCACCTAGCCAGACTGGGCATCCGGGTGCCATACAGTCGCCGATCGGAAGACCGTGCGCGCAAGTGACCGGACTCCCCATGCACCCGACGGTACTCCACTATCAACCACCACTTCATCTAAATTTCCTTGACTGGCACGGAAAGCGTCAATACGCGTGGAGCCAAGCGCCCTTGAATTGGTTAGTCGCCTGGTTTCATGACCCAGCTCGTGTGGGCTCCGCAAAAACGAACGCCAGACAGGGGTCGGGTCATTTCGCAACCTCAAGCTACCCTTCCCCCGCACTTGGATAACACTAACGCTGTTAACCGCCGGACTTGCGTTTTCCCGAGAAACGTGACCTTCGCGCAGCTGATGCTTCAGCGCCCCACACCACCGACTCACTTGCCCCAGCGAAGGCCGGTACCTCAGGCATGCAGGTAGGTTGCATCTTGACGCTCCCCACAACCCTTTACAGCAGGCCGCGCGTGAGTTCGGTTCACTCACCTCTGCTCGCCAGCGGACGCCAGCACAGCTTTCAGGTCAATGAAGTGCCTGGCCGAAAAAGTAATTGAGGAATTTTCGTCTGCCAGTGTGACGGGAATCGTCACCGTCGCAGTGGTCTCATCCACGGACTCCAGACTTATCAATTTGAGAAGTTCAGCGTTGTCGGTGGCTCTCGCGTAATGGTACTTGGCAGCGCACACTGGACACAGCGCCAGCCGGTTCTGGTGGTGATCCTTTTTACGTCGGTCAATCACTTCGACCGCCTCGAAGTAGTCCACCCCTTTTATCTGGAATGGCATGGACAGCAGACACACTTGGCAGATGACATGACCGTCCGCGTTACTGCAGTGCTGACGCAGGTACTCCTTGCCTCGGTCGATCTGGCCGGGAGATCGACGGACGACCGAGCGCTCCCGCATCTCGTACCTCGTTTCGTCAGCCGTGGCTCCGTCTATACCAGCAAGTGCCGCGCGCTGATCGGGGTTTGCCGACGGATCTCCTGCGAAGGCACTCGCGCGGCGCTCGTGGTCCCACTGCCTGGCGGCCCTAAAGGCCTTTAGTTGCTCTTCTTCAGGCATATCACCAAATATCATTTTGAATTCCTGCGCGGCTTCATCCGATGCGAATCCATGAGACCTTGCGCTCCGCTCCCTGAGACTTCGGGTCATTCTGTCCATCCCGGCGTCACGACCGAACGCGAGTTCCGTTAGCAAACCGCCTTTCGCTGGCATGGCCAGTCCATCTGCCAGTTCCGCCTCGTCACTCGCCTTTGGAGTACGGAGATTCCCATCGCGGTCTAGGACCCATGCAAGTGTCGAAAGCTTTTGTGCGGCTTTGGATTGGAATTCATGCCTTCCCTCGGTATTGTTCCTTGTGTAGTGGGCCTGTAGCACCTTCGATTTAGCACTGACTACTACGCCCCATAGGCCTCGAAGTAGGGCTTCATTTTTTGTTTCAATGGCCTCTTCGAGGTATTCAATGTCCCAGTCGCTCGCTGAATAGTTACTAGACCGCCTCCCGCCCTGAAACCAGGCATCCTCGAATTTAGGGTTGTCGAAAGGGTAAGCTTCGACAATTCTGAGACTTGTCTGGCATCCAACGGCTTCGCAAAAGGCAAGCATCCATTCGACCTCGCCGTCATACCCAAACCACAAGCGTCTAAGCGTCTTCATCGAGGTACACCTCCCATACCTCGGAGTCAGTCTCTGCTATCTCGACGAAGGGGGTCTCCGTAGCATCGATGTCATCAAGGATGTAGACCTCATCCGACTCAAAGAGTGCCGACAACCCAGAATCTATGTATGGATTGTCAAGGTAGGATTCTTCTGGTGTTGCCCAAGCCTCACCTGAAGGAGATTCACTCGCAAGAAACCTAACACCGTGAAACTCTTTCCCACGACTCGGATTCGCGGCAACGTACGCTGCGAACATGCGCAGGTCGTCGAGGTGACGCTTGCTGCTCCGGTCCGGGGGCTCCCCTTCTACGTAAACCTTCAATCTCTCCCGCACTTTGGCCGATTCATCCCAGCGCTTTACACCCGCACGTTCGTAGAATGCCGTCAGAAAAATAATTTCCTCGGTGTCTTGCGGGTCATCAGGGAAGACCGCAAGGGCCGCAGGGACTCTGGATGTCGCGGTATCCGTCCGAGATGACGAAAGGTACGTCTCGTCACCACGAACGTGAAGCATCTTCTTGTTTTGGTAAAGCCGAATGAGAGGAACTTCATCAAACACCATTCTTGGAAAGTAGGATTCAACCGCTCCTTTACCCAGAAGTGAATACAGGTGCTTTAGAGCCTTGTCATCTTTTCCTTCGAGCCAAGCCAGCCACTTCTTTTGGCGCTCGCGTTGCTCGTCCTCGTCAAACGACCATGTTTCGGGGTTCGCCTCATATATTGCTTCATTCAATTGCTTCCAGCCAAAATCAGCGACCTCAAGGCTACTCAGGAATTTTCCAGCACGGCCACCAGGCTGCGCGATCCATCGCCACGGAGGCTCCCGTTCGCCATCATCAAAGTTTGCCAAGAAATTGAGGTCCGTGTTATTCAGGGCTCTTCTGAAAGCTGGTGGGCTATTCAGCAGGTCCCCGGTACGAGCAAACCCCACCCTGCCATACGTGGGCGCAAGTTCTTCATCCTCAAAGGCTTGGAAAATTCTGCTGCGAATGACTTGATAGGCTTGAGATAGTACGTCTTCACCATTGGGCAGCGCGGAGAGCAGTCCGTCGTCCAAATAGCCGTCATCGCGCAATCGAGGAAGTGCACCGGCGATGAGCTCGCCAATTGCACCTATTAGTTTTTTACTGCCTGGGGTCATTCGCACGCTGTCACGCGCAACGGTGGAAGCGAATGGGGCGTGCACGTGAAATCGGAGTCCCGAGGTCTCCTTTACTGCTGGGAAATAGATGGAAACTTGACCTTCGTCCAACGGCTTGACCCGGAAACGAACCGTGCCCTCCGTAGTGGCACCGGGCTTAGTGCCCGCTCCTTTTGCCTTTGATTCTTGTTCCACTTGTTCGAGCTGAAAGGCTGCTGCGACAGTTTCAGTGACAGCACCACTGTCGTCATCATCAATGTCGCATTCGGCTAGGAGTCGGATCCAATGTGACGTCGCCACCTGGCCATGAGTCTCGTGGTTGATCGACACCAAGTCACGGCCCAGTTCTTTCCTTTCGAGCAAACCCTCGGACCCATCCGGCAACGTATATATCAAAGTTTGAATGCTGGTGAGGAACAGCAAAGTGTTCTCTCCTAGATCCTTCAGCCCTCGGGCAATCTCCTCGCTAGCCTGCACAGGTGGTTTATCCGGTTGATTGAACGGGAAAGTGAACGTGGTCCACCCCTTCCGAGCCGGACCTTCGATGCGAACGGGAACAAATAGGTCCTCAATCATGAATGAGTACTCAGCCGAGCGAATCTCGGGCCGACTCGTGTAAGCGAACACAGCCTTGAATCCGACACCAAACTTCCCAATGCTGGTGGCATCGTCGGCTTTTGTCGAGCCTCCGATTCCGGTGATTGAATCGATATCTGCAAGATTGAAAGCCCTCGACCCGTCATGCTCAACCAAAAGTCGATCCGATTCGAGTTGGAACTTTATCTGTCTCGCGCCCGCGTCTTCAGCATTTTGAAGGAGTTCATAGATGAAATGGGCATTGTCGGGATAGAGATTAGACAGCAACCCACGCAGCCCCTCTTCGAAGCCGTTATCTCGGGCAACTTTAATATAATTATGCCGATTGGCGCTTAGCTCATCGAACGTACTCACGGCTCTAGTACCTCAATTATTCCGAAGGCAATGGGCTCGAATAGAACGTCACTGCGTTCACCTGCTTCTTCAAGAGCGCGGACCCTTCTGGAGAAATCCCTTTCAGCAGCTTCAATCTGCGAATGGCGCATTTTCTGTATTCGGGCATCGTCATTAGCTGTGAGTTGCTCTTCTAGTTGTGCAATACGGGCCTTATTGGTGGTGCGCAGCGAGGCAAGTTGCGCTCCGATACTGGCTCGGCTCTGCCCCTGATAATCGGCACGTTCATCGCACCACATTGCATAGTGGGCTTCTTCGCACTCTTCGCTCTCAGCGGAGGTCGGGTCAACCCATGAGTCATTGTCCGTTGCCTTGGTTAGGAGATCAGCGAGGTGAGGTCTGAGGCTCGGGTTTGGTGTGATTGCCTGAATCGAGTAGTCATCGCGCACCCCTAGGCGATTCCACCCATAAATAGCCACTGGGTACCGGCCGGGAGCCACGCTCGTTGTCTGAACTTTGAGACTGAACCGGGCTTCCAGTTCCAGGCTCGCCCACTTGGCGGCGGCCCGAACAAGTGGGTGCGACGGACCAAGCAGTTCCACGTTCGGTCGGTCCTCAGCTTCGGTTGGATTCACTGTAAGTAACCTTGTTGGTTCTGAGCTTTTGAGCCATCTCTCCCAGCTTGAATTCGGTTGCCCCGTCATGGCACTCGCTTGTGCATCTTGTAGAAGCTGCTCGCGAACCTCCGCCTTAGGACGAAGTGTCACGACCGGCTTGGACCCGACGGCCACCTGCCTATCAGGATCCAGGCCTGCTAGATACGCAGATACGAGGTTGGCGACCTTCAATGGGTCAAGCCACGGGCTCGTAGCCTCCTCGACCCCCGCGTCATCCGCATGACGAATAGCAAGGCCAAAGAGTTGTGCCTGCTGATCCTCTAATTGAGTTTGCTCATGAATGCGGCCGAGTTTGTTGTCTGCGAGCTGTCGAAGGCGTTCATCGCGTTCCTGTTCGGTCAGGGCTAAATTTTCCGCAATGCTTCGAATCTCGCGCGTCAGTTCACCGAGAATCTCTTCGCTGCCTCCCAAAGCCTGTTGAAAGACCCCAATTCGATATAGGCACCTCGTGTAAATGGCCGCATCAACTGTGCCGCGGGTCACCATGTTTATTATTGCGACAGTTTCACTTCGCTGCCCTCGGCGGTCAATTCTTCCGATCCGCTGTTCAATGCGCATCGGATTCCACGGAAGATCGTAGTTGACCAATGCGTCACAGAACTGGTAGTCGAGCCCCTCGGTTCCAACTTCCGACGAAAGAAGCACATCAAGCGCCTGAGGATCCTCTTTGGGTAACTTGAAACGGGCTCTCATGTCTCGTCGCTCATCCTCTGGCACCCCACCATGAACTACCGCAAGCCGTACTTTGGTTAAGGCTAAACGCCGTTCCAGGTAGGCCAAGGTGTGACGGAATGTGCTGAAGACCAGCAACTTGTTATTTTGCAGATTCTGCTTATCCCCCACAACCTTTTCGAAGCCATCGAATTTGGGGTCATCAAGGCCTAGCGCCTCTGCTGCTGCGACTAAGGCATCCACCTCGCTTTGGAACTCGGTGAGAAGGCTGGGATCTAATTCGGCTTCGTCACCGTCCGCCTCACTAATTTCCTCGATGCTCATCCGGCTTTCCAGCATGTCGCGCAGTAGGGGACTAAGCCCGTTTAGGCAGCTCGCGGCCTGACGCTGCAGAGTAGATAACAAAAACTCCACGGGTAGCCCAGGAGTTTTTCGGGCCGCTAGCCGGCGACATAGGCCGACGAGATCGGAATACACCGCAAACTGTTCCGATGTGAAGTCAACCTCAACTGTTTCAGGTTTTCGAGTGGTGAATTCACCGATATCTCGACGCCTCGTTCTATTGATGAGATTCGAAAATGTATTTAAGGAGTTAAGTGTACGTACAGTTCGCACACGCGTGTCATCATCGTCAGGCTCTCCTAGCAACAGGTCACGGGCAAGCTGGGTCCGTGGGTCTGCCAGCAGGACTCCCTTTCCCCATGACGTTTCAAGCGCCTCGTCAAGTGCCTCCAACGCATCAGCGCGCCAGCCGTCGACGCCGCTGCGAGCGGCCGCCTCTGCGCGACCGAGAGCGGCATTGGGCTCAGCCAATTGATTGAACTCCCGCATACTCGGCACTACGTCTGGGCGCAGCAGACTCAGTAGTGTGAAAAGGTCATTGTTTCCAGTCTGAATGGGGGTTGCCGATAAGAACACCACGGCTTCTGAACCGCCGATGATCTGTCGCACGTTTCGGTACCGCCAAGTGTCGGTGTTTCGAATATTGTGGGCCTCATCGACGATAACCAGGTCGAACTGCGGCTGCGGATCTAAATCGATCAGTCCCGGGATTGCGCGCCTACCCTCGCCGGAGCCCATTAGTAGCTTCTCATCTAAGAGCGAGTACGGGACGATGGCTTTACGATATCTGGCAGGCCAACGGCCCTCAAGCCGAGTTTCCTCCAGACAATGGCGAAGGGTTCCACCATCAAGATGAACGAAGTCCTCATCAAATCTCTTCAATTCGTCACGCCACTTGTTCTCTGAAACCAGTGGCTTCGGGCAGATCACGAGTACCGACGTGACACTCTGGCGCGCCTGCAATTCCTTGAGGATCAGCCCGGCTTCTATGGTCTTACCGACGCCAACGTCATCTGCGATCAGGAGGCGCGGTCGATCTGACTGGATAAGTTTTAACACCGGCCGATATTGATACGGCTCAAATTCAATCCTGCCGGCATTTAGTGAATACAAAAACCGAGTTGATGGGTGAATCAATTGAGCTGATGTTAAGCCCACTTTCAAGGTCGCAGCCGAAACGCGAGTCGCAGACTCCTCTGAAATCACAACCTCTAGTTGGGTGGCGTAATAAGTTTGTATGCCCGAATCGTGAAAAACCTTGAACCGCTGCTCGGGCCCAGACGTTATTACCTCCGTTACGACTCCCTTAACCTCCGGGCGGGCAATCAGGCGCACCAGCGTTGCGGGGGCGAACGCAGCCGAGACGGAGTCAAGATGCTGTGGAGCAGATTCATTCGCACCGGTGCGAACTTCTGCTCCCACCACAACTTGATCTCGGCTCCGTTCTATACCAGCGACAACTTCCGCGCTCGCACCCAAAGCCCCACACAAAAGTGCGACCGTGTCGAGGTCTCGGTAAACCTGCCTTGGCGCAACCTGATGCGACATAGCTTCGTGCGCCCACCTGTTTCGGACACTCGACGCTTCCTTGAGCCAGTTGCGGGCTTCGAAACTGAATTGGTTACGACGGCGAAACTCGTTCCAATTCTGGTCCGCAACCCGTAAGAGCGCTGCAAGGTCAAGGTCTTCGAGGCTGGCCCAATTTGATTGCTCGGCAGTTTGCCGCTGCTGGAAGGAAAGCACGCCAATAACCCCAGAGCTCCACCAGTCTGGGTAGGCCTCTGGCAGGTGCGTAAACAAGAACTGACGAAGAGTGCCACTGAGTGCCCTCAATTCTTCCTGCATTTGGCCTCCCTCTGGCTGGCCCAGTTTGAAGGAGGTGCGTGTTCCGCATGCGCAAATCTAGCTAGATTAGACACATTCACCCCTCCCTCGATACTTTCCACCGCTTACGAACCGAACCATTTGGGTCACCATTTAATAATTTTCTCTAATGTAGGCGTAGGCATTATCAAATAGCGGTCCGGTTACAGGCAGCGCATACTTCTTGAGAACCGAGCGTATCTCCAGTCTCGCGGCACGGTCCCCTGGCTGGGAGTCGTTCCACCCGGAGTAGGTGACTTGTTTGGCTATCGCATCAATGTCTCGGACTAGGTCAGTGACGATAACTGGGGTGTTGGTTGGCTTGTACTGCTCGACGATTTGGGTTAGTGCGCCGAGGTTTGGGTCGAGGAGGTGCATTGCCTCGTCGAGGCGCCCCTCCCCGTCGAGTCGCTCGGCGATGATCGCTGCTTTCGCAACTTCGAGGGCTTGCTTCAGGAATTCGATGGAGTCCTCGGCTCGGGTGATGGCTTGACGGCGCAGGCGGTCGAGTTGTTCGGCGAGTGACGTGTAAACGGCGTGCGGGTGGGCAGCGAGGAGCCGTTGGATGCGGCGGTCGATGACGGTGATGACCTCGTCGACTGTGACAGGGTCATTCACGAGGTCACGGTCCAGCCCGAGATCCAGTTCACCCTGCTCCACCAGTGCCCGCATCGCTTCGATGGCGTCGGGGTCAACGACAACTTCTTCCAGCCCGGTGCCGGTTACTTTCAGGTCCGTGATGTTGCCGTGGACCAGTGCGATGGTCTTTGGGCCTAGGCGATGCCATAGCATGGCGTTGCTGACCCCGGTCGGCTTAATGGCCTCATAAACCTTTGCGAGCCACTTGTAGTCGACGCGGTGAAGGTCCAACACCTCATGTGGGTCAAGGAACTCCCACAAAGTCGCTACGCCGGTGAAGTCGGACGCGAACCCGTCCTTCGCATCGACATCTCCCAGGCGCTGGATCGCATCCTGCAACGACTCAAATGACGTGTTTGCACGGTCGATCCCGTCGAATTGAATCAGCGCCTTGGAGATGCGCTCCGTGAACTCCACCGCCAATGCATCAATATCAATTGGGCGCTTTCCACCTGCGTCAGGGTCGGCAGCCTTCAGCGCCGCAGCGATCTGGTTACCCAACCCGATGTAGTCAACGATGAGCCCGTGGGTCTTCTCTTGACCAGTGGCCGGGTGAGTGAAACGCCTGTTAGTCCTGGTGATGGCCTGGAACAAGGTGTGCTTGCGAAGTGGTTTGTCCAAATACATCGCCTGCTCGATAGGGGCATCGAAGCCGGTGAGCAGTTTCGCGGTGACGATGAGGAACGACAGCGGGTCGTCGGGGTCGTTGAACCGCGCCTTCACGTGCGCTTCCTGCGCCCGGTCCAGGGAGTACTCGATCCAGGAGCCGGGCTCCTCCTTACTCGTTCCGACAGTCATCACGACCGCAGTCTGGAACGGCAGGTCCCGCTCAGCGATGAGCCGGCACAGTTCGGCGTTGTAGGCGACGACGAGTTCACGGTCAAAGGCGACAACCTGCGCCTTCATTCCGGTGGGGGCGATCTTCGCCTCGAAGTGGTCCAAGATGTCCCGGCATACCTCAGCTATTCGCGTCGGGCTCAGCAGCAGCGTCTTCACGTGGGCGGCCTTCCCCGCGATGAACTCCCGCTGCTCGTCCGTCAAGCCCTCCTCATCGGCCATCGCCTTGAACGCCTCATCGAGGGCGTCGCGGTCCAGGTGGAAGTCGACGAGCCGGGTCTCAACATGCACCGGGACGGACGAACCGTCAGCGATGGACCGCTCCATCGAGTAGGTGTTCAACACGTATCCTGGGTCGCTCGGGTCACCGAACAACTTGAACGTGTTGCGCTCTTTGTCGGAGATCGGGGTTCCCGTCAGGCCGAAGAACCGGGCGTTCGGCAGCGCCTCCCGCATATCCGTCGCGAGGTTGCCTTCCTGGGTGCGGTGGGCTTCATCGACGAACACGATGATGTTGTCGCGGGTGTTCAACTCGCCTGCGCCCTCGAAGCGGAAGATCGTCGTCAGGACGATGCCTCGTTGGTCATCCTTGAGGATCTGCCGCAGGTCATCCTTGCTCGTCGCAGTCGTCACCCGAGGCAGGCCAGCAGTCTTGAACTGCCGATCAATCTGCTCAATCAAATCAAGCCGGTCAAGGACGACGACGACGGTCGGGCCGCCGACCGACTCGTCGTTGAGCAGCATCAGCGCCGCGAACGCCATCAGCAGCGACTTACCTGTCCCTTGGTAGTGCCAGATGAGGCCCTGGCGCCCGCCAGCGAGGACCCGGTTGACGATGGCCTCAGCAGCCTCCACCTGCGGGTACCGGGGGATGAGTTTGCGGACCCCACCGCCGGGAACCTGCTCGAACAAGGTGAAATCACGCAGAATCGACAGGACCCGAGAGGGCGCGAGAAGCAGGTCGACACTGCGCTTCACCCGCTCGAAACCGGACAAGTCATACGGGTCGTCCGTGGACCCCCACATCAGCCACGACTCCGCGCCCTGGCCGACGGCCCCGTAGTGGAACTCGCGTCCCTCCGTCGCGACGCACAGCACGTTCGGGGCGAAGAACGACGGACGCTCCGTCTCGTACGTGTTCGCGATGTCACGGGCAGCGTTCAGCCACGACACTGATGCCTTCACCGGCGTCTTCGTCTCGATGACGACCAGCGGCAGCCCGTTGACCCACAGCACGATGTCGAAGCGACGGGACTTGCCAGGCGTCCCGAACACGACCTCCTCGGACACGACCAGCCGGTTCGCGGCAGGGTCCGCGAAGTCGATGAGATGCAGCGGTACGTATTGGTCGGACCCGACGTACTTGATCGTCGTATCCCCGCGCATCAACGTCGTCATCCGCTCATTCGCCGCAAGGAGACCGTCCGTCATCGCCGACAGAACAGTGGACCGAACCCTAGGAAGAACCTCGTCAATGCGCTCGGGTGACTTCCGAACCAGTGGATTCAGGACCTCGACCGCCGCGATGAGCCACTCCTCGACCACCACATCAAGATTCGATCGTGGCAGGTCCTTCCCCGCAACGTGCTCCCACCCCAAACCGACGAGCCGCTCGACCAACCACGCCTGCACCGTCGACGACTCCGAAAACCCAGCCATCACGCCACCCCATCAAGCAACAAGTCATAGGACGCTGGGAGTTCGACACCCTGGGAAAGCAAAGAGGCCAACAGTTGACGTCGAAGGCTCTCCAGCGTGGAAACTTCCACGTCGATGCCGGCGATCTGGTTGTCGAGGTGTGCCATGAGGTCCACGATGCGACGCTGCACCGGCAACGGTGGAACTGGGATGTGCATCATTAGAAGGGACGAAGGCGACAACTCAGTTTGGCTGGTGCTGCCGGACTGGAGCGATTCAATTTTCGTGAAACTTGCCGATAAAACAATCCCTAAGAAGCGCGGAACTACCTTTCGCGGGTCGGGCCGCACTATCGCGACGTGACTGTCAGCAGTCGTTGGCTCATCAAGTCGACCTACATAGGCGGCCCGTCCGAGAGTGCCACGCCCTGTGGAATTCACCAAAGTGTCAGTCTCCAGGAGCCAGGCCCACTCTGGAACCGGCTTAGACAACGCATCAGTTCGGCGTGCAAGTGCCGTCGCAAACTCATTCCCATATTGGATGCACTTCTGGCTCACTACCAGCGCACCGTGATCGGCATATTCCGGTGCACGCCCCCGTTTCACCATAACCGTGACGTCGGCAACGCCAAGATCGGGCCAGCCATTATTTATCGTTTGTTCCGAGGTCGGCGATGCCTGCGGCGCTGAGGCAGCGAGGTCGAACGCTGCGTCGTAGTCGGCAGGAACTTCTCGGGTGGCGTCGAGGAGGGTGCTGAGTGTCGCCACCCGGACGGCACCGGCGGAGTCCCTTTCCAGACGCAGGTTGGCTATCTGGTTGTCGAGGTGTGCCATGAGGTCTACGATGCGACGCTGCACCGGCAACGGAGGAAGAGAAATTGGAATGGTCTGTACTTTCGACTTTCCTATTTCAGGGAAAGTGCTGCCCCCAGCCCGACTTGTAAACTCCGTCCGGTTCCCCTGCACCCAATACATGAGGAATTCAGGTGTCACAGACGGACCGGGAATCAGAGACTGGAAGCCCTGATTTGTAGCGAGGGCGCAGTCTGCAAGCGCAACGAATCCAACGCTTGCCCTAGTCGTTAGTAGGACCGTGTTTCGCGGAAGCATCTTTGCCGAGGAGTTTGCGAGCCCCGAGGCCGAGATCATGCGTCCAGAGGAACCTATGCGGGTTCCATCAGCCTTAACGACCTCGGTCGGCGTCAGCCAAACCACGTCTTCACCCCAGTAGGACGGTTCAGATGTCGATGGCGTGCCCCCGCCGACAATTTCTGCCACTGCGCCCAGCGTCGTCTCGACCCAGACGTCATTCATCGCTTGCCCCGAGGTCGGCGATGCCTGCGGCGCTGAGTCGTTCGAAGAGTGCTTTCTCTGAGATGAGTCGGGCTGCTCTGGCTTCCTCGTATGCGAGGAACGCGGTTGGCAGGTCGATGGTGTCGGCTGCGGTGGTCTTCAGGTAGCGGCCGATGTTGAGGTCGAATCCGTTGCTCTCGATTTCGGCGAAGGGGACGAGACGAACTTGCACGCCGCCGTCGCCGTCGGGGTCGTCGCCGGTCGTGTACGCGTCGAGGATGGCTTGAACGTCGTCGTCGCTGAGGCTGTTCTGGTTTCGGTTCTTCTCGAACCTGGCCGATCCGTCGACAAACAGGACGTGCTTGCGGCGTTCCTTCGCCTTCACTGAGCGGAAGATGAGCAGGCAAGCGGGGATGCTGGTGGAGTAGAACAGGTTGCCTGGCAGCCCGATGACGGCTTCCAACTGGTCTTGTTCGATGAGGCATTGGCGGATGCGTGCTTCGGCGCCGCCTCTGAAGAGCACGCCGTGGGGCATGACGACGCCGACGCGTCCGGTCTTCTTGTCCATCGAGGCGATCATGTGCTGGACCCACGCGAAGTCGCCGTTCTTCGCCGGCGGGACACCGCAGAACGACCGGGTGTCCGCGGCCCACGTCTCGGCCCCCCAGTTCTGGAGGCTGAACGGCGGGTTCGCAACGACTACGTCGAACGTGGAGATGTGACCGTCGCCCTGCCGAAGGCCCGGCGAGCGGAGGGTGTCACCTCGGACGATCCTGAAGTCCTCGATGTCGTGGAGGAACAGATTCATCCTCGCGATGGCACTTGTCGTGAGGTTCACTTCCTGCCCGTACAGGCGCAACGTCCGGGTGTCGCCGCCGTGGTCGCGGACCGTGTTGATGGTCTCGACGAGCATCCCGCCGGAACCGGAGGCAGGGTCGTAGACGCTCTCGCCTGCCTGCGGGTCGAGGATGCGTATGAGGAGCCGGACGATCTGGCGCGGAGTGAAGAACTCGCCTGCCTTCTTTCCGGATTCGTCGGCGAACTTCTTTAGGAGGTATTCGTAGCCCTGGCCGAGGAGGTCGTGGCTGACTTCGTCGGGGTCGAGTTTCATTCCGTTGAATGCGTTGACGAGGTTCACCAGTGCCGTCTCGGGGAGCCGTTCCTTGTTGCCCCATGCGGCGTCGCCGAACATCCCGGCGAGGCTGTCAGGATTCGCCTGCTCGATCTGCCCCAGGGCTTTGTTGATCTGGGCGCCGAGGTTCGCGGTCTTCGTGGTGACGTCACGCCAGTGCGTGCCGGGTGGAAGGTCGAATTTGTGGAAGTCGGCCTCGACCTCAGGGTCGACGTCGTCGCCGTAGTCGGCGACCGCCCGTTCCCGTTCCCAGTCGTAGTTGTCGCTGATCCATTTCCAGAACAGCATCGGGAAGACGTAAGTTTTGAAGTCGGCCGGGTCGACGGGCCCGCGCAGGGCGTTAGCGGAGTCCCAAAGCCGGCGTTCAAGCTCGTCGAGGCTGACGCTCATTTATACCCACCTATACCCATGATTCCCGAGCTCCTCACCGAGCGGTGCTTCGCATGGTCAAACTTATCCCAGTGGCTTGGCCGTGGTGCTATGAAACGATTTGAAGCCGGGGCCGCCTGCCGGGCTGGGGTGAATCCGTACGTACAGGCGACCAGTTACCCATCGGTTCGGCGCTCGCGACCTTTGCGAGATTACGAGATCACTGCATCCCATCTTCGCCGTTGGCTGCTTCACCTGAATCAATCGCAGCCTCACGCTCCACATAAGCACGTAGCGCTGCACAGGACGTAAATACTCGATAACCGATCGCTTGAAGCCTTTCAATATCGCTGTCTTCGGTGTCCAGCTCGAGCACAACGGGTTCACCCCTACCCGGCTGGAGGCCGTCTGGCCAGAAGGCCTCCGCGACACATAAACGCCCACCCGTAGATGGGTCATCAACTTGATGGTCACGAAGTGGCACGACCACCGCATGCTCGGAAAGTGCTGCCAACATCTCGTTGATTCCAGTGGCCCGGGGGTCGAGTTCGAGTTCCTCAATTACTCCGGTCCGGGGGATTGCTTCTTGATCTGCCGTATTACCCGCCAGCAGCTTCTGAAGTAATTCATTTGCCGCATCTGCTAGGAGAACACGCCTGGCCGATAAGAAGTCAACGTATCGATCGATCTCCCACAAAGATCGATCCATTGGAATCCATTGCGATGCAAGGACCCCTGGGTTTGAGGCCTCATACTTTGGCATGTATTCGATGGGCGGAGTCTTACTGATTTCCAAATTAGTTTCCTGGGTTAGGAATACGAAATTTGCTACCGCATTGACTTCCCCGCGCGAGTATTCAGCGTCATAAAGTGGACGCTTCGGGAAGGTGTGGTGCACTTGGAGTGAAGAAAGTCGGCCGAGCAGATTCATTTTGAGGTCGACTCCGGTTCCGAAGTCCTTGGCTCCAGATACTCGAGTCATTAAGTACAACATCGGGTAGAAGCGCGACCCCATTCCGAAACCAGTGAAGTCGCTCGGGTTTACCTGTAGCGAATCGCCGCGCGTGCGAGCTAAGGTTTCAATAATTCCATCTAGTCCTTTTTGACTCAACGTCTCGTAGTCTTGAGCTAGGAATGATTCAGTGGACCCGCTGAAGCGCCCCCACATGCCTGCATGGACATACCAAAAGAGGGCTTTGTCCCGCTGGGTGGCGTTCGGGAAGGCTCCGCCATTCATATGCAGGTAAAGGGTTAGTACGGGGATCGCGCCCCGCGAGAGGAGAACACGTCCGTGGTCCAGGCCCAGGCGGTCGGCCAAGGCATTCAAGATGGTGTCGATGTAGCCAATCGAAGCTCTAAGTGCTTCATCAAACTCCTTACTTGTCTTCCCATCAAGGGAGACGAACTGCGCTCGGCCAGTTGCCACGGCAGTGACATTGCGCAGCAACCAGTCAAGCGTGAAGCCGTACCCGGCTTTTTGCCAACGGCTTAGTTCCGCGCGCATCAGTTGGCGTGTTTCCGGCGATGTTGAAGCTATTTTGGCTAAGGCAAGATCGCCCTTGCTTAGTTTCGTGCCGCCAGAATTGACGCGATTGAAAATGTCTACCACCACGTCGGTCGTCTTGTCCTCGCCGACGATCTTCTCGAGGTGAAACTCGCGGTCCAAGATGCCCCGCAACCGAGTGAGCCGTGTTATGTATTCCGCGAATCTTGATGCGTATGCGGGATCATTAAAAATAGTGATAAACGGTTCTAAGCCATCTCGGAATAACGAAGTGATGTCAACCCAGGTCGGGTCGCCCTTCATCTTCATTGGGCCGTAAAACTCGAAGGTCTCATCTTCAACGTTGAAGTGCAGGCCAAGAAATGCCTTCTCATCACCCTCGAAGAATTCCGGGGCCTTACCTCGAATCACACCATAGAGAGAGGTCATACGCTGCTGGCCATCCAGCAGGAGCGTGCGAACTGAGGCAGCATCCACTTCTGCGTGGCGAATGCCCGATGCACCTGCGTGGGTTTCCCACACCAAGAGGCCGCCCACCGGATAGTTCAGATAAAGGGATCTCAGCAGGCCACGAACCTGGTCGCGGCTCCATACGTAGCCGCGCTGGAACTCCGGAAGAACAATGGTGCCAGAGTCAATTTGGCTCAATAAAGCCGATACTTGAGTCACGCCACTCCCCCTTGTGTTCCAGTCTCGGCGCAAGCCTATGGGCGAAGGTCCCGCAGGAAGCAGGGAGTCAATGATTTCGACCAGATCTGTACGTACAACGATCTTGATCCGTCAACCCGGAGTGGTTGGCCCCTGACCCGTCGAAATCACTTGGCGCTCAAGAGGTCTGCCACGCAGGCGCATGATCTGTCTGCCGAATCGTCCTGCCGGCGCTTCTAGTTCGCTTATTCACTAGCCCGTCGCGGCGGCGTAAAAGTCTGCGCTGTCTTGCCGCCTGGCCCTGCGGTGGTGTAGGTGACGGCGATCTTGGTGAAGGTCTTCTGGTTCTTGTAGGCCACCGGCTTGGAGACTTGAACTGCCACCGGATACGGGGTGGTTATCTGCACATTGCAGATTTCCCCACATGTGGAGCACATTGTCGCTACTTCGCTAGGCGTGCCATTTTGCGGAGAGGTGTAGGTGCACTGCATCCCCGGCACATTTAGCGTGCCGGTGCCACTTGCACTCTTGCGGCCCCACTTCGACCAGGTTATATCCGTCATGATCGTGTCGGACGAAATGCCACGTGGGTCATCATCGCCGCCTTGCGGGCAATCGACTATGAGTCCTGTCGGTTTGGAAACCGGGCGATTTGTGAAAGTGCCCAGCGTGCCGGCGTTCGCCGAGGTGCCCAAACACACGGCAAGAACGGGGAGCTTGGCTGGTGTTTCAGCGGCCGTTGCGGGCAAGGCCGCCGAGCCCAGCAGCAGCGCGGCCGCCGTCATGGTCAGCACCGTCAGGATTCGATTCATAAGCTGATATTGGCAGGACTCTGGGTCGATTTGGCGCAATTGGCGGAAGTTTCCATCCGCGCCCTAGCCACCCGGCTTACCTGGTGGCACTTCTGGTGCCATGCATTTCCTGCAATAATACTTAGATGAAATCAATGACATGCAGCCAACTTGGCGGTGCTTGCGACGTAGTTTTCTCAGCTGAAACATTTGATGAGTTAGGAGCCCAGAGCCAGCAACATGGCAAGGAAATGTTCAGCCTTGGCGAGCCAGCTCACATGGCCGCGATGGGCAAGATGATGGAAATGGATGCTGGGGCGATGGCAACTTGGATGGCTGCCCGTAGGGGCGAGTTCGAAAGATCATGAAAGGTGCCTGAGCCGAAGGTCACGGGGCCTGCTTCGTACTTTCCGTCCATCGAAAAAAAGTATGGTAAACCGATCGACTACTGGATGCAGGAACTCGGCAAAGTCTCCGAACTGGCACATATGGGGCAGGTGGCTCACCTAAAGGACGCATTTCAAATGGGGCACGGCCATGCGAATGCCCTGGTTGCGGTATTCCGCAAAGAGAACGCACTCTAGCGGCCTACGTGCACAAGATATTCGAAATGCCAGTGGCCGATGTCTATGTTCACTACGTGAACAAGGTTGAGCGCAAAGGCCACACCGAGGCAGAGCTAATGCAGGTCATTGAATGGCTAACTGGTTTTGACTCAAAGTCCATAAAGAAGCACCTAAAGGACAGGACAAGTTTTAGAGACTTCTTCAAGAAGGCCAAACTCAACCCGAATGCGAGGTTAATTACCGGATCCATCTGCGGGATCAAGATCGCCGAGATTGAAGATCCGTTGATGAAGAAGATCCGCTATCTGGATAAGTTGGTTGACGAAGTGGCAAATGGCCGCCCGATGGCGAAGATCCTCAGATGACATCGGTGACCGCACCAACCGCCTTGCGCTGCCACTGGTAGCCCCGCCTCTCCCTTGGTCAAGCCTGTTGATCAACTGGCAGGTAGCGCCACGCGGTTGGTCTTAGTTACTGGCCGCCATCAAGACGCCGATAACGACGACCACGATGAAGCCGAGGGCAACACCGGCGATGCCGAGCCAAAGGCCCGCGAGCGCCATGCCCCTGTTGTTTGCCTCACCGCGCTTGACCCGCTTGAGTCCGATGGCCCCGAAGATGATGGCCAGGATGGATCCAAGGCCGGAGAACGGGATGATAAATCCACCGACGAGGCCGACGATGCCAAGAACCAAAGCCGCGACGCCGAGCCCGTTCCTATTGCCGCTGGCTGTTTGCATTCCCATACCCGGGGGCATCGGTGCCGGGGGCATCGGTGCTGAAGGTGTCGGTATTGAAGGTGGTGATCCTGGCGGCATGGATCCGGGGGGCGGGGTTGCTGGTGTCTGATCGCTCTCGCTCATGTCTGCCCTAACGTCGGTTGTTGAAGTGATTCAAATCAAAGCCAAATTATGCCATGCCGAGGCGGGGAAATAGTTCAGCCCGCGGTGCGAATGCCTAACCAGCGCTGCTGACTTTTGCTAGCAACGCGGGCTGATCACCACCGGCTTTGGCGTTATGCGCCATGGCATAAAGGTGGTTGCGGCATGCGACCTGCTCGACCAGGTGCCCGATGGCGTCATATAGATCTCTTTATTGCAGACGAACCCGCCGGTGTTGCTGTTGGGCCACTGGGCCCAACTCGGACTCCAGCCCGCATCACATGATGCAACGGCATCTCGGCCAACTGACTGGTACCAAGACGGGGGCGTCGGCGCTGAATCGGCTGCGCTATAAGAAATGAGGATTCGTCCGCTGCCACCTGCAGTGGTGGCTGCACCGCCGTTGCTGCCGGAGGTGAAAGTTCTGCCGGTTGGCCCGTCGCTGCCACCGCCACCACCACCGCCGTCGCTGCCACCGACGCCACCATAAACGCCAGCGCCGCCGCCACCATAGCCACCGCCGCCACCGCCACCGGTGCCGCTACCGCCGGCGCCAAATGAACTCGCATCTCCTAAACCGCCAGCGCCGCCGCACGTTGTGACACCACCTTGGGCACCAGAGCCGCCAGCACCTGCAAGCCCAGAGCCGCCACCAACTGAACCACCGGTGCCACCGCCACCACCAGTGCCACCTACCCCGATACCGCCGCCGGTGCTGCCACTACTACCGCAGGTGCCACCAACGCCCCCGGCTGTGCCACCACCGCCACCGCCGCCACCACCGGCGATGACATTCCAGAGGCGTTGTAAGTCGACACTGGTTGAGCCCCCGCCGCCGCCACCACCGGCGCTACCAACACCACCGCCACCGATGAAGAGCCGAATTGATTGCCCCGGGGTCACCGCAAATGTCGAAACCACTTGGCACCCAGCCCCGCCGGCGCTGTTGCCCCCGCCCCCGCCACCGCCACCTAGCGCCGTGACCGTAAGTTCGGTGATGCCGCCGGGCACCGTCCACGAGGTTAAACCTGGGGTCGTGAAACTTTCCTGACTACTCGCCTGGGCCGGGGGCGCCGCCATGATCGGGATGAGAAGCAGCGTGGCTGCCGCAAGGACAACGGGGCGGGTGATCACTTAAGCACGGTAAGGCCTACTCCCCCGGCCGGGGCCGATGACTCGCCAATTTAAGGCAACGAGGTATCGGGGATGGCCCACCATTACCTATATATAGGTGATTGACGTTAGCCAAGCCCTGCTGGTGGGGCACTCATTGCTTCGGGCGAACCTGCCCGCTAGCGCAGCGCGACTGGCCCACCGGGTGAATACGTGCATTGGCGATGTCGGGGTGGCGCTTTGAGCGTGATCAGGTAATCGGTCACCGCTGCGTTAACACAATCCGATGGGGTGAACAGGTAATCGACATGCTGGGTGCTTTCGTAGGTGATCGTGCTTGACCCGACGAAAGTGTTCGCCAGGTTGCGCCCCCACACCCATGGGGTAGCTGTGTCACCGGAGGACAACACGAACACCGGAGGTGTCTTCAGCGCAATCATGCTGGAGCCACTGGGGATAGCCGGCGATAAGTCTTCCGGGGGGAGCCCAAAGCACGCGGCATTCAACCCCATGGAATAGGGCCGAGCCGTACCGTAGTTTCGCTCGATAGATTCTGAGGCGGCGGCGAGCTCTGACGGTGTTACACGATCGTGCAGGTCAGAGCAGTTGACGAACACAAAAACAGCCGCCATTTCCAACGCTTGCTCCTCAAGGAGCGCGCGCTGTGATTCAGAAATCATTGCGGCTACCTCGAGCCCCTTCGCGCGCTCAGCCGGCGTCGCCGCGGTGATACCCGCATAGAGGTTGTTGACGAATGCCACCGCGGTCGGGTACTGGCTCTGCGAGCCCAGGAGTGAGCGAAATTGCTCCGCCCAATCCCACCGGGTCAACTCGGTGCCATCGGGCAAGGCCACCACCGTGCCAT
>Ga0247840_10004769_pt1 | contig 21069 bp, 14 predicted proteins | sample LaCruzMarch2015__FD_192404 | JGI IMG/M metagenome (GOLD analysis project Ga0247840, IMG submission 192404) | Freshwater microbial communities from meromictic Lake La Cruz, Castile-La Mancha, Spain - LaCruzMarch2015_17m | ecosystem: Environmental > Aquatic > Freshwater > Lake | place: Spain... | reverse complement strand
AAGTTCACCTATCCCAGGCAATGCCTTATCAGTCAATGCGGTCGTCAATCAATTGACCCGTTCTGGTGCCAATGTCTTGACCAACTCTCTTTTAAATTCCCTTCATACGACTGGCCACGCTTCACGTGAAGAACAGAAATTGATGCTACAACTGATCAAACCTAAGTTCTTTATGCCTATGCATGGTGAATATAAGATGTTGAAGACCCATGGTAAAACAGGGGTCGAAACAGGTGTTCCTAAAGAAAACGTCTTTATCTTATCCAATGGGGATGCCTTGTGTATCCGCAATGGCGATGTTTTCCTCTCTGATACCAGAATACCTACCGATGATATCTACGTCGATGGGAATGATGCCTCAGGTCTATCTACCTCTGTCCTAAAGGATCGTAAGATCTTAGGAGACAATGGGATGGTCGCTGTCATCGTATCCATTGATTCTCGTTTCAATAAGATCTTGGTTAGACCAAGCATCGTCTCAAGAGGCTTTGTCCACTTGAAAGAAAATCAGACACTACTCAAAGAAGCTGAATTGATCGTCTATGATGCCTTGAAGAAAACCATGATGAATAAGGTAACCTTCAATGACCTCAAGAATGCGGTTAGAACATCACTTGAACCTTATCTCTTCCAAAAGACAAGACGTAATCCAATCGTCATTCCTGTCATCTTGAATCAAAAAGCAGCGATGGCCCTTAAAAAGACCCCACAAAATTAGTAAGATAAGATTCATTTAGAGAATAACTACTAAAAAACCTCGTTAAATTAAACGAGGTTTTTATATGAAGATATTCCCAAAAACCATTGTTAGAAAAAACTTTCATACTTTTTAGAACTTTATATAGTTACTCAACAAAAGAAGACCTAATAAGTTTGCGCTTAATGAGTAGTATTTTTTCCTATGTTGTACCAATACGATACTCTTAAGAAGGCTCTCTTATAAATTCACTGCAGTTCAGTTGCATTTGATCTTCTGTTGTATTCTCAAAACTATTATATTATGAGTCTAAAAAAATCGACTTAATCCAACCATCTACTTCCTATGAAACCAACCGAAAGTGATAGCTATTGCTCTCCAAACAATAATTAAAGTACACAAGTCCAATAACCAAACTACTATATCTTCATTAGGAAAGTCGACTACATAGTGAATTAGAAAACGCATAAATAAATCTATAATCAAAGTTGTGTACAATATTAAATGTTCTTTTTTACTCATGTTTATCTCCCTATAACCTAATGTTTCTTAATAGCCCATGTATTCTGTATAATCACAAGATGAACCATTGAAATTATTATCTGTCCATTGAATAACAAACACTCCCCCACCTTTATTTGCCTCTTGCATAAAAGAATTATAGTCATATCTCATTCCCTTGGTTATTACCTTATCTATCGAGCCCTTTACAAAAAGTCCCACTCCAAATATAGCCCCCCCAAGCACCAATAATGGTTTTTTTGCTTTAAACCCAATCAAAATACTTGCTGCGTCAAGTGCCCACCAAAAATCATCATCTATATCTGAGCCTTTAAATGGCAACAATAGCCCAATTTGGTAATCCTTTATTTTATCTTTTTTAACGTATGTTATTGACTTAACCGTTTTGCTACCTAAACCATCACTTCCGTAAGAAACTTTATTTAAATTCAATGTACCACCATTTCTAATTAGTTTATCGAACGCAGCAGGTGCTAACCCAGCTTCCAATCTTAGGAAATCACAATATGAACCATCGTAAGGTACACCTGCTTGTTCCCATATTTTAGCGTTTCCTGAAGGATCACTAAAGTTTACGGGATTATTGCTACAATAAGCGTATAAATTGTAAGCCAATAGATCTTTGTTTGCTCCAAGAGCACCATCTGCATTAATAAATCTTCCAACCGTTGAATCGTAATACCTACTATTGAGATAATATAACTCAGTATCTGAGTCAAAGTAGTAACCACGATATCTAAACGGATTATCATATGCTACTGTCCCTAAAATAATGTCATTCTTATTTACTAGATTTCCCCATGAATCATACACATATGAGGCGATGAGTAAGCCAGTACTATCTAGTATCCCAATTATATCACTTTGCCCATTACGGACATAGTAATACATCGCTCCGTCTTCTTTGAATCCATACAGATTCCCATTCTCATCATAGACGAAATCTAGGATCTTATCTCCAGTGACTTGTCTGACGATACTACTCCCATTGAGATAATAGGTAGTTTCAGCTCCATTCACAACTTTCTTACTGGTTCTGATTCCTGAGTCATTGTAAGTATAGTTCGTTGTGATGCCACTCTTGGTGTAACTGGTGAGTTCTCTGCCATTGGCCCAAGTGAAACTGAGCCCATTACGATAAGTGAGTGGATTTCCAATATTATCATAAGTAAAGTTCTGTTCAACAGGACAATCTGTTCCTGTACATGAGACAGTCTCAAGTTGGTCTTTCCATCCCGTCGCATAAGAGAATGTGTACGTTTTCTGCTTGCTGTCTCTTTGCCCATTTACTAACGCATATTCTGTTCTACTGACGATGTTTCCACCAACGTCATAAACATAATCGATGGATTTTTCTGAGTAGACATTATTTTCACTAATCAGCTGATTCATCTTGTCGTAAGTATAAGAAGCTTTAAGTGTCGCCCCTTCAGAGATCGTTAGGATGTTTCCACTGGAATCATAAGTATAATTGAAGGCTGCGTTGGTCCCATTGGTCATACTGGCCAATAAGGTCGTTGTTGTGTTGGCTGCGGATCCATCCAGATAAGTATAGGTCGTGGTGAATGGAGTAGATGTTGCGATCGTTCTGGTTGATAATCGTGCCAATTGATCAAAAGCATAACTTAATTGGTTGACGCCATTGAGTTTGACGTTGTAGATGAGTCCGGGGATCTCTCCCTCCACATTCTTATCTCCGTAGTCATATTCATTTTTATAAGAGGTTCCATTGATCGTGTTGGTCAAAGAATCCACTCGTCCATACGAATCATAGGTGAAAAGCATCTTGTGAGTATTAGATCCATTGACCTTGGTCAAACGATTCATGAAGTCATAAAAGTAAGAATAGGTCACATCCGAACTTCCCGAATGATCGATCACACTGGATAGATTGCCTTGATTGTCATAAGTGTATTCAAACAGTAAAGTCTCTACGATTACGTTCTCTAACGTTTTGACATCATACTTTTGGAGGATTCTATGATAATCATCATAAATGAATTTGGCTTTATCTCCATTCCCATAAGTTGAAGTTTCCAGTAAACCATTATTGGATTGATAGGTATTGGTGATCAGAGTCGCACCCGCGACTTTGACTTGATAAGGATTCCCAAAGACGTCATAAGTAAATTCATACGAGAATCCATTATGGGTAATTGATTTAAGTTTGTCTAAATCATAAGTATAAGAGTTGGAGTATGTTTTCCCATCAACCGTTTTGGTGACATTGGTCAACAGGTCTGTTCTATTGTTGAAAGTGTTGTCATCACTATAATCATAGTAATATTTAGTAGCTTCAGCCACTGACTCATTAGGAGCTCTGAAACTATTCAGTCGTCCATAGGTTGTATTGTAGTCATAATGTGCGGTATTTCCTCTAGAATCCGTCACTGAGGTGATGTAGTTTCCATCAACGGTATAAGTCGCAGACGCATTGATTGTTTTATATGTATTGACTTCGATCGCAGTCACTGGACTTGAAGGCACAAAGGTCCCGTTGGCTAAGGCAGTGGCATTCGTTGAAACATCACTGCTGCTCAACTCATAGTTGTAGATGGCTAGATTATCAATGGTTCCTTTATAGAAATCAGAGCCCGTTGAACCATCCCACTCTTGTCCAATGACCCAAGGTTTTCCAGTCGTTGTGCCTAAGACTCCTGTAATCTGTGTATTATCTGCGAGTTGAGCCACTCCGTTGATATAGATCTGGATTCTAGATTCAGAAATAGTCATCTTTTTAATGGTGTAAACGATTGTTTGATTTACCCCTGCTGTGAGAGATCCATTTTCAATAACACCGTCTCTAATCCTTGTAGCTAGAACTGAGGCATAGTGACCATCAATGAGTATGTTGTTTCCAGCCGCATCATGTTTGGCGAAAAGTGAGAAGTTCTTGATTTCATCCGGTTTGATCGTCATCGCAATTGTTAAGTCTTGACCAATCGTGAAATCATCCAGTTGCATATAACCTGTTGATCCATTAAGCACCATAGCGCCTGAAACAAAGGTCACACCACCGGTATAGGTCGCATTATGCCCATTGACACTATTGTCATTGATGACACCCCCAGATGCACTGTTGAAATCATACATAGCTACCAGTTGTTCCTTATTGGATTGATCATAGAGACTTTGTATCTCCGTGATATCCAAAGCCCCATTGAAGAAAGCCAATTCATCGATACTACCTTTAAAGAAATCAGATTTAGTAGAGACATCCCATTCCATACCCAAAGCCCATACATTACCAGTAGAAGTATCCCCAACCAATTCGGTCGAAATATAATCTCCTATGAGCACCATATCTTTATACAACAAAACATGGGTTTGAGATGAACTTAATTTTTCAAATATCACCGCAATGAACTGATATCCAAGTGTTTTAACACCGAAATCTGTTGTCGCACTCGCATTGATGTTTGTACCTAATTTAGAATTATATTCACCAATCAATAACTGATTGCCACCCGCTAAGGTGTTTTTCCCAATGATACATTCATTGGTCGCAATACGTTCGTTTTTGACCCACATCGTTACTGTGAATATCTCAGGAACTTTGAAGTTCCCCAGATTGGCATATTGTGTCATCCCATTGAATTGGATCGCATTATCGACTTTCCCATCCACATAAGTGCCAGAATAATTGGTTCCGTTAAATCCATGTCCACTACTGTCATTCATGTCGTTCTCAAACTTATAGTAGGCAATCAGTTTATTGCCCAATCCACTAACGGAAATCTTGGTGGAAACTGGATTCCCATAAACATCATAGGTGATGTTAGTGGAAGTTCCTGTTGAACTTTGAGCCGCGAAAACGCGATGAAAGAAGTCATAATCATAAGAAACATAAGTTCCGTCCGCATTGACCTGTTTCAACAGTTGGTTGGAATCATCATAAGTCGTGAGATCTGTATTTCCTTCTATGTCTATGGCAGAAACCAGATTCCCACTTTCATCATATGAATAGGTCTGGCCGAATTCCTCACGATACAATTGGGCACCATCAAAATAAACTGTATTGAGTTGATCGAAGTATTCAAAACTTATCGTGACAGAGGTATAGGTTCCTGAAGATACTGCTTTAGCTTCCACATATTGCCAAGCGGTAGAGGCATTATTGAAAGGTACCGCTTCTGTATTTATGACTGTCGTTCCATTCTTGAATACCAATGACATTTGGAAATTACGGTTACTTGCGTAAGGTACCGCATTCGCCTTAGCCCAAGCACCAAACGAAAAGATATCACCAGTATTTCCACTAATCGCGATCGTTTGAGATAAGCTCTTATCTGTAGTTGCACTGCCTACGATCATGTATGATTTTGAATTGAAGGCGGCTTCTGATGGGGTAGAGGTATCTGAACTGGTCCCACTTGTAGTCCATCCGTCGGGAATTGTTGACGTAACGTATTCAAGGCTAGGGTTTTCAACCATGTTGTAACGGTTGACCCCAACACCTTCTTCAAGCTGAACACCATCGAAAGTGACCGTCGCGGCTGCATCAACGACCAGTCTAATCTGTATAGATGTAACAGCTGTTTCTGAGATATTGATGGTTGAAGAGATGCGTTGCCAAACATTGGCCGTATCCACTTTAACATCCGTGCTGGTTGATTGAGTCACTCCGTTGATCGAGATGCTGAGATGGGCTGCCCCAGCCACACTTGACTTCACATAAGCCGATAAAGTATAACTCGCTTTCTCAGTACTTGAAATCGAAACAGGGACATTTTCATATGCAGTAATAACTTGACCTGCCGTACCAGGATGATCAATAAAAAGGCTCCTTGTTCCCAGTAACGGTGAATCGGTTGAATATACAGGTGTGTTGAGAACTCCTTCTGAATCAACTTGTGACCAATCGGAATTGGATTCGAAACTGATATTTTTGACCAGATTGACTGTTGTCGTTTGCAGTTTTGATACGCTGGTCAGTTTGTTGTTTTGTCCACCTGAAGCACCATATTCATAATATTGAGCGGCGTTATTGGTGTCTTTAATGCAGATTGTTCGACCTACATTGTCAAATTGATAATAAACCTCCTGATTATATTTATCTGTGATCGTCGTTTCGTTGGGTTTATAAGAAAAGGTAAATAGATTCCCATGTGTTATCGCATTTGTTGCGTATTCAGTCATGGTTTGGATGATCTTAGGTGATCCTATATATCCAAACTCAACCGTAGAGCTATCGATATCGACGGCTTTGATGATTTTAAATTCAGTATCGTAATAATAGGTCACTGCCTTTGTATCAGGATACGTTACCATCATTGTCCTGGCCGAGTCATTATAGGCATAACTGACCGTTCGTAATGCCGTCGATCCGATTCCAAGATATTCGATCTTGGTGAGACGGCTTGAAGTATAAGTAAAATCGAACTTTCTTCCAGAAGAGTCTGTAATATAATCAATCAATGTAGAGGCATACGTGATACTGACTGAATTCACGATTTCACTGGTATCTTTAAGTTTGACCAGATAACCGCTACTATTGAATTCGAGCGCATTATAACTTTTATCTTTGATGACATATCGAGCAGTAGAACTGGTGGTGTCGATCGTTAAGGTTAACCCTTTACCCAACTCATCGATCCATGTCCCACTTGACGAGTAAAAGTAAATTGTGGTCCCATCCCCATCGAGGTATTTATAATAGTTTGTCCCACCGATCGTAACCAAGCCGATCGTTTGATTATAGTTTGTTTTCCAGCTGTATCTGACATCTGATGCTTTAGAATCATAATTATAAAAGGAAGTGATCCCAACTGGTAATTTACCTCCTGAAATCGATATATCATCTCTCATCAATGTCAGATTACCAGTATTGTTGTTGACGAAAGCTGTTCCTGCTCGTCCCATATCCTGCGTCGTATAGGTCCACAGATCTTCCAACCCATTTGTATTGATATAGGTGACCTGTAAAGAGGGATATAGTCCATTGATTCCATAGCCTGTCCCAACATATTTGTTTCTAACATTCACTGTTCCTGCTTCAAATGTATCGGTAGCTTTGATCATCACCCCATTATTATCCATGGTTCCGTCATACCATTTCTGAACGGTCTTAGTGATGTCCCACGTATTGTAGTGAACGTTATAAGCAGCACTGGTTACAAAATAATCTGAAATAACGTCTTCGTTATAAGCCACATTAGAATCCCACGTCGTGGTTGTTAAATTCCAAAACTCCGTAATTTCGTGAATGTTCAATTGAAGCGTTGTTGGCCCTGCTGAACTATAACCACCTGTATCTTGAACCATATTCAATTTCGCACTGATGACCTTGTCTCCACTACCTAAGACTGGTAATGTGGGATATTTAATTAAGATCCTACAAGTCCCATAAGTTAATCCTTCTTTACCGATCCAAGTGGAGCCCATATAATAATAGGCTGTAGTCGGCTTCCATGAGCTGACAAAGGTATCATCGATCTTACTGATGTCTTGAGCAGTATAGGTCGTTGGATCGATGGTGACGGGATACGTCGTTTTTGGATCATCGAGCCATATACGATCTGCACTAGTTTTTATGATCAACTTTCCATTCTCTTGAGAAAGTATCTCGAGTTTGACCCCAAGATTCACATTCCCATTCGCATCACTCATAACAGGTGCCGCTAAAATGACCTGTGGGAGTTCTGGTTTATTAGGATCATATAGTTCAATCGTTTGAGGATCCTTTTGAACAGCCACTAAAATTCCTAGGTCAAACTCAGATATAAACTCATTTTGAGCTTTTGAACTTTTAAGAATGATGTCTTCTTTAAGTTTTGAAGAACTGATCGTGTATCGCACATCCACATTTGAATAGATCTCACGATAAATGACTTGAGCTTGTTGGTTCTTGAGTTTTAAGAAAGATTCATTATTTTCTTTTGATTCTGTATAGGTTGGTGTTAAAACTTCCGCAAACACCTTATTGGCATCTATAAAATCCCACTTCAAGGTATAAGTTCCAAGTTGATAACTCACAAGATGCTTATTCAGCGAGTTCTTCGCCAACTGAATGGTATATTTCCCATTGGAATTCTGGAGGCTTTGACTATCCACAGACTCTTTTGGATTCGTCACGCTCATTGTATTATCAATATCTTCCCACGCTCCACTAACATTTTTAACATGGATCGCTTCTTCATATACAGCGACCATATAAGCATGATTGCTTAAGGCAAAGGTCTTGGTATACTCATCTCGTTTATCGATCACTTCCCCAACGATCATCGGCTCCACTTCAGTCTCATTTTGAGATGTGACCGTCGTTTCATCCGTTACGGTTGCGGCTACTTTTGAAGTTGCACAACTTAAAAACATTCCGATACATACCAGAAGCACAACATACTGTTTTAGTTTATTCATTATTTTCCCCGCACCATTTTACTTGGTCAAACACATCTTAGTCTTATATAACAATGATGTCTACACACGATGAGTGTGATATTGATGCTTTTAGATGATTATGATGGATTTCTTATTCCAAATCCAAATAAAAGTCATGTCGTCATAAGAAAGCGTCTCAAGAGGCTTTGTCCACTTAAAAGAAAATCAGACACTACTCAAAGAAGCTGAATTGATCGTCTATGATGCTTTGAAGAAAACCATGATGAATAAGGTTACCTTCAATGATCTCAAGAATGCGGTAAGAACATCACTAGAACCTTATCTTTTCCAAAAGACAAGACGTAATCCAATCGTCATTCCTGTCATATTAAATCAAAAAGCAGCGATGGCCCTTAAAAAGACCCCACAAAATTAGTAAAGATTAGATTCATTAAGAAACATACTAAAAAACCTCGTAAATAAACGAGGTTTTTATATGAAGATATTTTTAAATTCATGCACTATTAGTTAGGTAATTGATAATTGGTGAAGTTGATAGGAACGTTGATAACGAAATCTTTTTTAGCAAGGTCGTCACTTACACTGATGTACCAATAAAGTCTCCAGGTTTGACCAACATCCCAAATATAATCGTAAGTTTTAGAACTGTCCGTCGAAATAATATCTCTATAATTTAGATCGATTTTTTCTCCAGAGCTAAACTCGATATTACGAACGACTACTTCAGGATGCATGATTTCAGGCATCTGGAATATGGCTTCCCCAAATATATCAGTTCCAAAGTTTTTGATGGTCATGTCCATAACGATGTATTTCTTTCCACCGATATCTGATACTCCAGGAAGTTTATCAACGATGGTCAACGCATTAAACGTCAACTGGACTTTCCATGTATTACCGTTTTCATACAAATAAGATGTCTTATAAGTGAAACCAGATACAAGTTCATTGGCATCTACGACGGTATATTTATAGGTCAAGGAAGATTCATTCCCTGCCCCATCTTTGATTTTGAATAATACTTCATGATCCCCTAGCACACTAGAATCAACTTTCAGTGCTTCCAGTTTAGATACGAAGCTCTCACCAGAATCATCTGTAACACTTAAGAATTGAGATAATTTTAATGTTCCACCTTTTGGAACCTTTGGGATAAAATTCTGAGTGATTACTGGTGGGGCATCACTTACCACTGAATATTTGAACGATATGGAAGCTTTGTTTCCACTAGAATCTGTGAGTTCACATGGGATCTCAAAATCACCAGCAGTGGTGGTATTCGTAATGATAGTAGACAGTTGGTTGCTTAGATCTTCACCAGAATTGTCCGTTACACTAACATAATCAGATAGAACCAATTCGGTTCCTATTCTAACCGAAGGAATCGTATTTTGAGTGATAACAGGTAATGTCGTATCGACCACTGTATATTTGATCCTTACCTCACCAGTTTCGCCATTTTTAACTACGATGACCATAATTTCATAGGTTCCTGGAATTTTAGTTTCTAAGGTCCCTCTTATTTCTGAACTATCAACACTAGGGTCAATAGATACCATATCATCAAATGTGAAAGTTGATCCTGATTCAAAATTAATGATTTTTTCAGTAACAAGCGCTTTCTTCGTACACCCATTTAAGCCTAATAGAATCAATAAAAACGTCAGTAATACAATTGTTTTCTTCATAGTTTTCCTCCAATAATTGCCTTTTAAGTATATATCAGCTTAGTGACTAAGTCTATACCGAGTAAATAAATTCTTATATTACAGTGGAATAATATCAACACCTATTAATCAAGTCAGATAAAAAAGAGTCTCAGTTTTGAGACTCTTGGTTATAAACAAAGTATTACTTATTATCTAATTTCTACAGCGCCCATGACGGCAGTATACTGAACCAAAATGGTAAATGACGCATTAGGATCACCTTGGTTGGTGTTCTCATAGCCACCCATCACAGGTGTTCCACTGACGATGATACGGACATTTCTAGGTAATTTCAATTCGACTGCACCCATGACTGCGGTACATTCAACTGTGATATCCTTGGTGATCTTGACTTCTGAGAGGTCCAATTCAGCCCTCCCATAACGGCAGTAACACTACAACCATTGAAATCATCTGATACTACTTTCTCATCTAGTCCTCCCATAAAGGCTGAGAATTCTTTCCCATTAGAACGAGAAGATCTAATAAAATCATGAGAGTGGCGATTGATCTTATTCCAACCACAAGGATCCATAGCTCATTTATTTTAATTTTAACTTGAGTTCTTCACAAAGGGATAATATTTTCTCTAAATGCCATATATAACTTGTGTTATTCCTTATGAAGTCATTTATCAATGTCACCATTCTTTTTATACTATTTTTTTCTGATAAATTTATAGAATCCATGTTTTTAATTGATGATAAATACCTCTCAAATTCATTGGGATAATCTTTAAGAATTATCCCAACAGCTCCGACTCTTTCATCATATTCTGTTGATGTTAATGCTGTATTAAGCAATACTTCGTATGATAACTTAGGCAATCGCATCAGTGTAACCACATAGCCCGAATAACATTGGCTTAATTCCAAAGCATCATATATATAATCTTTATAGGTATATTGAATTACAGTCTTAATAATTTGATTGCCTACCGAAGGGTCTGAACAGTAACAAATTTTGTCTTCGAATTTATATGGCAACAACCCTATTTTTTTGCAATATTTAATTTCATCTGTGTGTTCATCAATCACATAGAATAATAATGGTTTACCCACTTTTGATATTCCTCTCTATTTAACAAAGTGCCAAATAATTTTTAGACCTAATTCTGAAATAACTCTCATTTCAACAGTGTTAAATACACTTTGTAAATTTTTGTATGCATCAACGGTAATAAACACTTGGCCTGTATCTACTTTTGTGGAAAGACAGACGAAAACGTCCTTATTTTCGAAACCCTATATTTATGCATAGCTCCCACCCTCTTTCCTGCGGCGATACTCAACTGGGCTTAAGTAACCCAAAGAAGAATAAATACGTTTCTGATTATAAAAGATCTGGATGTATTCAAAGAGATCGCTTTCTATTTCTTCCATTGTATCATAGGCTCTACGATTGATACATTCCCTTTTGGTGGTGGCGAAGAAACTCTCAACACGGGAGTTGTAGTAAGAGCACCCTGCTTTGCTCATGCTGCCTTGGATCTTGTGTTCCTTTAAATATTTGCTAAATCCAACACTACTGTGCTGATAGCCCTGATCAACACACGATGAGTGTGATATTGATGTTTTTAGATTGTTTTGAACAATTTATTACTCACCATTGATCCTAAAATAAAGAGTCTCAGTTTTGAGACTCTTGGTTATAAACAAAGTATAACTTATTATCTAATTTCTACAGCGCCCATAACGGCGGTATATTGAACTAAGATGGTGAATGACGCATTAGGATCACCTTGGTTGGTGTTCTCATAGCCACCCATTACTGGGGTTCCACTGACGATGATACGGACATTTCTAGGTAATCTCAATTCGACGGCACCCATGACTGCGGTACATTCAACTGTGACATCCTTGGTGATCTTGACTTCTGAGAGATCCAGTTCAGCTCCACCCATAACGGCAGTAACACTACAACCATTAAAATCATCAGATACTACTTTCTCATCTAGTCCTCCCATAAAGGCTGAGAATTCTTTCCCATTAGAACGAGAAGATCTAATAAAATCATGAGAGTGGCGATTGATCTTATTCCAACCACTAAAGAAGATAAGCTGGATTCCTAATAAAACAATGAATACCGCAAATAGATGAAGTTCCTTACCTTGAAACCATTCTACCCCTAGATTCTTAGCGAGATAGAAAGCGCCTATGATGATCAAGAAACTACTAATGATCCTAAAGGATCCTCTACGGATCATGCCTGATAGTCCAAACAGAATGAGAATGCTTGGCCATATGTAGCTCCATAGTGCTACATCTTCTCCAAACAGTTTCAAGGTATCGGCTAAAACCAAGACCCCAAAAACAACTAAAATAAGTCCTATGAATTTTCTCATGTGTTCTCCTTTTTTATCTATTATACGCCTTCTTCAGGTTTTTCAATAGTGTCCTATGATAAAATGGGTTATATGAAATTAAGAGTCTTAATCGTAAGTGCCATCGTCTTCATCATCGCTTTAACCACCACGGTCTATGATAGTACCCATGGGGCTTTGACACGATTAAACGTAGATAAGATCACCTTAAGCTCTTCGAAGATTCCTGATGTCTTTAGTGAGATGAATCTTATCTATTTCACTGATCTTCATGCCTTTACATTAAGTGATGCATACTATCAAAACGTGATCTCAAAGATTAATAGCCTTAATCCCGACTTCGTGGTCTTTGGGGGAGATTTGATCGATGAGAAGAGTTATCAAACATATTCTGAAGCTGAAAGAACTGCTTTGATTGACTTATTGAGTTCGATAAAAGCTCCTTATGGGAAATATGCGATCCTTTCTGAACTCGACTTGGCTCATCAAACAGAACTACACGCCCTTTATCTAGAAGCAGGGTTTGAAGTGCTCAACTCTAAGCTTATTCCTATCCATGTGTTGGGATCCTCATCGATCAACTTCTTAGGATGGGATGAGAGTAGTCCTTTAGAACTACTAAGTGGTTTAGTCTCTAGTGATTATACTGTGGCCTTTGCGTATGATCCTGATGCCTCTAGTATTTTAAACGGGAAAAATGTAGATGTCTTATTTTCAGGTAAAACCCATGGTGGACAAGTGACCTTGCCTTTGATCGGTCCCCTCTTTATGAAAAGCGAGATCCATCAAAAAGGCTGGACCCATCTGAGTACACTTGAGCTTTATGTGAGTACTGGTATTGGGGTATCCACACTTAAAGCACGATGGTTGACCGATCCATCCATTACACTGATCACTTTTAAAAACAACTAAGGACTAAAGTCCTTTTTTAGTGGGCACATCATTTGTTTAATTAAGCTGCTTAAACAATAATATACTCATAAGAGATGATTCATCTCGCTTAAGGAGAATTAAGATGGGAAAAGTATTGGTTGCGAAGTACAAACTAAAAAGAGCCGCATTTGCGGCAGTGGTCTTATTGACCTTGATTTATTGTTTAGGTATCTATACGACTTTGTTTATTGAGATCCCTGAAGGAGAAGGCTGGTCCTTTATGATGAAGTCACTTATTCTATTGTCTCATGCGACTTTAGGAACCTTATTGATCTTTCATTCAGCATCACTCGTCGCAATGGCCAATAAAGCCAAAAGCAAGATGTGGATGGGGGTCTCTGTCGTTGGTTTATTAGGTGTCTTGCTTTCCGTAGGAACAGGCTCTTCGTTTGTGAGTGTCGATAACGACTTTATGTCTGCGTTGATGGCTTTAGGCTTTGCGATATCGCTCTTGGCTTATGTCTATGGGATCTACGCTTCAGCTGAATAAGTAAATAAAAGATCCAAGTAGGAATACATCTTACTTGGATCTTTTTTTATGTCTTTATCTAACGACCATATTGATAAGCTTATCTTTGACGTAGATCGTTTTAATGACCGTAACACCTGTCATATAGCTCTTTAGGTTATCCATATCTTTCACTAAGGCTTCTACTGTGGCTTGATCGGTATTAAGAGGCAGTGTGAGTTTACCTCTGACTTTCCCATTGACTTGAACGACGATCTCGACTTCATCTTCGATGAGATACTTAGGATCGAAAGTAGGCCATGGTTCATAAGTGATGCTTGTCTTGCCGGCGATCATCTCGAAGAGTTCTTCTCCATAATGAGGGGCGAAACAGGCAAACATCTTGATGAAACCGATCGCATAAGGTTTATAAATGGTCTGTACTTTGAAACACTCATTGATGAAGATCATCAATTGAGATACCGCGGTATTGAAGTTAAGTGTCTCAATGTCTGAGGTTACTTTCTTAACCGTTGCGTGATAGAGCTTATCGAGTGAGCCATCGTTTATATCACTAAGTTTATTTTGATCCGTAAAGGCTCTTTCTACTCTATCTAACCACTTCTTTGTCCCATCTAGTCCAGTATTAGACCAAGGCAAAGCAGCTTCTAGTGGTCCCATAAACATCTCATAGACCCTTAAGGCATCTGCCCCATGGGTTTCGATGATGTCGTCTGGATTGATGACGTTGCCTCTCGACTTACTCATCTTTTCACCATTCTCACCTAAGATCATCCCTTGATGGAAAAGCTTCGCGAAAGGTTCTTTGGTAGGAACAGCCCCTATATCATAAAGCACCTTGTGCCAGAAACGGGCATACAATAAATGAAGGACAGCATGTTCAGCCCCACCGACATAAAGGTCGACAGGTAACCAATGTTTAAGTAGCTCAGGCGCCGCAATGGCTTGTTCATTTTTTGGATCCAGATAGCGTAAGTAGTACCAACAGCTTCCTGCCCATTGAGGCATCGTATTGGTCTCTCGTTTACCTTTGATCCCATCGATTTCCACATCCAACCAATTGACCGCATGAGATAAAGGAGATTCTCCTTTAGAGGATGGTTTATAGTTTTGGACTTCAGGTAGTTCTAAAGGTAATTCATCGATGTCTACGGTTCTTTTTGAACCATCTTCCATCAAGATGATTGGGATAGGTTCTCCCCAATAACGTTGACGGCTAAAAAGCCAATCTCTTAGTTTATAAGTGATCTTGGCTTCCCCAAAATTGTTTTCTTTTAACCAAGCATTCATCTTAGTTAATGCTTCTTCTTTACCAAACCCATCTAAGAAACCACTATTGACGTGGATCCCATCTTGGGTCCAAGCTTCTTTTGAGATGTCTCCACCTGATAAGACTTCGACGATATCCAAGTTAAATTTCTTTGCGAACTCATAGTCACGTTCATCATGGGCAGGTACAGCCATAATGGCCCCTGTCCCATAAGCCGCTAAAACATAGTCTGCGATCCAGATTGGGATCTTTTTTTGATTGACAGGATTGATCGCATAGGCTCCGGTAAAGACTCCTGTCTTTTCTTTATTCAGCTCTGTTCTTTGAAGATCGCTTTTAGAAGCACACGCTTCGATATAGGCGTTGACTTCAGCACTGTATTTATCGGTGGTGATCTCTTTGACGAAAGGATGTTCAGGTGCCATGACACAATAGGTAGCCCCAAATAAGGTATCTGATCTTGTGGTAAAGACGGTGAATTCTTTATAGGTGGAGTCGATCTTAAAGACCACATTGGCCCCTACTGATTTACCGATCCAATTGATCTGCATCTCTTTGGTGGAAGCAGGCCAATCAACCAGTTCTAGATCTTCTAATAGACGTTCCGCATACTTGGTGATACGTAAGACCCATTGACGCATTGGAACTCTATAGACAGGAAAACTACCTCGCTCTGATTTCCCATCGATGACTTCTTCGTTGGCTAAGACAGTGCCCAATTCAGGACACCAATTGACAGGGATCTCATCGACATAAGCTAGACCTTGATTATAGAGCTGGATAAAGATCCATTGGGTCCATTTATAATAGCCAGGATCCGTCGTAGAAATCTCTTTGGTCCAATCATAAGAAAGCCCTAAAGCTTTGATCTGCTTCTTAAAGACTTCGATGTTTTGTTTGGTGAAAGCGGCTGGATGATGACCTGTGTTTAAGGCGTATTGTTCAGCGGGTAATCCAAAAGCATCCCAACCCATAGGGTGTAGGACATTATAGCCCTGCATACGTCTCATCCTACTTAGGATGTCCGTTGCGGTATAACCTTCTGGATGACCCACATGAAGGCCATTGCCTGAAGGATAAGGAAACATATCTAGGATATAAGCTTTAGGCTTCTTAAAGTCCCAAACATCTGTCTTAAAGACTTCATGTTCATCCCAATACTTCTGCCACTTCTTTTCTATGGTCTTGTGATCCATATTTCTTCCTCCTAATAAAAAAGGGTCCCAAAGGACGGATAATCCGTGGTACCACCTTATTTACTTCTCAAGCTGATAACGGGGCGAACCGTAAACGTTTTTAACGTTCATGCTCCAAACTGAGTTTCTGTTTTCTTTCTCCTAATTCACACCCTAACTTAGGTCTCTTGATAGAAAGAAGGACATACTATGGTTTGTCATTGCTATGGGATAAGCATACTCTATCCACCCTCTAAAAGTCAAGATGGCTGTGCTACAATAAGGCTATGAATCCTTTCCCTTATTCCAGTGACAACAAGCGTTACCATACCTTCAACTATGACTTAAGACAAAGATATGGTGCTAAAGGGATGCGTATCCCCTTAAATACATTTTTGTCCTGTCCTAATCGAGATGGGACCTGTGGTCTAGGAGGCTGTAGTTTTTGTAATGAAGAAGGTAGTGGAGAATTCGCAGGAGATCCTCATGATGATCTAATGACCCAGTATCATCAAGGGCTATCAATGATGAGACATAAATGGCCTGATGCCTTACCTATTCCTTACTTTCAAGCTTTCACCAATACCTATGCCCCTTTAGCTCAACTCAAGAATTTTTTTGAATCTTTCACTCAAGTTCCAGAAGTATTGGCCATTGCGATCGCAACACGCGCAGATTGTTTAAGCGATGAAGTCATAGCGTATCTAGATGACTTGTGTGATAAGAAAGACATTTATCTAGAACTGGGTCTACAAAGTATCCATGATTCTACCGCCAAAGCCATGAATCGAGGTCATGATTATCAGACCTTCCTAGATACTTTTCAAAAGCTTAAGAAGACAAGACTCAAGATCGTCGTTCATCTGATGAATGGTTACCCTACAGAAACAAAAGCCATGATGGTTGAGACAGCTAAAGCTATTGGACAACTAAGACCTTATGGGATAAAGATACACATGCTCAATGTTTTAGATCATACGGCTTTAGGAGCTGCTTATAAGCTCAAACCTTTTACCTTAATCGATCAAGATGAATTTGAAGATCTCATCATCCATCAACTACAATTGATTCCTTCAGAAGTTGTCTTGATGAGATTAACTGGAGATGGGGATGGGAAAGATATCCTTGCGCCTCAATGGGTCAAGAATAAAAAATCTGTATTGAACGGGATCGATAAAAAAATGAGCCGAAGAGGCATCATTCAAGGTGATCTACTTTAGTCTTGTTTACCACAAAAAACGGATAACTTTAATTCTTTATAAGCTTCATACTTTCACACAACGCTGAAAACGCCGCTAATTCTCGTCTATGAATAATCAAGTCGACTGCACTGTCGGCTTTTTTTAAAAGTGATAGAGCTTCGTTGATATCCAACCATTCTACAGATTCAATCAATAAGATCTCTTCTTCTGTTCGATGAAGTTCTTCTTTTAGGGATGTTAATTGGGCACTGAAATAAACACTGAAGGTCATACGATCGATGATGTTGTAACGATCGATGACGACTCCTATTTCTTTAAACTGAGTCGCTGTAGCGCCCAATTCTTCGTCGATCTCACGAATGGCAGCTTCTTCGAAGCTTTCATTCATTTCTACGCCTCCACCAGGACTTTCAAGATGATTTCTTAAGCCAAAGCCATCTTCTCCTTTGATATGTAGGAAAGCTACCTCGCCTTCATGGTTAAAAACATAGACTCTTGCGGTAAAACGAATCTGTTGGATTGGTGAAGCTACATATTGGTCATCGTGGAAATAAGCGAGGATTTTCATTTCTATAGTATAAGTAAGGCATTTGTTGATGTCAAATAAGCAAGAAAAAAGATGCCGGGGGGAGCATCTTTTTCTTTTTTAACCTAAGGGAGGGTTACTGTTCTAGAAAGGAGAATTATTATTGAAAGGGAAAATCGAACAGGTAAGATCTTTATCTTACAAACACATTCTAGTCTAGCATTGTGTTAGGGGTATGGTGTGTTTGTGTGAAACTATGTTTTTTAAACTAATTAATAAAACATCTCCTAGAAAAGAAAAAAGATGGGGGGAGCATCTTTTTTCTTTTTTACTAAAAAGGGGAAAGGGTTCTGTTCGATAAAAGGGTTATTGTGTTTGAGAAGAGAAAATCGAACAGGCAAGTCTTACCTTGCACTATTATCTTAATAAATCAATATGTCAGTTCTATGTATTGTTTGTGTGAAACTGTGTGACTATTAGATTTCAGTAAGGATCATATCACAGGCAATGTCATGATCGCTTTCGATCAATTCAGCTTCTTCATCCATTGAGAAACAAAGACCACATTTAAGTCCTGTGTAGTTTTTGAGATAGGTATCATAATAACCTTTCCCATAACCCAATCTAAAGTGTCGCTGATTAAACGCCAACATCGGTATGATTTGGACATCTATCACGCCTTTATACGCTTCATTTGAGGATGGTTCTAAGATTCCATAAGGACTCTTACTACACTCAGAAAGATCCTTGATCTGGATAAAGCTCATTTGACTGCCTACGATCTTTGGGACACAGACGATCTTATGGTTCTCTAGACAACGCTGAATAAGTGCTCGAGTTGAGACTTCATAATCCATAGAAATATAGAGTCCTACTGAAGATACATCTTTTATGATTTCCCATGCTTTTTCTTGAAGACGCAAAGAAGCCGCTTTAAGATAAACAGGATCAACATTTAAACGAAGATCTTTATGTTTGTTTCTTAAAGCGGCTTTGTTCATATTAACCGACTGAGCCTACCATTTCCATCTTCATCAACTGATTGAGTTCTACTGCATATTCCATAGGTAACTCACGTGTAAACGGTTCTAAGAAACCCATAACGATGGTTTCTAAAGCTTGGCTCTTAGAAAGACCTCTGCTCATGAGATAAAACAACTGTTCTTCAGAGACTTTAGAAACTGTGGCTTCATGTTCAATGGTAGAAGTTGGATGAGAAGAGACATTGGTAGGTAAGGTATCTGATCGACTGATGTCATCTAAAATCAAGGTATCGCATTCGATCTTGCTTCTAGAATGAAGCGCATTAGGTGCATGTCTTACCATCCCACGATAATTGACAGTTCCCCCATTACGGGCAACCGATTTAGAAATAATATTACTGGAAGTATAAGGTGCCATATGGATCATCTTAGCCCCTGCATCTTGGATCTGATTGATCGAAGAAGCAACAGCGATAGAAATAGTCATACCTTTCGCATAAGGTCCCATCAACCAACAGGCAGGATACTTCATCGTGATGTGTGAACCAATGTTTCCATCGATCCATTCCATGACCCCATGGTCCCAAACCTTGGCTCTTTTTGTGACCAAGTTTAAGACATTGGTAGACCAGTTTTGGATCGTCGAATAGCGGCATTTCCCATTCTTATGGACAATGATCTCAACGACAGCCGCATGAAGCGAATCTTTCGAATAAGTCGGAGCTGTACAGCCTTCCACATAGTGGACGTCTGCCCCTTCATCGACGATGATCAAGGTTCTTTCGAATTGGCCCATCTGTTCAGAATTGATTCTAAAATAAGATTGTAAAGGCTTATCCAGTTTAACGCCTGGTGGGACATAGATGAAAGATCCTCCACTCCACACAGCGCTGTTTAAAGCCGCAAATTTATTGTCTGTATAAGGAACCACACTGCCAAAGAATTTCTTGAAAAGTTCAGGATGATTACGTAGACCTGAGTCGGTATCGGTAAAGATGACTCCCTTATCTTCAACTTCTTGAAGCATATTGTGGTAGACCATTTCAGATTCATATTGGGTAGCGACCCCTGAGAGAAATTTCTTCTCTGCTTCAGGGATGCCTAATCGATCAAAAGTATTCTTGATCTCATCTGGGACATCTTCCCATTTGTTCTCCATACGAGCTGAAGGTTTGATGTAGTAGGTGTAATCTTGAAACTTGATGCTTTCTAGAGAAGGACCCCAAGGAGGCATCGGTTTAGATTCAAACACTTCAAAAGCTTTCAGTCTAAATTCAGTCATCCAAGCTGGTTCATTTTTTATTTTGGAGATCTCTTCGACGATTTCTCTGGAAATACCTTTTTTAGTTCTATAGACACTGACATCTTCATCGTGAAAACCATACTGGTATTCAGATGAAGGCAGGTTATTTTTAGTCATGGGTTTCTTCTTCCTTGATCATTTGCTCAATCGCTTTGAAACCTATAGTGGCACATTTGATGCGATTGGCTTGTTTGCCTACGTTTTGGAAAGCAACGGCTTCTTGTAGAAGATCTTCGTTGAGTTCTTTTAAGTCGATCATGGCATAATAGCTATTTATAATGGATTTGGCTTCTTCTAATGTCTTGCCTTTAATAAGATCAGTCAAGATCGAAGTCGATGCGGTCGATATGGTACAACCTACCCCATCGAAACAGACATCACTGATGAGACCTTTGTCGATCTTCATCATGACCGTTAAGTCGTCGATACAAGATTCTGAAGCCATATGGGCTTTATGATAGGTCTTATCATCACTTAAATGATGATTTCTAGGGTGTTGATAATGATCCATGATGATTTCACGATGGATCTGAGGATCTTTGAGATAATCGGACATGCTTCCTCCTTACATGATGGACAGGTCGATGCACTGTTCCAAGGTAATGGTCTTTAAAGC
>Ga0247840_10004765_pt1 | contig 21085 bp, 10 predicted proteins | sample LaCruzMarch2015__FD_192404 | JGI IMG/M metagenome (GOLD analysis project Ga0247840, IMG submission 192404) | Freshwater microbial communities from meromictic Lake La Cruz, Castile-La Mancha, Spain - LaCruzMarch2015_17m | ecosystem: Environmental > Aquatic > Freshwater > Lake | place: Spain... | reverse complement strand
GATACACTTGGTTTTTACGAGTCGAAAAGTAATCTAATAAAAGGATTGCATTTGCGTGATTTGCTACAAGCCAATGGCGCAACAGTGATAATGTCGCGTACAAAAAATCGCACCGAGGACGACCGCAGTTTGTCCGAAATAGCTGCTGAAGCTAATTACAACAATGTGGATGCTTTTTTATCCATTCACAGCAATGCCGTAGGGAATAATATTGGTACCAATTATTTGCTCTTGCTTTTTCACGGTAAGGACTTGAAACCAAAAATTCCATCCAGCTTAACTATGTGTAATGCATCGTGGCCTCGCCTTATGAGCAATCAACTTACTGTGTGGACGCATTATACTACTTCCACCAATATAAGAGGCGATTCTACTTTTTATGGTACATACGGTTTGGGCGTTTTAACACCGCTTACAGTTCCAGGCTTTTTGAGCGAAGGTTCGTTTCACGATTATAATCCAGAGGCGCACCGATTGCTTAATGTTGATTATTGTAAACTCGAAGCAATGAATTTTTATCGTACCTACTGCGATTATTTTCAAAAGACATTGCCCGCAACTGGAATAATTGCTGGATTTGCAAAGGGAAAAGATGAAACAATTAACAATGCAAAATTCGTTTACAAAGCTGGTACGCACGATAGGTGGTTGCCGCTCAACAAGGCCAATGTAAAACTGATGAATGCTGCGGGCGATTCACTAGCCAATTACCAAGTAGACTCACTGTATAATGGTATTTTTGCTTTTCACAACTTGTTGCCAGGCACTTATAAACTCCGTATAACAGCTACCGGCCATACAGCCAAAGATACCACGGTAAATGTGTTGGCTGCCACTACAAGCTATGCCAGAATGCTTTTAGTCAATCCAAATATAGTGGTTGCAAAAGATACAACGCCGGATTTTCCACAACCTGTGCAGGATTTAGGAGTTGTGCCTTTGCCCAATTACAACTTTAACACTGTAACGCCTATAATACCCGACTGGTTAAATCCGAATTTAATTAGAAAAGTACTTTATCGTAACGAAAAACTGTATGTATTAACTACCGAGCCCAAAATAATAATTGCCAATGCTGTTACTACAGCCAAAATAAGCGAAATGAATTTAACTGGCATATCTGGTGGTACTGTGACATTGAATGATATTGCTTTTACAGCCGATGGTTTTTTACTGGCATGTAATAAAGATACTATTTCGTTGCCTGAAACGAAAGGACGATTTTTCAAAGTTTATACATGGGATGATGACAATGCTGCACCAAAACTCTTGTTTCAAACCCAAAATCAAGCTTCGTGGAGCAATGGCGTTGTGGGCGAAACCATGGCTGTGAGTGGGTCACGCTGGAAATGTACTATTTACACGCCATCGGTAACAATTGGATCAACCAAAGCTATTCGTATTATGGGTTTGGGCTACGAGGAAGGTATAAGTGCTATTGCTTACAAATACATGATGGATGCTATTAATTATACCGAAGCACTTTGGGGTAAAAAAATCAAATTCGCTATCTCGCCTACAGGTAAAGATCATTTCTATCTGGACAGCGAAAAGGTATTAGCTACTGAATTTCAATTTGACTGGGCAAAACCCGACAGAGATCCGTTGGTAAACAAAGGAGCTTTTGCCGAAAAAAGTGGTTTCCAAATTCAACCAGTGGCATCGGGTAATTTCTTTTTCCGACATGCCCGAAATGTATTTATGGCAGCGCCCGTTTGCAATGCCGACTCAACCAATGTAAGTGTCGTTTTATTCAATATAACAAACGGACTAAACAATGCTGTTAAAGTTTCGGAAGTGCTTCCACAAGCTGGACTTGGCACTTCGAAAACTACTTATATGGCCGCTGCAGCCAAAGTTGCTGGATACGATATTGAGTTGATGATAATAGCTCAAAATCAAGGCATGGCTCGTTACAAAACAGTTGCGCCAACTGCTAAAGCCAATATTTATGCTTCGGAACTTTCTATCGAAACTACAAATGAAGGTTACAATCTGAAATTTACGCTTAACGAAAATGCTAAAGCAGTAAGTGTCATTTTATATAATGGTAGTGAGGTGCTGAAAACGATCGATGCTGGGCCACTTTCGAAAGGCATACAGACTGTTTTATTGGCAACTGCCGATTTGCCCGAAGGAACTTATGATTGGACAGTTTCAGCCTCAACCGATGCCATCGACCGTCCAATGAAAATTTCGGATAACACGCAGCCACAAATGCAATTTTACTCTCCACGAGGTGTAGCAGTGGATAACAGTTTCGAAAGTCAGTATTTTGGACGAATATATGCCACCGAAACAGTACCAGGAACCGTAACTAACCGTACAACCAAAGATGGAATTTACATTTTGAATTCATCGTTGCAGGATGTAACTAATCAAGGAGCAAACAGTTATGCTGGTGGCGTGACTTGGGGAGCAGCCAGTTCGCCTATGCGAGTAGCAGTCGCCGAAAATGGTGAAGTGTATTTGACCGATTGGAGCGATACCAACTCAGGTGTTTGGGTTATGAATCCTGCCGCACCTTCGGCAAACTTCAAGCCTGTTTTTAGTGGTTTAACACGTGCTTCGAATGGACTTTCGAGTTTGAATGGTGTGAATGTACACGGTTCAATTTCGCATTGCTGGGTAACAGGAACGGGCGAAAATACAAAACTTTATACTTTCGATCAGGATTTTGTGAACACCACAGCTACCAATACCGGAAATGTATTGCAATACAATATCGGCACATTACAAACACCTTGGCAAACAGCTCCTAGTGCAGTAGTTTACAACGATGGTTTAAATGGCAATTTGCAGCAAAATTTCAACTCGTGCCTCGCTCCCGATGGCAAAGGAGGTTGGTGGATTTCGCAATATCGCGCTACGGATGCAGCTACAATACCTTCGCTAATTCATATCAATGATGCTGGTGTTTTGAACTTTAACTCAGGTATTACTCCATTGCTAATTGGAAATTCGGTTATGGGTGGTATGGCTGTAAACTACGAAGGCACAAGATTGGCTATGGGCTGTCAGGATGAGATTAAAGTTTTTGCCATAAGCTACAACGTTACAGGAACACCAACACTCACTTTACTACATTCCATAAAACCAGCCATGGGTACCAACTCAGCAGGTTTAGCTTACGACCGTGCAGGGAATATTTATCTTATTTCCAATTCGTCGGAGCGTTTAGGAGTTTGGGCAATGCCAAAATCGGATAATAGTTTCACCACTCCAGCTCCATCCAAATACAGAATTTCAGTAATAAGAGCTGGAATAGAACTGATAGAAGGCGCTAAAAATCTTGTGAAAGTATATCCAAATCCAGCTTCCGAATTTATACGCATCGAATCCGATAATACTTTGCAACAAGTTGAACTTTACGACTTTGGCGGACGTTTATTAAGAAGCGTAAATGCTAGCGAAAACAAAATTCAACTATCGATTGATCAATTACAAAAAGGAATTTACCTTTTAAAAATTAAAACCGATAAAGGAATAACAAACAATCGAATTATTAAAAAATAAAAAATCACAATCTGAGCAGTCACCGCACTGCTCAGATTAAAAAAACTATCAATTTATTCACAATTAAAAATTAAATGTTATGAAAAAAATTACTATTTCGGCCATCTTAGTGCTGATTTCCACTTTCTCTTTCGCGGCTACAGGTTGGTTTAGCGATTTTCTGACTATTAGCGCAAATGGTACAAGTACGCCTAATAACTATTTTCTGACAGATGCTACCCCTGCATCAGGAGCAACGGCATTACATGGTAAAGCTTTTGGGCTAGTTACTTCACTCGAAATTACAGGAGCAGATATGAAATACTGGAGCGACACACAAGATCGTACAGGCGCTGCTTTTTATTATAAAATTACAAATGCAACAAACACTTTTGACTTTGTATACGCCACCGAAATAATTTTAGATCAGGTATTCCTTTCGGCAAACGATTATCAGGGAACAAAAACAACCACGATAAACCTTTTAACAGGATTGCCATCAGGGTCTTATCAGCTACATGTTTGGGCTAAAAGTTGGGGAAGTGGACAAGGTGATAGCTGGTTATCTAATAACAGTGCCAATTATGTTGCAACATTTATGAAAATGCCAGCTTCAACTACACCTATGTCAGGAACTTATAAAGTGGGTGATGCTGGAAATGCAGATTTTAATTCATTAAGTGCGGCCGTCAATGCTGCAAATTCCTTTGGAGTTGGCGGAAATGTTGTTTTTGAAATTGCTACAAATCTTACTGAAACTGCTAATATCGGCCTGGGTGTTAATACGAATGGATTTAGTGTTACAATTCGTCCAGATTTAGACGCTGATAGAACAATTACTTTTACTCAATTGTCAGATAATTCAAGCCCAACAGGCCATTTTGTTATTGGTTATCCTTCATCAGGATTGTCTGTTGCTTGGTCTGATGCTAATACAATTGCTACGAGTAATGTCACAATTGATGGATTTGCAGCAGGAGGAGCAACAAAAAGATTAAAATTTACTAATACAAATGCTAATCATATTGGAGCTAGGGTTATTTCAATAATTGGTGCCTGTCAAAACACAGTAATTAAAAACTGTATTGTTGAAAATAAAACAACAAATACATCCTCTCCAGTTTGTATTGTCGCAGTAGTAAGAAAAGGTACAGCTATAGAGGTAGCTCCTACAAATATCACTTTGGATAACAATACATTGATAGCAACAGCTTCAGGTGTTAGTATGGGAATGAGAATTACTAACTCAGGTACTTTAGTAGCTATACCAAAGATTGCAGGATTTATATTTAAAAACAACACAGTAACCGCAGCACGAAGATTATTAGAATTAAGTTATTTGACCGGAAATTCTGATATTAATAATAATACATTTAATTTAGTTCAAAATACGGCACCCGGTGCATTGGTTTATGGTATTTTTGGTAATCTAAATTTACTTGGAACAATAAATTTATATAATAATAAATTTAATCAATCAACTGTAACAGAATCAGCAGCATCTGGAACTTTTGGATTAAGACTACTACAACTTGCTTCTGGTCCAACTTCATGGAATATTTACAACAATACATTTTCAGGTATGAACAGGACTCAAACTGCTGGTGCAGCAACGCTAAACTTAAGCTATATACAAGTTTCATTTGGAACTGCAAATATCTATCATAACACATTCTATTTGCCTGCACTTACTTCACCAGCGGCTTTAGGTTACTACAATGCTATTAATAACTCAAATGCTCAAAATGCTCAGAAAATCCGCAATAACATCTTTATTTTAGATGAGCCAACAGCTGCTTGTGCTTTTGTAAGTAATGTATGTGTAAGCCCTGGTGAGTCCGAAAACAATGTGTATTATAATCGTCAAATAACGAATACAAATGCAAAAGTCGTTGCTACTTATTCTGATCTAGGTTCTTATCAATTAGCAAATGGTACTTTAGATATAAACTCTCGCTCAGGTAATGTAAATTTCGAAAATGCTGCCACAGGAGATTTACGCATTGCAGGTCTTTCGGTACAAGACAATTTATTACGTATGCCATCAATTTCTACTGTTACAAACGATATAGTTGGTACTTTACGTAATACCGAATATACGTATGCTGGTGCACACGAATCTACTCTTCCGTTTTTAACTACCGAAGTTGATAATGCAAAAGCTACACCTGCCCGCATTCTTCGTACTTCTAGCGGCATCGAAGTACAGCTCGATCGTGAGGCAAATGTCGAACTGTACACCATTAATGGCATGTTGATTGACAATGCACGCGTAAATGGCACTTATTCACATAATTTGAATGCTGGTATTTACATTATTCGTATCGATGGTAAAGCCACTAAGTTTGTGAAGTAAATAACATCGCCTAATTTCTCCCGCTTTGGCGGGAGAAATTGCAGGTAAATGAACTATGACCGTCTTTTTCGTAACGAGAAGGACGGTTGTTTATGAAAATACGATTATAAATTTCCAAATGAGAAAACTTTTAATTCTTTCATTCTTCATTCTTTCATTCTTCATTCTTTCATTTTTCACTTTAACGGCTCAACCTCCTAAACGCGAGATGCGAGCTGGCTGGATGGCTACTGTTTTTCGTATTGATTGGCCTACTACGGCTATGACAAGTGTTACACCAGCAAATATAGCGGCTCAGAAGGCGGAGTTCGTTGCAATTCTTGATTCGTTAAAGGCATGCAATATGAACGCTGTCTTTTTTCAGGTACGCCCCGAAACAGATGCTTTTTACAATTCGGCATACGAACCGTGGTCGGCACATTTGGGCGGTGAAAGAGGCATATATCCGGGCTACGATCCACTAGCTTTTGCCATTGATGAGTCGCATAAGCGAGGCATAGAACTTCATGCTTGGCTCAATCCCTACCGCTACGAAACATCGGCAGGTAAATACACAGGCAAAATGGGCGATTACAAAACAACTAATCCCACATGGATTTTGGATTACGCAACCTACTCAGGAACTACAAAAACCAAAGATGATGTGACCATTCTTGACCCCGGGAATCCTGCTGTTCGAAAGCTAATAAAAAATGTAGTTGGTGATATTTTAAGCAAATATGATGTAGATGGAATTATTTTCGACGATTATTTCTATGCTTATGCTGGTACAAACAGCACTAAAGATACTTACTCACAAAATTTGTACAAACCTACCAATATGACATTGAGTAATTGGCGACGTGATAATGTAAACCGAATGGTAGCCGATGTGTACGACACAATCCAAACTGTAAAGCCTTATGTGACATTTGGTGTTTCGCCTTTTGGAATTTGGACTACCAGTACAACAGTGGCTACTGCCGAAGGACTGCCGCTGCCAAGTGGCATTACTGGCTCCAATATGTATGAACAAATATACTGTGACCCTGTAGCTTGGATGAAGCAAGGAAAAGTGGATTATATATCGCCACAACTTTATTGGACAACAACCAGCACCGGTCAGGACTACGATATTCTTTGTCCGTGGTGGTCTAATACTGTAAAAAAGTACAGCAAATATTTTTATTCCAGTATGAGCATGTCGGCCTTAACATCAACTTATAAAGCTCCACGCCAAACTCCTGCCATACCATTGTACGAAGAGAACCCAACTTTGCACGAACTTAAACTATACACCAAAAATGGCGGTTTGCTTTCTACACTCTCTAAAACCGAACAGCGCATTTCAGCTGCATCGGCATTCGACGATTTAGAAGTTGGATTGCAAATTGACCAGAATAGAGTATCGACCAAAAATGCAGCTCCGGGAACTGTTTTATGGAGTATTAAGCACTTACGAACGAATGGAAAATTCACAAAATATCTTCGCGAACAAAAATTTCAATATCCAGCAATTTCGCCTGCAATTAGTTGGAAAAATCATCAAATTTATGGTGTAGTTTCAAATTTACAGTTTATTGGAAACTTGTTAAGCTGGGATTCTAATGCATTGTTGGTAAAATATGCTATTTATGCCATTCCGAATGCTTCAAAAAACGACCCAAACGCATTTCAAACGTCAGTTAACTTACTGGGGATAAGTTATACAAAAACGTTTGATATAAGTAAATACATTCTAAAACTAACAACGCATCAATTTGCAGTTGCAATACTCGATAGGTATGGAAATGAATATACACCTACGTTTATCACAACCGATTTAGACAGTAGAATCATCCAACGTTTACGTATTGAAGTTAAAAACGAACAACTTAATTTATTTTTTGATGGAAAAGCTATAGTAAAAGTGTTCAATATTCACGGCATTCTACTCAAAGAGCAACAAGCAGTTGATTGTTTTACAACAAACTTAGCACGAGGTATTTATATAGTAACCGTAAATGACGAAAAAGTAAAAATTGCCTTGTGAAATTAATTTTCAAATATTGTACAAATACAATTACTCATACAACCATACTTCTTTGCCAATAAACTTATTTTGAACAGCTTCGGCTAGTATAAAGTGAGCCACATTGGCTCTGGAGATGGCTGCGCTGCCTTTTATTGGAGTCAATTCTGAACCAGAATTATAAACTCCTGTTAGCGCCTTATCTGTTAATCCTCCGGGTTGAAGAATAGTCCATTGTAATTTGCTTTGGGCAATAACTTGTTGATTGCGAGTATGATCTTGTAGCGGAATTCGAAGCAATAAATTTACAATCAATAAACGGGCAATGGCAGGCATTAACTGCTTACTATTTCCAGCACCTAAACTGGATAAGTAAATAAAACGCTTCACACCACAAGTTTCCATTACATTAATAATATTTTCAATGCCATTGCATAATTCGGTCGCATGCTTTGTAAGCGAATTACCGCCCAATACCGAAATACATGTATCAGCACCAGCAATTACTTCGGTTAGCTGCACTTTATTGCTTAAATCGCCTTGAACAACCTTTAAATTTATATCAACAAGAGTAATCGCATTTGCATTACGAACAAAAAGCGTTAGTTCATGGCCTGCTTCTAATGCCTGCTTTACAAGTAATTGACCTGTACGTCCTGTAGCTCCGAAAATTGTTAGTTTCATGGTGTATTTTTAATTAGTTTATGGTTGTAACAGTTAGTTGAATAGAAAAGTTTATTAAATAATAATTCAAAAAAAAGGAACTACCCATTTTGAGTAGTTCCTTTTTTTAATAATTGTAGTGGTTATAAACTATTGTTTAACCATTACACCAGTAGCTTTATCAGCAGATGTTGTAACAACAGACACTGTACCATCATTTTTTAGTGTATATACTTTTTTAAGCACTTCATAATCAACCGAAATTGTTTTAGTAGCGACATTATAAGTTCCGGCACCTGTAACTGAATACATTGTAGTGGCAGTAGGTGTAGCTCTGTATGTACTTGGAGTCATGGTTACATGACCATAGTCATCAAACACATAATCTTGTACCCAAAGTGGCACAGCACCCATATCCCAGAAATTATCATTTCTAAGCGTTTTAGCATCAACTTTAGTTAAGTTTACATTGTATACATAAGTACCTTCTGTTACTTTATAAGCACCAACAAAATCGTCGATATTATAAACAATTTTTGCAGGAGGTGTAACATCTACATCAAATGTAAATACTGGACTTGTTGTAACAATGCCTTCAGCATCTACGTTTTCAACATACCAATAGTAAGTTTTACCTTCGGCTACTGTTACAGAAATTTCCTGAGTTGTATGACCTGCTTTTAATAAATCTGGTGATTCAGAAGTTCCGAAATAAACATCCCATTTTACAGCAGCACCACCTTTAGATGCCCATTTAAGCATTGTAGTAGTAGTTGGAGCTATTTTTGCATGATTTAATGGTGCAGTTGCTTCAGGTATACTAAATGTATTTTTAGTAACTACCATCGAAGCTTCTTCAGTAGTACAGCTATTAAAACTAATAGCAACCATTAAAAGTGGAATTATGGCTAATAATATTCTTTTCATTTTCTTATTTTTTTAATTATTTGTTTTACTTGAGTTGGAGAATACTTGTTTAAAAGCATTTTCCAACCTTTTATAAAATATTATTACAATCTTACAAGTGTTTCAGAGATAACCCTGTTTCCACCACCACCTACATAATAGTAATTAACCACAAATGTTTTAGTAGCAGGAGTATACGTGTTAACACCACTCTGAACCAATAATTGTGAAGCACTTAAACCTCCAGTAACTGTTACTGTATTATCAGCGTTTACTGTAAAAATAGCATCGTAACCACCTAAGTCACCTACAGTTGTTTTAACGGTTTTACAATCAACAGTTGACAACACTTTGTCTTCGTCGATAGTACGCACACCAGCTGTGGGGTGAGTAAAGGTACCACTTGCATGATAATTGCCTTCGTAAGGATTCGAGATAGGAAGTGATACTAAATATGACTTCATGTTTCCTGCAATAGCAATATCTCCACTAACTGACTGTATAGAAACAGCAGCAATAAATTTATCACAAGCATCTAAAGCTTCTGCACCCCAAACTCTACAATTAACCATAGCAGTACGTGTACCTTTAGCTATAACAATGTTTGGATTAAGAATTTCTAGATTTGGAAATACTTTATAAGAAGTTCCTTTTAGAGTGTTGTAATTAGTTACAGCAGCAGGATCTTTTGCCATTACAATATTTATATCACTTGTAGGTAATTCATCAGTTGCAATGTTAATCATAAATGAATAATTAACATAACCTGCAACAGGTTTTAAACCCATAGATTGTAACTGTGGTTTTAAAACAGTAGCATAAGCCTTTCCGGCAACATCATCTTTCCAATAGTCTGAATCGTCGTTTAAGCACGATGTTGATATAAACATCGAAGCAACTAACGATAAAGCTATGAATATTTTATTTTTTATACTTTTCATATTGATAATATTTTAAAATTATAATTTTAATTAGCGATTTTGCCAGAAAATCTTAGAAGTAAATGAATTTATATCACCAACTGCAATTACTTGTTCGTTGTTTACCGACAATTCAGTTTGTGGATAAAGTAGGCGAACTGGAGGTGTAGAGCCTAGCTTGTTTACATCAGGGCTAAAGTTCAAACCTGCAGGATAACCAGATCTTCTGTAATCCGACCAAATTGTAAGTGGTGCAATACCATTAAGTGCAGCCCATTTCTGAGTTATAATTAATTCAGTAGGTGTAGTTGCAACTGTATAGTTCACTTTTGAGTTTGGCTGAGCTACATAAGTTGCAGCTTGTGCAGCAGTAAGTCCCATGTATACAAATGATTGTTTAACAGCGCTTTCGTACAATGCTTGAGCGTCCCCAGTAGTAATTAAACCTTTAGCAACTGCTTCGGCTTGTAAAAACAAAGCTTCGAAATCAGTAAATAATGGAGAAGCTTTAGTAGCAGTACCTATCATAGTTGTAGCATCATCCTTTACATAACCAAGTTGCGATGTTGAGGCAAAAGGAGTTAAAGTTGCAGCCGCAGTTCCAAATATATTACCACCATAAGAGGTGCCAGTATAAGGTTTAAAGAACTTACCTAAGCGAGGGTCATTAGTGCTACTTAAGAAAGTAACGATATCCTTACCTGCCATATAATAAGTTACACCATCAGAGTTAGATGATCCAGCTGCATTATAGAAATAAGCATAAAATGGATTCATTTTACCTGCAGATACTAAATATCCAGGATTAACTAAAGCACCATCGCCTTCGCCCATATAACCAACGCTAGCAGTAGTTGCAATTTTTTCCTTGATATAAGTTGTACGACCAGTCATGCCTGATTGTTGTACTAAAATTCTTAATTTCAATGTATTTGCAAATTTCAACCATTTGGTCATATTGCCTGCGTACATAATGTCACTCGCTGCAGGAACAGCATTGGCATCAGCAGGCGCATTTTTAATCAAATTGATTGCTTCATCAATATTTACAACTAAATCTTCGTAGATTGTTTTTTGGTCATCATATTTTGGTTTCAAAATATCTTGACTTGTTTTGAATGCCTGTGAGTAAGGAACATTTCCCCAACAATCAACTAAAGTTTGAAATACATAAGCTTTCATAATTTTAGCCATAGCTAAATAGTACACATCTTTTGCATCTGTTGAACTTTTTTCAATAGCATCAAGGTTATTTCCTACTAAGTACAATTCGTTAAAAGCGTTTTGATAATCGCTATTTATCAATTTGTACTGTACAAGGCTTTGTGGTTGTGAGTAACCAGCACTAATTGACCACAATCCATGCCACAAGTACACAAAGTCAAAACGACGTGGATTATTCATTGTGCTTACAATACCCGAAAGTGTTGTAGGTAGCACTAATTTTGGTGTTACTTTGGACGCTGTATTAGGATTAACTTCGTTTACTGACAGAAAATCTGTACACGAGCTACCAAATAAAGCTGTTGTAACCAGCAGTATTAAAATATATTTTTTCATTGCTTTCTTGAATTAATTATTTATTAAAAAGTTAATTTCACTGAAAAACCATAAACTCGTGTAGGAGGTGTTTGATCTTCATCTGTAAAACCTAATGCATTACTAGTTGCAGCATTTGAGTTAAATTCAGGGTCTGTCCAAACATTTGTTTTTGGTCTCAACAATAATAAGTTACGGCCTACAAAAGAGATTTGAGCAGCTTGCATAAATTTCAAAGCAGGGATTTTTTTAACTGGAACATCGTATGCTAATGATACTTCACGTAATTTCCAGAATGCAGCACTTGTTAAGTATGCTTTGTCAGTTGTATGATAATCTGAGTTTACCCAAAATGCACGACCAGCATCTGTAACCAATACATCTGTATTTGGAGTAAATGAACCATCATCGTTTTTAACTACTGAATTTGGAATTACAAATGGTTGACGACCATTAAGTGCTGAATGTTCTGAAACGCCAGTAAAGTCAAGTGCATTACCTACATCATTCAAAATCATATTACCCCCACGATAATCAGCTACTATGCTCAAACTTACACCTTTGAATGTAAAGTTGTTCGAAATACCTAATAAATGGTTAGGATCACCATGACCTGCCAACACTAATGCTGGGTTTTTAGTCGGTAAACCAGTCATTTTGTCAACAATAATACGTCCATCAGGATCACGCAAAACATCAGTAATACGTAATGCAGGGAATTGTTCACCAACTACTGCATAAGACACTGAACGAGCTGCTCCATAAGTAGTACCATCATTTACAGGAAGTTCATTTAATCCCGGATAAATAGAGATAACTTTATTAGTACGGTAAGAGTAGTTTACTGCAAGATTCCAAGCAAAACCACCTGCGTTAATAATTTTATTCAATTTCAAATCGGTTTCAATACCTTGCGATTCCAATTCACCTGCATTGATATATGCTGACATATAACCAGTAGCTGAAGAAATTGAAGCTGGAATAGTTTGGTCAACAGTATTAGATTTGTAAGCATCTACTGTTAATTCAATTTTACCTTTCAAGAAGCTTGTTTCAACACCAACTTCATAACTGTTTGTCATTTCAGGTTTCAAGTTTGGATTGCTAAGTGTTCCGCTTAAACGGAAACCTGCATTTGAGCCATAAGGAAAACCAGCACCTGGCAGAAACGAAGGAGTAGTAGCATACCAGTTAGCCAATGCAATTTGTCCGGTTTTTGACCATCCACCTCTTACTTTAAGGAATGATAGAATATCCGATTCGGTCATTGAAGGCATAATGTCTGATAAAATCACACTACCGTCGACAGCTGGATAAAAGAATGAACGATTTTCGGCAGTCAAACGTGAATCCCAATCGTTACGTGCCGAAAGGTGTAAGAATGCATAGTTTTTATAACCAATAGTTGCATCTCCAAAAGCACCAATAGAACTACGTTGCAAAGTTGATTGTCCTACTCCTGGTTCGCCAACGCGATTTGAGATATTGTAGAAGTTTGGTATTACCAATGCACTTGCAGCTATTCCAATATAATTGATATTTGAAGAATACAATGAAGTACCTAAAATAACTTTGGTAGTAAAATCACCAAATTTCTTATCAATTTTGGCCAAAAGGTCATTTGTAAGATTGATTTCAGATGCCATTGCGTTTGTTGAGTTGCCTGAGTAAGGAGAACTAACGCCCATGTGACCTTGACTCCAAGGATCGCTATGCGAATAGGCACTATAAATTGCTTCGTCTTTATAAGTACGTCCTGATTCAGTTTTGTAAGTCAAACCAGTTCTGTTCGACAATTCTAGCCAATCAGATACTTTGAAACTAAGATTTACCGATCCAAGTACATCATTACGTGTTGAAATAGCACGTGAATGCTTGATTTGCCAATAAGGATTAGGATAGTAAGCATTGAAGTAACCATCAATGGCAGCAAATGGATTGTTGTCAATATCTTTGTAACTAGTTAATGGCACATGTGCTGGAGTATTCAATACGTTCCAATAAACACCACGATTCTGATACATATCACCTGCTGAAATATTGGTATTAGTTTGTGTAAAACTAAAGGTATAGTCAGAACTGAATTTGCCATAAGTTTTGCCAGCTGACATTCTCACGCCGCTTCTTCTGTTTTTATCATCAGGCACTGTACCAGTTGTATTAACATCTTGTCCTGATAAGTAAAAATGACTGTTTGCATCACCTGCACTATACGAAATATCATTTTGGATAGATACACCTGTATTGAAGAAATTCTTTTTCTGGTTTTTAACTGGAGAGTAAGGAACCATTTGATAAGAACCATCTACCAATTTACCACCTAGAATAACCATTTGACCATTAAATTCAGGTCCAAAGTTTTGATTTTCGTACGAAGTATAAGGGTCAGTGTTTCTATCAGGACCTAACCACATTGTATAGTTAGGATCTGAGTTTTCTGGAGTTTCGCCTGATCCAGCTCCAAATCTATCTTGCAAATTAGGAAGATAAGAAATTTGTTCAAAAGTTGTTGTGTTACTAATTTTGATTGTTGGTTTTTGTTTGTTTCCTTTGCGTGTTGAAATAACCAAAACACCATTAGAAGCATCATTACCATACAAAGCAGCAGCACTTGCACCCTTTAGAACCGACACATTGTCAATATCATTTGGATTGATTGAACTTAGGTAAGTAGCACTAACTGGAACACCATCTAATACAACCAAAGCCTGATTACTTGCTAAGAAGTGACGATTACCGCGTAAAGTAATTTTTGTTTCAGGATTAACACCATTATTAATAGTGTTGATCTGCAAACCAGAAACTTTACCAGTTAATCCATTCATAACATTTGAAGCTCCAGCATTTGTAAGTTCCTGATCCGAAACTTTAGCTGTAGCTACCCCCATTTCGCGAGGATTTCTTTTAATACCAAAAGCAGTTACAACAACTTCGTCGATTACTTTTGAATCTGACTCCATTTTAACAAGCATACCACTTTTTGCTTCCACTTCCATTGTTTTCATACCTACGTACGAAATAACTAAAGTTTTTGCATTTCCTGCAACTGCAATAGTAAATTCACCATCCATACCAGTAATAGTACCAGTAGTAGTTCCTTTAACCATAACCGATGCTCCGATAACAGGTTGCCCATCTTCGACTGATAGCACTTTACCGCTAACAGATTTCGACTGAGCATTAACCAAACCCACGCCTATCAGAAAAAGACAGGCCCATAAGAACGTTAGTTTTCTCATAAATTTAACATTTTTGTTTATAAATCATTTAATTGCGCTTTTTTACTGAATTTTATTAAACGAGGATGCAAATATAGAGTATTACTTTTTAAAAAACAAGCGTTTTTGATGATAAACAGTAAAATTATTCATTTTATTGCTTTCAAAATGATATCTTATATTGCATAAATATACCTTTATGAAACATTTGACTCCTTCTTGCTGTGCTAAAATTATTTTTAAAAATGTGTTTATAGTGCTTATAATCAATTATGTATAGTGTTTTACAGCAGGTTGTTGGTTAGAGTGTCAATATGAAAGTGTGTGTTTTGTGAAATTGATACATTTAACTTCATTTTTTTTTCTGTTTTTTATTTGGATGTTGAATTTTAGGCGTAAATTATACGATTACATATAAAAAAAGAGTTGACTTTTATGCAAAAGTCAACTCTTTTGAGTCATTATTAATTAAATTATCTTTCAGTTTGATCTGCAATAGGATCCATCGACTTGTTACTCTCAAATTCCAAATCAGGTATCTGTCTTAAATAACGTTTGTCATTATCAGCAGGAATATCTTTCATTTCATTTGAATGACTTAAATGATAAGGTCCACGTTTTACTTTATCAGTGCCACCTAAGAAGAAGCCAAAACGCATAATATCCGAAGTTGCAAACCCTTCGCCATAAAGCTCTTTTCTGCGTTCTACCCAGATACGTTCTAACATAGCATTTTTATCAGTCAAAGCAGCCTCGTTTGTATAGCCTGTAATTCTTTTTGCACGCAATTGATCTAACAGTGTTTGTGCCTCAGGATACATACCTTTATTAACCAATGCTTCAGCTTCAATCAAATACATTTCTGCTGCACGCATGTAAGGTAAATCACCTGTAAAATCAGGTTTATCTTTAAACTTATTTATTATAAATTTGTAAATTGATGTTGAACCTTTATTTGACCATTCAAATAATTTACGTTTATCACTTGTGCTAAATAAATTCACAAATACTGTATCAGCTAAAAAGTTTTGATAACCGGTTCTGCCTGATTTGTTAATATCATAGAATGAATAGAAACCAGGATAGCTTATATTACCTTCTTTATCTTGTTTATGACCCCAAATCCATTCAGCATTATCTACTGTATTAAAACCTAACTGATACTGATCTCCGCTCATTAATGCATAACTTGTACGAGCAGCTTGCGCCAATGTTATAACCTGATCAAATTTTGCTGATTCTCCAGTACCATAAGCTTTTTCTAATAAAACTCTTGCTAACACGCCCTGTGCAACATTTTTATTAATCATGCCTTTGTGATCACGAGTTGCTGCTAAGTTTGTAATTGCCCAGTTTAAATCTGCTTCAATCTGAGTAAATACATCTTTTAGTTTACCTGCAGGTTTGCTATCTAAGGTTGGGTCGCCAACCGGAGGAGCAAGCACTAAAGGAACCCCTGGTCCTTCGGCACCTAATCTGTACGTTTTGCGATACTGACGAACCAGATTATAATATGCCAATGCTCTTAATGTTTTAGCTTGAGCTGTGATATTTAAGAATTCAGGTGTTGTATTACCTTCGGCGGATGCAATTATTGTGTTACAGTTTTTAATAATTCCGTAACTAGTATTCCACCAAAATGTTGCTCGACGGTGATTCGAATAACGTTGACTTGGATAGTGTTGATAAACAAAAGTATACCAACCTCCATTACCTGCAATCACATCCAAGCCAAGTACATCCTGTGTGATCATAAAAGAAATGATTCCGCAATCATCATGTTGACCTGTAAATGTTAAATATGCTCCGGTTCCAAATTGCTGCATATATTTATATGTGCCCTTTAACAGAGCCTTTAATGCTGCAGGGTCTTTTGATAATTCAGAAGAACCAATTGCATTTGAAGGGGATGTATTTAGCAAGTCTTCACTACAAGCGGCTAATACAAAGCCTGCCAGTAGAACTATCATTATTTTTTTTAATAGCTTTTTCATATTTTTTATTATTTACTAAATTTAAAAACTAAGATTTACACCTACTGAAATAATTTTCGAAGTAGTTGAATTAGTACCTTGTTCACCGCTTAATACTTCAGGCTCCATACCATCTGGTACTCCGGCAGCTCTCATGGTAAATAAATTGTCGGCCTGGAAATACAAACGGGCAGTTTTAATCTGTACTTTTGAAAGTATAGATTTTGGTAGGCTGTATCCAAAAGTTAAAGACCTTAAACGCAAATAATCACCTTTATAAAGGAATCGGGTAGAAGTTGCATCATTTAAGTTTGGTCCTACTATCGGTTCTGTTGCAGTAGTATTTTCAGGAGTCCATCTATTTAAAATGTCTTTATGCCAAGCATAACCTACACGGTCGCCTGCATGCATTAACTGAGCGTAAACGCCATCATAAATCATATGACCAAATGCGCCTGTAATAGTAGCAGATAAGTCAAATCCATATGCATTTACGTAAGGCGATAAAGCTACTTGCCATTTTGGTAATGCAGAACCAACATAACGTTTCATATCCGGAGTTGGTGCAATACTTGTTTTTTCCTGTCCGGTAACAACACCATTGGCATCTTTTGTGTCTTTCCAATAAAGTTTTGAACCTGTAACAGGGTCAACGCCTGCATATTCTACAATGAAAAATTCATAAGGGTCTCTTCCAACCATCCATTTTTTATTACCCTGAATAATTTCAGCTTGTGGAAGACGGGTAATTTCGCTTTTTACATAACTTCCATTAAAATTGGCACCGACACTAATATTTTTGGTTTTAACAAAAACTCCATTTAAATCCAACTCGATACCACTGTTTTCAATTGCTCCAACATTTTTATTAATACCTTTAAAACCAGTAGAAACAGGTAGAGGTAAATAAAACAATAAGTCATCTGATTTTCTGATAAAATAGTCGATAGAACCACTTAATCTGCTTTTTAAGATTGAAAAGTCCATGCCAATGTTTGTTGAAATGTTTTTCTCCCATGTTAAATCTTTGTTTTCCAAAGCATCATAAGAAAAGCCCATTGTGCCACCATAGTTATAACCTGAATAGGCTAATCCCTGATATGCATACCAAGATGATAAAGCATCGTTACCTTGTGAACCATAACTTGCTCTTACTTTTAAATTATCAAAAACTCCTAAATCTTTAATAAAAGTTTCTTCTGATAATCTCCATCCCAAACTTGCTGACCAAAAACTGCCCCAACGATTATCTACATAAAATCTAGAAGATGCTTCACGAGCAAAACTACCTTCAACGAAATATTTTGATTGAAAATCATACCCTAATCTGGCAATATATTTTTCACGTGTTAATATATCAGTTTGAGAATTCAATGAAGATGTTTCAGATGCCATATCAAACTCAGGATATTTATCAGAGAATGTATTTGTTTTTTCACCATATACATATTTTCTATCTGTTTTAATATACTCATGTCCAATTAAAGCATTAACAGAGTGTTGTTCGGCAAATGTTTTAACATAATTCAATACCTGGTTGCTGGAGACTGTCATTGTGTTATAACGGGTTTTTTGAACACGTCCCATGCCTTTTGCATCGCCAACTTCTCTACTATACAATTGATCGTCAACTGAACTCCAGCTATTTACAGCTAAAGTGTTTTTAAATGTCAAACCTGGTAAAATTTTAATTGTAGACACCCAGTTAGGGTCAATAGTTGTTCTTTCGTAAAGAATTGTATTTAATTTTGTTGTTGCTAATGGATTCTGATCTTTACCATTTGGACGTGAAGAACCTAAATCATAAACATCATTACCATTTGCATCTTTAATAATGGCTCCGGTAGCATCATATGCATATGCTGGATAAATTGGTGCCATAATACGTGCGAAATTATAAGGATTATTAAATGCTGCACCAGACTGATTTGGATAGTTAGATGCTGTTTTGGAGAAGGCAACACTTAAGCTGGTTGTAAACCATTTATTTACATCGGTTTCAAGAGACATACGACCATTGTAGCGTTTGAAATTTGATTCAATTGTAATTGCATCTTCATCTAAATATCCTAGAGACATGTTGTATCGTGAATTTCCAGATCCACCATTAATAGATATTTGCATTTCTTGTCTTACCGGATTTTGAGAAAGTACATCAAACCAGTCTGTATCCCACATAGTTTCCATACCTGAAACTAATTTTCCATCAATTCCTATTGGTTTTGGATTCGCTGCACCGTTTAAGAAAAATGGATTATATGAAGGGCTACCAATTTGAGCAATAAAGTTGTCAGTTGCCCATTGATTATTTGCAGGAACTGTTGATCCTCCTGTACGACGGTTTCTTAAGGCTTCCCACTGCACTTCCGACCATTGACCTGCTCCTAATTTTGCATATTCATTTACTGCGCGATCGCTAGTACCATAGGTGTATTTTAAAGTTACAGAAGGGGCTTGATTTTTTTTACCTTTTTTTGTTGTAACAATAATTACACCGTTAGCAGCACGTGAGCCATAAAGAGCACTTGAAGCTGCATCTTTTAATACAGTTATCGACTCAACATCGTCAGGGTTTAAACTATTTAACAGTCCTTCGTATGGTACATCATCAATTACCCATAATGGAGCTGCAGATGCATTTAATGAACCAATACCGCGAATACGAATTATTGGGTCAACACCTGGTTGAGCTGTACTATTAAAAACCTGCACGCCTGATACTACGCCTTGTAGCGCAGTTCCAACAGATGAAAGCTGTCGTTTTTCAATTGCATCGCTTTTAATAACACTTGCAGAACCTGTAAATGAACTTTTTTTAGCTGTACCATAAGCTACAACCAAAACTTCGTCAATTACTTGAGAGTCTGACTCTAAGTTTACAGTCATACCACTTTTTGCCTCTACTTCGGTTGTTTTCATACCTACGTATGACACTACCAATGTTTTTGCATTGCCTGGCAACATAATAGAAAAGCCGCCATCAGCACTGGTAATAGTACCTGTTGTGGTGCCTTTAACCATTACCGATGCTCCAATAACAGGTTGCCCATCTTCGACCGATAGCACTTTTCCGCTAACGGATTTCGACTGAGCATTAACCAAACCCACACCTATCAGAAAAAGACAGGCCCATAAGAACGTTAGTTTTCTCATAAATTTAACATTTTTGTTTATAAATCATTTAATTGCACTTATTAACTGAATTTTACAGTATCATTTTGCAAATATATAGTATTGCTTTTAAAAAAACAAGTGTTTTTGATGTCAAATAGTGAAAATATACAATTTAAGTGTTTCTATATAACACAAATACTTGAATAAACATACCGAAAAGTGATAATTGCTTGTTTGTTAAATATTTTTCACAGAGGTCAATTAATTGGAGTATACTACTGAAATACAAATATATACATGTGTTTTTGCTGTGCTTCAAGTGTTAAATTGATATTTTTAAGGGTGTTTATTAATTGAATTGATATTCATATAAAAAAAATGATGCTTAAGTAAGTAATTTTATGCTATTTTTTTAAAAAAAGGAGATTTTAAAAGCAAATATAAGGTTTGTATGCATAAGAATTTTAATTTATAGCAGCAAAAAAACAACTTGCAGTTTACGATTCCTTGCTCAAAAGATGTAAATTGCAGATTTTGGGCAGAATAACAAATCAATATTCGTTAAGTTGAACAGATTATATTACTTTTGCATTTTAAAATGAAGGATTATGGCAAAAAAAGCACTTCCACCTACTAAAAAACGTATCACTGTTCGCACACATCGACAGGCGTTTACGCTTAACGATGAGGAGAATAAAGCACTCAACCGTTATATTGCCAAATTTAAAGTTAAGAATAAATCGAAATTTATTCGCGAAACACTTATGATTACAATTATTCGTAAGTTGGAAGAAGACCACCCTAGATTGTTCGATTAAAAAATAAAACCCCCACAGCCCCTCTCAACTTCGCCGGAATATATTGTAAGGTGTTAAAAATGGCACGGAATTTGGAGATATTGAAATCGCTTT